>JAAUYD010020289.1_pt1 | contig 10391 bp, 8 predicted proteins | sample 7278101 | NCBI WGS metagenome assembly JAAUYD01 (sample SAMN14350128, study PRJNA611818) | marine sediment metagenome | isolation source: surface marine sediment (0.6m) | place: French Polynesia: Moorea | collected 2018-08
GCTCCCCACTCGTACCCGGCAACGATCCTACGCTGTTGTTCACCAACGCCGGCATGGTGCAGTTCAAGGACGTTTTTCTCGGGGACGACAAGCGCAACTATTCGACCGCCGCCTCGTCGCAGCGCTGCGTCCGCGCGGGCGGCAAGCACAACGACCTCGAGAACGTCGGGTATACGGCTCGCCACCACACGTTCTTCGAAATGCTTGGGAACTTCAGCTTCGGCGATTACTTCAAGCGCGAAGCCATCCAGTACGCCTGGGACTTCCTGACCAAGACGCTCGGTCTGCCCGAAGAACGCCTCTGGGTCACGGTGTTTCGCGAAGACGACGAAGCCGCGGATATCTGGCTCAAGGAAATGAAGGTCGATCCCGAGCGCTTTACGCGCATGGGGGAGAAAGACAACTTCTGGGCCATGGGCGATACCGGGCCCTGCGGTCCGTGTAGCGAGATCTTCTTTGACCACGGACCCGACGTCGCCGGTGGCCCGCCGGGTTCACCCGACGAAGACGGCGATCGTTACGTCGAAGTCTGGAATCTCGTCTTCATGCAGTTCGATCGTTCCGCAGATGGTGAGATGGTGCCGTTGCCGGCACCGTCAGTGGATACCGGCATGGGCCTCGAGCGCATTGCCGCTGTCATGCAGGGCGTGCACAGCAATTACCAGATCGACCTGTTCGCGCACCTGATCGAGGCCGCAGCCACGACTCTCGGCGTCAAGAACGAAGGCCAGAGTTCGCTCAACGTCATTGCCGATCACATTCGTGCGTGCGCATTTCTGATCGTCGATGGCGTATTGCCGGGCAACGAAGGTCGCGGCTACGTGCTGCGGCGCATCATTCGCCGCGCCATTCGCCATGGCAAGAAGCTCGGTACCGACGAACTGTTTTTCCACAAACTCGTCGCACCGCTGGCGGAGGAGATGGGCGAGGCGTATCCGGAGCTGGCCAAGGGCCGGGCGCATGTCGAGAAAGTGCTCAAGAAGGAAGAGGAGCGCTTCGCCGAGACGCTCGATCAAGGCATGGAAATTCTCGAGGCGGCCATTGCCAATCTCGATGGCAATGAGCTTCCGGGCGATGTCGTCTTCAAGCTCTACGATACCTACGGATTTCCAATTGATTTGACGGCGGATGTAGCGCGTGAGCGCGACCTGACAATCGATCAGGCCGGTTTCGAAGCCGCCATGGACGTGCAGAAACAAAAGGCCAAGGCCGCGAGCAAATTCAGCGCCGCGAGCGGCGATGCGCTCAAGACCGATGCGACGACCGAGTTTCTCGGTTACGCCGGGATCGAGGGCTCGAGCCAGGTGGTCGCCCTGTTCAAAGACAGCAGGGCTGTCGATGAACTCGGCGATGGCGAAGATGGCGCGGTCGTGCTCGAAGCAACACCTTTCTATGCTGAGTCCGGCGGCCAGATTGGCGACAAGGGCATCCTCGTCGACGACGGCAAGCTTTTCCGCGTGGACGATACGCAAAAGAGCGGCGATGCGAACGTTCACTTTGGCACCGTGGAGCAGGGCAGTCTCAAAGTTGGCGACAGTATTGAGGCTGTTGTCGATGCCGACCGCCGCCAGGCCATTCGTCTGAATCACACGGCGACGCATCTGATGCATGCGGCGTTGCGCCAGGTGCTCGGAGATCACGTCACGCAGAAAGGGTCACTGGTTGCGCCCGATCGCCTGCGCTTCGACTTCTCGCACTATGAAGGCGTCACGCCTGAGCAGCTGCAGGAAATCGAGGATCTCGTGAACGCAGAGATTCGCAAGAACCTGCCGGCACAGACCGATCACATGACCTACGACGACGCGATTGAATCCGGTGCGATGGCACTGTTCGGCGAGAAGTACGGCGACAAGGTACGCGTACTGCGCCTCGGTGACTTCTCGGTTGAGCTGTGCGGTGGCACGCACGTCGAGCGCACAGGTGATATCGGCGTGTTCAAGATTACGCATGAAGGTGGCGTTGCCTCCGGCGTGCGTCGGATTGAAGCCGTGACCGGCGCCGGTGCGATGGAGTGGATCGATTCGAACCAGCGGACTCTCAGCGACCTGTCCGGCATGTTGCGTAGCACGCCGGACCAGGCGGCTGCCAAAGTCGATGCACTGCTGAAGCGCACCAGGGAACTCGAGAAGGAACTGGCGGCGGCGAAACAGGCACTGGTCACCGGTCAAGCCACCGATCACTCGGACGCGGTAGAAGAGATCGCCGGTATCAAGGTGCTAGCGACGCGCATGGACGGCGCCGATGCAAAGACGCTCCGCGATGCCGTCGACAAATTCAAGGACAGGCTGCAAAGCGGTGTGGTCGTGCTCGGCTCGGTCGATGACGGCAAGGTTCGTCTGGCCGCCGGCGTCACGAAGAACAACACGGACAAGATCCGTGCGGGCGATCTGATCAAGCCTGTCGCCGAGCAAGTGGGTGGAAAAGGCGGTGGCCGACCCGACTTCGCGCAGGCCGGCGGCAGCGATCCGTCGAAGCTCGATGCTGCCCTCAAATCCGTCTCCGGCTGGGTCGCGGAACAGCTCTCCTGAGCGACTGGTCAATTTCCAGACCGGCGCTATTTTCCATAATTGGTCTTTGGGCGACAAAATCGGCTAGTATTACAACAGTTTAGGAAGATCGCCGCGTAACAAGAACAGGGCAGGAGCCCTGACAGGCAGGAGTAGGAAGTCATGCTGATTCTGACGCGACGCGCTGGAGAGACGGTCATGATCGGGAGCGATATAACGATCACCGTCCTGGGGGTCAAGGGAAATCAGGTCCGAATCGGGATCAATGCGCCCAAAGACGTCGCAGTGCACCGGGAAGAAATCTACGAGCGAATCCAGAGCGAGAAGGCTGCTGAAGACAAACCCGCATCGGAGTAACGCGATTGCGGCGATTTGGCGTCGATCTTCTCTTTACCGATTGTTGTCCGGACAGTAATATGTGCGGCCCAGTCGGCAGGGCACTCAGTAAAGTGCGACTTCGATTGGTTCCGTCTGACCTTTAGTTCAGGAAGCGGAGCAATGAGGTGGCAGCTGCCACCGAACATCGTCGGAGAGATGGCTGAGTGGTCGAAAGCGCTCCCCTGCTAAGGGAGTAAGGGTTAAAAGCCCTTCGAGGGTTCGAATCCCTCTCTCTCCGCCAGCAAATTCAAAGGCCCCCGAAAGGGGGCCTTTTGCATTTGCTCGCCGGGAGAGCTCGGGATTAGCACCCTGTTCGACGGGCACAGCGACGCAGTCGCATGCCCGGGCGCGAAGCGCCTATCCCTCTGGCCGCGAAGCGCCAATACCTTTCTCCGCCAGTCTTCGAAACGTATTCCGCCGGCCCGAATAATTGTCCTAATCCTCGAGTGCCTCAAATTCGACAATTTCGACGATGACCTTGCTCACATCGATCGTGGGAGAGAGTTCACGTAGCTTGGGAACGTCTCTTTCGCTGGTATCGCGAATCTCTACGTTGCCCTTACAAGATGTCACGTAGAAGGCGCCGACGAACTTGATTTCTCTCGGACCTACGCTAAACGTGTTCGTTTCGGGTCTTGTCTCATACTGCCATATATGTGACATGACGGGTTCGAGGTGGAAGCGATAGTCGCCAGGCTGAACCACGAGAGCCCGAACTATCGCGTTTTCCTCGTTGATAATGCCCTTTCCGTACGCATTTGAGGGGACGCCGCCGGCGCCAAATAGTGGAGTAACGGTCGGTCCGTATCCTTCGGCATCGACATTCCGCAAATTAGCCGAAACCTCCGCCCAAAAAGTGCACTTGGCCCTACGGGACAGGTCTGCAAAGGTGAACGCGACAACCGACTGATCATCAGATAAATTGTTTGGGTCTACCGTTTCGATAGAAGGTGCAGATCCACACGCGGCTAACGCAGCAGCTACAGCCACCACCAGGAAACACGCTTTACGACTAGAGTAGTGCATCATTCTGTCCTTCCCGGCGTCACCATGGCCGCCCCGACAATTCCGGCATTGTTGAGAAACCGCGCGATGTGAATCGGCGTCGGTACCGTGATGCTGCCGCTAAACCGGTCGAACTTCTTGCTTGCGCCGCCGCCGAGAATGACGTGGTCCGGCGTGCATACGCGCGCGGCGCGTTTGAGAAAACCGTCGAACCTCGCACCCCATGCTTCCCAGCTCAGCTCGTCAGTCTTGCGGGCGCGGTCGCTGGCCCATTTTTCGAACGGTTCACCGTCCTTGCCCGCCATGTGACCGAGCTCGAGGTTGGGAATGAGCTGGCCGTCATAGAAGAGTGCGCTCCCAATCCCTGTGCCGATCGTGAGCGTGACAACAGTGCCTTGCAGCCCGACACCCGCCCCAAGCTTCATCTCGGCCATGCCGGCCGCGTCCGCATCGTTGATCACAGTGAATGGCAATCCGGTGACGGCGGAGAACGCCTGGTCAATCGCTACGTCGATCCACTCATGACCCATATTGCTGGCGCTCTTCGCCCGCCCACCAACCACGATGGTCGGAAAGCAGCAGCCGACCGGACCGGAGTAGTCGAACATTGACACCAGTTCGTTCACGGCGCCGGCCACGCTTTCCGGTGTGGCTGGCCGCGGTGTCGCGACACGGAGTCGCTCGCTGCAGAGCTCGCCCGTGGTGCAGTCGACAACTGCCGCCTTAATACCGGACCCACCGATGTCGATTCCGAGTGACTCAGCCATGTCCCACGTTACCACGACATGGTACGGCTACGGTGTACCCGTCCGGGAACTGGTTTCACTTAGCCCTGTGACGGGCCTCACGAACGAGTAGTCGCTCCCCGGCGAAATCGACGATGAAATCGTGGCCCCGGAACAGGTCCAGACCCGCGATCGCTGCGGGACGCCTTCGCAGACCGAGTGCCTCGAAAACCGGGAAGTCGGCGACGAGAAAATTGCGACGGTGCCAAACCTTCGCGCCCACCCGGATTTCCCAGAAGATCAGTTCGGTCGCGACGATAGTCGGCCCCGTTGCACCCGTCACTCCGCTGGTGCCCCTTCGGACGTGAGCGCCGACCGATCTCGCGGCGCGATGGTTCATCAGGCTGGCGTCGGCGCCAATATCGAAGATGGCCGGCACACGCTCGCCGGCGATGATGACATTGAAGACCAGCACGGTCGCGCCGCTTTGGCCCACGTGCATTTCGTACAGAGGGATGGAGGTCCAACCACGAAACCCCGACCCTTCGACTATCCCCTTCGGATACAGACGGACGGCACGTTCATCGGCGAAGTAGGCAACGGCGTACTGTCCGAGGAAGTCGGTGCCGAGTAGTCCGTCCATGTGCCTGGCGACCGGCAAATCGTCGGGGAGAATGGCCAACAGCGGCGGCTCCCAGGCGAGCTCACCCAGGGATATGTTCCTTGCCGTGGCGGCCGGGTAGGTTCCCGAGCCGGTCATGCCACGCAGGAGGACGCGTTTGCCCGGGATTAACTGGACGTCGGCCGTTTCGGCGGTGGAATCGATCAGCACCGAGATGCTGGCGGCAGTATCCAGGGCGAGGCGAAACGGGCCTTCGTCATTCACCATCGCGTCGACGAGAAGATGTTTCGAAGTGCGATCCTCGCGCGGTATGACCGCGAGCGCACCATCTTTTTCCAGCACGAGCTCGGCCGCGCAGCCTGCGAGCAGGAGCGCCAGGATTACAGAGAGACACACGTTCCGCATGCCCCTATCAGAGCATCAGACTTGAATCCTGGCAATCCGCAGATATGCGCACTAGGTCGCTATCCCCGGGATCTGCTAATCAGAAGAACGCGTGCAATTCCACGAATCCCACTTCCCGATTGGCGTCGGTTGTTTGCGGCGGCCCGTCGTTCGCGCGCACACCGAATCGCGCCTGCAAATAGGGGAACGGGGTGAGCTCATAGAGAAGGCTCCAGCGAATCTGGTGATCCTCGCTCGTATCGGTGTCGGGATCGAGATACTCGTAGCTGACCTTGAGATTGTGCCCACGCCGCAGTAGCCAATTGACTTCCGCGATGCCGGCAATGCCGTCGAGATCGGAAGCGCCAGCTATCTCGTCGCGTATCGCGTCGACTTCAAAGAGCCAAACTGCATTGCCGGTCTTCAAGCCGCCGAACAGATTCGCCATGCTGCGGTCGCCGCCATCGGCGTTGTTGTGGTTGATACTTGCGCCAATCCGCCAGCGAGGCGTCGCGTAGCTGGTGACCGCGCTGAGCTGCTTGCCGTCGTCTATCTCGGAGCCGCCGCCACTGCCGTTGGTGAGAGACAATGCGCTCGACCAGCGGCCGTTTTCGTAGCCCAGCTGCACGCCGCGATCCGGGTTGGTGAAGTTGATGCCCGTCGCGCGCCGAACGAACGCGGTGTCGTCCTGCAGCCGCAGTCCATAGGGCAGATAGAACTGGCCCGCCGTCAGATTGAACTGCTTGCCCTTGAGCTTGACGTACGCCTCGCGATTAATGCTCGAACTCGGTGCTATTTGCTGGTCTACATACAGCAGCGCTCTGCCCTGGTACAACGACGCCTCGACGTAGACTGTGCCGCGCGTAATGTCGAATGCCGAGCGGTTGTCGCCATCGTCGACATACTCGTAGCGACCGCGCAGATCCGCTCCCGCGGACAGCCAGGAATTGACCTGACCATTCCAGAGCTTGTCCGCGTTCTGAGCGACGTTGGCGGGTAATTCCATTTGGGCAAAGACGTTGCCGTAGGCATTCCGCATTCCGCCGCCCGATTCATGTGAGTGACAAGACGAACAGTGCAGTCCTTTGTAGATCGCCAGGTAGGGTTCGGCTTTCGCAACTCCCGAACATGCGAGAACGAGAGCAGCGAAAGCCAACGGCAGAAGCCGTTGCCGGGTTGTTCCGCGGCTCATGGATTGGCACCGTCGGTAATCCACTGCCTGATGTCGTCGATTACCGCCTGGTCGAGCGCTGCGCCGCCCAGTGGCATGCGGTTGCCGACGGCGGCCGTGCCTTCGAGCTTCTGTATCAGATAGCTATTGTCGGGATCGCCCGGCGTTACGCGCGACAAAGACGGCACCTGTGAGCTCGCGACATTGACGAGATTCGTGAACGCGTTGCCATCCTCGAGATTCAAACCCTGCGGCGGTGAGGCGCCACTGTGGCATCCGGAGGTCGCGCAGGTCGGCGTAAATACACTTGCCTGGATAGCCGCAAGCGTTACGCTGCTGGTGGGGGTAGCGACGACGAAATCAGCTTCGAAGTCACCGCCCTGGGTACCGTCACCCGATGGGAAGGTGCCGGAGAACTCGCCGTCGAGGGCATTGGCGTCGATATCGAGGATGATCGAAGCGCCGTCGCCGAGCAGCTGCACACGGTAGGTATCGTCGGCGAGAGTAAGGCCGGACAGGTCCATGGTCGCACTCATCGGCGTCATTGCCGGTGTCGTAATCGCGGTGGCCGTGATGGATACATCATTCGCATCACCAAACGCACCGTCGCCGCCACTGGCCGTCAACAGGAATGTCGTCGCGTTGACCGTCGAAGCATCGAGTTCCCGATCGAACATGGCGATGACTTCGGCAGGGGCAGCGGTAAGCGAGGCGCCCGGAACCGGTGACAGGGACGTGACGCGAATCGGCGCGGCCGACGGCGCGCGGTCGTCAAGGGCACCGTCTGTGATCCACTGGCGAATCGCGCCGATCGTCGCCTGAGGCAGCGGCGATCCATTGAGGGGCATGCGCTGGCCAACGCTGGCTGTGCCCTCGAGTTTCTGAATCAGGTAGCTGTTGTCGGGGTCGCCTGGCGCGACGCGTTTTATCGTCGAGACCTGGCTGCTATCGACGTCGACCAGCAATGCGAAGCTGTTGGCGTCATCGAGTCGAAGTCCCTGCGGCGCGCCGGCGCCCTGATGACACCCGGATGTGGCGCAAGTCGGCGTGAATACACTGGCCTGAATCTCTGAGAAGACCGGATTGATTGTCGTCGGGGGCGGGGGCGGGGGTGGTGGATTGGCGGTGGTAGCGCCGCGACCACCGCTGCATGCGGCCAGGGCGAACAGCGGAATCAATGCCAGGAGTATTTGCGGGTTTGCGGGTGATTGGAATCTAAGCATGGTCTCGCGCCTCGGATGATGGTTTGACACCACGTGAGTCGCGGTCAGCGCCCCGAAAGGTTCATTCGGGCGAGATACAATGTCGGTATTGAACCTTTTCCGCGTTTCGAGCGACTCACTGGATATCAAGGTGCGAGATGCACGGACCTGGACGGCGAAATGACGAACCAGAGGCACAATAGAATGCAACAGGGTTCACAGGCGGATGAAACGGCGCTTCTGCGTGAGGTCGTCGAGGGCGATCGAAATGCGCTTGCGGCGCTGTATCGCCTGTACCACACGCCGCTGTTCCGGTTTGCGTTTCGCCTGACGAACTCGTACGGCACAGCGGAAGAGCTGGTCAACGACGTGATGCTGGCAGTGTGGAAAAACGCCAGCCAGTTTCGTCATGGCTCAAAAGTTTCGACCTGGGTATTCGGAATCGCGTACCGCCAGTGCATGTCGTGTCTGCGTCGGAAACGCGTCACGATCGTGCCCGACGTCAGGATCGATCAGATAGCGGACAGCTCCCGCGACGCGGTCGAGGACAGCCAGTGGATAGAGCAAGGACTGGCGGAACTACCGGACGAGCAGCGCGTGAGCATGATGCTCGTGTTCTACCTCGGTTGTTCCTATGGCGAGGTTGCGGAGATTACCGGATGCAAGGAAGCCACGGTAAAGACCCGCATGTTCCACGCGCGACGGAAGTTGCGGTCAAGCCTGCCATCGTTGGCGGACCCGGTTAATCAAGAGGTGACATCGTGAATCAAGCAGAAGAAGCACGCGACCATCGGGCAATTGAGCTTCTGTTGCCGTGGTACGTCAACGAGACGCTGGAGGAACACGAGATTCAGTTAGTGGAAGCGCATCTGCGGCACTGTTCTGATTGCCAGAATGCACTGCGCGAGCTGCAGGCGTTGTCAACTGCAGTAAGGACAACGTCGGCGACTCCGCTGGTTCCCGATGCACCGGTCGACGCGTTTCTGCAGTCGCTTGATGAGGCCAAACCGCAACGTGGCTCGGCCTGGTATGGCAGTCGGCTGGCAGTTGCGGCGTCGCTGGTTGCTTTTGTCGCGGCTGGCATTCTTTACACCACGCTCGAACGCCCTGTTGCGAGCGGAGATTTTCAAACCGTGACGCAAGCGGAGGGGGTGCAAATTGCGTACGTGTTCGAGGTGGATTATTCGGGTGACGTCGACGAGAGTCGTCGTGCGCTGTCCAACGCGGTGCCCGGCGCTACGCTGATGCAATCGAGCGGCGAAGATCGAGTCGTAGTGACCATGGATTCAAAGACGGTCTCTGAGTTGGAGGCTTTCGCAGCGTCGCTGCAACGAATTGACGGAATCGACCGTGTCGTGCTGGTCGGTGTCCAGCTGCCCGTTGACTGATGATGTTTACGCGTCTGACATTCTTGCTGGTGTTGGCCCTGCTCATCTGGCAGCCGGCGACGGCGGAAGATTCGACGCAACGCATCCTGGTTGTCTTCGCGTCCGAGTCGTCGGCCTATCGGTCGTCCGGATTTCAACCCGCCTATCGTGCCCGCAAGCGTTACGCGTTGCCGCCTGTCGTCCGACGCAACGCGCATAACGTAGCCTCCGAATTCAACCTGGTGGAGATCGATGGCTGGCCGCTGAAGTCACTGTCAGCCTACTGCTATGTCTTCGAAGTCAGCAGCGGAGATCTTACCGACGTTATCGCAAGACTTACCAGCGATCCGCGCGTCGAGGTCGCGCAGCCGCTGCATACGTTCGTGACCCAAACGACGGTAGCGACTGCCTACGACGATACGTACGCGGACATGCAGCACAGCTTGAACGCAATCGAGCTCGCTACCGCCCACCAGGTATCGCGCGGCAAGAACGTTCGCATCGCGATCGTCGACAGCGATGTCGATGCGCAGCATGAGGATTTCGGGCGCGCTTTGCGACGCAGTCGATTTGTCGACTTGTCCAACCGGCAGAGCGATCGGCGTCACGGCACGGCAGTCGCCAGTGTGATTGGCGCGCGGGCCAACAATTCCCGAGGCATGGTTGGTATCGCACCGGACGCCAGGCTCGAGGTCGCCGAGGCGTGCTGGCACGACCGCGCCAGCGAACGCGCTATTTGCGACTCGTTTTCCCTGGCGAAAGCACTCGACTCCATGATGGATAAGCCCCCGGATGTCATCAATCTGAGTCTGGCGGGACCCGAAGACGAATTGCTACGGAGAATTCTCGACAAATTGATTGCTTCGGGTTCGGTTGTGGTTGCGGCAGCGCCGACTCGAGACGATGCAGGCGGGCAATTTCCGGCGAGTATGGCTGGCGTGATCGCAGCCGCTCAGATCGATGCAAGTGACGATGGGCCAGTGGGTGATCGCGTGTTCGCGCCCGGAGATGGAATACTCGTCGCCATGCC
>JAAUYD010192692.1_pt1 | contig 10390 bp, 4 predicted proteins | sample 7278101 | NCBI WGS metagenome assembly JAAUYD01 (sample SAMN14350128, study PRJNA611818) | marine sediment metagenome | isolation source: surface marine sediment (0.6m) | place: French Polynesia: Moorea | collected 2018-08
CCATAAAAGACCGGATTTTAATGAGGGAAAAACGTGCTAATGTCCTATTGGGAATATATCAGCAGATTTTATTGACCGCTCCTCTAAATCATGAAGAAAAAACTGTTAATGTTGATGATAGCCCCGAACAAATTGAATTGCGATTATCAGGGTTAGTAGTTGAACAGCAAGGAAAGTTAAAAGTTTATAACCGAATTTATCAAGAAATATTTAACTTAACTTGGGTTGACAAGGTCTTTGCAGAATTAAGACCATATTCTGAAGCTATATCAGCTTGGTTTGCTTCTAGTTGTAAAGATGAATCGCGATTGTTACGAGGAGGAGCTTTACAAGATGCCAAAATTTGGGCAAATGATAAAAGGTTAAGTGATGATGACCGTCGTTTTTTAGATGCTAGCCAGGAATTAGCACAGCGAGAAATTGAAAGGGCTTTAGCAACGAAAGAAGAAGAAAGTCACATATTAATTCAAGCACAACAAAAAGCAAAACAACAAATCCGTACTGGTATGGTAATTCTCGGTTTATCAATACTGGGGGCAATAACCGCAATAATAATTGCAGATAAAGCAATTAAAGAATCTAAAATTGCTCAACAAGGAACAAGGCTGGAAAAAGACGGCTCTAGAATTGTAAGGCAATTGGAGTATGATACAAGTCCAGAAGCCTTGGTAACAGCTATGGAAATTGGTCAAGAACTTAAACAACTGGTAAAAGATGGACGCTCAGTTGAAAACTATCCAGCGACAAGCCCAATATTAGCTTTGCAAAAGGCTGTTTATAGTTTTGACAAACACAAAAATTTAAAATTACCTTCAGATAATAAGGCAATAATTTTTACCGGATTTAGCCCAGATAGTAAAAGAATTCTCGGGAGGTCGAATGAGAAAGCCTATGTTTGGGATATCAATGGTAATTTACTCACCACACTCAGTGGTCATCAAAAAAACTTAAATGTTGCAGAATTTAGTGCAGATGGTAAACTAATCCTCACTACATCATTAGATAAAACAGCAAAGCTGTGGGACATCAATGGTAATTTAATTTCCACACTAAATGGTCACCAAGAGGGTATAAATTATGGTAAATTTAGTCCCGATAGTAAACTTATTATCACTACATCATCAGATAAAACAGCAAAGCTGTGGGACATCAATGGTAATTTAATTTCCACACTCAATACTCAAGACACTCCATTAATAAATACAGAATTCAGTCCAGATAGTAAACGCATTCTCACTTCATCAAACCAAGCAACGAAGATATGGGACATCAATGGAAACTTAATATCAACATTAATTAGTTCCGACAGTAGTTCCGAATTAGGTTTTCATAATGCTAAACTTAGCCCAAATGGTAAACATATTGTCACTTTACTACAAGATGGAGAAGCAAAGTTATGGGACATCAATGGTAATTTGATTCGCACACTAAATGCTCATAAATTTAAACGCAATAGAACTATATTATTCATTTATAACTTGGAATTTAGCCCAAATGGCCAACATTTTCTCATTGCAGGACCAGATGGAGAAGTAAATGTATGGGATATAAATGGTAATTTAATTTTTACATTTAATTGTCCTCCTAATCAAGATGGTTATGCTATATGTAATAGTAAATTTAGCCCAGATAGTCAAAGTATTCTCATTTCATCACCAGAAACAGCATGGATATGGAATATCAATGGCAATTTGATATCAAAATTCAATGCCCGAGGAACTGAAATATTTAGCAAAGATGGTCAACACATTTTAGCTCGTCCATTATTAGATAAAATACTCAATATTTGGGACATTGATGGTAATTTAATTAACACACTCAATGCCGATCGAGATCTTATAGAATATTTTCACATGAGTCCAGACGGCAAACACATACTTACTTCATCAGCAGGTATAGCATCACAAGATAGAACAGTAAAAATTTGGAAGATGAACGACTATCTTGGGAAGGATGATGACATTAAAGTCCTTGCATCTGGTGATTATAAATATTTTTTTGGTAAGAAGAAGTCCAGTCTACACAATACACGCATTTTAATTCAAGTCAACAAAACAAATAAGTTTAAGAACACCAACGAGAATTCAGTTGTCACACTCAATAATCAAGTCAAAAATGGTCAAATCAAAAAGGAGTTAAGCCCAGATGGTAAACACATTTTAACTATATCAAAAAATAAAATGGCCAAGGTTCATGATAGTAAAAATAATTTAATTGCTAAACTCAATAATTCTCAAGACACTATAGTTAGTGGGACATTTAGTCCAGATAGTAAACGCATTTTCACTATATCAGAAAATAAAAAATCTAATTTATGGGACATCAATGGTAATTTGATTGCCACACTTAGTAACAATCAAGAAAGAGTCCAATATTGGGAATTTAGTTCAGATGGTAAATATATTCTTGCTTTATTAAAGGACAAAACAGCTAATTTGTGGGATACAAATGGTAAATTAATTGCCACACTTAATACTAATCTAGAAGAGTTGCAACACTGGGAAGTCAGTCCAGATAGCAAGCATATCCTTACGATATCAGGGGATAAAACAGTCAATTTATGGGGTATCAATGGTAATTTAATCGCTACACTCAGAGATACTCAAAGCAGCAATTACATTCCAGAAAATGTAAACGATGGTAGCTTGATTCTTAAACTCGGAGGTCGTCAAATTAAAAAAATCCCAAACAAAGTATACTATGGAAAATTTAGCCCAGATAGTAAACGCATTGTTACTACATCAGGGGAAAAAATAGCCAAGGTTTGGGATATTAATGGTAATTTAATCGCCACATTCCAAGATCCTCAAGATGAAATATATTATGGGAAATTTAGTCATGATAGTAAGAAAATTCTCACTTTATCTAAAGATAAGACAGTTAAGGTGTGGCGTGTAGAAAATCTGGATGAACTACTAACACTGGGGTGCAAAAAATTGGAAGATAATTTACTCAGAAACCCGGAACTCAAAAAAAAGTTGTGGGTATGCTCCCAACCATAGTAGATTAACAATTAAAGATGTCTTAATAAAAGTACATTTGTAATTTTTTTCAAAATTTTCTTTTATTCGTCTAATAATTTAATGTTGTAGTGGTCGAAATCTTAAGCTATGCCACGCTCTGTCCGAGTTAAACAAAATTATATATTAAAAGTTAAATCAGCTTTGTTGCCAAATGGCTATATCAGCCAAAGACATTTAGCAGAAGATTTGGGCATAGCTCAGTCTACAGTTAGTAATTTTGTCAATGGGAAACCAGTTGATTATCTAAACTTTATTGAAATTTCCCAAAAATTAGGATTGGATTGGCAATCTATTGCTGATTTGCAAGGATCGGGACGAGAAAATGAAATAGTTTTCGATTCCGCTTCCCAAGAGTTCTCTGAGCAAACACTTTATATAAAAAATCTTTTAGAATCTCCAGAGGGACTAGTACCAATTGATTCCCCATTTTATATTTCACGTCCTCCCATAGAACAATACTGCTACCAAGAGATTCAAAAACCAGCTTCTCTAGTTAGAATTAAAGCTCCCAGGGAAATGGGGAAAACCTCACTTTTAAGGAGAATGATGCGTGAGGCAGAAAAGCAAGGTTATGCAACGGTATTTATAGATTTAGAGTTAGCACAACAACCATTTCTTTGCAACTCAGATAAATTCTTAAGTTGGTTTTGCGGTAGCATTGGTTTAGCATTGAAAATCCCTAATAAATTAAATGATTATTGGGATTTAGCTGATAGTCTTGGGAGTAGTATGGCTTGCAGGGCTTACCTTGAGGAATATTTATTACCAACCATAAACAGACCCCTTGTTTTAGCGCTGGATAAAGTAGATCGGGTATTTGAGTTCCCTGAAGTTTACAGAGATTTTTTTGGACTTTTACGAGCTTTGCATGAAGGAGGTAAGTGGCACAGTATCTGGAAACAACTACGATTAGTAATAGTGCATTCCAGTGAAGTTTATGTGCCAATGGATATAAATCAATCTCCTTTTAATGTGGGCTTATTGGCAGAATTACCAGAATTTACTTCCGAACAAGTGCTTAATTTAGTCAAAATTTATCAACTTGATTGGAGCAACGCAGAGATTGAAGAATTAATGGCAATGGTTGGGGGACATCCTTTTTTAATAAGATTAGCACTATACCATATTGCTCGCCAGGATCTTACGTTAAGGGAGCTATTGCAAACAGCAGCAACACCAGTTGGTATTTATGGCGATCATTTACGTCGAGTAGAGTCAACTCTTTCCAAACAACCGGTTTTAAGTGCTGCAATGCAAGAAGTTGTTAATAACGCTAGTCAAGTACAACTAAAATCATTTACTAGATTCAAGTTACACAGTATGGGTTTAGTAAACTTGTATGGCGATCGAGTAACGTCAAGGTATGAATTATATCGCCAATATTTTGCCCGGAGTCATTCAAGCAAAGATTAATTTTGGGATTGTTACTAATAACATCGTAGTAATATCGCAACATATATTCACAAGTGTTATTTATTGTTTTAACAAGTCAATGCATCACTTTAAAAAATAAATACTTGTACTGACATTAAATTTATATACTTTAGATTAATTTAACTATTAATTAAATATCTGGAATAAAGAATTCTCAAATTTAGGTAAATTGTTTATTGATATTTCTTGTGGCGTGACACAGTTTGCTAAAAATTAGAATAGCTCTATAACACTATAATTAATATTGATAATATTAGTTTTTATCACTGTGCCTGTTAGCGTAAAAATTATTAGGTACAGACATTTTCATGCCTATTTTGGGAGAGAAAGGGGTTGCTCAAAGCAACACTTTCTCTCCCCCATTATAATGATTATCATTATCATAAAATCAGATGAATTGATTGTTTTTGGATAATTTGTTCCTTGGAAGTCCCTAAGACTTAAATAAGATGAAATACTGTGCTTTAGCCCTTCCCCAAAAAGGAAGCTAGGATTTTACTAAAAATAGCGCCCAGTATTTGGGTCATACCATCTTCCGATGGTTGGACTATACCAATACCCGTAAATCGGATAGTACCAGGCAACATAATTGTGATCAAGCAAGCGCGTGATGTACCAACCAGAACTATAGACATATTTACCAGCGCAATTCCCAACCCTATATGCAACAGGGTACGGACATTGCTCCAAAGGTAATGACACAGCTTTACGATTTTTTTTATCGTAGCAAAAAAACCTGGGAATCTTTTCCCATTTGGTGTCACGTCGATATTTTTTCACATTTCGTTTTACTTGAATAGAAAAATTACCTTTTTTTATGACTTGCATATTAGATTTGCCGTATTCACCATCATAAATCATGTATGAAAATTTATTAGTCCCATGTTTAATTACAAATTTCATTTTTCTATGATGGTTACTAAAAGCAAAACCTATTTTCCCAGACAGATCTTTTTTCGCATATTTACGATCAGTATAAGGAACTTTTCCCGTAATATCTCTAAATGTTTCATTGACAATTCTCACCCTTCGATTTTTTCTGACTGGTACTTTTTTATGTCGGAACCAACCAATAATCTTTTCTTGATGCCAGCCAGGACAAGTACCAACATATTTTGTTGCTTTTACTATTTTATGATTTAAACTACTACCATATTCAAAGATAATACCTGCATGCTCTAACTTTTCTCGTCCATATGCAAAAGATGTGAAACCAAATACAACAGTAATACTTGTAAATAAAAATAAATGATTAAAGTTTTTCATTTTTGTTAAATTAATTATTTTTTTAATATTTTCTAAAATTTTTGAATACTCTCTGAATAGTACTTTGATGTACAAATATGTCAAATTTTTTGAATCAATTTTTACATCTACTAGACAAGGTAAAACTTAAAACCTTAAAGCCTGGTAGACCACGGCTATAGAGTTAAGGTACTGGCTACTGACAGGGTTATGACTCATTAGTGCAACGTCTCCGTCAGGAGATAGGAAAAGCGTGCCGCTTTACGCAAACGTGGTATTAGACCTCAAATACCAAAAAGAGTTTGGAAAAATAGAAAGAATAAGGGAAGACCTATCAAAATTTATGCTCCTAGATATCAGCAAGAACACTGTTTTGCTTCGTACCAACGTAAATACCATCGTCTAGTTGTTCGCTGGGAGCGTCAAACAGTATATTTCGATGCATTTATTGATCTTGCAACTATCCACATCTGGATTAACAAAATATTATTATTGGGATAGATTCATGTAATACCCGTTAATTAAATTGATTGAAATCCGGAAACAGTTCCCTGGTAAGGCTACAGTTCTTTGCGAAGCTACGCTAACATGCCCGTTCGCTCTGCGTGTAAAAAATGCAACTCGCAGGGCTGAAACTTATTCCTTGCTTCTCAAAGTATTAATTCCTTTTGCTTTCTCAAAATAAGGGAACGGACAGTTACAAATATCTATAAGTTAATTTCAATTACATCTATGAAATATATAGAAAGAAGATTTATATCTTTTTTGAACTAAATCTATTTGACATAAAGCGTATTGCAGGTTTGTGAGTACGTTCCACTAATACTTTTGTCAAGCAATTAGAAAGGAAAAAAAGGTGAATATCAATCTAGAAGAAGTTGGTGCTCGAGTGGGAATAGGTTCTGATGATAACTTACAACTAGGAATTTATTTACCCAATATTACAAATGGTAAAGGCTATGAGTTAAAAGCTCAAATTATCCATGAAAAGGACCAGTTTGATCCTTCAATACCAGCCAATGAGGTGTCCCTGACTTTTATTGGTGGTCTATACGGTCTGTGGCAGTATGAGGGTCGTCTGAGTTCTTTGCCTGCCATGGGACATATGGGGCAAACAGGAAAATATTGCTATCGGTATCAACTCTCACGACAAGGTGAAGTAGTTGTTCCCTGGTTTAGCGATCCCTTTGGTCGATACAGTGCCCAAGGGACACTTTCGGCATTTCATTACCCACCCCTCCCAGCATTTTCATGGCAAGATGGTGATTTTAAAGTTCCACTGCTTAAGGATTTGATTGTTTATGAGTTGATGGTAGATGAATTTAATCGAGATTTTGATGGGGTTATGGAATATCTTCCCTATCTTCAAGGACTGGGAATTAACTGTATCGAACTAATGCCGGTAACGAATATCCGCGAACCTTTTCGGTGGGGATATATGCCGATGAGTTACTTTGCCATTGAAGAGCGTTATGGAGGGGTAGAGAAATTCAAACTTTTGATCGATACCTGCCATCGATCAGGGATAGCTGTGATCCATGATGCGGTGTATGCCCATGCAAGTTGGGATTTTCCTTATAACAAAGTCTATAAATTATCTGGGGAGCCCAATCCAATGATGGGTCCCTTCGCGGAAGATATGTTTGGGGTCGGTCCAGATTATAATAAGGAGTTTGCGCGAGAGTACTTTGCCCAGGTTAACGATTATTTTATTAACGAACTGCATATTGATGGTTTTCGCTACGATTATGTACCTGGATTTTACGATGGGGCAACCGGCAAAGGATACGCCAAACTAGTATATGATACCTATAACAAGAGTAAAGCTATTCCGAGATTTTTTGATGGTTCGATTAGCCGGATTATCCAGGCAGCAGAATATTTGGATAAGCCGAGAGAAGTGTTGAGAGAGACTTTCTCCAGTTCTAGTAAACGCTGGTGGTTAATGCTCAAGGCTGAAGATATGGTGCAGAATCTTGACAACCCCTCTGTTTCTCAAGGATTTATTAATGATATTTTGTTGATTGATAGCAGTGGACTGAATTGGCTGGAAAAACATCCCAGTGATAACCCCGAGGAGCAATTTCCCACAGCACCATTACAATTTATCGAATCTCATGATCGCAGTCGTTTGATGTATCGGATGACGACAGCTTTTTTCCGGAGCATTGGTCGATTTGGACAGTCTGAGCAATGGCGAGAGGGAGGTTTGGATTTATTGAGTGATGACGATCGCAACGAGATCGCTGACCGATTCGATGAATGGCAACAGCGGTGGTTTAAGTTACAGCCCTTGGCGATCGCTCTGATGACCGGCGAAGGTGTACCTTTAATTTGGCAAGGGCAAGAATTTGGGGAATATTATGGTCTGCCAGACAGCGGTAATTTACGGGTTTTGGCACCTCGACCCTTACATTGGGATTTATTTTACGAGCCAGGTGGGCGAGCCTTAGTACGTTTATACCGAACCCTAGCCTCACTTCGTCACGCTTATCCAGCATTGAGAAGCCGAAAACACATTTTTTACGAAAGGGAATCGAGACTGGAACGAGGTTTAGTTGCATACCGACGCGATCCCGATGGTTTTGGCTCAAAAGTAATGGTACTGATAAATTTTGGTGCCGACGGGAGTGCGAACTTGGAGATTCCCTTTCTGGCAGGTCGTTGGACTGAACAGATTAATAGTCTTGAACCCTCGCAGACACCTGAAAGCTTCGATTTAAGCTCAGATAGCGTCGTTAAGATTGACGTACCCAGTTATTACGGCAAGATTTTTGTCTCTGATTCTTGACTTGCTGATGTTGTAGATAAGTTGAAATAGCTATATACAGCACTTTGCAAGTAGATGAGGTACATTTTCCCTGTTTTCTGTTCCCTATTCCCTGCATTATTAAAGATATGTGTACCTCACTTAAATGAAATCGGCTGTATCTACTTAAAATTGATATCTATCATCGCTCTTTCATTACTCCAGGCAGAGGAAAATAATAAATCTCCAAATTATGGCTAATGTGAATTAAATTCAACCTTGTAATATCAAGGGTTTCTAGAACCGGCTTAAATCATAACTAAGATGTACACGACTTTTCTAGTCACAAGTTCCTCAATTTCTTTTTCTACACTTTAGATAAGGGTAAGAAACGCGCTTGGTTCAAAGCGTTGGTTTATTGCTTGTCAGTCAAGTAAAAACTAGACAGACAATATGAGTAAAACAAAACTCAACCAAAAAAATAATCAATCCTTATTATCGAGGGGTTACACTGATATGGTACGTGCTTATCTACACGATATCGGTAAAGTACCCCTGCTGAGCCATTATGAAGAAATTATTTATAGTAAAAAAGTCCAACACATGATGTCTCTGTTAACAGAGAAAGAAAAGCTAGAGCAACAGTGTGGATCCTTTGTCAATCAGTTAGAGTGGGCTGACGCCGTTGGCTTGAGTGAAGACCAACTTAACCAGATTCTGGAGCAAGGACAACAAGCCAAAGACAAAATGATTGAAGCAAACTTGCGCTTAGTCGTTGCCATTGCCAAGAAATATCTTAAGCGGAATATGGAATTCCTCGATCTGATTCAAGAAGGAAGCCTAGGCTTAGAAAGAGCAGTAGAAAAGTTTGACCCCAGCAAAGGATACCGCTTTTCCACCTATGCCTATTGGTGGATTCGCCAAGGGATTACCAGAGCCATTGGTCAACAATCACGGACAATTCGCTTACCCGTTCACATCACTGAAAAGCTCAATAAAATCAAAAAAACCCAGCAACAACTTACTCAAAAGTTAGGTCGCCGTCCCACTACAAGTGAAATTGCTAAGGAGTTGGGTTTTGAATCTAATACTATTGGCGAGTATTTGCGCATCGCTCGTCGTCTTCTGTCTCTAGATCTACCCATCGGTGAAAATCAAGATACAGAACTGTGTGAGATGATTCAAGATGATCGGGCTTTGCCAGAAGATTACGCAACCCACGAGTTAATGAGGCAGGATGTGCTGGAGATGCTACAGGAACTTAACCCCAAAGAACGTGAAGTTCTTAAACTACACTTTGGTTTAAAAGATGGCAAAGAACTGTCTTTAGCTAAGATTGCAAAAAGATTAAATCTCAGCCGCGAGCGGGTTCGTCAAATAGAAGTTCGAGCACTTGCTCATCTTCGGAGAAAACATTCCTTAACTTTGCGGGAGTATCTCGTTAGTTAACATCTTGGTAATGTTATGGAGGTTAGTTAGTTTAATCCTTGTTCGTAAAATTAGATGTTTGCGTTCAATTGTCTGCATTTTTAATTTACTTACTTGTCTCTTCCCTAGTGGTAGATGGTGTTCATAAGTTTTCCATCCATCTGTATTTTCTGGTTTAATATTTACTTTAATTCCTGATATAGCACTACGAAGTTACGTTAGGACATATATTAATCCTAAAAGCCATACGGTCCTACGGACACGCTACGTTAGCGGAGCGTTAACGAAGTGAGACGTAAGTCTTGGCGATAGCCTTAGACTGACTTTTTACTTTTTACTTGCGCGTAGCGCCATAGCATTCAGACCAGGAAAAATATTAGCATCCGTAAAATAAAAAAATTGTTTGATTAAGTATAATTTTGTAGATAAAAAATTACCGACCTGGACAATTCAATTCCATAGTAAATTGCCATAATTTAACTCAGACTAAATTAGGACTTACGCAAACGGC
>JAAUYD010001410.1_pt1 | contig 10388 bp, 12 predicted proteins | sample 7278101 | NCBI WGS metagenome assembly JAAUYD01 (sample SAMN14350128, study PRJNA611818) | marine sediment metagenome | isolation source: surface marine sediment (0.6m) | place: French Polynesia: Moorea | collected 2018-08
AATTCTTCTGGTAAAGGTAAGATTACTATATCAGCACCGATGGGAAGACCCGCTGTATTTTATCGGCAAAATTCCCCAGAAGCAAAATCAGTATTGGAAACACTTCAACAACAAAACTTAATCAAATGAAGGAGTAAGTAACTGGATCAAATTAAATATAAAACCTCACCTCCGAAGTTTGGCGGGACGGAAACCGACACCGCCAAGTGGACTCACCGCCAACTTCTCTCCGCCTGACGGCACCCCTCTCCTTATTAAGGAGAGGGGGTGATGATAAAACCATTTGTAATAGCGTATTTTTCCATAACAGGCAACAATAGGAGATGATTGAATTTAAGCAAGGCAACCTACTGGAAGAAAAAACCGAAGCCATAGTTAACACCGTTAATTGTGTTGGTGTTATGGGCAAAGGTATTGCCTTGCAATTCAAGCGAGCTTATCCCGAAAACTTTCGTCAATATGCAAAAGCCTGTAAAGCTGGTGTAGTGGAGCCAGGACGAATGTTTATTGTCGCAACGGGTAGTTTATTTAATCCCAGGTATATTATCAACTTTCCCACCAAGCGTCACTGGAAAGGTAAGTCAAAAATAGAAGATATTCAAAGTGGACTGATAGCTTTAATTGCAGAAGTTAAGCAATTAGGTATCACTTCCATAGCCATACCACCTTTGGGATGTGGAAATGGTGGCTTAAATTGGAAAGAAGTTAAACCCCTTATAGAATCAGCTTTTGCTCAATTACCAGATGTACAAGTAATTATCTTTGAGCCAGTATTACTCCACTAATGAAACTTTGCTGAGTTAAAGGAGTGGGAGCAGCATTCGATTAAGCTCACGTCGAAGTCTTGCTCCTTGCTTGAAAATAGGGAGCGAGACGCTCCCACTACGATTGTTTTATACTCCCAACGGCTAAAAACTTAACTTATGACCTAAGCTTGAATGCAATAGTTCATTTATTACCGTTCTATTTTTTTTTAGTGGTCAAAATAGAGGTAAACATCATTAAAAAACCACCTAACAAAATAGCGATCGCTAATCCTACAGTTACCAGATCAATGACTTGAGTATTATCCATGATTAAAAATCCTTATATGAATTTAGGGCTATGGTTGATGGTTGTTAGTTGTTGGTTGTTAGTTGTTGGTTGTTGGTTGTTAGTTGTTAGTTGATGGTTGACAGTCTTTAATTCATCCCTCCTTCCCTCCTTCCCTCCTTCCCTCCTTCACTCCTTCACTCCTTCCCTCCCCACACTCCCCACACTCCCCACACTCCCCACACTCCGGGCGGGGAAACCCCGCCCCTACTCCGAACTCCGAACTCCGAACTCCGAACTCCCTCTGTTCCTTAAAAATCTACGCCGCGTTTGAGTTCTACACCATGATTGGCATAGTGTTTGTGACAGTAGACTTCAGAGTGAATGCTGGCTAAGTCAAAATATGCGGGCTGATTATGGCAACGACCTGTAATGATAATTTCTGTATGGGGGGGTTTGCGTAGTAGGGCTTGAACAATTGGTTCTACAGGGATTAGCTCTAAATCAACGGTGGGGTTGAGTTCATCGAGAATAATGGTTTTATACAATCCCGATGCGATCGCAGTTTTGGCAATTTCCCAACCTCGTTCTGCTTCGACATAATCCAATTCCTGACGGGAGTTGCGCCAAACAATGGCATCCCTACCACACCGTTGATGATCCACTACCTCTGGATAGGATTGATGTAAAGCTGCGATCGCTGCATCTTCCGTATAACCACTACCCCCTTTTAGCCATTGCATAATTAATACACGGGTAGAACCAGGGTGATTAATGCCTCTACCAATTGCCTGTAAGGCTTTTCCTAAAGCACTTGTGGATTTTCCTTTGCCAGCACCAGTATAAATTTCTACTCCTTCAATGCCTTGGATAGCAGCATTTGGATGGTGTTTGGGTTGCATTTCCGAGTGTAAGTCGGCGATATCCAGTAACTTTTGGGGTGCAGCGCGTCCGGTGGCGATAATTTCTAGGTCGTAGGGTTTGGATTTGAGTGTCTTGACTACCTCATCCACGTCTAATAATCCCAAATCCAAGACTGGGTTCAGTTCATCTAAGACTACAACCGAGTATAAATTAGAAGCAATGGCTCCTTTAGCCACATCCCAACCCCGTGCTGCTTCGGCTCTGTCAAAGGCTGTAATTTCATCTACACCAAAAAATTCGGCTCTGCCAGTACGAACTTGATCGATTAGATGGGGAAAACCAGTTTGTAATGCAGCGATCGCTCCATCCTCATCATAATCCCTTTCTGGTCCTTTCAAAAACCGCAGCAATAAAACACGATTGGAATTGTTCGGTGTATTAATTCCCAAGCCAATGGAGCGTAATACTACTCCCAAGGCAGCTTGAGACTTGCCTTTACCCATACCATCATAAACGTGGATTTGTCCTGTAGCACGTTGTTGACGCAGTTGTGCTGTACGAATACCGATGCCGTTCCTAGTCATCTCACCAAAAGCCGTAATGTGGCAGTCCTTTTCCTTTATTCAGTATGTCCTATCAACCAAGCAGCATCATTTCTACCATTGGGAGTTGTTCCGCTAACTATAGTTGAGGCAAAACTGTGTTTGCATCTTCAGACTGCTCATTTTACCACCCTTGAAGGGGAGGAGGGGAGGAGTTCGGGGTTCGGAGTTCGGGGTTCGGAGTAGGGGCGGGGTTTCCCCGCCCGGGGTTTTTCCGCCCGGGGTTTCCCCGGAAGGAGGGGAGGAATAATTTTTGCGATCGCGACGGCACGGATACAGGTAAATTCACATCTTGCACCATAAGATTATTGAGAAAAGTAGAGTCTGAAACCATCAATTTTTCGTAACCCACCAATGCCCACCTTACCCTTATTGAGAAAGTGCAAGATATGTGTAAATTGTAAATTAAATCAAACTGCTGTATAAAAATACAAAAAAATGGTACAACACTCGAAGCAATGAGATAAAGTATCTCAGTTTATGTGCGATCGCCATAATCCTTAGCATCAAATCTTCATTATTTATGTATTTATGCTTATGCTGGACCTGATCCCTTTTAATTTTGATTTTTCTCCGATTCTACCTGTAGGTATCATTTTATTTGATTTACTATTCCTGATAGTGGCAATTCCCGTGGAAGCCTATGTTTTAAGGGCACGGTTAAAATTTGATCCCAAAAGTAGTGTTTTTTACGCCATATCTATAAATCTTTTTTCTAATGTGGCTGGTTGGCTAGTCTTTTTCTTTATTGAACCTTCGTTATCTCCAGAGAATAAGTCAGAAGTATTAAATTATGTTTTTTTTAATCGCTTCCAATCAGAAGGAATATATTCTTCACTATTTTTAATTGCTTTCTTTATTTTCTTTGCTACTTTCTTCTTCAAAACCCTGAGCTTGCAGTCATTATTGTTCCTCTGGAATAGAACAGACAAAAAAAAGCCAGAGCAAGAAGTTCCCTTATCTCAAAGACGTTCTTCTAGAAGATACAATCTGAATAAAATACAACAAACAAATGTAGTTACCAGTGTATTGATTGCTAATTCCCTCAGCTATATGGCAATTACAATCATTATAGCTATTTGTTTTTCTTGGCAATTGAGAAATTAGAGGTTTTATCAATGGACATAATTAAAGATTTTTTATCTAGTACTTTCAAATTTATTCAAGATATTTTGAGCGGTACTCAAAAACTATTGTGGCCACCCCAATCTTACTCTTGGCAATCCCTAATTTATTTGAGTGTTTTTTCTTGGTTTATGTCATATTGGGCAGCAGGTTTTTTTGTCAAAAATATTATCGCTTTTTGTGGCTGGTTATTCCTGATTGCAGGTACTGCTTGGTATACCACTGATAATCCTGTGGTTATTCCTGGAACTTCTATGCCTGTGGGAGCATTAATTACGGGAGGATTAATCAGCTTATTTGCTTTTGGCGGTGAAAAAAATCTCCTGAACCCGGTATCATTTGTACTATGGCCAACAATGTCTGCACTAATTACAGCTATTCCAGAGTTTTTTCAAGGGACTGGGACTACTGCTACTGTTAGTGCGAAAATTCCCAAGCCAGAAGCTCGCCAAAAAATTATCGTTTTAATTCTCAGCTCAATGTTAGTCAGTTGCTGGTTACAATTATATTTTGTGGTAGACAATTGGGCAAAACAATACCCGAGTATACTCACAGATAATCTTAATAATAGTGTTTTAGTCAAAAAGATCGCGCTTCCAGAGGAAGCAACACCCAAGAAAATTCCTCAAAATGGACTTACAATCTTAAACAAATTAGTACCCATAATAATTACCCAAATTGACGATCAATCTTGGTCAAAAGTAGAACGCTTACTCAAAAATGCTAGAACCAAAGACTCACAAATAGCTAAGTTGGGTAGAAAAGTGATTGACACAGAACTAGCGGCTTATAAAGAGAGGGATTTATGGCGAGTGGAAGCACGGGTAGAGGGCATCAATCCCAAGAGTCCAGATGTTTATAGACTGAGTTTACTTAGTATTTGGAGTGGTCCTAGTTCCAAGAAAGAAGGGTATTATTTTAAACGTTCTTGCCAAGTTGAACCAGTGGCATCTGCTAGCTTCACTCGGGGTAGGGAAAATAGAAGAAAAGCTGAGATCGAATGCAACACAAAGAGTTCTTTCTTTGCCGAGTCGCCACCACCCCAAGGATGAAAATAATATAGATAGCAGTGTAAATTATAACTGAGTGAATCAATTGTCATGAATGTCAGCAGAATTTCTGTCATCGCTACCAATGTATTTCGGGAAATGGTACGCGATCGCATTCTCTATATTCTCGGATTCTATATTTTAATACTTGCTGCTGCTTTATTGCTACTACCTGAGGTCGCTGCGGCAACGGAAGATAAAATGTTTCTGGACTTGGGTTTGGCTGCAATGGCTGTCCTGGGCTTAGTTGTGGCAGTATTTATTGGCACGGGTTTAATTCATAAGGAAGTTGAAAAACGCACCCTGCTGGTATTCATTGCTAAACCCATTAGCCGTAGTGAATTTGTCGTTGGTAAGTACTTGGGGTTGGTTGCGGTATTATCTACCCTAGTTTTCGTGATGACGGTTATTTACTTGGTGTTTTTGCAATTTGGTAATATAAATCATCAGATTACAAGTATTTTTACTAGTGCATTTTTTTTGATTTTGCAGTTGTGCTTAATCTCTGCTTTTGCGATTACTTTTGGTATAGTATCTAATTCTCTGTTAGCAACACCTTTAACCATTGCAGTTTATTTGATTGGCAATATTACCCAAGATATTCTCGAATTTGGCCGTTTAAGCAACAATCCTGGCTTTGAACGTCTGACTCAAGGTTTGTATTTAGTTTTACCAGACTTATCGAGATTGAATTTACAGAATGATGCTGTTTATGGCTTGCAAGCATTACCTAGTTTCACCACATTAATTGGTAATGGCTTGTATGGTATATTTTACAGCTTGATGTTGGTTGCGATCGCTATTCTGATATTTTCTCAGCGCGAGTTCTAGGGTTGTACAAATTAGTGCTTCCAGATCCCCGACTTCTTACAAATGATTTGGGAGGTGCTAAGTACACTGGATAAAACTAAAATAAAACCTCACCCCCAGCCCCTCTGGTTATTAAGACTACGGTGTATACACAGGTTATGGAATTCCCAATAGTAAGAAGGCAAACCTCACCCTGACAAAAGCGGGCATCCCTCTCCTTACAGCAGTTTTCATCTATTTGAACCACATCTTCATGTAGGGGTTTAGCACTGCTAAACCCCTACGGTGTGGTCTATTTACCTGAAAATCGCTGTAATAAGGAGAGGGAAAGATTTTTGCATTGCAAAAAGCGAGGGTGAGGTGATGATTTCGTGGATTAGAGAGATGTGTGTGCAGGGTAGGGTTATGAAGGAGAGGGGTGATAACTGAACTAATTATTCCTTAGTGGTGCGTAGTTGAAGATATACCATGACTAAAGCGATCGCTAATAATACAGTAGCAGCAGCTGCGGCATAACCAAAATCAAATTGACCAAAGGCTTCTTGGTAAATGTAGTAAACCAATAGATTAGTTGAATTCAAAGGACCACCGCCAGTAATCACATATACCTGTTCAAAACTCCGCAGGGTGAAAATTACCGTGGTGACAAGGGCAAATATGAATGTGGGTTGCAATCCAGGTAAGGTAATATGCCAAAATTGCTGCCAACCGTTAGCACCATCCAATTCCGCAGCCTCGTAGCGACTAATAGGGATAGTTTGCAAACCGGCTAAAAATACCACCATATTGAAGCCTAATTGCTTCCAAACACTTAAAATAATCAATACTGGCATTGCCCAAAAAGTATCTCCCAGCCAAGCAATGGGTTGAATACCCACAGCCTCTAAAATAGTATTTACTGGTCCATACTGTTGAAATAACCAGCGAAAACCCAAACCAGCAGCCACCATAGAAATAATCGAAGGCAAAAAGTATGCCGTGCGTAACGCTCCTTGCAAGGGGAAAGTCTGATTCAACAATACAGCCAATCCTAAAGGGATAATTAAACTGGGAATAACCGTCGCTACCGTAAAATAGACAGTATTGCCCATCACCTGCCAAAAGTCAGGATTTAGAAACAAACGCCAATAATTTTTTAACCCTACCCAATAAGCACCATTAGCGGTGAAACTTCCAGCAGTAAAGCTGAGATAAAACAAATAGGCGATGGGGAAAAAAACAAAAATACTCAACAAAATGACTGCTGGTGCCAAAAAAATCCCGGCAGCAACGGTATCATTGTCTAACCAAGATTTAGTATAGATTTTGGGCATCTAACAATTTTTCTCCGGCGGTTATGACTATTTGTACTGATTCTACCCCTAGCTTGATTTCCCCGAATATTCATAGTCAACAGTGGGAACATCCTCCAGTAAAATTGAGTATACTAGCCTCTGGTAATGGTAGTAATTTTGAAGCGATCGCTCAAGCTATTGCAGATAAAAAACTCAATGCTCAAATCCAAGTTTTAATTTACAACAATCCCAATGCCTACGCCGCAACAAGGGCAAATAACTGGGGCGTACCAACGGTATTATTAAATCACCGCCAATATCAGCAACGGGAAGAGTTAGATAGCAACATCGTTGCCACACTAGAAAAATATGATACTGATTTGGTAATTATGGCTGGTTGGATGCGCTTAGTAACGCCAGTATTAATTGATGCTTTCCCCAACAAAATAGTTAATATTCATCCCAGTTTATTACCCAGCTTTAAAGGGATTAAAGCCGTCGAGCAAGCATTATCTGCCGGTGTAAAAATAACTGGCTGTACCGTACATTTGGTGTGTTTAGAAATGGATAGCGGACCGATTTTAATGCAAGCCGCAGTACCCATACTAGCCGATGATACATTAGCAACCCTCCATGCCAGGATTCAAATAGAAGAACACCGGATTTTGCCAATGGCGATCGCTCTTTTGGTGGGATAATAGAATGAGCGAATTTAGAATTTAGAAAAAATAATCAATTGATACGATGGGTAGGGAACATCAGCAAGATAATTTTATACACTAAAAAATGGTGGGTGCCGTGCCCTGCCGACGGCATCAGCAAGATAATTTTATACACCAAAAGATTGTGGGTGCCGTGCCCTTGCGAAGAATATATGTGTCGCAAACATTATTTGAATTGGTATTAGTAAGGAGCGGGAAAGATTTTTGCGTAGCCAAAAGTGGGATTGATGAAATTCCCAAAAGCCTCTGGTAAACCTCATCCAGTCCTGACGGACTGGATGAGGTTTTGTATTTTATTCCATATTAAATCCTGAATGTATGTAATGGCGGTTATGTACCAGTATCTTCTTGTCTGAGTTGTCGTTCAATGGTTTCAATAGCCGCATTGAGGGCAGCTATTCTGGCTTCAAGACTATCTCGCATCATCTTCAAGAACTTAAGTTTACGTTCCTGATGAGTTTTAAAGGAGTTTGTGTCAGCACTACAGAAAGGATGACCCCAAAAAGGAAACATAGCTCATTCCTAAATAGACCTCTACTTATATCTTGACTAGATTTTTGTTCACTGGTGACAAATCTTTTGGCGTTGCTGATTTGAACTATGAATCCGGGTGTAGAGACGTTGCAGGCGTAGGTTGGGTTAAGGAACGCAACCCAACGTTATCAAAGGTTTGTTGGGTTTCCCTATCGCTCAACCCAACCTACCATTCTGATTTGAAGTATGAATCCGGGTGTAGAGACGTTATACCATTTTGAAAAAAGAATGCGACAGATGGGTAGGGAACATCAGCAAGATAATTGTATACACCAAAATATTGTGGATGCCGTGCCCTTACGAAGAATATATGTGTCGCAAACATTATTTGAATTGGTATTACAGTGTAACGTCACCGAACAAGGATTTTGGAATTACACAACATCCTGCATCATACATGGATTCAGCAACGCCAAATTTTTGGGGGTGAACAAAAAAATGTGTGGTGAAGCCAAAATACTTATTACTTCTTACTTCTTCACTCACCCCCTCTAAGCAATACCCAAAACCTTGCGTAATACTGCTTGGTCTTCCACTTTAGCTTTTAAACGACCATTTTCAATGTCTCGAATCCAACTTTGGCTTTTACCTGCCAATTTCGCCAACTCTCTCTGGGAAAGATTAAGGTTTTTCCGTGCTTGACAAATCTGTTCTCCCAATAAACCTCCAGCAGTTTTGGAATTTTTTCTATACCGAGATTCTCGCTTTTTATCAGCCTTAGCCATGTGCTGCTCCCAATCTGGAGGCAATTCAAAGGATAGAATCCGCGCATTCATTAATTGATTCCATTTACCACGAGGTGCAGTATCCGTTAAGCAATTGTTAGCACCAGCATCATTAATCCAAAATTCTAATGCCTCATCAGGATCTTCGGGAATATCCATCAATTTTGCCCATAATGGTTGTATTTCTGGGGGATAAGTTACTGGGTCAAATATTGCTTTGATGCCATGATGGTTGAGAACTTCTAAATCTTTCTCGAAGGTACGTAGTAAGCGTTTACGTTCCAGTCTGTGGGTAGAAGCTACAGCAACTCTCTCTTCTCCATAGGCAACACGCATGAGGGTAGGAACCATAATCCGCTGTTCTTTGCCCATTTTGGCTTTAAACAGCAACCATAGCATTAATCTGGCTGTTCCTTCATGTTGCTGCCAAATGCTCATGACGGTGGTTAGCAGAGTTCTAGGCAAACTACCATATTGATAAAATGCTTTCCTGTCTTTACACCCTTGTCTGTTGAGGAAATGTTGTGCCCAAATACCAGCTCTAATTTTAAAGGTGATACCAATCAAATATTGACAACCATTTCTGTCTTCTTGGAAGTAATGCTGCATTCCTTGCAGGTGCCATAGGGGTGTTTCTGCAAAGGAAAATTCCTGAATTCGTCCTTGTCTAAACCATTTGACAGAAACCATTAGAGAGCAAGCCTGTTGCAATAAACTTTTAATTAGATTTAACTTGACAACTTTACTGAGATCTTTACGTTTTTCCAATCCCAAATATTTCTCGATTTGGCGATTGTCAATGGTGAATACCTGTTCCCAAGGTTTATCTAGGGTAGTAGCATGGGCAGCTAAAATTAAATGCAGACAAGCTGCTCTGATATCTAAGTTTTCAATTACTCCTAATTCTGTGCTGCTTTCACTTAGCGGTTCCTTGACAGTATCTCTAGTATCAATATGAAAAGCTATTTCTCCTCGCCCTTGATTTACTTGTCTGCGGTAACAAATTTTACCCTCTTCATCTGTTTCCCAAGGTAGGGAAGTTCTTTGTGCCAAGATGTTACAAGCTTCCCAAATGACTATTGATGATGCAAAGGGGTTGCTTTTACCATTGGCAAATAAGTCTGGACTGGTGGCTTCCCTTGGTTCCACTTTACATCTCCCCCTTTTTGCTTGTAAGGGGATAGGGGAATCATTAGGACATACAGTTACACACTGTGGTTCGGGATAATAACCTTCACAGTTATTACAAAGTGAAGGATCTATCCAATATTTATCATTTTCTCTTCTAATCGCACCCGTGGGACATTGGGGTCGACAATTGTCACATCCAAGACAACTTTTATTAGGAATTGTATAAGGCATAAGGCTATTGCCACTTTACTCTTTGAGATGTTTGGCTCTAGTCTTCCTCGGATGTGTCCTGATTCTCTCAATCCTCTTCCTACACCCCTCTATTTGATAATTTTGATGACACAAATTATTTATGTTATTTGCTATCAAATTTATCAACACTAATATTCGGACTCAGCATCCAACTGGAAGAGACTCAAGACTTTTATATTGAGCCTAAGTTTCAATATTTCTTCTCTATACATTTCATATAGTTGATGAGAAATTTGTTATGGATGAGCCAACAAATCCTTTTATAGCT
>JAAUYD010184388.1_pt1 | contig 10386 bp, 7 predicted proteins | sample 7278101 | NCBI WGS metagenome assembly JAAUYD01 (sample SAMN14350128, study PRJNA611818) | marine sediment metagenome | isolation source: surface marine sediment (0.6m) | place: French Polynesia: Moorea | collected 2018-08
AATCAATGGTATATTCATTTATCCACTTATGTGCAAGCAGTTCCTTATATTTCTCAGATAAGAAATGGCTGTTTAGGGATTGACTTAAATGCTCAATCTATAGACCTTGTTTATGTTAAAAGGGATGGAAATTTACGTCAGGTTGTAGGTTTTTAGTAGGTGCAAACTTGGAGAAAGGATCTAAGATCAAAATAAGCTAGAACAATAATAGATAAATCGTATGAGTCAAACCATTACATCCTCTCAAACTAAGAAGAGTTTAGCCCCGAATGTTATCACTGATACCAGACAAGAGGGGAATTGGTGGTCAGAATTTTTCCAAGAAACCTTGGCCATGACCAAGCGTCTGTTTATTCAACTACAACGTCGTCCCTCAACCTTGATGGCGGGTATTATTCAGCCGTTTATGTGGTTAATTTTGTTTGGGGCTTTGTTTTATAACGCCCCTCAAGGATTATTTGGGGATGATCTCAACTATGCTAAGTTTCTCTCCCCTGGAATTATTGTTTTTACCGCCTTTTCTGGGGCCTTAAATGCCGGACTTCCTGTCATGTTTGACCGAGAATTTGGCTTTCTCAACCGTTTATTAGTAGCACCGTTAGCCTCTCGCTATTCCATTGTGGCCGCATCTACCCTTTATATTATTACCCTCAGTTTTATCCAAACAGCCGTCATTGTCGGTGCCAGTGCCATGTTAGGGGCTGGTTTACCCAGTATAGCAGGGTTAGGAGCGATCGCTTTGATTGTCTTTTTAATTGTTGCTGGAGTAACCGGGTTAAGTTTAGGGTTAGCCTTTGCTTTGCCGGGTCATATTGAACTGATTGCCGTCATTTTTGTCACCAACTTACCCTTACTGTTTGCCAGTACCGCCTTGGCTCCTTTATCCTTTATGGCAGGATGGTTACAGATTGTGGCCAGTTTAAACCCCTTAACCTACGCCATCGAACCCATCCGTTATATCTACCTGAATGGACAATGGTCTTTAGCCAGTATTGTGCTGGAAACCCCTTGGATGGATATTAATTTTCTTGGGGTGTTGTTATTATTAGTAGGGTTTGATGCCTTAATTTTATTAACCATTCAACCCTTATTACGCCGTCGTTTTGCTTAAGCATTAAGATAAAAAGCAACAAACAAGAATCAGAAGTATACAAGAATTAGCCCGTCCTTTGTTTTCATGGCGGGTTTTATTGATAATTTATAGTTTAATTAGGGTGAAAATAATCATAAATTTCTGTAGCTAAAGCTTGACCAATTCCTGGTACTTCTTGTAACTTTTCAATGGAAGCTTCTCGAATGTAATCAAGAGAATGAAAATGGGCAAGGAGTTGTTTTTGTCGTTGAAATCCTAACCCTGGAATGTTATCTAAGCGAGAGTGGCGGCTTTTTTTTAACCGTTGTTGACGATGAAAGGTTACAGCAAATCGATGAGCTTCGTCTCGAACTCTTCTTAATAATTGAACTCCCGGTTGTTCGGGGTGAGTCCCTAGGGGTTGAGATTGGCCAGGTAAGAAAATTTCTTCTCGTTTTTTGGCTAAACTAATTACTTGTAAGGGAGGAATAAGATTCATGGTTTCTAAAATTTTTATCACCGATGAAAGTTGACCTTTTCCTCCATCGATCATAATCAAGTCGGGATAATCATCTAATTTTAATAATTCTGTCTCTGACTTATTTTGGTAGGAACGAAAACGACGACTTAACACTTCAGCTAAACTAGCAAAATCATCCGAGTGACCAATGGTAATGTTAGGATTTTTGATTTTGTAATGACGATAGCATTGTTTGGCCGGAACCCCATCAATAAAAACCACTTGAGAAGCAACAGGATTAGACCCTTGAATATGGGAAATATCATACCCTTCAATACGATGGGGAATAGTAGGTAAATCTAATAATTGAGCTAAATCCTCTAACCCTAATACAGTTTGTTGAGCATGGCGTTTTCTGTTTTCTAATTCATACCGTACGTTGCGTTCTACTAAACGAATTAATTCCGCTTTTTGTTGTTTTTGGGGAACAGCAATGTTGACTTTTTTTCCTTTTTTTTCTCCTAACCAATCAGCTAAAATATCTGTTTCTGGTAGTGGGTATTGGACTAAAATTTCACTGGGAATTTCCACCGCTTCAACTTGTAGATAATGTTCCTCTAACACCCGTTGTAAAATGCTTTCTGGAGTCCCGAAAGCCGTATCAGCAAAAAATCCTAACCTTGCCACTAATCGTCCTGCACGAACTTGGAATAATTGAATACAAGTATAAGTATCATCGGCTGCTAAAGCAATGGCATCCCGTGAAATCGTATCATCAGGTAATGCCACTTTTTGATCGATTCCTAAGCCTTGGATAGCTTTAATTTGATCCCGAATTTGGGCAGCTTTCTCAAACTTTAATTGAGTTGCTGCTAACTCCATTTGTGCCGATAATTTTTCTAATAATTCCTCCGTTCTACCTTGGAAAATCATGGCCACTTTTTCGACGATTTTATGATAGTCTTCAGGGGAAATTAACCCTTGACAGACCCCAGGACAACGACCAATATCATAATTTAAACAAGGACGATCTTTAAATAAAGGTCTGGGCCGTTGACGAAGGGGAAAAACCTGTTTAACTAAGCGTAAGGTTTGACGCAGTAAATGGGTGTCCACATAAGGACCATAATAGCGATCGCGTTGATGATTTAAGCGTCGTTTGCGAGTAATAAAAATCCGGGGATAAGTTTCCGACCAAGTAATACAGACATAAGGATATTTCTTATCATCTTTGAGCAGCACATTAAAGTAGGGTTGATGCTGTTTAATTAGATTCGCTTCTAAAGCTAAAGCTTCGGCTTCGGTATCGGTAACAATGAACTCAATATCAGCTACCTGTTGCACCATCAAAGTGATGCGAGGACTGTGACATTGGCCAGCTTGGAAATAAGAGCGAACTCGCGATCGCAGCCGTTTCGATTTGCCAATGTAAAGAATATCCCCTTGATCATCTCGCATTAAATAGACCCCAGGTTCATTGGGGATAACTGCCACTTGATGGTCTAAGACTTGGGAAATTGAGGACAAAAACCAAACCCTCCTTAATTTATTCGTTATTTGTATTAAATCTATCTTAATTTGATGGGATTTGCTCTTGAATGTGTGGCAAGATTTGAGCTAGTTAGAGAACTAAAAAAGCTTTTATGAAAGGTTAAAAGAAGATTTTGGGAATATTGATCTTAATCCCTGATGCAGACAAACGTTTGACATCAGTCGGGAATCTTTGTGTTAAGAACCCTTAATTAAGGTTAAACCCATTTCATTCCTTGTTTTGTCGCTCTTACAGTTAACTTTATTTTTTCCAAAAAACAATGCACAATTTAAACGCTTATTTGAGCCTTACTAAGACTCTTCTGCTTTCAGGTTTGACAGTCCTTACTGTCAACCCCGCAGAAGCAGCCACTTGGTCAAGAACCCTCTTTGTTGGAAACGATAGTTATTCAGATACTAACAATTCGGAAATTAACTTTGGGGATTCGGATTTTATTCAAGTAGGGAATTTCGAGAATGGACCGAATTCAGGGGACGAACAACGGGCTTATCTCAGCTGGAATGTACAAGACTTGATTCAAGAAATTCCAGCTGGTTCAGAGATTAGAAATCTCACGGCTACCCTAGTCATGACTCAGAGCAATAGTGATCCTGGTAATCCTAATGATCCGAACCGACAATTTATCCCAGTTGCGAGGGTAACCCTAGATGGATTAGAAGTTAGGGGAGATTGGGACGAAAGCAGTGCTATTGACCCCAATAATCCTCCTGACACTTCCAATCCCGATGACCCGAACGAGGGAACCCTGTTTAGTGGTCAGATTGACCAAGGGGTTAATAGATATAGTGGGCGCGACTTTAATACACTGATTACTAATGTTTTAAATAGCAATCTCGATAGCGATACCGGTAATGACCGCGATGTTTTATCCATTGCCTTAGCAGCTAATAATAGTTTAAATTTCCCTGATTTTAGGGTGTTCCCCATGGACAGTTTTTGGTCGAGAAACCAAGACGACATTAACTTGCGACCACAGTTAGAACTTGATTTTGATGTTTGGAGTGAAGCCCATAGGATTACAGATGGTCCTAACCTAACATTTTATAGTCGGGCTGGAGGAGATAGTAATGTCAACGACAGTAATAGTAACGGTGACTGGGAGGTTAGTCTAGGCACAAAATCTATTGAGAATGGGCAAAATCGAGACAACTTTGTCGATCAAAACGATGCCGATCGACAATTAACTTGGCCCGATGGAGTTAATGTGCCATTTGAATTAACCTGTAATACAGAGACCAATCTGGTAACCTTAACCCTTAATGATGATCCCAATAGTACCACTTCTTTCACAGCTAACAATTGTGAAGGGATTGGCGGATTAAAGATTTTTGCCCAAGCCAGACAAGGCAATAAAATCGACCCTGGTACTACCATGAGGATTCGCGTCAATGAGGTTAGAGAAATCGGAGGAACGATTCAAAGTGTTTCTGGTTTATCAGCCTTGGCAACAGCTGCTGGGACTCAATTCGTAGAAGATAACTTTTATTTCCTTGATTCCCCTGATGATGGCGGTTTCGGATTTACCAACGGAATTGATCTAATACGAGGAACTCTGAGAATGAATTGGCTCGAAGGTGACCAAAATCCCCAAGCTGGCAATACAGGCAGTCGTATCCAAACTCAGTTAATTCCCCTGACAAGAGTTGATGATCCCACAGGTTCTACTACAGATCAATCCGTCTTGCCCGCCTCTAGCTTGCCTGTTTCTGAACCGACTTGCAGTGAGTTCATACCGGATGAAATTTGGTCTGTCATCACTGCCGATGATTCTAGGTTTGTCGTCGATGACTCTATTTGTCCTAGTAGCGTAATTCTTGCGAATAGCCAAGGTGTTCCAGAACCCAATTCGATTCTTGGTTTTATTCTTTTAGGAAGCACTGGAATAGGCGTACGATTGTTGAAAAAAATAGCCTAAGTGGAGGAGGGAGTTGATTCAGTGACTGGTTACTGGTCACTGGTCACTGATCACTATCTCCTGTTGATTAGTCAACATTAATGGTTTCTCCCACTGTTGTTGAAAGGTGAGAAACTGATTCGACAGGGGACTGTTTCTTAGAAAAGAAATGATGCAATTCATATTTTCCTAAAAGTAAAGCAGCTACAGTTAAAGGAATAAAATAATAAATACCACGATAAATTAACAAAGTTCCTAATAAGTTTTCTGAAGTAATAAAGGGGGTTAATAATAAGATCATGACCGTTTCAAAAACCCCGAGTCCTCCTGGAATATTACTAGCTAATCCGGCCACTTGGGCTAACATATAAATTCCGAAAAAAGCAGAATAAGATAAGGAAACTGAACTGTGTAAAAGCGTGTAAAAAACCGCAGCAGCTAAACACCAATCCAAAGCAGAAACAATCAATTGACTGACTGCTAATTTTAAGGGAAGATGGGGAATAATCCATTTACCAATGATTAAAGGTTTTTGACGAATGACCGTTAGAAACAAGTAGGCTAAAATAACAACCAGAAAAATGATTCCTAAAGGCCGTACCGAAAGAAAAGGTATATCTAATAATTGGGGAATAGCTAAAGGTTCTTTGAGAAAGATAACACTACCTACTACAAATAAACCGAGACAAAAAGATAAATTACAAAAAGCAGAAATTTGGGCAATTTTTACCACAGAAAATCCCCAAACCGAATAGAAACGATAACGAATCATACAACTACTTAAAACCGCAAACCCCACACTATTACTAATCCCAGAACAAATAATACCTACTAAGGCTTTTTTAGCATAGGGAAGGGACTGACGAACATACGCTAATCCTAAACATTCATAGCCTGTCATAATGAAATAGTTGACCCCCATTAAGGCGATCGCTAAAACAATATGACTAGGGGGAATATTGGATAAACTGTCCCAAAAGTTTTCAGCTTGATAATGCTGTAAATTTTGTTGTATCGTCCACAGGGATAAGGCAAATACCCCTAAACTTAGACAAGGAGGAAACCAACGTAAAATAGGATTTTTAGCCATAGAAAATAGAAAAGAGTCAAAAAACTGAAAAGATTTGATCTGATACCCTAAAAAGCTAGATCAGAATTTTTGGTAATTCCTTTAAAGCCAGCATTTTTTTAGATTTCAACGGGGCAATCGTCTGTAATTTCACTGATCTTACCGAATCAAGCCCTCATCGAAAATTTGGGTCTGAAACCCCGTCCTTTAGCAGAACGGAGGATGGCTTTACTTTTTTAGTCTAGCATTTCACAGAAGATATGTTAAACTGTAAAGCATGACAGAACGTGCCTATCGATTCCGATTTTACCCAACTACCGAGCAAGAAAATCTTTTGCGACGGACAATAGGCTGTGTCCGATTAGTGTACAACAAAGCTTTAGCGGTACGCACCGAAGGTTGGTATGAAAGGCAAGAACGAATAGGTTACACTCAAACATCAAGCTTGTTAACCGATTGGAAAAAGCTTGAAGAGTTAGATTTTCTTAACGAGGTTAGCAGTGTACCATTGCAACAGTGTTTAAGACACCTTCAGACTGCTTTTACTAACTTTTGGGCAAAACGAGCTAAATATCCTAACTTCAAAAAGAAGCGCAATGGAGGCAGTGCAGAATTCACCAAATCAGCGTTTAAATGGAGAGATGGTAAGCTGTTTTTAGCTAAGTGCAAGGAGCCTTTAAACATTGTTTGGAGTCGTTTCTTTCCTCAAGACGGCAAGCCATCTACAGTAACAGTTAAGCTTGAGCCATCAGGACGTTGGTTTGTGTCAATTTTAGTCAATGATCCAACTATTAAACCATTACCAAAAACAGGTAAAAAAGTAGGGATTGATGTAGGTGTTACTAGCTTGATTACCACTAGCGACGGGGAGAAAGTCACTAATCCTAAGCAATTTAACCGCTTGTACAAAAAGCTAAGAAAAAAGCAGAAGGCATTGAGTCGGAAAAACAAAGGCTCAAACAACCGATATAAAGCTAGTTTAGAGGTAGCTAAAGTACACGCTCAAATTCAAGATACTCGTACCGACTTTCTTCACAAGTTAACCACTAAACTTGTTCAAGAGAATGATTTGATTGTTATTGAAGACTTAGCTATTATAAATTTGGTAAAAAACCATAAATTAGCTCGGTCAATTAGTGACGCTAGTTGGGGAGAATTTAACCGACAATTAGAATATAAGTGTCAATGGTACGGCAAAGAACTCATTAAGGTTGACCGTTATTTTCCTAGTAGTAAACGATGCGGAAGTTGCGGTCACATACTCAATAAATTACCGTTAAATGTTCGTGAGTGGGAATGTCCTAAATGTGGGGCTAACCATGACCGTGACATTAACGCCAGTAAAAACATTTTGGCCGCAGGGCTTGCGGTGTCAGTCTGTGGAGCGAGTGTAAGACCCGAAGAGAGTAAATCTCGCAAGGCAACTGCATTGAAGCAGAAACCTAAATCGTGAGGTTTGGGAATCACCCCACTTTTAGGGGGGTGAGGATGTCAACTGCTCTTAAAACCTGATCAATGATCAAAGGATTACGGTAATATTGTTAAGAGTCTTAACTTTTTCCTATAATCTAGTCTCTTTTCTGCCTAATTATCATATAGAATAATCAATGTTTGGTCTGATCGGTCATCTTACAAGTTTAGAACACGCCCAGTCCGTTGCTGAGGCCCTTGGCTATCCCGAATATGCCAATCAGGGCCTTGATTTTTGGTGTTCTGCCCCACCACAAATCGTAGATCATTTTCGTGTTACCAGCATCACAGGACAAACCATCGAAGGAAAGTATGTTGAGTCCTGTTTTTTACCAGAAATGCTGATGAATCGACGGATTAAAGCAGCAATTCGCAAAATTTTAAACGCGATGGCCTTAGCGCAGAAAAATAGCCTTAATATTACTGCATTGGGGGGGTTTTCTTCGATTATTTTTGAAGAATTTAACCTCAAAGATAATAAACAAGTGCGTAATGTTTCTTTAGAATTCGATCGCTTCACCACCGGAAACACCCACACCGCTTATGTGATTTGTCGTCAAGTCGAACTTGGATCAGCTAAGCTAGGGATTGACTTGTCCCAAGCGACTATCGCCGTTTGTGGGGCAACAGGGGACATTGGTAGTGGGGTGTGTCGTTGGTTAGATAGGAATACTGACACCAAGGAACTTTTGTTAATTGCCCGCAATCAAGAGCGATTACAACGACTCCAGGATGAGTTAGGACGGGGTAAAATTATGGGACTAGAAGAAGCTTTACCTGAAGCCGATATTATTGTTTGGGTGGCGAGTATGCCCAAAGGAGTCGAAATTAATCCCCAAACCCTCAAAAAACCCTGTTTAATTATCGATGGTGGTTATCCCAAGAATTTAGACACAAAAATAAAACATCCCGATGTTCATATTCTCAAAGGGGGAATTGTGGAACATTCCTTAGATATTGACTGGAAAATTATGGAAATTGTCAGTATGGATATTCCTTCCCGTCAAATGTTTGCTTGTTTTGCCGAAGCCATCTTATTAGAGTTTGAACAATGGCATACTAATTTCTCTTGGGGACGCAATCAAATTACAGTGACTAAAATGGAACAAATAGGTGAAGCATCCGTGAAACATGGGTTTCAACCTTTATTAAGTTGGTAAATGAAAAAATGAGGCTTTTGCGGGTTTAGCATTGCTAAACCCCTACATTAATCGAAAACCTCGAACCCCTAACAGGGAACTCAGGTTGACAAAATGTCAACAATCCTTGTATTTTTTGGGTATTCTGGACGCTTGAAGGGGTTGAATAATGGGCGCGGTGGCTTTGATCAGTGATTCTTTGTCTAATCTGTTACTCTGGGGATTGATTTTTATCGGAGTTTCTTACATATTATCCACAGCCAAACGTCACAAGTCTTCTCCCCCTATTTTAAGGGGTCAACATAAACCTATTGCTTGTTTATTAGAGGATATTCCCCCCCATTATCTAAAAGGACAATCTTGTCCCTTAGCCACTCCCTTACTAACTCCCTTAACTTGTTTATTAGAAGATACTCCACAAACCGCTTTAACAGGACAATCTTACTCCTTAGCCACTCCTTTCGCTTCTCTATGGGAAATGGGTTGGTTTTCCTTTTATCGTCAACAATTAGGACAACCAGGGGTTAATTATTGGCAATGGATCAATTATCCTTTATGTGAACAATTTTCTCCTGAATTATCTAATTTATTAAAGTTAAAAGAACCATCTACCCTAGTTAAAGCAGTGTTAGAATCGTTAGCCGAAGAATATCACACCTTTTGGCAATGGGATAAACTGTGTGCCTTTAGACAATGGCATCAGCAAAGTGCAGACATTTTAGGGTTAACTTCTCTAAAAAAAATTTATCATCGTTGTTATGGAATGCCTTGGGAAAGAGTCAAATTAATATTATGGGATAGTTCTTTAGTGGTTGATCCGATTTTGCTTGATCCCGCTTCATCTTGGTGGAAAGTGTTAGGAATTACCGCATTTTCTCCCCCAAATAAAGTCGAACAAGCTTATAGAAATTTATTGCGATCGTGGCATCCCGATCGCACCGAACATCCTTTAGCCCATCAAATTACCGCCCGTATTAATACCGCTTACGAAGAATATCAACTACGTCGTCAACGGAATGCCCAAAGACTGGAATCTGTGGGAAAATGGTTCAATTCTCTTCGATAGAGTTTGTAGGGGCTTAATAATATTAAACTCCATAACCTAACACTCAATTTCTTATTAAGAATATTTACTTTTTTTGAATAGTGAATACTAATTTTTTTAGCTTAAATCTCGAAAGAAGCCCCACGCCATAAATACTATAAGAAATAACTATATTTTGGCGTGGGATGAATTCCGAGCAATAAATTAACCCGCGTAGCGTCCACATTGCCCAAATCTATGCTATCATACTTTATAGAAAACTCAGTTCACACAAACTAAGTCGTAGATTAGTTGACGAAAACCAAGTCATTGTGACAGAGAACCTCAACGTTAAAGGTATGATGAAAAACCATTGTCTAGCAAAAGCGATAGGACAAGTGGGATGGGGAATGTTCATGACCATGCTTAAGTACAAAGCAGAACAAGATGGAAAAACCTATGTTGAAGTTGATAGGTTTTTCCCTTCATCAAAGACTTGTCATGTTTGCTTAAATCAAGTGGGTAGTTTACCCCTTGATGTCAGAGAATGGACTTGTCATAACTGCCAGACAACACACGACAGGGATATCTCAGCAGCAATTAACCTCAGAGAAGAGGGACTACGAATTCTGCGAGTGCGTAATTCGGATTCGCAATCCGAATGTAAGACGCACTCAAGACAGACCTGTGGGACACGGGATAAAGC
>JAAUYD010251202.1_pt1 | contig 10385 bp, 10 predicted proteins | sample 7278101 | NCBI WGS metagenome assembly JAAUYD01 (sample SAMN14350128, study PRJNA611818) | marine sediment metagenome | isolation source: surface marine sediment (0.6m) | place: French Polynesia: Moorea | collected 2018-08
ATTTTAGGGCAGTAAGTTCATTATGAATTTTATATTACTGGCGTCCAACTAAAAAATAGAATATGAGAAAAAGGCTGGATAGGCTAAAATTAGGATATTCTGGAACTACCCTCTCTGGAAATCAAATGGTTCAAGTTGTACTATTTAGGTTTCTATGGGTGGGTGCGAGATATTTAGGCTTTGAATTGGCACGCAAAGGCGCAAAGCCGCGAAGGGCGAAGATTAGAGGGTATGGAGCATTGGGGGAGTAAACCGGAAATAGGAGTGTCTGAGCTTGCAGCGTGCAGCTTGAGGCTAGAAGCTTTGCGACAGATGGCAGATAATTAGATTTTTCGAACATCCGATTAATTCAGGGATAATTTAGTCGAACACCAGTAATTTTATACTACAGCTCACTTATTTTTGGTAATCCCTAGCATTATTGAATAAGTTAATATTCCTGAAACAAGCACACCCAATACGCCAACAACTGAATAACCCTTGTAAACCGGTGGTACTTTGAAAGCCCAAAGCAAGGAAGAGCCAAGAAAAATGGATGAAGTAATCATCCCCATTACCATCCTATTCACAGATTTTTCAAGGTTTCTATGCTCAAGATTAATTTCAAAATCACCTTTTCCAACTACATTGATTAACCGATTTAAAATACTTGGTAGTTGATCTACGATCTTCTCCCATGTATGAATGTTCTTGGATATACGTTGTAGGATAGCTTTGGGCGCTAATCTCCTTTTGATAATTTTTGAGTTGTATCTCTTTAAGAGTAGCGCAATGTTAAAGTCAGGATTGAGCACCCGTGAACTTCCTTCCAGCATAACTATGACTCGGAAGAGTGAAGAAACATTTGGGGGTAAAGTCAAATGATGCTGCCTGATAATTTGAAAACCCTGACTTATCGCTTTACTCAGATCGAACTGATTCAGCGGCAAATCAAGGTATTGTTCAATAAAATCTTCGATTTGACTTTCCAAAACATCCGTAGCTGCACTACCTGGAACTGAGCACATTTCTAGCACAGTATTTTTGACTAATTCTGGATTTTTTTCAGCAACTCCAGTTATCAGTTCTTCAAGAAAAGAGCCAGTGCGACTATCTATTTTTGCAACCATACCACAATCAATGAGTCCAAGAGAGCCATCTTTTCTGATAAAGAGGTTGCCGGGATGAGGATCTGCATGATAAAATCTGTCACGAAACATCATATCCATGAATACATTAGCACTGTTTTCTGCAAAGGTGGTCGTCTGATCTTGTGACCATTCTAGTTCTTCTATCTTTGATGAAGCGTATCCCTGCACAAACGACATTGTCAAAACAGTTTTACCAGACTGTCCAGGATAAGGTTTAGGAAATACTACGCGATCATCATATTTGAAATTTTCGTTGAATCTGATAATATTATTGAGTTCAATACTAAAGTCGAGCTCTGCCAGCATGGTTTGACTAAAATGTCTTATGAGCGCCATAGGTTGGTAAGCTTTGAGCTGCTTACTATGTTGCTCAGCAAGGGCAGCAAATTTGGTTAAGATCTTAAGGTCTTCCTGCACTTTTGATTCGATACCTTCATGCATAACCTTAACCACAACATCCTCACCACCTTGCAAAGTGGCTCTATGTACCTGTGCAATAGAAGCTGACGCTATCGGTTTAGTATCAAAGTTGGAAAATAGATCTTTCAACGATTTAACTCCAAATTCATGCTTGATTCGTCTTCTGATAGCAGCAATTCCATCTTTTGGTGTTGATGATTGAAGTTTGACTAGTTCTTTGATTAGCCTTGGACTGACCAGATCTGTCCTTGTACTTAAGATTTGCCCAAGCTTAATGAAAGTAGTACCCAATTCAGTAATGGCAAGCCGCACTCTCTCCTCAGAGGTGTATCTTTCCAAGTGTTCCTTATCTGCTTTCTTAAGGTACTTCTTGAGCCAGGTAATATTAGTTTGACTCAGCCAATCTGCGAATCCGTATTTGGTTAGTATCGAAACTACCTCCTTAACTCGGTCACTTGTCTTAAGTACGCCTACGTCTGTGTTCATTGAATCAGTTTGGAGATGTTATACACTAGCTGATGAAGTAGTGTCATATTGTTTCTTGATTGTTAATTACGATTCCTTGAGATCATTTAATTGAAAACTTTCGCTAAGCTGCGGCCTTCCCGCACATCATTAGAGCCTAATTGTTAGGTGCTGGCTTTTACTTCTTATTTAGGCAATAACTCAACAACGTCATCATATTGGTATCGCTTTGCCAAATCCAAAGGTGTATCCCCCTCATATGTTATTAAATCCAATCTTGCTCCTGCTTCAATTAATATTTTTGCTACCTCCGTGTTGCCATGCCATATCGCATCATGAAGTGGGGTGTAACCATTATTGAGCCCCTGATCATTGATAAACTTTGGGGCGTCTTCATGGTTTACCAATAGCTTCATTACCTCGGGATTGCCCATATATGCCGCTTTGTGAAATGGAATAGCATTCATCATGTAGCCTCTTTGTCCAATATCGGCCCCAGCATCAAGCAAGTGTTTTACAATGTTTGGGTAATTATCACGTGCAGCGACCAGTAACGGTGAATGGCGGTCGTTTCCCGTACCTATGATATATGATTCCGTATTTACTGGTTCACCTGAATCGATAAGTTCTCTGACCTTATTTTCCTTTTCAGGTACGGATAGTTCATTATTAACAACGGTCTGGTAGATTACTTGATCAGCAATTTTAGATTTTAGTTGTGCTTCATAAGCATCAAAAATATCGCTAAGTTCTTTATTCCTTCTCTTGTCGTTTTCATTTGGGTTCTTGTTCCAGCCGCCTATCATATCCCTTGCTGTGGCAGATCCATAGGGTGATTGGGCGTAAATATTTATGTCTTTTGCCTTTAAAAGGGTCTTGATATTATCGGATTTACTGTACCATGTAGCCACCATGAGCGGTGTATGACCTGCATGTGGTGTTTGTAAGTTAACAAAAGCGCCATTGTTTAGTAAAATCTCTATCATTTTAGGATTATCACTTTGTGCAGCAATATGCAAGGGCGCATTTCCCATTCTACTATCAAGTCGGTTTATATCTGCCCCTTTTTCGATTAATTCAATTACCTTTTGTTCATCATTATCAATAATCGCCTGATGAAGCAATGGCAAACCTGTTTCCGTTTTTATATCCATTTCTGTATCAGTGTTCTGTTTCTCCGTATATGAGCAACCTAATGTAGTAAAGGCAAAAATCAGCCCTGCAAAACGCATTTTATACATATCAATAATGTTTTAAGTGTTTATATGTACATAAGTCGATTAATAGATTCGTCTTTTCTAACAGTTAAATATCGAAATCAATTCAGCTCATACCTAACGTTTAACTATCATTTGTAAACGGGACTTTTCAAATATCTATTTACTTCTCTAATTCTGGAAATGTGGGTTTAGCAGCGGCCTTTGACCTGACAGGAATCACTATTGAATAGGATGAAGCGGAATATCATGTTAAGTAATTAGGTGCCCTAACACCCCATCAAAATTTCTTTCCCAGCGAAAAGCCAAAACTCCAGGTGCCATACTCGCCTTCCTTACTATCATAGGAAAGGCCTGGGGCCAGGTCCCAATGATTGGGCAATTCAAATGCATACTCTATCCCTATTTTAGTGACATAGAAATTTTTATTTCTTTCGATTTCCAGCGCGGGCCCTGCATAAACAGAAAGTGTTTTCCAGGGCACATATACCAATACCAGGGAGGTGATAAATGGATATTCTCTTTTCAGGTCTGTTACATTATCATTATTCACAAAGTAGGCCTGAAGCTCAATATCATTGTATATACCCAGCGCCCATTTAGGATTGAACCAGTATTCATAGTCTAATCCCCATGTGGCGACAATGATGGTCTCACTACGATCAATAGCAGGATCTCCTGCGGGCACATGAGCATTTCCAAAAAAAAGAGCGAGGCGATGCCGCTTAAACCTATCACTTTCTTCTTCGACTTGTGCGAATAGGCTTGAGGAAAGTGAGAATAGTAAAAGTATTAGAGTCCTGCTCATTTGTGGCCGATGCATTTATCACTGAACGTCAAGCGCCTTAATAACTCTATTCTTGAAATCATCGAAGCGATACTCAATTTCCAATATTTTGGATTGAACTTCTTCACTCCCCGAATCCATACTCAAGAGTGCATTTTTTCTGAATTCATCAATTTCCTGTTTTATTCGTGCTTTCAACTCATCGATTTTATCCAGCGACTTCTTTTTCAACTTTCTTAATTTGAAAGCAAGGACTAGGCAGGAAATCCCAAACAACATGATGGCTGCACCTGTCCAACCCACGATGGTAAATGCACCCATGATCGGGTGTAGAATAATTGAAAAGGACAAAAATGCAAGGCATAGTCCAATGGCGAAAAACCATCCCCAATCAAGCAGTCCGTAACTTTTGAGATCGAAGGCGATACCCGTCAGGAATATGGATTTGAACATCAACCAAAAACCAATAATGAACGGCATGCTGGCTATGGACAGCGAGGGGTAGAAAATAAGTACACCTCCTATCACCAATTCAAATATTCCATGGGCCAGGTACCATCCCCATCCCTCAAGCTCGTTTCTATTGGAAATAGAGAAATAGATATTAGATATACCATTAATCAATATTAAGACACTAAAGGCTATGGCTAGCCCCACGTAACTTTCAAGAGGGGTAAGCCATATCCAAATGGAAAATGCGATAAGCAGTATGCCGTATATAAGATATAACCACCAATATTTGATGGTACGCGTGATTTGTTTTAAAATATTAGCCATTTTTTGATAGAGTTAACTTTTCTAGGATTTGAATTGCCTCCAGGCAACCTGGCAGTTACCTGGAGGATTTGAAAATTAAGGGCCAACTTTATTCGGCAAGTTCGGTCACGTTCCAAGTGGCTGGTTTCTGTGCCTGTGGATAATCTTTAAATGTGTTTTTAAACTCAACAACATAGCTTGCACCCCATCCAATCAGGAATACATGTCTTGCCCAAAAACTTTGGTAGTTGTTTGTTTCTCTTGCTTTTTCAAACGGATCCATTCTGAGGTCGAACATATGTGGAGCTTTTAAGTGTTCGAGCTTATATTGCCATACTTCCTGCCCATAGTATTTTTGTTCCATGTACATGAGTTTCCATCTGTCAGCAAAACGAATGGCTGAGATTTCACCGCCATCGGTTCCATAGATATAAAACTGCCTTGGGTTTACATCTGTTTTGCCAGTCCAAAGAGGCAGCATATTGTAGCCATCCAGATGGTTTTTGAAAGTCTTACCGTTTGATTGAAAGGTTCCATTCAGTAACTGGTCAGGGATTTTTGTATCACCGGCAGCGGCCAAAAGGGTGGGTACCCAATCCAGGTGAGAAGTAACATCATTAATAATTGTCCCTTTTTCGATCCCATATCTGTCTGGGAACCTTGCCATACATGGCACTCTGAATCCTCCTTCATAATTCGTAGTTTTTTCATTATTAAACCAGGTAACACCGGCATCTGGCCAGGTCGCCTGATGCACACCATTATCGGTTGTGAAAAGCACGATGGTGTTATCATCCACGCCAAGTTCTTGGAGTTTGGTAAGGAATTGTCCTACGATATTATCCAGTTTCAACATACCATCAGCATAGAAATTCAGGCCAGATTTTCCTTTCCACTCTTCACTTATGTGCGTAAAAAAGTGCATCCCAGTGGTATTCATCCAGGTAAACCAGGGTGTACCAGCTTCAGTTTGTTTTTCCATGAATTCAAAGGCCGCTGCCATAAATTCATCATCAACTGTTTCCATTCTTTTTTTGGTTAATGGTCCGGTATCCTGTACCGGCCCATCAGCAGATGACCTTATTACGCCTCTTGGTCTGGGAACACGTGCGGCATCAGCTCCGGTGGGCCAATCTTCATTCTCCGGTTCTTCCTCTGCGTTCAAATGATATAGATTACCAAAAAACTCGTCAAACCCATGTCTTGTAGGAAGATATTTATCCTGATCCCCAAAATGGTTTTTGCCAAATTGCCCTGTCGCATAACCTAAAGTTTTTAGCATCTCTGCTAATGTGGCAGTTTGATCTTGAATTCCTACATCTGCTCCGGGCAATCCAACTTTAGATAGACCGGTTCTGATGATATGTTGTCCTGTAATAAATGCAGCCCGGCCTGCCGTACAACTTTGTTCGGCATAATAATCCGTGAACATAATCCCCTCTTTGGCAATACGATCAATATTAGGGGTTTGATACCCCATCATTCCATGGCCATAGATGCTAATGTTAGGAGCACCCACATCATCACCCATGATTACCAGGATATTAGGTTTGACATTGTTTCTGCGTCCTTGGCCGAACACCAATGTGGTAGCAATAAATAGTAAAATTGTGATTCTTAGTTTCATAATTGACTTATTTTTTAGTTGACCGTCTCTTCAAAAGCTGCAGATGGCCGGATGATTAGTTAGTTGAAGCTAAATTGATGGATTGAAGTATTGCATCCTCTTTGATGAGCATTTCACTTGTTCAAGTTCATGAAAATGAAACAAGACGCGGTTATTTTGCTCTTATCAAGTTTGAATATTAAATCGGATTTAGTTGGGCAGTTCTCCTATAAAGGGTATTTCTTCGAGGATATTTAACCGGACAGCACTTAATATATACGTTTCCAATTGATAAAACTGAGCTGCTGCTTCAGCGCCAGATGCGGTCTTGATTTTTCCATAATACCTGAAGACAAGTTTATCCAGTTTTTTCCGCAGTGCGATCGATTCGCTCATTAACTCGTCCGTTTTTTCAGGGGTCAGTCGGTCGTAGTTATATGCATAATCAGTCAATAACCGAATGCGGTTTTTGCCCAGAGATTTCCTCTCTTTTTCATACTGATCGTAAAGCGTCCAGAAATTGTCTTTCGCCTCTCCCTCCAGTTCAATAAAGGCCTCAAACGCGGCAATTTTTTCCATGCCGAAAAGCGATTGTATCAGTTCTATTTCATTTTGGTTAGATTGCGCGATGCTAGTCAAAGGAATTATGAATGCTGCGCAAATAAAGCTTAGTTTTTTCATGATAAAATTAGTTTTTAGATGAATAAGTGTTCAGAATAATCATGATTAAATCTAGGGCATTAATAAGCCGATATATGAGTGCCAGCCTTGTCCTTATGTTCTATTTTTAGGAAAGGATACAAATGAAAAACGATTAGAAATCAGGGATCAGAAAGAAATAGGGGATCAGAAATTTCCGATTTCATATTTCTGATTTCATATTTCATATTTCTGATTTCATATTTCATATCCCTGATTTCAAATTTTCCCGTATTGGGTCATTGACCAAGGCGATAAACAAGGCCGCCACCTAAACTAAATTGAAATAGGGTAGAGTAAGTGCTAACACCAGCACCACCGCCGCCCGTTCCAAAATAGAATCCCCCGCCCATGGACTGCACTGCAGACAACAATAACATTTGAATTTTGATGCCCAGGTTACTATCTATGAAATAATTACCGCCTAATCTAAATCCCCAGGCAAAGCGAACAACATCACTTGGTTCGTTGGGGAGCGGCTCTTCATTGTTATAAAGAACAGCACCAAACACCAGGCCTCCGTAGCCCTCCACAGCCTCATTTAGATGTCGATAATGCGTACCTCCCAGTAAAATGTAGTTGATGTTCACATCCAAACGGCGTGAAACATCTCCTGATTGGTAGTAGTTCACAGGGATCTTCGTATCCTGCCTGATGTACAACACTTCGAATCCAACATTGGAATATGGAATGTACTCCAGACCGGCACCCCATTGCAGGCCACCAAGTATTTTACCATTTAGAAAGCTCGTACTACTTTCATAGGTGTCAAATTTGTCGTCAAACACATAGTTGAAATAGCCATTCAGCCGAAGTTCTTGCCCTTTGGCAGTGGACATACATATAATTGCAGTGATCAAGAGACTAATTTGTCGAGTCATAATGAAATATTTAGTGCCTGGGAATCTTTTCATGCAAACCAGGGTCTGTAACTATCATTTTAAATTTCGAATAAATAAACTTCACTTCTGGAGATAGGAATTCGCTGTTGTACACCCTTTCTAAATAACTACAATATGGATGTTGCGGGAGGTGTATCTTCGTTTAATTCAAGGAAGTTTTTTTTGATGTGGATAACCGTTGTATTGCGACTCCCGCAAATGCTTTAAGCTTGTCCAGTCTTTTTTACTTTTCCTAGACCGAATCCATTTTGTAACTAGTTTATCCTATTCATAACAGCTAGATCTTGGTTCACTTCTGAACTAAATGAAAATCTATTATATCGTTGATGTGAATTGAAACTAGCCGTCCTTGCTTATACCTATAATAATAACCGATCCGTTTTGCTGATTCTCCTATTCCATAAGTATTTCTGTCTTTGCTATCAGGGAAAATAGTTCGATATTTCAGTTTCGCTTCTGTAAAAGTCTTTGTTACCCCCTCTGGTGCTCTAAAGAGTAATTGCACCGAACTGAAGGTGATCGGCTCTTTAAGTTCTTTTTTGCGTCCACCTTTAGTGGTTGTGATGTAAGTGTTTCCGTTGGATATAATTTCAACATCCTTATACAATCGATTATTTACAAAAATTTTTAGGTCACTTTTGTATAGTTTGTTGTACCTGTACTCAACGTATAGTTCGTATTTGATGGTATTTATTAGCAATAGACCTTTGTCAATACTACCGCCAACCTCGTAGGCTACCTTATCTCCATTTTCGGTTCTTGTGGCGGATAATTGGCCAATGGCTTTATCGTTGCGAAGTATTTCAAAACTGACCGTATCGAATTTTGATTGTGCCATCAAAATTGACGGAAAAAGGAATAAGATCATGTGCAAGGTTCTCTTCACGTTCCGGTCAGTCATTCAATGTATTCCTAAATATGCGTTTTATGAATGGGCCGTATTAGTTAATAAAGTTGCAATTTGTGGTCTTCTATGAAAAGTGTACAGGCCACGTACGTTTCACCAATGAAGTTGCCTAAAAATTTAAGCGAAGTTGTTTTCCTTTGGCGGTGGATATACTTATAACCTGAGTTCGATTAATAAAACCCAACGTCATACCGAAAAATAAAGGTTTACCTTTGAAAAAACCTTTATTTATCCGGTATCTCGTTCGTCGTTCATCGAGATTACGGATAATTTTTTCCATTCTAAAAAAAGAAATGGGAAAAATTTCCGTAATAGCCTGCCCCGCACCGAGTTGCGGGGACGTTCTAATGGTTTTTTTGATGTCGATTATTAATCGAACTCAGGTTTATAATTACCATGGCATTGAGATTGAACTGTGTTTGCGAAACGCATTTGATATTGTGTTTTAGATTTTGTGGTAGGCTTGGTTCATCTTTTATTTCTCAACTAAATCAAAATCGACGATATCCCTGATTTGAATTAAAACCAACCTTCCCTGATCATACTGATAATAGCAATCGATATGACTGGCTGAATCACCCAGAGAATAGGAATTTTTATTTTTGTCATCTTGAAAGATTTCTCGATATCTTAATTTACCTTCTGAGAAAGTTTTTTTTACACGGTTTGGTGCTCTAAAGAGCAGTTGCACGGAACTGAAAGTAATTGGCTTCTTGAATTCTTTTTTGCGTCCACCTTTAATTGTTGTGACATAGTTATTGCCGTTTGAAATGATCTGAGTGTCTTTGTGTAATTGATTGTTTACAAAAATTTTCAGGTCACTTTTGTAAAGCTTCCCATATCTGTATTCGACATACAGTTTATATTTCATTGTATTTACGAGTAATGTGCCTTTATCAATGTTACCATCCACCTTGTATAATTCTATAGCTCCATTTGCAATCCTTGTAGCGGATACTTGGCCGATAACTTTGTTTTTACGCTTTATTTCAAAGCTGACCGTATCGAATTTTGATTGTGCTGTCAAAATTGTCGGCAAAAAGAACAGGATCATAAGAAAGGTTCTCTTCACGTTCTCTTGATTTATTTAACGTATTCCTAAATATGCACTTTATTGATCGGCTGCATGAGGTGAAAAAACTGCAACTTGTAGTGTCCTTTGAAAAGTGTACAGGTTAACCAGGATTCTGTATCCTCGGTCTGTGTCTCCACAGACCGAAAATCGTTCGTAAAATGGTCTGTGAAGACACACCTGTGTGCAGTTAGCACTTTGGTGCGCAGGCACAGACATGGGCTAACTGTTCCGGGTCAAAAAGACGAATCCATGCTGATAATGCCCGGAATACGCCATTGTTTTTCTCGCGAAGGCGCAACACACGAAGTTTCTTTGCGTCTTTGGTACGCCATGAGGCGTGCGTTTATATATTTTGAATTAAAATCCCAGTAGTATGAAAGGGCTACACATGGCAATTAGTCGTTCACCATGAAGTACTCGC
>JAAUYD010150159.1_pt1 | contig 10383 bp, 5 predicted proteins | sample 7278101 | NCBI WGS metagenome assembly JAAUYD01 (sample SAMN14350128, study PRJNA611818) | marine sediment metagenome | isolation source: surface marine sediment (0.6m) | place: French Polynesia: Moorea | collected 2018-08
CCGTGATGGCAGCGGGCAAAACAGTTAATTGAATTGACGTGCGCTTCAGCCAGCGTTTGGGCAAACCGGCCGGGATCAAAATCCATCCCGACGTTTGTGATTTGCTGCGCGGTGTGAAAATCGAGGTGGACTTGGCGAAATAGTTGGGGTTGCTGTTGGGTCATCCTTTTTTCCTTTTTAAGTGATTTACAATAAGGTTTATTAAAAAACAGCCACGGATTAACACGGATTTTCATAGATTTCTCTCTCTAATCTGCGCAATCTGCGGACACCTTCTTGAGAAAACTTTTTGTAACTTACCTAAATTGTAACTTACCTAAAAACGATAACAAAGCGCCGGCTGAGCTTGTCGAAGCCAAAGCGGCACATTTCATAGCCGTTTAGATCTGACTCAGCCTTCGACAAGCTCAGGTACCGTCTTCAACGAGGTATTAACCAACTTTCAAACTTAACAATACACTATGGCCATAAATTTAGAAGCATGGCAGCCAAAGTTTAAACAATTTATCAGCGAGCAGCTGGATGGTGCCGATCTGGCCCACGATCTGGCCCACGTAGAACGGGTGGTGGCCAATGCCCACCGGCTGGCCCTTCTCGAAAACGGCCGCCTGGACATTGTTTTGCCAGCGGCCTGGCTGCACGACTGCGTCATCGTCCCCAAAAATTCCCCGCAGCGAAAGTTGGCCTCGCAAATGGCTGCGGAGAAAGCATCGGAATTTTTAAACGCTGCTGGCTATCCATCGGAGCTGATTCCAGGAATCCAGCACGCTGTTGCCGCCCACAGCTTCTCGGCCGGAATCACACCCCGTACAGTCGAGGCTAAAGTTGTGCAGGACGCCGACCGCCTTGACTCTCTGGGCAGCATCGGCATCGCCCGTTGTTTGCTGACCGGCGTCTCTTTTGGGGCGGAGGTTTATCAAATTGACGATCCTTTTGGGGAAAACAGACCGCTGGATGATAAAAAATACTCGGTTGACCACTTTTATGTCAAGTTGTTTAAGCTGGCGGACATGATGCAAACGGCCGCCGGCCGAGCCGAAGCTGCCGAGCGCACCCGCTTCATGCGCGCTTTTCTCGATCAACTGCGCCAAGAAATAACGGTAACAAAGGTCACATAAAAAGCGCGAGCTGATAGCCGATTTCCATCACCCAGCTGGTCAACCAGCGAAATCCCAAAATTCCACCAGCAACCAATCCCGGCAGCGCCCCCCATAATCCTCCCCGGATTAAATCAGTGAGCGCCCATCCTTCGTCAACGGCCGCTCGATGACGCTTCCGCATCGAACCGATAAATCCCCAACATATCGCTCCTACAGCGATGCCGATTACCGCCCCCACAATGGCGCTTAACATCGTGCCGGTAAAAAGAACTAGATTCGTCATCATATCAAGATATTTTAGATTCGGGGTCTCGGGCAACGGTACTATTGGGCTACACCAGATCCCTGGTAATTATGTCATAATGAGCCAACAGTACCAAAGCATACTCAGAGGGACGGGTCGTTTTTGGACCTACCTCATCACCGGTCGCTTTTATGGTATCATGTAAACCATTCTCACAACAGCGTTTTTAATCCAACAATACTATGATTGACTTTCAGTTAATCGATGATGCTTCCATCTCGGCCGACAGATTGCTTGAATCAGGCACGCCCTTCAAAAAAATGTGGCGGTTATTTAACTCGGGAAACGAGGTTTGGGAGTCTTGCCTCCTGGTCAATTGTGGCGGCACGGTGACCGCCGACCTCGCTTCCCATCCGCTGCCGGCCGTTAAAGCGGGTGAAACCGGCACCGTAACGTTAAAACTGACAGCTCCCTCTACGGTGGGTTCTCAAAGCAGCTGCTGGCGCTTTCAGGATGCTACCGGTGCTCCTGTGGGAGATCCGCTCATCGTTTCGTTTAAAACCACGCCCGGGGGCTCGCTAAACGGCCGCATGGTTTCTTATCATATCGATTCACCCTCTGTCGAAAACACCGTTGAAAGCGGCCGCCCGTTTACCCTTTCGGTGCTGCTCGAAAACAGCGGCGGCACCTCTTGGCGACCCGGCGATCACCTGTATTTTCTCGGTGGTGATGGCCAGCCCCAATTCAAACACGTCCCCCTACCGGCCGTAATTCCCGGAGATCGGGTGGATATTACGCTTGAATTGACCGCCGGGCCGGCGGCCGGGTCTGCGACCACCTTTTGGCAGCTGCGCACCGCGGCCGGCACCCCTTTTGGCGGTGTTGTGGCCCCAACTTACAAAATTGCACCGCAGCCGATCATCCCGGAACCAGCGGCCGTCGATCCCCAGAAGTGGCGCCAGGTGATTTGGGATATTACCGGGGTCTTTGAATCTGGGCGCGTTGGTGGAGACCCGGCCGCACTTCAAACCCATGATGCCGGTATCGTGAGCTTTGGCAAACATCAAGCCACGCTTCAATCGGGCAACCTGGCCGTCCTCCTCAACCTTTATATTAAAAATAGCTCATCTGCCGCCGCCCAAGCGCTGCAAGCTCACTATTTACATCGCGTCCAGCAGCGCGATCCAAACTTGCGCCACGACACCGAGTTCCACAACCTGCTGCGCCAGGCGGGTAGTGAACCGGCCATGCAAGCCGCTCAAGATGATTTGTTTGCCACTCATTTTTACAATCCGGCCGTGACCAAGGCGGCCGAAATCGGTTTGCAAACCCCGCTGGGGCTCGCCTGTCTATACGATACCCGCATTCAGCATGGAACAGGCGGGGCAAACTTTTTAATCGGCCTGACAAGCGAGAACTTTTCCCCCCCGCCAGCCGCCTCTACCATTGATGAGGCCGCGTGGCTGCACGCCTTCCTCAACGAGCGGGAAGCGCTGCTCAATCGCCTGGCTGATAAACGGGAAGCGGAAGCCGCTCAAACGGCCGATCCCCAAAGAAAGAGGTCTTTACAATTAACTGCACGAGCGCTGCGTATCTCAACCTTTCGGGCCCAGGAGCTGCAACAATTGCTCAACAGCGGCAATTTACAATTAAAGGGAAATTTTCGCGTGCGGGGCCTGCAAATTCAAGGGCTGTGACCTGATTGGCAGTTAACCAACAGCTATTTACAAGGAGGATTGATGAGTAAAATAACCGCATTCAACAAAATTGGATTTCACGCTGGTCCGGCCGGCAACCACACCGGTATCGGTAATTATTACAAAAAGCTCGATGCGGCCGGAATTCCCTTTGTCATTAAATCTGTCGATCATTACGGACATATTTTTGAAGCGACGCAGTATAAGAACGCTCCCCACGTTTACTGTTTCCGACTTTCTAGGGCTGGTCAACCGGATGACTATGATTATGACGTCCCCGATTACTTCATTAATCCCGAAAAGGCGGCCTTAAAGCATTGGAAAAACATGGAAAAAACCTTACCTCCCGAATTTAACCGGCATCAAGTTTGGATTGAGCCGATTAATGAAGTAGATAAGGGGCGCAGCGAATGGTTGGGGAGATTTGGCGTCGAGTTTGGGAAAATCGCGCTCAAGGAAGATATCAAGGTCATGATGTATGCCTGGTCTTCAGGAGAACCGGAACCGGCCCACTGGGAGCTGCCCGGCAGCCTCGAATACCTGGAGATGTGCGCGGAGCACCACGATCAGCTTGGCATCGCCCTGCACGAATACAGCTATGTAAGAAACGATATCTGGCGGCTGGAGGGGGATCTCGTCGGCCGGTTTGTGAATTTATTTGACACCTGTGATCGGCACAACATCAAACGACCGCGCGTCATCATTTCTGAATGGGGGTGGACCTACCGGCGGAACCCCGATCCTGGTGTGGCCATGACCCACATTGAAGAAGTCAACCGGCTGTATGCTCGCTACCCGGAAATCATGGGAGCGGCCATCTGGTATCTTGGTGGAGGCGGTGAATGGGCCAACATCTGTAACCAAACCCAAAAATTGATTGAACCGGTGACCCGTTTTTCTTTAGAGTGGCGCTTTGAAGTTGAGCCCAATCTGCCCGAGCCTGTCACCCCCCCGCCAACCGGAGGCCCGATTATCGAGGAAATTCGCACGCCGCCCGTTGTTTCCAGCCGGCCGCCCACCCCTGCAGAACCGCCTCCACCACCACCCACTCAAACCAGCAACGCCATGTTTGTGGCCGACGTTTCGATTCCGGACGATACACTCATCACGCCCGGCATTTCTTTTACAAAAACGTGGCGCCTTAAAAACACCGGCAAATCTACCTGGAATGACCAGTACAAGCTCGTCTTTATCGGTGGTGACCCGATGGGCGATAAGATGGCCGTCAATGTACCGTCCGCCCGTCCTGGGCAAATCGTCGAAGTCTCTATCCCGATGCGCGCCCCGCTAGACAAAGAAGGCACCGTTTATGGGGATTGGCGGATGATGGCTCCGGAAGGTCATCAGTTTGGCGACATTTTTTACGTGCGCATCACCGTCGACACCCCACCTCCGGCCGAAGGGGTTAATTCCGCCGCCTTTATCGCTGACGTCAACATCCCGGACGACACCAAAATCGAAAGCGGCGAATCGTTCACAAAAACATGGCGCGTCAAAAATGACGGCGATGTGGCCTGGACCGGCCGCTACAAGCTCACTTTTGTCGGTGGGGCGGCCATGGCCGATCAACATTCGACACCCTTGCCGGTGATCAATCCGGGGCAAGAAGTGGAAATCTCTATCAACATGAAAGCCCCGGTGGTTCCTGGCGTTCACTGGGCCGATTTTCGGCCGCAAGATGAACGCGGCGTGTTCTTTGGAGATATTCTTTATGTGCGTATTCACGTTCCCGAGCCGCAGGGTACACAGGGGCGGATCGCACCCCTCTCGCAAAACGATCCCCGCTGGAAAGGGATCCGCCTGGGGGATTCAAACTCCGATCAAACCATTGGGGAATGGGGCTGTCTTTTAACCTGTCTGACGATGACCGCCAATGCGCTTGGCAAAAATTTGCTGCCGGCCGGCTTAAACGATCGCATGGTGCGCAAATCACTATTTTTTGATCACAAAGTCACTCCCTGGAATACCCTTTCCCGTCTGTACAGCGATATTATCTATGACGGCCGGATGGTCGCCAAGTCAAATCCGAACATCACTGACTTCATCGATAATTCTCTGAAAGCTGGGCATCCGGTGGCGGTTCAGGTTGATTACACGCCAAAATCCCCCTACACACCCAACGATCAACATTGGGTATTGGTCGTCGGCCGCCAGGGGGATGATTATCGGGTCAATGACCCATGGATTTTCCCCAGCGTTGAAACTTCTCTGCGCATGCGTTACGGTCGCCCAGGGAAGCTTCTGCGTGATTCAATCATCTCGGCCGTTTTTTACCGGTCAAATAAACCTCAGGAAGGGTTGCCGGTAGCCGGGGCCGGGGTTTTAACCGCCGCCGCCGCACCACCAGAAGGCTTGCCCGTTGTCCATCAGGTCCAGCCGGGAATGAATATCGACCCCATTTTGCCCAACAGCAACCCGCACAACGAGCAAACCTTCAAAGGGATGGATTGGGTGCGGTTCACCTACAAAGTGGATGGCCAATCGGACCCGGCCCAGCGCAATTTGCGAGCCGCCTTCGGGGTATATGATGAAACCGTGCGCGACTTCCATCGCATGGGTACCGGATCGATTATTGTATTAAATCAGGAGACGGTGTGGGCCAACGCCCCGTGGACCAACAATCATTTGGGATGGGATCATTTTAGCGATCAATTTGCCCAAATCAGCGGTCAAATTGCCGCACACTACAAGCGGTATCAGGACAAGCTGGCGTTTGAGCTGTGGCACAAACAAGATTTGCCCGACAGCGAGAACGGGGTCTTTATTCCCCCGGAGGAGTATGGCAAGCTGTTGGTCAAGACCGCCGCGGCCGTCCGGGCCGCCGTGCCAAACGCCAAAATTTTGTCTGGTGGGGTGGTCAGCGGTGATCAAACGGCCGTCAACTATTTGCAGCAGGCAGCTCAAGCGGCCGGGGGGCAGCTGCCGATCGACGCCATCGCCGTGCAGCCGTATGGTCGTTGGGGCACGCGAGCCCCGTTCGACTGGGCGGAAATTTTTGGGCCGATATCCGATTTTATTGGCCCCTTTGCTGAAGCTTTCCCCAATTTGCCCCTATGGACGACTGAAATTGGGGTACCCAATCGCGATCCGATCGACCCGGTTTTTTACGGAGAAATCAGCGGCTACATGCTTGATCTCTACAATCACATCAACAACCGTCACGTGCAGCAAATGCCGGTAGTGATCTGGTACGCCTGGTCAGATTTGATGAACCATGCCGGGGTGGTTGAAGTTGGCGGTCAACCAAAACCACGCATTCACCCGGCGTTCCGCAAAATTCGCAACAAAGAGTGGAAGGGAACCGGCATCGACATGCCGGAAAGCGCCCCAGCTCCCAAGAAACGGCGGCTGCCGGGGGGACGGGGTCGGGTGATGTAATCAAACCACCGGCGAGGTGATCGGAGGCAACTTCACTGGTCTCCTCGCCAATCCTACCATTTGTTAAGCGTATTTGTGTTAAAATTCACAAGTATGAGCGAACAAAATTACACCCACGTGGCTATTATCGGGGCGGGGCCGTTGGGCATTGAAACAGCGATCGCCCTGGAAAGACAGGGGGTCGATTACACCCTGTTTGAAGCAACCCAGGTTGGCAGTGAATTTCTCAAGTGGGCCCCGGAAACCCGCTTTTTTAGCACCCCTGAACATGTGGCTCTGGCCGGAATTCCGTTTCAGGCCCTCGACCAGCAGGGAGTTACCGGTGAAGCGTATCTCGCCTATTTGCGGATGCTGGTCGAAATGTATGACCTGAACGTCCACGTCTACGAACCGGTTACCCAAATTGTTCGGGAACATGACGGGTTCACCGTTCACACCAAACTCCGCACCGGTCCCACAAGCTACCGGGCCGATCACGTGATCCTGTCAACCGGGGGGATGGCCGGTCCAAGATTGCTCCACATTCCCGGAGAAGATCTTCCCCACGTCACCCACTACTTTAAAGGACCACATCCTTATTTTAGAACCCGGCTGTTGATTGTCGGGGGGAAAAATTCGGCCATGGAAGCCGCGCTGCGCTGCTGGCGGGCCGGTGTGGATGTGACGCTGAGCTATCGGCGGCCGGAACTCAACTTTGAGCGGATTAAGCCTCATTTGAGCATGGATATTGGCGATCGGCTGCGCAAAGGGGAAATCAAATTTCTCAACAGCACGCTGCCGGTGGAAATTACACCAACCCACACCATTTTGGCCTCAACCCAGGATGGGGTAAATCCCAACGGTCAGATCATTCGGCATGAAACCGATTTTGTCTATTTGGCCACCGGCTTCACGGCCGATATGTCCCTTTTTGAAAAAGCGGGGGTCAACTTATTAGGCGAAGAGCAGGCGCCGCAATTTAACCCCGACACGATGGAAACCAACGTACCCAATTTGTATGTGGTCGGCACGGCCGCTGGCGGCACCCAACTCCACCGCTTTAAGCTGTTTATCTCTACCACCCACGATCACGTGATCAAGGCGGTCAAAGCGATCACCGGCAAGGCTCCCAAACGGGTTGGTACGGTGCCCAAACGCAATAATGCGGTGACGTACGAAGAAGTCAAAGCCAATTGAGACTAGAGACCAGAGACCGGAGAAGGGCGAGGCTCGCCTCGCCCTGAGGTTTTTTTGTTATCGTCATCCCCGCGCAGGCGGGGATCCATCGGTGGCAAATTAATCGATTACCGCTTCGGTGGAATTGACAACCTTTCGACCGATCAATCATCAATAACGGGGGCCGTGACGCGGGTATCGCCGTCGACATAGAGCGCATACAGCAGCCCCATGATGTTGTTATGCTCGAAAAAGAATTTTCGACGCAAATCAAGAAAAAGCTCTCCAAGGGTGATGTCGGCCGCTAAAAAGCGTTTGAAGAAGCGATAAGCAAACTCCTCGGCAAACAGGGCGGGAGTCTCAACCTCCGTGCCGATCACGCCGCGCGCCCCTTTGCTCATAAAATATGGTACAAACCCGTGATAGAACTGGGGCGACAGCTCGGCCGATTCGCAGGCGTTTAAAAACACCAGCGGGTGACCTGGAAAGGGGTTGTCGGCCCGCTGCATACGAGAGAGGGTCAGTTCCTGATGGCCAGTAAGAACCAGCTTTGAATTATCCGGACCACCTGAGGCGGTTTCGCTGATGTCAAACGAGAGGGCGTGGCAGTAAAAATAAATTAGGTCGTCGTGGGTTTCCCCATCGTTCATTTTTTTCATAACCTGTAGGATGTTTTCCCGCACGTCAAATTTGATGGTTTCTCCATCTCCGGCCAGCTTCTGCCAAAAATCAAGCTGCCGGCCGATGAGCGGCTGCCCCATCTGGGCATCAATATCCTTGTTGACGTTTAGGGCGATCGTTAACCCGTCTTTGGTTTCGACATATGGATCCAGCACGCGCATATTAAACTGCAGAGGAATATGTTCGATGACGTGTTTGAGGCCCAAAAACATCTCCGGCTCCGGCTCGTCCGGATTATCCCCCACGTAAAGCAAACCCCACGGCATCGTAAAATCGCGGCTGACGATCTGCAGATTGAGCTTGGTGGTTTTGGCCAGTTCCTTAAGCGCCTGCCCCATGCGCTTGGTTGTCTCATCCATGTTGTAGATAAAAAGCTTGTGGAAGAGATCGTAACCGGCGTTGGCCAGAATCGGCAGGGTTTGTTTGCTAATGCCGGCCGGGATATCGATCCGGGTTTGATAAACGCGCTCACCGGTCGGGGCAAAGAAAACAATGTCTTTGAGCTTCTGCCGCACCTGGGCAATCATGGCATGGAGAGCCGCCTTGGTAAAGGGCAGATGGCCAAAGGCGGTCACGGAACCGGAAAGTATAAACTGGAATCCACCCACGGCATCGACAATGGTGATGTTGACGTCGCGGGGCTGCAGACCGGCCGCGTTCTTAATTTCGACACCCATCGTTTCCACGACATTCCCTGCGGCCGCGCCGGGCATTACTCCCACGTGGAGCTTGACGGTGGAGACCTGCATGAAAGCGCCATCTTTCAGGAATATTATTGTGATCAGACCCAAACCTTCGTGGCGTGGGATTATTGTAAAATTTAAATCTGTCGACCTGCCCGTGCGAGGGATTTCCAACTTTTGTTCCTTGATATCGATATCAAAATCATTGCTTTCCATCCGAACGGTGGCCGTGATAAATTCAGCGTCAAAAAATTCGCCGGGTATCTCACCTCCGGCAACCGGAATCGAATGTTTTCCGACTACCTTATCGATGTAGAGAGTCAGAAAATATTCATCACTGATTTCGAGCGCTTCTTTGGCCGGGTCGACATGATTAAAGCTCGAATCGATGAGTTCAACATTGATGAGCCTGGGTTCGATAATGACGGGTTTGAGGGTTTCTAGTCCGCCCGCCGTATCTGAAGCTCTGGGTTTAGGCTCAGGTTCAGGTATTATGCCGCCGCTTTCTTCTCCACCAGTCGTCGCCTCTTCAACCGCCGGGATCAGGCCATAATCCACGGCCGGCAGATCGTCATCGCTGCGAACTAGATTCAGCGGGTCGATAAAACCAACTGGTCTTTCGCCATCTAGCACAACCACCAACTTCAACGGATGGTGAAAATCAACGCCAAGCGTTCTCTTTACCTGCATAAAGGTCATTTCGGTATCGAGATCGACATGCTGAACGGCATAACGATCGAGAAAAGCGGGATAATCACCAAGCGGCGACCACAATACCTCATTGCTAAAAGGGGCTCCAAACTCTTTTTGCAGCATTTCAAGCAGGTGAGCGAGAAAAAACACCGCGTACCGGCCGTCGCTGCGGCGCACAATAAGGGGAATCGTGTGGTTTAGACCGATGTAATCGGCCGCATACTTTACCAAGCAGTCGTCATCCACGTGAATAAATCCTGTTTGCAGTTGATCGATTGAGATGGGCATCATACCTCCTTGAAAGACAAGAGAAGAGTTTAGTCAATAATGGCTTCAACCAGGGCATCGGACAGCTCTTGCCAGCGCTGGGAGCTTTCATGATCGCCGTTGAGCTGATTACAGGTAAAGGTGAACACCAGCCGGCGATCCCAATCAGCCCAGCCGTTGCTGCTGCGCTGGCCCGGATGACCAAAGGTATTTTCGGTGCTGTGCCGGCCAAAAGAATATGGCCGCTCCGGTTTTGGGTCATCAGGCAGGCGTGGCCCACCGTTGCCAAAGCCCAGCGACCAGCGCGCCCCGATTTGGAGCGTGTGATCGTAGCCGGCATAACCCACTTTGGTGATGGCTCGGGCCGTTTCCGATCGCAAAATCTGCCGGCCGTTGTAACATCCTTCATTCAGCATCATTTGATAAAAGATGGCCAGATCGCGGGCGGAGCAGTTCAAGGTTGCGGCCGGCATCACCGCGTGGCG
>JAAUYD010202010.1_pt1 | contig 10383 bp, 9 predicted proteins | sample 7278101 | NCBI WGS metagenome assembly JAAUYD01 (sample SAMN14350128, study PRJNA611818) | marine sediment metagenome | isolation source: surface marine sediment (0.6m) | place: French Polynesia: Moorea | collected 2018-08
GGCTCGACTGGGTGCATCCGGAGGTGCTGGGCGAGGGCCTCTTCGCGATCGTCGAGCTCTCGGTCGCCATCATCCTCTTCGAGGGTGGGCTGAACCTCGAGATCTCGCGCCTGCGCCGCGAGAGCACGGCGATCCGCCGGCTCGTCCTGCAGGGCTCGATCATCACGCTCGTCGGCGGCGCCATCGCGGCCCACTGGTTCCTCGAGTGGTCGTGGATGAACTCGCTGGTGTTCGGGAGCCTGGTGGTGGTCACCGGCCCGACCGTGATCGGACCGCTGGTGCAGTCGCTGCGCCTGAAGCCGCGGGTGTCGACCGTGCTCGAGGCCGAGGGCGTCCTGATCGACCCGGTCGGCGCGATCCTCGCGGTGCTGCTGCTCGACGTGGCGCTCGCCCCCGGCGTCGACTCGGTGACGGCCGGCGCGCGCATCATGCTGCTCCAGGCCGGCTTCGGCGGCGTGGCCGGCATCGTGGGGGGCTACCTGCTGGCCCGGCTGCTGCGGACCAAGCGCCTGGTGCCCGAGGGCTTCGAGAACATCGTGGTGCTGGCCTCGGTGCTCTTCCTCTTCCAGGGCTGCAACGAGGTGCTCGCGCAGAGCGGCTTGCTCGCAGTGACGCTGGCCGGTGTCGTGGTGGGAAACCTGCGCACGCCGGTGGATCGCGACCTGCGCGAGTTCAAGGATCAGCTGACGGTCATGCTGATCGGCATGCTCTTCGTGCTGCTCGCCGCCACCGTGCGGCTCGAGGACGTGCGCTCGCTCGGCCTGGCGGGGCTCGCCGTCGTGGCGAGCCTCGTGCTCGTGGTGCGGCCGATCGTGGTGCTGCTCTGCACCAACTCCGAGCTCACCTGGAACGAGCGGCTGCTGCTGGCGTGGATCGCGCCGCGCGGCATCGTGGCCGCGGCGATCGCCTCGGTCACCGCCGTGGCGCTCCAGCGCGAGGGGCTGGGCAACGGTCCGCAGCTGCTGGCCCTGGTCTTCCTCGTGATCGCCAGCACCGTGCTGCTGGCGGGGCTCACGGCCGGTCCGCTGGCGCAGCTGCTCGGGCAGCGGCAGCCGGGCCGCGACGCGGTGATCGTGCTCGGCGTCCAGACGCTCGGTCTGGTGCTGGCGCGGGCCCTGCGGGACGCCGGCACCAGTGTCGTCTTCATCGACTCGAACCCGCAGAGCTGCCGGCGTGCCGAGGAGGAGCAGTTCCCCGTGGTGTTCGGCAACGCGCTGCAGGAGCGGACCCTGCAGCGCGCCCGTGTGCACTCGGCCGGGACGGTGGTGGGCCTGACGTCGAACCAGATGCTGAACAGCGTGTTCGTCAGCCGTGCGCGCGAGCGCTTCCGGGTCCCGCGCGCGCTGGTGGCGGTGATGCGGCTCGAGAGCGGTCTCGCGCCCGAGCTGGTGAAGGAAGAGGCCGTGCAGGTGCTCTTCGACGGGCCCCACGACGTCGAGCGCTGGGAGGTCCGCGGGCGGCAGGACAGCCTCGAGGTCGAGCACTGGGAGTACGTCGGCACCGCGGAGGAGCGCGGCTCCGAGACCGACGACGCCTCCGGCGGCAACGGCTCGAGGGACCCGATGGTGATCGTGGCCGTGCGCCGGGGATAGCGGACGCTGCTGATGCACGGTGGGGTCGAGCTGAAGGAGCACGACGTGGCGCACGTCGCCGTCTACGTCCCCGAGCGCGAGCACGCGCACGCCGCCCTGCGCGCGCGCGGGTGGATTCCGTGGGAGCCGGAGGCCGAAGCTTGACGGCGCCGCCCCGCTCGCATACAACGACCCCATGATTCGCGCCGCGCGCAAGGACTGGTGGACGGCTTTCGCCGCTCTCGTCGTCGAGACGAAGGCGGGGGAGGGCGCCTGCATCCGTTAGTCCGACCGACGGCACGCTGACGAAACCCTCTCCCGCCCACTGGCCGGAGAGGGTTTCGTCGTTCTGGGGTCCAACCCGGGGCGCGTCCCGGCCCGGCCCGGCGAACGACAGGCACGACCCATGACCGCCGACACCCGACGACCGCTGCCCCGTCTGCTGACGCCGAGCTTCACCGCTCTGCTCGTGGCGAACGTGTGCTTCGGGTACACCTTCTCGAGCTTCTTCCTGCTGCCGAAGTTCATGGCCACCGTGCTGGACGCCGGCCCGCGCGAGGTCGGCCAGCTGCTGGCGGCGCACGGCGCCACCATCGTCGTGCTGCTCCCGCTCTTCGGGGCCGCGGTGGATCGCTACGGGCGTCGCAACTTCCTGCTCTTCGGCGCGCTGCTGATGGCCGGGCTCACGGCCTGCTTCCCGCTCGTCGACGAGGTCGGGCCCCTGCTCTTCGGGCTGCGCATCGCGCAGGCGGCCGCCTTCGCCGTGATGTTCGCGGCGGGGGGCGCCCTGGCCGTCGACCTCGCGCCGCCCGAACGGCTGGGGGAGGCGATCGGCTTCTACGGCACCTCCTTCCTCTCGATGAACGCGGTGGCGACGGCCTGCTCCGAGGCGCTCGCCGCACGCTTCGGTTGGAACGCTGCCTTCTGGGTCGCCACCGCGACGGCGCTGCTCTCCGGTCTGCTGATGCTGCGCGTGAAGGAGACGCACCGCGGCGAGAGCATCGATCGCGACGGCGAGAGCCTGCTGGCGTTGATCCGCAAGGCGTCGACCTGGCGCGTCGCCGTGGTGATCGCCACGGTGGGCGCCGCGCTCACCGGCGTGTTCAACTTCCACCAGCTCTTCGTGATGGAGCTCGGCATCTCGAACGTGAGTCGCTTCTTCATCGCGTACACGAGTGCGGCGGTGATCGTCCGCTTCGGCTTCGGCCACTACATCGATCGCTGGGGGCACCGGAGCGTCGCCCTCGGCGCGCTCGTGCTCTACGCGTGCGCGGTGTTCGGCGTGGCGCACGTCGCGGTGCTTGGCCTGGCGCTGCTGGGCGCCGCCATCGGCCTGGCCCACGGCGTCTTCTACCCCTCGTACAACGCCGTGGTGGTCGCGGGCGTGGCGCCCTCGGTGCGCGGCAAGACCATGGGGCTCTTCCAGGCCTCGTTCCAGCTGGGCGGTGCCCTGGGCGGAATCCTCTTCGGCACGCTGGCGGCGCGTCGCGGCTACCCGCCCGTGTTCATGACCGCCGCCGCCGGCCTCGCGGTGGCGTGGGTGCTGCTCTGGCTCGCACCGGAGGGACGCAGCGGGGGAGACCGCGGCTAGCTCGAACGGAGACGCTCTTCGAAGAGCGCGAGCACGCGGTCGAGCGCGGCGCGCGTCGGATGACCCTCTTCGTCCACCAGGTCGCGCGTGACCACGGAGTGGGCCATGCCGGCGATGCCGTGCGGGTTGCCCCGGCTCGAATCGATCTCGATGCCCTCGAAGCGATCACCGAACTCCTCGCGCAGGCGCGCGAAGCGCTCGGCGGGGACGAGGGGGTCCGCGGTGAAGCGCAGCCCCAGGACCGGGCAGTCGCGCCGCTTCGCGATCGCGAGGTCCTCGGGCGAGAGGTGCAGCGCGCGCCGGCGCGCCGCGCCGATCGGGAAGGGCAGGGAGGGCTGGGAGAGCACCGGAGCCGCCACGCTCGGGTCGACCATCAGCGCCAGCGCGAAGTTGCCCGTCAGGCACATGCCGAGCGCGCCGACGCCGGGCCCGCCGCACTCGGCGTGCGCGTGCCGACACAGCTCGCGCAGCCAGTCGACGATGGGGCTCGACGCATCGCTGGCCAGGACGTGGAACTCGCGGCTGATGCACGCGCGCGCCATCTGACTCGCGGCGTAGGCGTTCGAGAAGGCGCGGCCCGGCTCTCCGAACATGTCGGGAAGGAAGACGCGGAAGCCCGCCTCGGCGACGCGCTCGGCGAAGCGCGCGACCTCCGGGATGATGCCGGGGATCTCGTGCATGACCACGACACCCGGCCCGCTCCCGCGCGTGTACACCTGGCGCTCGCGACCGAGGGCCACGAAGGGGAAGACGTCGAACCCGTCCAGCGACATGGCGCCATCACGCCGCAAGCCCGATCCGGTGTCAACCGCCGCACCACTGCCTAATGAGCCTGGCGTCGCGCCGCGTGATGGCACCCCTCGGGGCGCGGTGGTAGCGTCTTCGGGCTGCCGATCGCAGCTCCTCGCGCGGCCATCCGCCGCACACTTCGATCGCCCCCGTTGAGGACCGCCACGTGGCACTCGAACAAGACGTCCAGCTCGCACCCGATGCCGAAGAGGTCGAGCGCCTGCTCGCGCCCTTCCTGGTCGAACGTCACGAGATCGGATCGTCGGCCCATCGCGCGCTGCTCGCCAAGCGCGAGGCCAAGTGGCTGTGGCGCGGCGCCAAGCGCAAGGCGCTGGGATGGCTGCCCGGCGTGAAGCGGGATCAGTCCTACGTCCGCGACTCCTACGAGGAGACCTACACCAAGGCCGCCTTCGTCCAGACCTACGCCCCCGCGAGCTCCGATCCGAAGCCCACGCTCGCCACCTATCGTGACGCGGGCCTGCTGCTGCGACGCCGCGCGATCGTGCGCACCCACCTGGTCGCGATGGCGCGCGCGATCGAGCTGCTGAAGCCGAAGCGCGTGCTCGAGGTCGGCTCCGGTCCCGGCACCAACCTCTTCCTCTTCTCGGCGCGCTTTCCGGAGATCGAGTTCACCGGCGTCGAGCTCACCAGCGAAGGCGTCGCCCAGGGGCAGCGCGTCATGCAGGAGCCGGAGCTGCCGAAGCTCCTGGCCGACTACTGTCCGTGGGAGGACCTCGATCGCCAGGCGTACCGGCGCGTGAAGCTGGAGCAGGGCGATGCCACGCAGCTCCGCTACGACGACGCCAGCTTCGACCTGGTCTTCACGCGGCAGGCGCTCGAGCAGATGGAGATGATCCGCGGCGAGGCGCTCTCCGAGATCGCGCGCGTGGCGAAGCACGACGTGCTGCTCTGCGAGCCCTTCGCCGACTTCCAGGTCACGCCGCTCCAGCGCCGCTACGTCGCCGCGAAGGACTACTTCTCCCTGCGCAGCGACGAGCTGCCGCAGTTCGGCATCCGGCCCACCCACGTGGTCGGCGACTTCCCGCAGAACGTCGAGATGGGCGTCGGCCTGGTCTGCGGGACGCGCGACCGCGCCTAGCCGGGCGCGCCGGGCAGCACCGGGCCTTCCTCCGCCGCCTCGCGGCTCGCCGGCGCCGGCGCGCCGAAGTCGGCGCGGTCGGTGAGGATCGCCCACGAGCTCCAGGCCCCGCTGGCCAGCAGGGCCAGCAGCGCGGCGAGCGCCAGCAGGCGCTGGTAGAGCGGCCGCGGGCGCTCCTCGGTCTGGCGGGGCTCGGCGTCGTCCATCGTCGCGGAAGTATGGCACCGCCCACGGGCACCGGGCCGCCTTCGCTATCGTCGCGGCTCGCCCGGAATCGGGGGATCGGGCCCAGCGAGGACGCGATGGCGACGCCGAAGAACCGCATCAGCCGCAACATCACGCAGCCGAAGAGCCAGGGCGCGTCCCAGGCCATGCTGCACGCCACGGGTCTCTCCGAGGCCGATCTCGACAAGGCTCAGGTCGGGATCGCCTCGTGCTGGTTCGAGGGCAACCCGTGCAACATGCACCTGCTCGACCTCGCCGCCGAGGTGAAGACGGGCGTCCAGGACGCCGGGCTCGTCGCCTACCGCTTCAACACCATCGGCGTGTCCGACGGCATCTCCATGGGCACCCGCGGCATGAGCTTCTCGCTGCAGTCGCGCGACCTGATCGCGGACTCGATCGAGACCGTGATGGGTGCGCAGTGGTACGACGCGCTGGTCGCGATCCCGGGCTGCGACAAGAACATGCCCGGCACGGTGATCGCGATGGGGCGGCTCGATCGCCCGGCGATCATGCTCTACGGCGGCACGATCAAGCCCGGCAGGAGCAAGGACGGCGACAAGCTCGACGTGGTGTCGGCCTTCCAGTCCTACGGCGAGTACATCGCCGGCAACATCGACGAGGAGCGCCGCTGCGACATCGTGCGCAACGCCTGCCCCGGCGCCGGTGCCTGCGGCGGCATGTACACGGCCAACACCATGGCGTCGGCCATCGAGACGCTCGGCATGTCGCTGCCGGGCAGCTCCTCCATCCCGGCCGAGCACCCGGAGAAGCGCGCGGAGTGCCGGCGCATCGGTGCGGCGATCGACGCGCTGCTGGAGAAGGACCTGCGCCCGAGCCAGATCATGACGCGGCAGGCCTTCGAGAACGCGATGATCGTGGTGACGGTGCTCGGCGGCTCGACCAACGCCGTGCTCCACCTGATCGCCATGGCGCGCTCCGTCGGCATCACGCTCACGCTCGACGACTTCCAGAAGGTGAGCGACCGCATCCCCTTCCTCGCGGATCTCAAGCCCTCGGGCCAGTTCGTGATGGAGGACCTCTTCGAGGTGGGCGGCGTGACCGGCGTGCAGAAGATGCTGCTCGACCGCGGCGTGCTCGACGGCGACTGCATGACGGTGACGGGGCGCACCCTGGCCGAGAACGTGGCCGAGCTCGCGCCGCTCGCCGAGGGGCAGCCGGTGGTGCGGCCCTGGGACGATCCGATCCAGGCCAACGGCCACATCCAGATCCTGCACGGCAGCCTCGCGCCGGAGGGCTCGGTCGCCAAGCTGACGGGCAAGGAGGGCGTCGCGTTCAGCGGCCCGGCCAACGTGTTCGACGGCGAAGAGGACATGCTCTCCGCGCTCGAGGCGGGGCGCATCCAGAAGGGCGACGTGATCGTGATCCGCTACGAGGGTCCGAAGGGCGGGCCGGGCATGCCCGAGATGCTCACGCCCACGTCGGCGATCATGGGCGCCGGTCTCGGCGAGCACGTGGCGCTGCTCACCGACGGCCGCTTCTCCGGCGGCTCCCACGGCTTCATCATCGGCCACGTGACGCCGGAGGCGCAGGAGGGCGGCCCGATCGCGCTCGTGCAGAACGGCGACCGCATCTCGATCGACGCCAAGAAGCACCGCATCGATCTCGAGGTGGACGACGCCGAGCTCGAGCGCCGCCGCGCGGCGTTCCAGGCGCCGCCGCTCAAGGCCACGCGCGGCACGCTCGCCAAGTACATCCGCAGCGTGCGCTCCGCCTCGGAAGGCTGCGTCACCGACGAGTAGCCGGGGGAGCGGCGTCGCGGGGCGGCGCGCCCCGGCTCAGGCGCGGCGGTCGAGGGTCGCGGCGATGCGGTCGACCGCGTCGTCGATGGCGTCGGCGTCCACGTCGAGGTGGGTGACCGCGCGCAGCCGGCCCGGGCCCATCGGATTGATCCACAGGTCGCGCTCGTGCAGGGCCCGCGACAGGCCGGCCGCGTCGTCGTGCTCGAACATCAGGATGTTCGTCTCCGGCGCCGGTGCGACCGCGAGACCCATGGCGACCAGACCATCGGCCAGGCGCCGGGCATTGGCGTGGTCGACGGCGAGCCGCTCGACGTGGTGCTCGAGCGCGTAGAGCCCGGCGGCCGCGAGCACGCCGGCCTGGCGCATGCCGCCGCCGAGCCGCTTGCGGGCGCGGTGCACCCGCTCGATGACCGCCTCGCTGCCGCACACGACCGAGCCCACCGGAGCCCCCAGGCCCTTGGACAGGCAGACCGTCACGCTGTCGAAGGGCGCCGCCCACTCGGCCATGGGCGTGCCGGAGGCGACCGAGGCGTTCCACAGCCGCGCGCCGTCGAGGTGCAGGTGCAGGTCGTGCTCGCGCGCCGCGTCGGCCACGCCGCGAATGCGCTCGAGCGGGAAGATGCGCCCGCCGCCGGAGTTGTGCGTGTTCTCCACGGCCACGATGCGCACCGACGCGTAGTGCGCGTCGCGCGGCGTGACCGCGGCGTGCACGTCCGCGGCGTCGAAGAAGCCGTCGCTCCCCAGCGTCTGCACCTGGAGGCCCGAGAGCGCCGCGGCGGCGCCGCCCTCGTAGCGCAGCACGTGGGCGCCGGCGCCGGCGAGCACGGTGTCGCCCGGCCGGGAGCAGGCGTGCAGCGGCGCCTGGTGGCCCATGCTGCCGCTGGGGACGAAGAGCCCCGCGGCCTTGCCCAGGCGCTCGGCGACCCGCGCCTGGAGGGCGTTCACCGTCGGGTCCTCGCCGTAGACGTCGTCGCCCACCTCGGCGCTGGCGATCGCACGGCGCATGGCTTCGCTCGGCTTCGTCACCGTATCGCTGCGCAGGTCGATCACCGCCACGCGGGCAGTCTACCGCGGGGCGTGCCGGCCCATGCACGGCGCGCGGCGTTCGCGTAGCGTGGCGCCATGTCGTCCCTGGAGGAGCTCGCCGAGCACTGGCAGTCCGCGGGCCGCGTGGTCGTGCTGACCGGGGCCGGGCTGTCCACGGCGTCCGGCATCCCGGACTTCCGCTCGCCGGGCGGGCGTTGGGAGCGCTACCAGCCCGTCACGATCCAGGCCTTCACGTCGAGCCAGAGCGCACGCGAGGAGTACTGGCGGTACAAGGGCGAGACCTGGCAGGTCATCCAGGCCGCCGAGCCGAATCCCGCGCACACGGCGCTCGCGTCGCTGGCGCGCGCCGACCGGATCGGACTGCTGGTCACGCAGAACGTCGACGGCCTGCACGAGCGCAGCGGCTTCCCGACCGAGCGGCTGATCAACGTGCACGGCACCGACTCGGCCGTGGTCTGCATCGCGTGTGATGCGCGCGCGCCGCGCGCGCGGGCACAGGCGGCCTGGGAGGCGGGGGAGGCCGTGCCGAGCTGCGCCTGCGGCGGACCGTGGAAGCCCGCGACGATCTCCTTCGGGCAGAGCCTGGTGGAGGAGGATCTCGTCCGCGCGTTCCAGGCGGCCGGCGCGTGCGATCTCTTCCTCGCCGTCGGCACCTCGCTGGTGGTGGGTCCGATCAACGGTCTCTTCGACGCGGCGCGCCGCGCCGGCGCGGCCACCGCGATCCTCACCGCTTCCGACACGCCGTTCGACGACGACGCCACGTGGCGGCTCGGCGAGCCGGTCGAGGAGATCCTGCCCGAGCTCGCCTCCCGGATCGGCGGGGCGGCCGGGCGCCCGACGGGCGGCGACGAAATCGTGGGGTAGGGAGCCTCCAGAGGCCGATTTCGCGCATTTTCCCGTTGGACTCGCGCGGCAAAGTGACTATGCTGCGCCCCTCGGAAACAGCGAGTTTCGCTGTGTGCGGGGCGCAGGCCCCGACGAGAAAATTCAATGGGGGATTCGCCGGCCAGCTCCGGCGACGCCGGGTGATCACGGTGACCGGCACGTCCGGTAGTTGATGGGAGGCAACATGGCAGCGCGAAGGAAGAAGGCCGCACGCAAGACGGCCGGTAGCGATCTGATCATCTCGAAGGCCCGCAACAAGGCCGCAGTCAAGAAGTGCAACGTCGGTGGCGAGTTCTACGGCGCCCTCGACAAGGCCGTCCGCGAGCTGATCAAGGAGGCCGAGGCCCGCGCGATCGGCAACAAGCGCAAGACGCTGAAGCCGGTCGACCTCTAGGCCCGACTTCGTTCGAATCGAAGGCCCGCCGGGTTCGCCCGGCGGGCTTTCGCATTCCTGGGGCCCGCCGCGTCTTCAGTCCTCGTCGTCGGCGGGGAAGGCCGGGCGCGCCTCGTCCGGCGCGAGGTTCGCGCCCAGCCGGAAGAGGTGCGCCAGCGGCACCCGGCGCAGGATCTCGACCGGGTCCAGACCGTGCGCCTCCGCCAGGTACGCGAGGCCGCCGTCGACGAAGCGCGCGGCCTTGGCGATGGCCTTCGCCGTGGTCTCGGAGTCCGAGAGGGGCATGCGGTCCGCGACCGCGACGCCGTTGGCCACGGCGACGAAGGCGTAGAAGGCGGCCGCGCGCTCGTCGTCCTCGAGTCGAGCGATGGCGCGGAACACGCCGAGCTCGCCCTCGGCGGGCTCGGGCAGCTGCGGCAGGTAGACGGGCAGCGACCAGCCCGCGACGTCGAGCGCGCCGGCGTCCTCCGGCAGGTCGGCATAGCGCTTCTCGTCGAGGTATCGGTAGAGCGCGAGCGCAGCTTCCCAGGTCGGGAAGCCGAGGTCCTGCAGGCGTCCCTGCCGCCAGCGCAGCGCGTACTCCTTGTTCTCCGTCGGCAGCTCGTGGATCACGCCCTGCATCAGCCGGAAGTAGGACCAGTAGTCGCCCTGCCAGATCACGTGCAGGGCGCGCACGATCGAGGCGCGGTCGTCGCCCTCGTGCAGCGCCGCGAAGTAGAACGGACCGTCGAGCGTCTGCGACTTCTCCGGCGGCGTCCAGTCCTCGTCGCCCTGCGAGGGCTTCTGGGCGACGAAGAGCCGCTCGCGCAGCCACTGCACCAGCAGCTCGTCGTCCAGGGCCTCGAAAGCGTCGAGCACCGATTCGTCGCTGGTGGACGCGACCGCGGCGAGCCACGCGTCCATCTGTGGGGGCTGCGGCAGCGGGCCGTCCACCGGCGACGAGTCGGTGCTCGACGCCTTCGAGGCGCTGGACGACGAGCTGCTGGTGCAGTGGCTGCGCGAGCGGCTCTTCGTCGCCCAGA
>JAAUYD010304163.1_pt1 | contig 10382 bp, 6 predicted proteins | sample 7278101 | NCBI WGS metagenome assembly JAAUYD01 (sample SAMN14350128, study PRJNA611818) | marine sediment metagenome | isolation source: surface marine sediment (0.6m) | place: French Polynesia: Moorea | collected 2018-08
CTACCCCCCGCGGTCGGTTGCCGCCCCAGTGGAGCCTGCGGCCGTGGGTCCGGGGGGGGCGGCCGTGGTGGTGGGTGCGGGTCTGGTGGATGGGCGCGTCGACTCCGTCGCCCCCGATCCGAAGCTGCCAACCGCCGGCGTCGACGTCGAGCGCCTCACCGGCACTACAGACGAAGAACTGCTCGATCGGCGTCAGCCCCTGCGCTGGCGCGGGTGTAACCGGCTCGATGCTCGTTCCGCGCCGCTCGAAGCCGACCTCGGGCTTCCCGTAGTCCCAGGTGCTCACGAGACCTGCGGCACGATGTCTTCGCGGATCCGGCGATACACGTCGAGCCGCTGCTCGTAGGACTCCCCCAACGAGAAGTCCGGCACGATGAACTCGTCGAACCCGAGGTCTCGGTACCGTCCGAGCTCGTCGACCAGTTGCTCGTCCGTGCCCACGATCGACCGGGAGCCCATGTCGCCCGACTTGAGCTCGTGGACCGTCGCCGGGTCGTCGGCGAAATGCACTAGGGCTTGCACGCAGGTCCGCATCGAGGCCGGGTCGGTGCCGACCGCCTCGCACGCGGCGAGGAAGTCTGTACGCCGGTCGCCGGCGAGCACAGGGTCGCCCCACACGTTCCATTCCTGGGCGTGGCGTGCGGTGATCCTCAGCATCCGCGGGCTCCCGGTGCCGACGAGGATCGGGAGGGTGGTTTGCACCGGTTTGGGATCACACGGCGCATCGGTGAAGCGGTAGAAGTCGCCGTCGAAGTCGGTTCGATCCTGGTCGAGCATCGACCGCACGATCTGGATCGACTCCTCGAAGCGGCTCACCCGGGCACCGGGCGGCTCGAGCTCGATGCCGTAGGCGGCGTGTTCGTTGATCTGCCATCCGGCTCCGAGTCCGAGGACGAACCGTCCGCTCGACAGCTGGTCGATCGTCGCGGCGCGGTTTGCGAGTAGCGCGGGGTGGTGCACCGACGTGGGAGCCACCAGCGGCCCGATCCTGATGTTCGAGGTCACTGCGGCGATCGCGGGGAGCACCGACCAGCACTCGTGGACGTCGCCCTCTGCGAACGACTCGTCTCCGGTGTTGACCATGTAGTGGTCGGCGTACCAGAGCCCGTACCACCCCTCGGCGTCGGCCATCCGAGCGAGGTCGAGCACCTCGACGGGCGGTCGGGTCGGACTGGGCCACACCGAGAATCTCATCCCGGACACCGTAGATGGGCACGTCACTCCGGCTGGCACTCACTCCGGTTGGCAGTCACTCCTGCTGGGACTCACTCCGGTTGGCACTCACTCCGATTGGCACTGCGGGCACCAGTAGGTGCTCCGCGACAGCTCCCCCCGATACGAGCGCTCGATCGGCATGCCACACCGCAGGCACGGCTTGCGCCACCGGTCGTAGACGAAGTGCCCGCCGTGCGGGGTCGTCGCCCGTGGCCCCGCGCTCCGCACGTTGTCCCGCAGCTGCGACGAGGCGGTGGCGAACAGGTCGGCGAGGCGGTCATCGTCGACCTCACCGAGCCGCCGGAACGGCCACAACCGCTCGACGTGCAGTGCCTCGCTCTTGTAGACGTTGCCGATCCCCGACGCAATGCGCTGGTCCATCACGACATCGATCAGCATCGTGTCCACGTCCCGACCGTCTCGAGCTCTCCCGACGATGACCCCGAAGTCGAAGTCGGGCCCGACCGCGACGAGATCGGGTCCGAGTCGGTCGATGGGAGTGACGTCGGCGTCCCGCACGAACGTCTCGATCGTCGGGGCTGCGAAGCACATCGCCGTGCCCGCGTCCGTCGCAATCCGAAGCCGAAGCTTCGGATTGCGCATCGCCCGCTCGAGATCGGCGTCGGGCGGGAACGTCCGCCACCATCCGGTCATACCGAGGTGGGTGTCGAGGGTCAGCCCGCGTTCGAAGTCGACGAGCAGGTGCTTTCCGACCGCGCGCACCGCCTCGATCCGCTGGCCGGCCCGGGGCCGAAGTCCACGAAGCTTGCGCGACCAGAACTCCTCGACCGTGCGTCCGACCAGGATCGGCTCGAGCCGCTTCGCTGCCAGGTGGATCGTGTCGCCTTCGGGCACGTCTCCGGTCTATCGGGACGGGGCCGCGTCACAGCCTCCCGGCCTCGGATTGGCACGAAGGCGTACTGTCCAAGTGTGGGTGACCGTGACGATGTCGATGTCCTGCTCGACGAGCAGCAGCGCTACTACCGAGCGCGCGCCGGAGAGTACGACGACTGGTGGGAGCGCCGCGGGCGGTACGACCTCGGGCCGGAGCACACGTCGGCGTGGGGGTCCGACGTCGCCGAGCTGGTCGCCGTCGTCGACCGGCTCGCTCCGGGGCTCGATGTGCTCGAGCTCGCTGCGGGCACGGGGAACTGGACCGGTCGTCTCGCAGATCATGCCGATCGAGTGACGGCCGTAGACGGCTCCGCGGAAACGCTCGCGATCAACCGAGGCAAGCTCGGGGCCCGGGCGAACGTCGACTTCGTGGTCGCCGACCTCTTCTCGTGGGAACCGCCGCGACGCTTCGACGCCGTGCTCGTCGCCTTCTGGCTGAGCCATGTACCCGACGAACGGCTCGATGACTTCTGGGATCTGCTCGATCGGTCGCTCAAACCGGCAGCAACCCTGCTGGTCTTCGACAGCGCCCATCCATCGAAGGCAGCCAGCGAGACGGACTCGGGCGTCGATGTCCACTACACGTCGACCCCGGGTCACCGTCAAGCGGACCCGGCGTCACATCGCGCCCGGCGAACACTCGCCGATGGGCGCGAGTTCGAGATCGTGAAGCGGTTCTGGGGATGCGACGAGCTCGAGGCTGCCGCCGCGGAGCATGGCTGGAGCCTCACCGTCCGCGAGACCGACCGGTTCTTTCTCATCGCCGAAGGCGTGCGCTCGACCTGACCGAGGGTGCTGCTGTCATTCGCATGCGGTCTGCAGCTGTTCGTCGCCGGGCACGAAGAGGTCCCATTCCTCCTGGGTGATGTCGCGGCCGACGATCTCGCACGCTCGGTCGACCCAGCGCTGGGGGTCGAGAGGGATCTGGAGCAACTGGGCAGATGAGGGAATCCAGATCGAATCCGCGTTCGGATCGTTCAGCGCCGGCGGGCTCGGCTGGGTCGGCGTCCCGTCCCACGCCAGGCCGGCGAACGCACCCCGCTCGACGTCCCAGAGACGGACGTCCCCGTCGACGGCAACGGTGGCGAGCACGGTCCCGGACTTGCCGAATCCGAGGCTGTTGACGTTGGCGGGCTGGCGGAGGGGCGTCGTCTCGCCGGACGAGAGATCGATGACGACGACACCGGCCCCGCCAACAGCGAGCTGGTTGCTCCCGGCGTCGAGGACGATCGCCTGAGCGCCTTCGACACCTGTGTCGAGCACATCGATGACGGCCCCCTCGCCGTCGTAGGTCCGCATCGTTCCGTCCCGGTCCACGACGTACATCCCGCCGTCGAGCGTCGGGTACGCGACCGCGGCATCGACTGCAGGTACCGACAGGAGCACCCCGAGCCGACCTGGCACCAACTCGACGAGGCTCGCGACCCGGCTGCCGTCTGGCCCGAACGTGATGCGGGCGTGCCGGTCGCCGAGCGGCGTACTGTCCGGGCAGCCGGCGCAGGGGAGATCGAGGCGTTCCACCAACTCGCCGTCCGACCAACGCCCGTAGCCGTCAGCACTGAGTCCCCAGATGCCGCCGTCATATGGCAGGAACGTTGTCGTGGCGAAGCGGTCGCCGTTCGGCAGGCGCAGATCGACCGCCGTCCGCTCTCCCGTCGCCAGATCGATGAGCTCGGTTTGACGCGTGTCGAGGGCCGTCACCGCTGCGAACCCGTCACGCACCGCGACCGCGGCAAAGAGGTCGTCGTAGCTCTGTTCCACGAGTCCGTTGCCGCCGGTGTCGATGATGCCGATACGGCCGCTCCCGATAGTCGCCTGGATCAGACCGTCCGACCGGAGGAACATGTCGGTGGCCGGACCGAGTGGGCGAGGTGGAGCGACCGATCCGGTGCGTCGATCGAGCAGTTCGAACTCGTCGAACGACATGGCGACGACAAGGCCATCGGCCCGGATCCCGACACCGAAGGCGTCGCCGATCGACAACGCGACCGACGACACGATCTCCGCGGCATCGAGATCGATCGTGAGGAGGTCACCACCGGGCCTCGCAGCCGGGCCGACGAGCTCACGCGCGGCGGCATCGATTGCCATCGCAAAGAACGGCACGTCGGTCGTCATGAGCGTCACCGCCTCACCGGTGTCACCGTCGACGACGAGCAGAGAAGAGAGGAACCCGGGACCGTCCTGTTTGACGAAGCTGAGCGCCATGAGACTGCTGTCGCCGGTGCTCTCGAACGACACGATCTGATCGGCGTCGACCGTGATCGGCTCGCCGAGCCGTTCCCCGGTGCGATCGTCGTAGGTCACGATCTCGAACCCAGGGTCGGTGAAGACGACCAGCGGGATTCGATGCGATGGTCGCAGTGTGTCGAACCATACGATCGTCCCATCCACCTCGATGGAGACCTCGTCGGGACTGTCGAACGACCCGAACCACATCCGACTCTGGTCGGGCGTGCTGAGCGCGGCAGTTCGGTTCAGCTCCAGGTCTCCATCCCAACTCACGCACGGCGCCGGTGCCGGGCCGTGCAGGTCGACGGCACCGGTCAGGACATCACGGGTCGCCAGGCGGCCGTCGACGACCCCGTACCCGAGCAAATCGGTGGTGGATGAAGGGCACGTCTCGTCCGATGAGAACTCCACCGGCGCACTCGCAACCCGATTCGGCACATCGCTGGCACCGAGGGCATTGAAGACGGCCGCCTCGGTGTCGGGCCTGGGCGTTCTCCGATGTGCCTCGAGCGCAAGCAACAGGGCGAGGTCGGGATCGTTCTGGGCCGCTTCAGCCGAGCGGCTGATCAGCGCGGCGAGCTCGGCTTCCCTTGTCTGCCCTGCGGCCTCGGCTGCTCGAGCATCGGCGAGCCCGGCCTGGTCGGCGGCCAGCGCCCGCTGCGCCTCGGCCTCTTCGGCCGAGCGGTCGGCCCGACGCTGCTGGGCGAGCGCCACCCCGCCTGCGACGAGCGCGAGAATGAGCGCAGTGCCGACAACGACCACGACGCGTCGGAGGTTCCGGACCCGACGCTGCTCCTCGAGAACGCGGCTGTCACGGCGCCGTTCCTCGGCTTCCTGGCTGACTCGGAGAAACTCACGCTGTCGGACCGTCAGGCCGACCGGGGCGCCGTCGAGCCACCCGGTGTAGAGCGCCAGGCGGCTTCCCTCCATGAGGAATGCGGGGTCCTCGTCATACTGCGCCCACTCGGCAGCGGCTTCTGCGAGTCGACGCTCGGCGCGGACGTCCGTTTGCGCCACCTCGATCCACTCCGCGAAGCGCGTCCACACGGTGATCAGCGCCTCGTGCGCGATCTCGACCGTGGCGCCCCGGGTCCTCGGATCGCGATCGAACGCGAGTAGGCGGTGCCGGCCGAACACGTCAACGGTCCGCTGCACCTGACCACCGACGTCGAGCGAGTTCAGCTCGGACAACAGCACCCGCCGACGGGTCGACCCCGCCTCGTCGTCGAGCGTGACCAGTCGCAGAAAGATCTCTCGAGCCGCCTTCTGCTCATCGACACCGAGGCTCACGTAGATGGCCTCGGCCCGCTCGACGAGCGCACCCGAGACCCCACCGAGCTCGCTGTAGGCCGCCATGGTGAGGCTCGATCCCGACCGGCGCTCGAAGAGCTCGGTGAGGGTGTACTGCAGTAGCGGCAACGCGGCCGGACGGTCGACGACGGCGGCGACGAGCTCGCTGACGAGAGCCGGTTCGACGACGGCCCCGACGCGCTCGGCGGGGCCGGCCACGGCCCGTTCGACGTCCTCGGGGGTCATCGGCGTCAACAGCTCGGTGCTGGTGCGCAGGAGCTCACCGACCTCACGATGGCTCAGGGGGCGGTCGTAGAAGTCGGCCCGAAGCGTCACTACGAACCGGATCCGACCCCGGTCGTCCATGACCGCATCGACCATCGCATCGAGGAAGGCGGCGGCCTCGTCGGGAGAAGACTGGGTGAACAGCTCTTCGAACTGGTCGACAACGACCACGAGTGTGGCCTCTTCCCCGGGCAGGACCCGGTCCACCGCTCGCTGAATCGCGCGCTCACCGCTCAGCTGCTCCAGCAACGACGCCGGAGGTTTCACCGCCACCCCGAGCAGCGCCGCCTCCAGCTGCTCGAACGGGCTCCGCCCGGGGACCATCTCGACCGCGAACCACTCTGACGAGTGGGGGGCAGCCCCCTGAGCCAGCGCGGGCAGCAGGCCCGCCTTCACCACGCTGGACTTGCCGCTGCCACTCGGCCCGACCACGGCGATGAAACGTCCGGCCGGGCCGCTGCGGGCCAGGCGTGCCACCAGCCGTTCCACGAAACGCGATCGTCCGAAGAAGTCGCGAGCGTCTCCGGCCTCGAAACTCCGCAGCCCTTTGTAGGGGTTCTCCTCGACGACCGGACTGGCGCCGGCGGCACCCTCAGCGAGCACGGCGAGGACCTCATGCCGGAATTCGTCGACGTTCCGAGCCCGGGACGAGCCGACGTCGTCGATCAGCGACCCGAGCACGGCGGACAACCCCGGGTCCAGACCGACCAGGATCTCGGCCATCTCGCCGGTGCGACCGGCGGCCGCCTCGGCGATGACGAGCGCGAAGGCGACGAGGTCGTCCGTGATCGTCGGCGCCGTGATGGCGAATGTCGATGATGCGGACGTCACCGGGTCCGCACCGGCGCCGGACGAGACCTCGAAATTCGACAGGTACGAGTGATCGGAGTCATCCACAAGAATCGTGCGCGCGTTCACTGCCCCATGGGCGATGCCCGCGCGATGCGCGGTCGCCAGCGCTGCACCGATCTCGTCGACAACAGTGGCCAGCTGAGCATTCTCCAGTGGGCCGTTGGCCACGACGTCGGCCAGGGTCCTCCCGCCGACATGGCGCATGACCACGTAGGCCGCTCCTGGCTCCCTCCACGAGTCGTAGAGGGGAACAATGTGGGGATGCTCGAGACGGGCGATTCCGTGGGATCGCTCGTCGAAGCGGCGGATGAAGTCCGGGTCATCGGCGAACTCGGGCCGGATCACATCGATGACGACCTCGCGGCCGATCGATGACTGGATCGCCCGATACAGGGCACCGGCTCCGCTCGACCCGATCCGTCCCTGGATCTGGTATCCACGCACAGACAGCCCGTCCGCCGACGCTGCGCTGGGGCGGAACCCTCCGGTGGCTGCCTCGAGCGCGGGGTCATCGACGACGATCTGATCGTTGAGTCGCCGCAATTGCATGGAGGGCTCGATCCCGAGCTCTTCTCCGAGGCGACCCCGGAGCACTTCGTAGGCTCGGAGCGCATCGGCGGATCGGCCCGAGCGGTGCAGCGCCAACATCAGGGATCCGGTGAGTTGCTCCCTCGTCGGATGTTGCCGAACGAGACCCTCCAACTCACCGACGAGCCGTCGTGCGTCACCGCGCCGGAGATCCGCATCGAACCGTGTCTCGACCGCCTCGAGCCGAAGCTCCTCCAGCCTCGATATCTCGGCTTGTGCCCACGGCTCATAGACGAAGTCCGCGTATGCGGGACCACGCCAGAGCTCCAGGGCCTCGGCGAGCACGATGGAAGCGGCGCCGGGATCGGCATCGACCAAGGCGCGACCCTCCGAGAGCAGCTGCTCGAACTCTTCGGCGTCCACCTCGACCGTGTCGACGTTCAACGCGTACCCCGGAGCGACGGTCCGGATGATGTCGGGGGCGAGATCATCGGACTCGACATCTGGTGGTCGCAGCGCCTTGCGGAGGTTCGAGATGTGCACCCAGAGCGCCTGCTGGCGCTCCGGCGCAGCGTCGACGCCCCACACGTCGTCGATGAGTCGGTCGGTCGACACCACCGAACCACGACGAGCAAGGAGTGCACCGAGAACCGCTCGCTGCTTCGCTGAGCCGAGCCGGACTGGCTCCTCCCCCACGGTGACTTCGAGCGGGCCGAGGACCGCGAACCGCGCCCCTGCTTCGTGCGATCTCTCCACTGCGTGCCATCCCTTCCTGACCCGAACCGGATCACGGCCGAAGCAGATCACACGGACCCTAAGGCTGGCTAAAGGCTTGCCGCCAACGACGGGACGCGCGCCTTCCTTCCCGCCGAGGGTGTCCCGAGCGGCCTGACCCCGCGCGACGAGTACGGATTTCGTGATCGGTATGGCGGTGTGGGACAGTCGTTCATGTCGGTAGCACCGCCTGCCGATCATGAGGGCACGGAGTAGGGCACGATGTAGAGAAGGTGACCCGATGACACGCCAGCGCTTGGACCTGCACGAAAGGGACATTGCCGTGCTGGCTGCTGCGCTCGAGATCGACAGCGAGTCACTCCAGCTCGAGATCGCTCGTCGGCCGTCGTACGTCTCCGACATCCTCCGTCGACCCGAGGTGATCGACTCGATTCTCGGGACCGAGGTCCTCGCCGTTTCACCCCTGCTGTTCTTCGCGGTCCTGATCCACCGCTCGGCCGACGAGCTGACCGACAGCGAATGGGTCGAGGAATGGGTGGGCCCGGGCTGTCGGTTGCCCGTGTTCGACGTCGAGCCCCTTCTCGAGTTCACCGATGCACCCGGACGACTGCTGTTCACCGCGCAGCTACTGGTCGACTTCGCGATGCCCGCGAAGGCCCCGGTGCCCGCCGATCGACTGGACCTCGAGGCGATGGTCGACTGGCTCGATGCGGTCGAGCCGGCCGATCAGATCGTGCTGCTCCGGCAGTTGGGCGACCTCGCCCTCTTCCAAGCGGGTGTGTTCCCCGACAGCACCGGGGCGACGACATTGACGCCAGCTCAGGCCGAGCATCTCGGTCGCTCGGTGAAGATGACCGACGACGAGCTCGAGCAGCTGACCGACGAGGGCTCCTCGTCGCCAGGACTCGATGCGCTCGAGATGCTGAGCTCGGCGTGGTACCGGGCCGCCGCCGAGGCCTCCGAAGCCTCGCCCGTCCTGCTCCGCGACGTCGCAAATCGCATCACGGCGGCGCGGCGATTCCTCAACTACGTCGCCGATCACCACCTGCACGATCTCGAGCCGACCTGGGCGCTCGGCGCCTGAGCCAGCGCGACGGCACGGCTGGTCAGACCCGCTCGCCCGCCCAGCTCGCGAGGAGATCGAGGTATCCCGTGACGAACGGGCCGTCCTCGTCGACCTGTAGACGATGGTTGCCCTCGGGGAAGACGGCGATCGCCGTGTCGGTCGTCGGCGCCCGTTCGAGGGCTCGACCGATCTCCTCGGTGCAGCGCCAGGCGGGGACGAGCTGATCACGGCCGCCGAACACGGCGAGGAACGGCATCGAGATCTGGCTCAGCGAGTCGAGTGGTTCGTAGCCTTCGCGGACGAAGCGCATCGTGAGCCCCCAATCGTCGGGGTCGTCGATGCTCAGGTAGCTGCCGTACCACGGCTCGTCGACGACCGGCGAGATCACGGTCGCCTGGAGCGTCTCGTAGTCGAGGCCCGATCGGGCGGCATCGTGGACGGCACCGATGAACGCCAGCGCGGCGGTGATCGCTGCTTCTTCAGCACCGGCTGCGCGCATGGTGTGCTCGCAGCCGTACAGGTCCTGCTCGGGAAGGTTGATCGACGGACCGGCACTGGCGATGGCGAACACCAGCGACGAGTCCCGGCTCGCCAGCATCTGCGCCAACCACCCACCCTGGCTGTGGCCGAACACTCCGACCCGATGCGCATCGATCGCAGGGTGACTGCGGATCACGTCGATGGCGGCGGCACTCTGCTCGGAGCGGCCTTCGAGGCCGTAGTGCTTCCAATTGCCGCTCGATCGGCCACACCCCGGCTTGTCGAAGGCGAATGCGGCGATGCCCTGGGCGAGGAACGCCCCCCGGATCTGCGGGAAGTACCCGCCGCTGTCGCGATCGGCGGGACCGGAACCCTGCATCATCACGACGGCCGGGCAGGGCTGGTCGGCTGCGGGTACATGCAACGTGCCTTCGAGCTCGAGGCCGTCCCAGGTGAACCGGAGATCCTCTCGCGTGCCGGCCATCGGCGCTAGGGCGTGCCCGGCAGCGAACGCAGGATGTCGAGGAACTCGTCGTGGTCGATCCGAGCGAAGGCATCGACGACGCGGGCGTTGGTCTCGTCTTCGATCGTCTGACGAAGCTCGATCCCCTTCGGGGTCACGACACCGTCGGCGACGAGCTCCTGCTCGACCATGAGATCGGTGGGTTGCAGGGGTGCCTGCACCTTGGTGCCGGCCCAGGCATTGGTCAGGACCTCGACTTCGCCCGGATACAGGTTGTGCGCTCTCCACGCCTCGACGTGGGCCTCGTTCCGGAGCAAGCGAAGACACGACAGCCGGTGGAAG
>JAAUYD010116458.1_pt1 | contig 10378 bp, 5 predicted proteins | sample 7278101 | NCBI WGS metagenome assembly JAAUYD01 (sample SAMN14350128, study PRJNA611818) | marine sediment metagenome | isolation source: surface marine sediment (0.6m) | place: French Polynesia: Moorea | collected 2018-08
AGCAGAAATGGAAATAGTTTCTTTAGTAATTAAGCCGATTTTTAAATTTTTGTTCATGCACAGTGCTGTGTAGAGTCCAGCTGCACCTGCACCAACTACTAAAACATCAAAATTAGTGAAAATATTTGTTTGGCTCAAAGTAAGGAAAAGTTTGAATTTAAAAAGGAATTGAAAATTGGCATTAATGGCTAGCAGAGGGTTTTTATTACGTATCGTAAGTGTTACTCGGCAGCCATATGATAATCAGAGATCTTAAAGATGTGCAAAAGCTAGTTCACCTTTGTATTTAGTTAAAGAGCGAACGTCTGTCAGATCCAAACAGGAGGAAGTGGTTTGGGTTAATGATATCAAGTTAGGTTAATTAGTTGTTAATAATGAATTGCTTGTTAATAAAATATATACTTATAGTTGCATTTTAGAGCAAGTCGTTCTTAGAATTATGTTATTTTAGGGCAACCACGAACATTTATCCCACTGAATGGAAGCATCTGTAAAAAAAGACAGGACTTACGCAAAGAAACTTGGAATAGAAACTCTGAGGGCGTAAGTCCATTAAATAAATATCTTGAACTGTTGTTGAAAGAGCGTTATCTTAAGTCTCTTATTAATTTATCTGTAAATACCGTTGTTAAACCGGTCAGCTCCCTCATTAAAAACAGCTTCGCTTTTTGTGACTGTAAAATCCTCTAAGTGTGATTGCAGTAGTTGTTTTTGTCGATTACTCAATCCAGAGATTTCTAAAACATCTTCTACGTTCTCGTAAGGAGCGTTAAGAATAACTTTACGAGCCAAATTGGGGTAAAATCCCCGGTATTGCTGGAAAGCTCGCACATTTGTGTTATTTAAATCTATTTTGTCACCATAAACATCTGGTAATTTTGTATCAGCGCGGTTACGTAAACGAGATATGTCAACCGCCAACGGGGGTGTAGATTGGTGAAATATCACACCCCTCAGATCGATCGCATGGGCTTGGGGGGCAAATCCCAACCATCCAAAACATCCTATCAGCAAACTAAAAACTGTTAATACACGCGCTAATTGTTTCACAATTTTTTTACCTCTTTCCATCGAACAAAAATCAAAACTTTTCAAATCAATTTTTTTTTAGTTAAGAGCTACTCAACCAATAGCAATTGCTATTTGGCAAGATTCCCCACAATACGCCATGAGGAAGGCAATAACTGGTAATTGTTCGCTGATATAAGTCTCACGAACATAAAATACTCATGTAAAACCAATATACAGCGTATTAATATCTACAATACTTGCCGTTATTAGCTTTAAATTTATTTTTGTCAAAAATTATCAAAATTTGCGCTCAGAATTTTCAATTTACAGTCTTTTTCAGACATGCATATTTAGGTAAAAATCTCAAGCAATAACGGCAGCTAGTAGAAATAGAGCATCTACCAAAATTGTACTCAAAACTGCACCACTAAAAGCATAATAGTGACTTTCTTGTTTGCGTAAAGGTATTACTCCAAGTACTAACAACATTGTAGCGAAAATAAATGCCCAAGCTTGCCCCCAAGGTGTTTGTACTTGTGTGAGAGCACTTTGCAAAATTGGTCCGACAAAATCAGGCTCAACCTGCATTATTTGTCGCCAGTAAGGTATCAAACCTACTAAATAAAAGTACACATCTGTGATCGCAGTACCGAGTAAAGAACCTAAATAAAACCAATTACCGACTTTGCCACAATTTCGATATGCGCACCACAAAGCAAAGGGTAAACCAATAGACTCTACCGGTAAATGCCATAAAGGTTCCCAACGTAGCCAACCCCAATAAATTGAACCTGCGAACCAACTCCAGCTAAAACCTATGAGTAGATCGCCCCACAGGTAAGTCGTATAACGCGACATTAATGATTTACCCAGCCATACCCAAAATCCTGTCAGGGCTAAACTCAGCCAGGGTAGCGATCGCACCAATGGCGCTTCTATAAATACTGGTACCGAAACCAAAAACACTGCAGAAGTGAATACTAACCAAACCCCCTGATAACTGAAGCTTTTGGGAAAACCTAAAGCCAGGGGAAATGATATTCCCTTTTCCATAATCTCTTCCTTTTCCTCCCAATCCTCACATTCCTTAAAAATTTTTTTCTCAAAAACAGAGAATCGCCCGCCAAAAGATGAAAAAAATGTATTGTTAATCAATTTTTTAATATTTGTTACTTAACTTTACTTTATGTAATTTAAGATATCACAATCAAAAATCCCCCTGGGGGGCATATTTATGTTACCTTAATTACGCTTTTTTTTGATAAGAAACCCAAATTAGGGATTAAAAAAAGAAAATTTTAGTCAAAAACAATACTTTTGAAGTGTTTTTTAGGAATTGAGGTCGCATCCAAAAATAAGGTATGAGTAGAACTTGTTACAAACTCAAACCAATGTATTTTGTGCTTGGTTTTTTTAAGACTTTAGAAACTATGAATAAAAAGTAAAAATACAAGTAAATAAAAACTGGAAAAGCAGGTATTCTAAAGCGAGAACAAATTTTGCTTCTGAAGCAAACTCGATATTGTTTTGCTCCAAAGCTTTGGCAACAAACTTTTTTCCTGTGAGCAGACGATAAAACCCGAATTTATAATCGCTAGCAACTTTTATTTAGCAACCTTTATTTAAGTGAGTAATTTTATGGGTCTCTCAAAACGTATATTTTTTCCTATATTGACGGCTTTATCTGCAATTTTATCGGTTGCAATATTTTCCCTTCCTGTTTTGGGGTCTGAAACAACCACTGCGGATACTGTAACTCAAATGAATGTATGGCAAGCTATTGTTTTAGGTTTTGTCCAAGGCGCAACAGAATTTATTCCCATTAGCAGTACAGCACATTTGAAAGCTGTTCCAGTACTATTGGGTTGGGGAGATCCTGGGGTAGCTTTTAGCGCAATGATTCAATTGGGTAGTATTGGGGCTGTTCTGTGGTATTTCTGGGGTTTATTAACAGAAGTGATTGGCGGTGCACTTGCTGCTTTAAAGCGTTCTGATTATCAAGATAACAACTTTAAAATTGCTGTGGGTATTGCTGTGGGTACCCTACCAATTGTATTTTTTGGTCTTTTAATTAAAGTATTCTTTGAAGATTTTTATGAAAACAGTGTGCGCAGCATGACAATGATCGCATTTGCCTCTATTCTCATGTCTGTGCTGATGGGAATGGCGGAAAAGCTGGGTTCGAGAAAGCGTAATTTCGATAAATTGAGTACCAGAGATGGAATATTAATGGGTTTTGGTCAACTTTTAGCGATTGTACCTGGAGCTTCTCGTTCTGGTTCAACCATAACTACCGGATTATTCATGGGTTTAGAAAGAGAAACTGCTGCAAAATTTTCATTTTTGTTAGGTATTCCTGCGATTACTCTACCTGGGATTGTCGGACTTAAAGATCTAGTGGAAACTGATTTGGGAAACATTAATTCATTAATACCTTTGATTGCGGGACTTATTTCATCCGCTATATTTTCTTATTTAGCGATCGCTTGGCTATTAAGCTTTCTCAAAACTAGAAGTAACTGGATATTTGTGTGGTACCGTTTGATATTTGGTATCGCCATATTGGGCTTAATATCAGCGGGAATTTTGCAAAATATCTAAAAGGTATCTAAGTCTGAGTAGTATTTTGACTTAAGTTTTATATATGTATTTACTTACACCTAATAGCGTATGTAACATTCATAAATAATCCCTGAAATAATCCCCAAATAGATTCTTTTGGAGACGACCCACTAGGTCGTCTCTACTATTAAGAAATTATCAATTCCCCAATGCCAAATTCCCAGTGCCCAATGCCCAACCAATATGCAATGCTTTATATGGTTTAACCTAGTTTAATCATTATCGTTATGAGTACTATCAAGCCAGCCCGTATTACCAAAGTTTTACCAGATTCAATTGCTGCTGAGATCGGATTTGAACCAGGAGATGCGATTATAAGTATTAACAATACTCAACCCCGTGACTTAATCGATTATCAATTTTTATGTGCCGATGAAATTTTGGAACTAAAAGTTTTAGATTCATCCGGTAAGACCCACGATGTGGAAATTGAAAAAGACTACGATGAAGACTTGGGATTAGAATTTTCAACAGCGTTATTTGATAATTTAATTCAGTGTAATAATAATTGCCCTTTTTGTTTTATCGATCAACAACCACCAGGTAAACGCTCTAGTTTATATTTCAAAGATGATGATTATCGTTTGAGTTTCTTGTATGGTTCTTACTTAACGCTGACAAATTTACCACAAAGAGAATGGCAACGGATCGAACAAATGCGTTTGTCTCCCTTGTATGTATCCATTCACGCTACAGAACCAGATCTCAGAATTAGACTACTCAAAAATCCCCGAGCTGGACAGATATTGGAACAGTTGCAATGGTTTAAAGAGCGAAGACTGCAAATTCATGCCCAAGTAGTAGTCTGCCCAGGTATAAATGATGGCAAAAACTTGGAACAAACTCTATTAGATTTAGCGTCATTTCATAGTGTTGACATTCCAACGGTCGCTTCAGTAGCAGTTGTACCTGTTGGTTTAACGAGATTTCGTCCCCAAGAAGATGAACTCATACCTGTTACGCGGGAAAAAGCCCAAGAGACCATAAGCCGGGTACAATTATTACAAGAAGAATTTCGTCAACGCTTTGGTTATACCTTTGCTTGGTTAGCTGATGAGTGGTTTTTGATTGCAGGAGAGGAACTACCATGTGAATCTGAATATGAAGACTATCCTCAAATTGATAATGGTGTAGGTTCGATCCGTTTATTTCTGAAAAAGTTTAATTCGGCTGCAGAAAATTTATTGCCACAAAAAATATCAAAACGTAAATTTACTTGGGTGGTTGGAAATGCAGTTGAAAAAGCATTTGTACCAATTATAGAAAGATTAAATCTAGTTGATGGATTAGAAGTTAATATGAAAGCCTTATCTAGCGATTATTGGGGGCAAAAAATAAGTGTTACCGGGTTACTCACCGGTCATGATTTACTTTTAAATCTTGACGGTATAGATCTAGGAAATGGAATTTTATTGCCAAATGTAATGCTCAAACATGGCGAATTAGTGTTCTTAGATGATATGAGTGTACATGAAGTCGCACAAAAGCTAAATACAACTATTTTTCCTGTAGCGGATCAAGAAGAACTAATTAAAACCTGCATTCGAAATTAGGATTAATTATTAATTTTCAATCTTAATATGAGTATTTGTTGGACTAGTTATCTAGTAATTTGTTCTGTATCAAATTAAAAAATTTAATAATTCTTTGAATTGAAATAAATCAAATTTTTGTTCCTCAACTTAAATTCTCATAGTTGAGGAATCATTATGATTACAATGTTAAATCAAATAGGTTTTTTGATTACAATTTTAGTAATGCCAAAAGTATCAATCAAATCAAAATATTTTTGTTAGCTGTAATTTAATACTCAGTTTTAATTACAAGATCATTGATAACAATAATTGATAAATATTTAACTCACTGGGGGTTTAGAGTGAAAAATATCAAAATTGGAAGTAATAAACTAAATTTTTATTTAAATTTTAACTTTACATTAAACTTTGCTTTAAAAATTAAGTATCATTTTACATTAAAAAAGTTAGGATTATTGGTTTTCAACTCGCAATTTTTAATGTTAAATAATTGCTTAAGTTTGCCAGCTATGGCGGCAACAGAAAAACCAGTATTGAGCATAGTTTACAGTCAAGAAAATGCTAATCAATGGGAAGGAATAGCTAGCCGCTTACAAGCAGCAAATTTAAAATACTGCATTGTACCTTTATTTCAAGTCAGAAGAGCCGCAGACTTTGGCGAACGTCAAGTAGTATTTTTACCCAATATAGAAAAAATAACACCTGCTCAGGCGATCGCCTTGGAAGAATGGATGAGTAAGGGAGGGAGATTAATAGCCAGTGGTCCAACCGCAAGTTTATCTGCGCCAGGAGTAAGACAGTTAATGCGGACACTTTTGGGTGGTTACTGGGGATTTAGTTTAAATCAAGCACACAAACTGCAACGTTCAAAAAGTAGTTTAGGGCGATGGGCCGAGGAAGATAGCCTGTTTGGACAAGTTCGAGGTGGGGTTGTTATTCCAGAAAATTTGGCTGCTCGCAGTGCTGCAACTTGGAACTTAAAAGAGTCACCTACAGCAGTACTCGCAACTCAAAGGTCTACTTTTTTTGGGTGGCGTTGGGGTGTAGATACAGCTTCTTCTAGTAACTTAGATGCGGCTTGGTTAAACGAAACCATCCAACGCTACATAAATGCACCTGGGAAAAAAAGTAAAGTTGTAGGGGCTTCCCAAAATTGCTTAACTTCAGTAGCTAAATTACAACAGTCAAAACCAGATTCTGATATTTCCAGAACTTCAACTTCTAGGAGTTTAATTCCCAGAAATTCAAGCAATTCAAGCAATTTAAATAATTCAAATAATTCAAATAATTCAAGAACCTCAACTCAAGCTTCAAATCCTTTCCGTCGAGAAACAATTCTTATTAAACCAACACGAAGACAAGCAACAGAAAGAGAGTTTGAGGTGATAGATCATTTACAAGATAGAATACCTCCCGCAACTGTACCAAATTTTCGAAGGGGCGCAGAGCATCCTCAAACCATCGCATTACAACAAGATTTAAGAAATTTGATTGGGAGAGTAAAAAGTGCAAATTTAGCAGCCCGAGTAAGAAATGAAAGTATAAGATTCGAAAAAACAGTTACTGCTTCTACTCGTCCTGCAGAAGTTAACTCTACCCAGGAAACTGTAGCTCAAGCAAAGAAGTTACTGAACAACTTACCGAGTTTGATTGCTGCAAAAAAATATCAAAGAGCGCGTCAAAAAGTGGTTTCTGCAAAATCACGATTATGGCAGCAATTTCCTGTTAATGATTTATTCGCCCCACCAGAAATTCGCTCTATTTGGCTCGACCGAGGTACTATTGTCCGTGCTAGAAACGAACAAGGGCTTGCCAAAATTTTTGATCGTTTGGCGCAAGCTGGAATTAACACCGTTTTCTTCGAAACCTTAAATGCTGGGTATACGATATATCCCAGTAAAGTTGCTCCCCAGCAAAATCCTTTAATTCGCGGTTGGGATCCCCTTGAATCAGCAGTGAAGCTAGCTCGCGAAAGGGGAATAGAACTACACGCTTGGGTATGGGTATTTGCTGCTGGTAACCAGAGTCACAATAAAATTCTCAACATTAAATCTAATTATCCCGGTCCGTTACTTGCAAAACACCCAGATTGGGCTGCCTATGACAATCGGGGAAGAATGATTCCATCGGGTCAAAATAAACCCTTTTTCGATCCAGCTAATCCCCAGGTTAGAGAATATTTAATCAAACTATATGAAGAAATAGTTACTCGCTATCAAGTAGATGGCTTGCAACTAGATTATATTCGTTATCCTTTCCAAGATCCCCGTGCTAATCGTAGCTATGGTTACGGTAAAGCTGCCAGAACTCAATTTAAGCAAAAATGGGGTGTAGACCCACTTTCGATCTCTCCTCGCCGAAGAAATTTATGGAATAAATGGACAAAATTTCGTACGGAGACAGTAGACAGCTTTGTTAGCGAAGTTTCCCAGCGATTACGAAAGAAAAAACCCAACTTAATTTTGTCAGCAGCTGTATTCCCCCTACCAAAAAGAGAACGCATTCAAAAATTACAGCAACACTGGGAAGTTTGGGCTATGCGGGGTGATATAGATTTAATCGTCCCCATGACTTACGCTTTAGATACTTATCGTTTTGAAAAATTAGCACAACCTTGGATTGTTTCTCGAGAATTAGGTTCTAGTCTATTAGTACCTGGAATTCGCTTATTAAATTTACCTACACTCGGAGCATTCGATCAAATTCAATTAATTCGAGACTTACCAGCTAGTGGTTACGCATTATTTGCAGTTGAAAATTTCAATTCTCAATTACAAAAAGTATTTAGTCGCACCCAAGGAAATACGGGAAATCCTAAAACACAACCCATTCCCCACCGTCAGCCGTTTCAAACCGCTACTATACGTTATGCAGCTTTACAAGCAGAATGGAAATTGGTGTCACAAAACCAGGAATTACAAATTTCTCCAAAAGAACTAACAAAATTTAACTCTCAAGCGGAACTCCTTCAAAAGGCTTTGGAACAATTAGCACAGAATCCCAATTCCAGTCAGCTAGTAACAGCCAAGGCATCTTTAATCCGTTTCCAATTCCAATTTAGGAACTGGATGCGTTCGCACTTCAAAGAAAATCCTTACCAAGTCAAAGTTTGGGAAAACCGTCTAGCCACTATCGAGAGATTATTGCGTTACGGTGAAAAGATTAAACGAGTACGAGAGCGTTAATGGTGATCGGTGATTGGTATTTAGATTTAGTTTCCAGTCTTAAGACTTAGCCTGCCAGAGCATAATTCCATCTGCGTGTAGAAAGTCACTCTCCAGAAATGGGGGGTGATTTTTTGCGTCGGTATAGCAAGTATTCAAGATTTAGTGTTTGGGGAAAAGCAAAAGCAAGCTTACAGAAAAGCCTCAAAGATACCTTAAGCTTGACCTGAATTAATACACTTTTAAGGCACTTTTCTTTTTAAGATATCTCCTAACATACCTATAGCCAGAAACCAGTAGATTTTCGCTTCAACAACAATTTTCCGAATTTACACCCTAGTCATTCATTGTGTTAAAAGTTTACACATATTGAGAGAGTAGTAGTAGTTTTTACCCTGAGTTCTTCAACTCTGCTTTTGTTTCCCTTTGCTCTCTAATAACTTTATGCGTCCACTTGTTTATGCATCCACTTGCTAAAATTCTAGGTTCAGAGTTCCTTGAGACCGTTATTGACCGTTCACCAATAAGTGTAGCGGAAGATACTATTGTATATGATGTAATTACGCTCATGAACCAAGAGGGGAAAGCAAGCAACGAGGTTTTAGTCATCAACGAACAAAAAGTGTTGGGTTTGTTTTCAGAGCAAGATGTAGTTCGTTTGGTAAGCAAGGGAGTTGATTTAGCTTGTGTAAAAATTTCTGAGGTCATGATAACTTCAGTTTTTACTCTCAAAGAATCTCAACTCGAAAACTTTGCCTCTCCACAGGCTTTATTGTCACTGTTTCAAGAACATAACTTAAGAATAATAGTAATATTAGATCGGCAAGATCAGCTAGTTGGAAATATTACACTAGGACGAATTTATCAAGCATTCACACTAAAACAAGACAAGGGAAAACTACAACAAGACAAACTTTTAAGTTTGCTGGAGTCAGTAGTTGCAAATAGTAAAGATGCTGTCCTCATTACTGAAGCTAATTCCCTCAATACACCTTTTAATTCTTGTATCGTCTATGTTAATAAAGCTTTTACTGAAATGAGTGGCTGGTCAGCTTTGGAAATTCTTGGTAAAACACCATCAATTCTCCAAAGCGAACTAAAAGATAGCTCTGGATGGGAATTAATTTATACTGCGATTCAAAGCGGTTTGCGGTTTACGACTGAATTCATAAACCATCACAAAAATGGTTCCAAATATTGGGTCGAGGTAGATATATTTCCCATTGCAGACCAAAAGGGAGAAATAACTCACTTTGTAAATATTCAAAGAGATATTACATCTCACAAACTAATTGAAGAGAATCTTTGGTCGAGCGTACAACTATTCCAACAACTAGTAGAAAATATCCATCAAGTTTTATTTGTACGGGATGTTAAACAAAATAAAATTATCTATATCAATCCAGCATATGAAAAAATATTCGGACGCAGTCGCGATCGCCTTTATCAAAATTCCCAAGAGTTTTTGGATGCAATTCATCCAGAAGATAGAGAGCGTCTGAGTACAACAATAAAAACTACTATCTTGGATGAAAATTATAACGAAGAATATCGGATAATTCGTCCTGATGGTGAAGTGCGCTGGGTATGGACGCGAGCTTTCCCTCTCAAAAATCATCTCGGAGAAGTTTATCGCCTCACAGGTATTTCTGAAGATATTACCGAACGCAAACAAGCACAAACTATTCTCCAAGAAACTAATGCAGATTTGGAAAAGCGTGTATCTGAGCGTACTAAAATTTTGAAGCATACCAATCAGCAATTGATGGATGAAATACAAGATCGCCTCAAAGCAGAAGAACAACTACGCCACTCTCAACAAATGTTGCGCTTGGTGATGGACAATATCCCCCAAGGTGTTTTTTGGAAAAATCGAGATTTGGTGTATCTTGGCTGCAACCGCAATTTTGCTCATAATGCTGGCTTGGATAACCCCCAGTTGATTGTTGGGAAGACAGATGAAGATTTGTTTTGTACAAAGGAAGATTTCGATTCTTCTCGCCAGTGGGATATTAAAGTTATGGCAACAAACCAGCCACAGTATCA
>JAAUYD010272598.1_pt1 | contig 10378 bp, 11 predicted proteins | sample 7278101 | NCBI WGS metagenome assembly JAAUYD01 (sample SAMN14350128, study PRJNA611818) | marine sediment metagenome | isolation source: surface marine sediment (0.6m) | place: French Polynesia: Moorea | collected 2018-08
AGGGTCTGGGCCCGGCAGCCCGTACCGATCGGTCACCGCTGTGACGCCTCGAGGATCGCGACCGTGGCCTCGGCGACGACTCGGCAGCCGGTGACGATGTCGTCGTCGGAGCTGTTCTCGGCGAAGTCGTGGCTGATCCCACCGATGCTGGGGATGAAGAGCATCGCGGTGGGAACGTGGCGGGCGAGGACCATCGCATCGTGGGCGGCGGCGCTCGGCATGTCGATCCACCCGCCGGGCACGACCGATTCGGCCGCGTCGCGGAGATGCCCTCGGAGCATCGGCGCCATGTCCGCGGGCGGCACCGGCGTCCGAGCGAGCGAGACGGTCACCTCGATCGACTCGTCGCGGGCAACCTCGTCGGCGGTGACTCGCACTGCGTCCTCGATCCGGTCGAGCACGGCCTCGGACTCGTCGCGGAACTGGACGACGAGACGGGCGACCCCCGGAATGATGCTCTCGGCTCCCGGCTCGAAGGTGGCATCGCCGATCGTCCAGACGCTGGTCGGTCCGGCGACGGCAGCGACGCGGCGCCGCATTCGTGTTGCGAACTCGAACAGCGCCACCCCGGCGTCCTTGCGCCGTGGCATGGGTGTCGTGCCGGCGTGGTTCTGCTCACCGACGAACACGAGGCGAATCGAGCGGATCCCGACGATCGATGTGACGACGCCGATCCGGTGCCCGGCATCCTCGAGGTGAGGACCCTGCTCGATGTGGGCCTCGAGATACCCGGCGTGACGATCTCGGTCGAGCTCGACCGTGGCTGCCGAGTCGAGTCCGACCCGCTCGAGCGCGACGGCGACCGACTCTCCGGCTGCGTTCACGGCGTCGAAGTCGGCCGCAGTGAGCTCGCCGACGAACGATCGACTGCCGAGGAAGCTCGTGTAGGTGCTCTCCTCGTCGGACCACGCGACCACGTCGACCGCCATCGCTGCGGTCGCATCGTCTTCACCGAGCGCCCGAGCCACCTCGATCCCGTACATCACGCCCATCGCTCCGTCGAGCCATCCTCCGGTCGGCTGGGTGTCGGAATGGGAACCGATCAGCACTGCCGGGCCCCGATTGGGCGATCGACCGAACACGTTTCCGACGCCGTCGATGCCGGCCTCGAGCCCCGCCGACTCCATCTGTTGTTGCAGCCAGCGGCGCGCGGCCATGTCGGCGTCGCTGAACGTCTGCCGCACGACGCCGGTGCCGGTCGCGCCGAAGCTTCTGAGCGTGCGAAGCCCTTCGAGCAGTCGCTCCCCGTCGATCGAGACCATCGCCGCAGGCTAGGCGCGATCGCTGAGTCAGGCCGTGGGCACGTGGAGCAACCCGTAGACGATCGAATCGGCGAGCGCCTGCCAGCTCGCCTCGATGATGTTCTCCGAGACACCCATCGTCGACCAGGTCTCGACGCCGTTCGTCGACTCGAGCAGGACCCGGGTCACCGCGCCGGTTCCCTTGCCCGTGTCGAGCACGCGCACCTTGTAGTCGGTCAGGTGGATCGTCGACAGCTCGTCGGCGTAGTGGCGGCGCAGGGCATAGCGGATCGCGGCGTCGAGCGCGTTGACGGGGCCGTTGCCCTCGCCGGTGGCGACGATGCGTTCGTCGGCGACCCACACCTTCACGGTCGCTTCGGTCTCGACCTCGACGGCGACGTCGGTCCAGGCCCGGCCTCCGGCACCGGATCGGTGATCGAGGTTGACGCGGAACGACTCGAGTCGGAAGAACGGCTGCTCCCAGCCGGTCGCCCCTCGCATCAGGAGCTCGAGCGAGGCATCGGCCGCCTCGAAGTGATACCCGGCGTACTCGAGGCTCTTCAGCGTCTCGGTGATGTCGCCCAGCACCTTGCCGTCGACCTCGATGCCGAGCGAACGGGCCTTGAGCTCGAGCGTCGAGCGTCCCGCCATCTCGGAGACAAGGAATCGCGCGCCGTTACCGACCGATTCGGGGGCGACGTGTTCGTACGCGTCGGGTCGCCGGGCGATCGCCGAGGTGTGCAAGCCCGCCTTGTGGGCGAACGCGGTCGCCCCGACGTACGGCTGCTGTGGATCGGCGGTGAAGTTGACGAGATCGGCGATGCTGTGGGCAACGCTCGTCAGCTTGGTGAGGTTCTCCTCCCCAATCGTGTCGATGCCCATCTTGAGCGACAGGTTGGCGATGACGGGAACGAGATCGCAGTTGCCGACCCGTTCGCCGTACCCGTTGATCGTGCCCTGCACGTGTGATGCCCCACCGCGGACGCCGGCGATGGCGTTGGCGACACCGCACCCGGTGTCGTTGTGGAGGTGTACACCGATCGCAGCGGTCCCGTCGGGTCCGCCGAGGTGGTCGTACACCTCGGCGACCATCCGCTCGACGTCGGTCGGAAGCGAGCCGCCGTTCGTGTCGCACAGGACCAGGCAGTCGGCACCGGCAACGGCGGCGGCTTCGAGCACGGCGAGGCTGAACTCGGGGTTCCTGCGGTAGCCGTCGAAGAAGTGCTCGGCGTCGAAGAAGACCTCTCGGCCCTCGCCCTTCAGGAACGCCACCGAGTCGGCGACCATCGCGATGCCCTCGTCGAGTGTCGTCTGTAGCGCTCCCTCGACGTGGTAGTCCCAGGTCTTGCCGACGATGCAGACCGTGCCGGTCTGCGCTGCGAGGAGGTTGGCGAGGGTCGGGTCGGAGTCGACCTTTCCCTTCGCTCGCCGAGTCGACCCGAATGCGACCATCTGCGATGTCTGCAGCTCCAGCTCCTGGCGGGCCCGGCTGAAGAACTCCTCGTCCTTCGGGTTGGCGCCCGGCCATCCACCCTCGATGTAGGGGACCCCGAGCCGGTCGAGCTGACGGGCGATCTTGATCTTGTCGTCGACGGTGAGGGAGATGCCCTCGAGCTGGCTGCCGTCGCGCAGGGTGGTGTCGTAGATGTCGACGTGGTTCGGCTGACGGGCCGTCCGGTCGACGCCGGCGAGGTCGTTCTGCACTGTCATAGCCGCGCGATCACCTCGTCCGCGACCTCGCGGGTCGTGCCGGTCAGTGACTCGCTGTCGGCGCAGGCCTTGCGGATGCGTTCCGCAGCAGTGGTCTCGCCGAGATGGTCGAGCATCATCGCGCCGGAGAGGATCGCGGCGACGGGGTTCGCGGTTCCGGTCCCGGCGATGTCGGGGGCCGACCCGTGGACCGGTTCGAACATCGAGACGCCGTCGGGGTTGAGGTTCGCCGTCGGCGCGAGACCGATGCCGCCGGACACGGCGCCACCGAGGTCGGTGAGGATGTCGCCGAAGAGGTTGTCGGTGACGATCACGTCGTAGCGCTGCGGGTCCTGCACGAAGTAGATGCATGCGGCGTCGACATGGTTGTACGCCGTGTCGACGCCCGGATACTCGCTCGCGACCTCGTCGAACGTGCGCTGCCAGAGATCGCCGGCGAAGGTGAGCACGTTCGTCTTGTGCACGAGCGTCACGTGACCGTTCCTCGTCGTCGCCAGGTCGAAGGCGTACCGGATCGCCCGTTCGACCCCGAGGCGAGTGTTCACCGAACCCTGTGTGGCGATCTCGTCGGGCGTCCCCTTGCGGAGGAAGCCGCCCTCGCCGGCGTAGGTCCCTTCGGTGTTCTCCCGGATCACGACGAAGTCGTGCGTCCCGTCGGGAGCGACGAAGGGCCGGAAGTTGATGTAGAGGTCGAGGGCGAAGCGCATCCGCAGCAAGAGCCCGCGCTCGATGACCCCTGGCGGGACGTCGGGGGTGCCGACCGCGCCGAGGTACAACGCATCGAGGCCCCGCCACTCGTCGAGGATCTCGTCGGTCAGTACGACACCGTCCTTCAGGTACCGGGCGCCCCCGAGCTCGTAGTCGATCGTCTCGAGCTCGACACCGGCCGCGTCGATCACCCGAAGGCCCTCGGCGATGACCTCGGGGCCGATGCCGTCGCCACCGATGATGCCGACCTTGTGCGCCATGTGATCCTCCGGGTCGCGTACGAACCTGTCGAGTCTACGGGCCCGACGGCCCGACGACCGCTTCCCCACATCGGGCCGAAGTGCGCTTGACTGGCAGGGTGATCCGTCTCCTCCGCCCATCGACGCAGCTTGCGGAGTCGATACGGGCCTCGGCGCACGCCCACGAACCCTCGTATCCGAGCGGCGGATCGTACCGCTCGTTTCGTCGGGAGCTCGTCGTCGGGCACGGTGATGATGCCTTCTTTGCCGGCGCCCACGCCCTCCGCAGCTGGGCCGTGCACCGTCGAGCGCACGTCCATGCGCTTCCGACCGCCGTCGAGGCGGGGGCCACCGTCGTGCTCTGGGCACGACCGGCGTTGTTCTGGCTCGTGTTCACCTGCCGTATCGACGATGTGCACGCCGACGATCGGCGATTCGGGTTCACCTACCGAACCCTTCCCGATCACCCCGAGGAAGGGATCGAGACGTTCTCGCTCGAGCATCGCGAGGACGATTCGGTTGCGTTCGTCGTGTCCGGCGAATCGCGTTCGAAGATGCCGTTCAACCGCGTGACCGAACCGGTGGGACGATGGCTGCAGCACCGCTACACCGAGCGGTACGTGCTCGGCATGCAGGCCGAGATCGACAACATCTTGTTCTCGACCTGACGCCTCACCCGGCGAAGGGCCCTCGGCAGCTTCCGCTCGGCAGACGACGCTGCGCCGCTGCCCTACTGTGCAGGTCATGCAGCTCGGCGTGCACATCGGTCAGCAGAACATGGCCATGGACGAGCTGCGGTCGACGTGGCGCCGATTCGACGACGCCGGGATCGACTGGATCTCGCTGTGGGACCACCTCTACGAGGCGCCTCCCGCCGGTGGCACGATCGATCACTTCGAGGCGGTGTCGACGCTCGGTGCGCTCTGCGCCGACACCTCGCGGGCCCGGATCGCCTGTCTCGTCTTCTACGTGGGGTACCGCAACCCGGCCCTGCTGGCGAAGACGGCAGCAACCCTCGACCACATCTCGGGAGGACGATTCGAGCTCGGGATCGGGGCGGGCTGGCACGAGTGGGAGGCTCGTGCGTTCGGCTACGACTTTCCGTCGTTGCGCACCCGATTCGACATGCTGGACGAGGCCGCCGAGATCGTCACGAGCATGCTGCGACAACCTCGCACGACCTTCACGGGACGCCACTTCCGAACCGATGATGTGTCGAACCTCCCGGCACCGCTGCAGGAGCAGCTTCCGATCTGGGTCGGAGGTATCGGGGAGACGCGGACACTTCCCCTGGCTGCGCGCCATGCCGACGGGTGGAACGCGCCGTACGTCAGTCCTCACGAGTTCGGGCGGCTCAACGGCGTGCTCGATCGAGCCTGCGAGGCGATCGGACGAGACCCGGCGTCGATCGAGCGCACGGTGAATGTGCAGTTCGTCGTCGGGGCCGATCAGGCCGAGGCCGACCGGGTGCTGGCGGAGACGACCGCGTTCTGGGGAGACCTTGCCGAGCGCACGATGGGCGGGGCGCTGATCGGCACGCCCGAGCAGGTGATCGAGCAGGTGTCGGCGTACCGCGACGCCGGTGCCCAGGGCGTCAACATCGCCCTCCGCGCACCGTGGAGCCTCGATGCGATCGACGCCTACCTCGAGACGGTCCTCCCGGCGTTCCGATGACGATCGAGCTCACCGTCCTCGGTACCGCCAGTCAGTCACCGACCCCGAGCCGCAATCATGGCGGCTACGTGTTGCGATGGGGTCACGAGCTCGTGCTCGTCGACCCCGGTGAGGGGTCGCAGCGCCAGCTCGCCATCGCGCATCGACAGGCTGCACGTCTCACCCGGGTGTGCATCACGCACTTCCACGGGGATCACTGTCTCGGCTTGCCCGGTGTGCTGCAGGCGCACGCCCTGCAGGGGCCGACCCGACGGTTGAGCCTGCACTTCGAACCCAGCCAGGCCCACTACGTCGACCATCTCGTGGCCGGATCCCATCTCGACTTCGACCTCCGGGTCGACCGGGAGGGCATCGGGCCCGGCGAGTCGCTCGACGTCGGCGAGTTCACCATCTCGGCCCATCGACTCGATCACGGGGAACCCCCGGCCGTCGCCTGGCGTCTCGACGGAGGGCTTCGTTCCCACCTCGTGCCCGAGCGGCTGGCCGAAGCCGGCATCGTCGAGGAAGCGATCGCAGACCTGGTCGAACACGGTGAGCTGCGCGTCGGCGATCGGGTGGTGACCATCGAGGAGATGTCGGAGGTTCGGCCCCGGCCCGTCGTCGCGTTCGTGATGGACACCCGCCCGTGCGACGGCGCGCTGGCGGCGGCGCGGGGCGCCGATCTGCTCGTCTGTGAGTCGACGTACACCTCCGACGATGCCGAGCTCGCCGATCGGCATCACCACATGACGGCAGGGCAGGCGGCCGAGCTCGCTCGCGAGGCCGGCGTCGGGCTCCTCGTCCTCAGCCATTACTCGGCCCGCTACACCGACGAGCAGGTCATGGCCCGCGACGCGGCCTCGATCTTCCCGAATGTGATCGCCGCTCGCGACCTGCAGCAGATCACCGTCCCGCATCCGCCCCGGACGGGCGCTACGCAACCCCCTCAGAGCTCGTCGGCCACATAGGCGTCGACGATCTCGTCGAACGACCCCTCGCACGTGAAGCCCAGCGCTCGGGCGCGTGTGGCTGCGAAGCCCTGCGGCCACCCGCCCACCATCTTCGCGATGCCGGGGTCGGGTTCGTCTCGGATGAGCCGGGTGATGTCGGCTCCCCCCACCCTCGCGAGGGATTCGATCTGCTCGGCGACGGTGACCGACACGCTCGGCATCGTCAGGTTCCGTCGATCCCCCAGCTCGGAGGCAGAAATCGACGCCGCGTGGAGGAGGAAGCCGACCGCGGACCGAGGGCTTGCGTGGGGGTGCCGAACCGAGCGGGGGACGGGCAGCGCGACCTCGACCCCGGCGAGCGGTTCCCGGATGATGCCGGAGAAGAACCCCGAAGCGGCAGCGTTCGGAGCGCCCGGCCGCACCGTGATCGTCGGAAGCCGCACCCCGACCCCGTCGAGGAACCCGCGCCGCGAGTAGTCGGCCAACAAGAGCTCACCGATCAGCTTCTGCGTGCCGTACGAGGTGAGGGGCGCCTGCTGGAAGTCATCATCGATCATGTCGGGCATCGGTGCACCGAAGACGGCGATCGACGACGTGTACACGAGCCGTGGCGTCGACGGTGACCGTCGGACCGCATCGAAGAGGGCACGGGTTCCATCGAGGTTCACCCGATCGCCCTTCTCGAAGTCGGCCTCGGCCTCCCCCGACACCACGCCGGCCAGGTGGAAGATGAGGTCGGGTCGACGCTCGACGAGCTCGGCGGCGACGCCCTCGGCGGACAGATCACCGACGAGCGGCGACTCGTCTCGCCCCTCGGTCGGCGACTCGACGACATCGAAGAGATCGAGGTGATCGACCGGCGACGACCCGATCGTGGGTTCGTCGCGGAGTCGTTCGACGAGCTTGGTGCCGATCATCCCGGCGGCGCCGGTGACGAGGACGCGCACGGCCGGTCCTAGCCCCGACCCACGAACGGCATTGCGTTGGCCATGACGGTCATCGTCAACACGTTTGTGTCGGCCGGAAGGCTCGCCATGAAGACGACGGCGCGCCCCACGTCGGCGACCGCGAAGGTCGGTTCGGGCCTGAGGGACCCGTCGGCCTGCGGCACTCCGTCAGCCATGCGCTCGGTCATCGGGGTCCCGGCGTTGCCGATGTCGATCTGACCACACGTGATCCCGAGCGCTCGACCGTCGAGCGAGATCGACTTGGTCAGCCCCGTGATCGCGTGTTTGGTGGCGGTGTACGGGGCGCTCGAGGGTCGGGGGGCATGGGCGGAGATCGACCCGTTGTTGATGATCCGCCCGCCCGAGGGCGCCTGTCGACGCATGAGGGCGAAGGCCTGCTGGGCGCACAGGAAGCTCCCGGTCAGGTTCACCTCGACGACGCGCTGCCAGTCGTCGACCGACAGCTCGTCGAACGGCACTGCGGGCGCGGCGGCACCGGCGTTGTTGAAGAGGAGGTCGAGTCGGCCGTGGCGAGCCTCGACCCGTTCGAACAGCTGGGAGACGCTGTCGGGGTCAGCGACGTCGACGGTCTCGGCGAACGCTGCTCCCCCGGCGGCGGCTACCGCATCGACCGTCTCGTCCAGTCGCGCACGACGCCGTCCGGACACGACGACCTCCCAGCCATCGGCGGCCAGCGCCTCGCACGCGGCCCGACCGACGCCGGATCCTCCACCGGTCACGAGGGCGATTCGGGCGGTCGTCATCGTCCCAGCATTCCAGATCGGACCGAGCTCGACATTCGTCCGACATCGTCGCCGTCTCGGCCGGGATCGGGCAGGATTGGCCGATGCGTGATCTGGTGCTGTTCGGGGGAGCGCACGCGTTCGCCGTCAAGACGGTCCTCGCGATCAACCGCGAGTCGCCGACGTTCAACCTGGTCGGCTTCCTCGACGACGACGAGGAGAAGATCGGCAGCTCGCTCGTCGGGTATCCGATTCTCGGTTCGCGGAACCTGCTCCCCGAGCTGGTCGAGGCCGGCACGGTGTTCTTCAACAACGTCATGGGCCACTGGAGTTCGCGCCGCTCCGTGAGTCAGCTCCTCGACGACCATGGATGCGAGATCGTCAGCCTGGTCGACCCTCGAATCGATGTTCTGGCGCTCGATCACGACGAGGGGGTGTTCATCGGCGCGTTCGCGAACTTCGGTCATTCGGCGCGGATCGGTCGCCATTCGGTGATCATGCAGAGCGTCGTGTTGGGCGACGAGACGGTGATCGGCGACAACGTGTTCGTTGCCAATCTCGCGGGTGTGGGGAGCCGCACCGTGGTCGGCGCCGACTCGTTCATCGGTCCGAACTCGATCACGGTGCCCGACCTCTCGATCGGTGCGCGAGCCGTCGTCGGCGCGGGCGCGACCGTCGTTCGCGATGTGCCCGACGATGTCGCAGTGTTCAACCCGCCGGCCACTCCGCGCTGACTCAGTCGATCAGGGCGTCGCTCCGCACTCGTTCCGCTTCGGCGTCGATGTGCTCCTGGAGGACTCGACCGAAGAGCTGCTGGGTTCGCTCGAGACGTCCGATCACCCCCGGTTGCTCGGTGTAGGCGAAGATCGCGGCGTGCCGCGGCTGCGAGTGCGCAGCCACGCGAGAGACCCTGTGGAGCGAGTACCGCCCGCGAAAGACCTGCATGTCACCGGGTCGCAGGTCGAGGGTGTGTACCCCCTCGCGGCCTCCCTCGAGCACGCGCTGGATCGCATCGAATCCCTCGTCGCCGTCGGATCTGATGTTCGGAACGTATTCGAACAGCCCGCCTTCGTCGGCCTCCTCGACGAGCACGGTGACGGCGAACTCGTTGGTGTCGAAGTGCCAGGTGAACTGCTGCCCGGGATCGAGGATGTTCGCGGTGAGCCCGGCGAGCGGGTCGGCATAGGGATGGAGCTCGGCGATCTCGAGGCACTCGGCGAGGAAGCGGGTCAGGTGGGGATGCTCGAACAACGCTCGCATCGACGTCGTGTCCTCCCAGGAGTCACCCGGGATGAACCCGCTGGAACGCTCGAGGAACGTGTTCACCGGATGCCGGTCCGGGTAGTCGGCGTTGTGGTGGAAGTGGAAGTACGGGTTGATCACCTCGTTGGAGTAGTGGGTGGTCGGCTTGCGGTCGCGGATCTCGGCACCCAGCCGCTCGAGTGCCTCCGGCCGGACCAGGTCCTTGATGACGGCGCAACCGTCGGTGCGGAGGGCATCTTGGGCGGTGCGCACGACCGCGGCGTAACGTTCGCTGTCGGGCTGATCGATCGGATAGCGGTCGAGATCGATGAGACCGCCGAGGTCTCGGGGTCGGTCGGGCATGTCACGCCTCCCAGTGCGGGGTCCAGTCGCCGTCGAGCCGGAACGACAGACCGGCGTCGTCCTCGACCCGACGAGCGACGTGCAGCTCACCGGCGCCGGGGCCGTACCGATCGGTCGCACGTTCGAAGGTCTCGAAGGCGCGCTCGGTCATCGGGAGGTCGGTGCCGACGTTCTCGCCGAGCTCCATCGTCAGGCCCAGGTCCTTCATGCACAGATCGAGCGTGAAGCTCGGGTCGTAGTGGCCGGCGAAGATCGATGGGGCGTCGTGGTGGGCGACGAAGCTGTTGGCGACCGAGCTCTTCATCGCGTCCCACAGCACTTCGAGCTCGACGCCGTTCGCCATCCCGAGCGCAAATCCCTCTCCGATCGCTGCGGCGTGGATGAACCAGCTGTGGTTCATCCACGCCGCAGCTCTCGGCGAGGCGTTCGCGCTCGGGATGGCGAACGGGGTCGAGCTCGATGTGCTCTGGGAGTCGATCAAGGACTCGGTCGCCGACAGCTTCGTCGCCCATCACGACGCCCCGTCGATCTTCGCCGGCCACTACGACCCGAGCTTCACGCTCGATCTGTGCATGAAGGACC
>JAAUYD010111633.1_pt1 | contig 10376 bp, 9 predicted proteins | sample 7278101 | NCBI WGS metagenome assembly JAAUYD01 (sample SAMN14350128, study PRJNA611818) | marine sediment metagenome | isolation source: surface marine sediment (0.6m) | place: French Polynesia: Moorea | collected 2018-08
CATCGGTCCCCGCCCATCCCAGAAGTGCTCCTCGAGTGATCCGAGGCCTCGAGCTCATTGGCTCGGCGCGCCGCGCCTCGGGCAACGCGTTCGCGCAGGGCTGCATGTGATGCAGGCCACGCCGCTGCGACACCTGCGCGCCCGCATGCGATTCGGTCAACTCGGGGGCGCGCGCAGCCGATCAGGAGGGGGATGCTGGCTGCGGATTGCCAGCGACCACGACCAGGGATGGGAGGCGGCGGGTCGTCGATCTCGGCATCCTCGCAGATACCCGAGCAGGTCGTGAAGGCGAAGCGCGCACAGCCGGGCCCCGCGTAGAAGGCGAAGGCCAGCCAGAAGCGCGATCGAGCCGTCGCACCTCCTTCGTCGCGCCCGCCGCGACCGGAATGCCCATGACCCGCACGCTGATCGCCGTAGCCGCATCCGTGCTCGTGCTCGCGGCCGTCCTCGTCATGACGGTCTCGATCGACTCCGTCGTGATGCGGGCGATCGAGCACTACGGCAGTGAAGCGCTCGGCACGGACCTCAGCGTGGGCGAGGTGATCATCGACCTGGCCGAGGGCAAGGGACGCATCTCGGGCCTCCGCGTCGCGCAGCCCGAGGGCTGGGGGGCCGGGAGCGCGCTCGTGCTCGGTGAGATCGTCCTCGATCTCGACGTGGGCTCGCTCGCGTCGGGCGACCCCTACGTGCTCGAGCTCGTTCGCGTGGCCGATCCGGTGGTGTTCTACATACGCCGCGCAGACGGCACGAGCAACTTCGACGCACTTCAGCGAAACCTCGAGGGGTCGAGCGAGGATGCCACCCGAGCCGCCCAGGCGACCCCGTCGGATGACGACGCCGACCCGCGCTTGCGCATCGATCGCTTCGAGATGGAGGGCGGCCGGATCGAGGCCGACGTGCAGGTGGCGGGTGTGGGACGGCAAGACGCGAAGCTGCCTGCGCTGCGCGCCGATCGGCTGGGCGGTGCCAAGGGGCTGCCGGCCGAGCAGCTCGCGACCGATCTCGGTCAGCGGCTCGTGACCCACTCCGTCGTCGCCGTCACGGCGTCGGGTGTAGGGCGCCTCGTGAAGCGGGGCGGGCGCGAGCTGGGCGGCCTGCTCGACAAGCTGATCCCCTGAACGCATCGCCCCCTTCTCTGGAGCCTCCGATGTCGACGCCCGCAACGCGAAGCAAACGCCCGATCGCTCTCGATCGGGCGAGGTCCGTCGAGCATCGCAGCGCATCGAGCCCGCTCGACGCTGCGCTCGACCCTTTTCGGCGCATCTGGGTGTGGGCTCGATCGGACGAAGCGCGTCGCGCATCACGCGTGCTCGCGTCGGACGTGGCCGAGGGCGGCTGGCGGGTGTTGCGGTCGATTCGCCGACCCACCCGAGAGCACCTGCTCGAGTTCTTCACCCACCAGGTCCTCGTGAACGTGGTCGGGTGGATGGCCGGCCTCGTCACGGCGCACCTCGTCACGCGTTTCTTCGAGGTGCGAGGCTTCAAGAACCTCTGGGGTCTGGCGGGCTCGGATGGCCGAACGCTGGTGAGCGCCGATGACCATCGGCTGATCATGACGATCACGGGCTTCACGATCGGCTTGCTGACGATGCTCTTCGTCCGGCACTTCCTGATGCGATGGATCTCCGAGACCCGGACCTTGCGAGCGGAGCGAGGCGGGCTCGCGCGCTCCGAGCAGCAGGACCGCCCCGTGTCTTCAGGGCCGCCTGCCACGCACTTCGACGTGACCGAGACGGATCACGACTGAGCGAGCTCGGGCGGGCTGGCGATCCGACGAAGTCACGGGCGCACGAAGATCGAAGAAGAGGCTGCCTCGGGATCCTCGTGAGGCGAACGTCGGGGGCGCGAACGATCGGCTCACCGATCCATCCGGCTCTGCGGCTCATCACGATCAGAAGCGAACGCCGAGCGTCACGAAGTGGGTCTCTTCCCGATGGTCGCTGTGCAGCTCGAGGCGCGAGACCGCGGCCCAGAGACCGTCGCGCTCCTGGATCAACGACTCGCGCTCGGCGTCGATCTCGTTGCGACGGTGGACGCTCCTGCCCCAGAGAGCTCCGCCGGCGATCGTCGCGATGCCTCCGACGGCGAGCACCGCCATCCCGGCAGTGGTCGCGACCATTGCCCCCAGATCCCCTCCGCATGCGGGGTCGTCGATGTCCTCGACGCCGCGTTGGCAGCGGTCGAAGCCGAAGTGGAACGTGAGGCTACCGGCCAGCACCAGGCCGAGGCCCACGAAGGTGGCCACCATCGGCCCCTTCGTGGAGATCTCCGCGCGCTCGGCGTCGAGCCGCTCGAGGCGCAGATCGATCTCGTGGCGACGGTCGGGCCCCGTGACGATCTCGTCCTCGGCCCAACCCGGGCGACCAGCCAGCGTCAGGAGCAGCGACAGGAGCAACGCGCACGACCGCATCGGCAGAGCCTCCGAGAGCAGCTCGATTCAGCATAGCCGCCTGCACTTCGTGTCCTTCGGAGAACGAGTCGCCAGGTTCGATCGGTCGTGGATGCGGCGTGAGTTGGCGAAGCACCCACCTCGACTCGAACCGTCAGAATCGAGTCGAGACCATTGCCTGCGGGATGGGTTGTCGCCGACATATGTGCCGCTGTCGTGATGCCCGGGTCGTAGAGCGGCATGCGGACCGTGTGGGTGAGTCGGGCCGCACCCGTCCGAAGGAGGGGATCGCCGTGCGCAGGCCAGCAAGGGGCGATGCCCGGAGCCGAGCAACGGTGGAGCCCGCCGGCTCATCCAGCCTGGCGGCCCACAAGGGTCTGGTGCTCGAGGAAGAGCCGTTGGTTCTCCCTCGCCCAGTCCTCGCGGTACACGAGCTCGTCGGTGTTCAGGTGGTACCGGTATCCGATCGCGTACTCGAGCGCATTGCGGCCCGTATGGGCGTGCGAGGCGACGACGGGGATCGAGCCGCATGCGACGGCCTCGTAGAAGCGAATGCTCCAGGGGGCGTCGCCGGCCGGACAGAGTGTGAGCTCGCTCGCGCACAGCACGGCGAAGTAGGCCTCGTCGAAGTAGGCGCGTTCACTTCGCCGATGTCGCTTGGGCACGAACCCGCGCTCGGCAGGGCTCCGGTCGAACGTGCGGTCGTAGACGCCGAGGGCGCGTCGCCCATCGATGAAGGGCAGCCCGGTCGCCCTGCGGTCGGTCGCGTTGAGGTACGAGCGCTCGGTGAACCGTTCGCGCGCGAAGGCGCGCACCCACGCGCGGTTGCGCGCCGTCCGCCGGTCGATCGACAGCGCGCCGCGAAAGCCGAAATCGAAGCGCTTGTCTCCGGGTAACCTGGCGATGCGGTCGACGAAGCTTCTCGGGAAGAGGGCGATGCACGGCGCCGCGTCATGGGCGGGGATGTCCGCCTCGGCGAACCCCTCCTCGACGTAGGCTTCGTGGTAGAGGTGCCTGAGTCGGGGCGAGAGCGGGATGTCCTGGTTGAGGTCGGCCGAGACAGGGTCGATCCGATCCGATCTCATCAGCGCCACGGCTCCCCCGAAAAGCACGCGATGACGCGCCCGGCACGGCCTCCGAACCGGTCCTCGAGGTGGGGGATGCCCTGGGCGAGCGAGCCAAAGCCGATGCGGGGTGTGGAGCGCTTCCGACTCATGCACGGAGGAAGGTGCGCGATTGCCGCTCAGAGTGCCATGCGAGACGCGGCCGCGCCCCGAACGCCCGCTGCAAGCGCGCTCCTGCTTCGGTCAGCGTCGCGGTCCGTCTTCGATCGCTTCGATGCGACCATCGCGCAGCGTCACGATCGCGACGAACCGGCCGGTCCCCCGATCGTAGACCCACTGCTCGATCGGCACCTCGAGCACCGGCGCGTCGCCGACCGAGGGGGCGGGCGCGCCCGGTGCGAGGCCGATCGTGTCGCGAAGCAGAGGCGGGCCGCATCGTCGGGTCACCGTGCTCGGCGTGTCGCCGGGCTCGACGAGCCCGCCGTCGCAGCGCATCCCTTCACCCACGATTCGCCCGCCCTCGAAGCGCAGCAGCCGAAAGCCTTCGGTATTGGGTGCCGGGTACGACCACTCCTCGACGACGTCGAGTCGAACCGGCACGCCGTCAGCGATCGATCGCTCGACCGCGACCACGCTCTTCGACTCGGGCTCGCCGCACTCGGTCAGCAGCCTGGCCTTCGGGTCGTCGACCTCGATGAGCCGGGCGCCGCAGCGCATCGATCCCGCCGCCTGCGCCTGTGCAGCGAGGAGCAGGCCGAGGATCGCGAGCACCGCGATGGTCGCGAGCGAGGCGAAGGGCGCGCGAACGCGACGAAGAGAGAAGTCGGTCGATCGTGTCATGGGGATGGCCTCTTCTTGCAGTAGAGAAGTGACGACACCTGGCGCCCCCCGCTCATCGGACGGACCCGGCAACGGCTGGAGGCAGCTTCGAGAGCCGGCTCTCCTTTCGATCGTGCCGGTCCCTCTCCGGTTCCCGCCACGCTGCGCGTCGACTGCACGAGAACGGAGTGAGCCGCTTCACAGAGATCGCATCGCTTCCGCCCGATCCTCTGATCGGGAGGTCGTCGACATGAAGCCTCTTTGGATCGTCGCGGGGCTGGTTTCGGTGGTCGTCGTGCATCAGCTGCTGATCGCACCGACGCTCGACTCTGTCGCCGGCGCATCGCTCGGCGAGGAGGCGCGGCTTGCGCTCGACCTGCGCTGCGGTGAGCCGACGCACACCGCCGCAAGAGAGTGTCGGGAGCGCCTCGAGCGGCTATACGCCAGCGGCTCGCTCGACCCCGAGCGTACGCTGCGCGCGTACTGCGCCGAGGTGAAGAGCGCGCCCTGGGGTCGCAGTCACCCGGCGCCGCCGCGCGCCTGCGTGGAGCGCTACGGGATGTGAGGGGCGGCGCCTGCCGGCTGGCCCTAGGGCGGCCGAGCTCGGCTGCGGCCGGGTCGTGTCGGCGCGCGGCTAGCGCGCCAGCGCCTCCATTACGGCGTCTGCGTAGGCGCCCTGGCCCAATGCGTTGGGGTGGACGGAGCCGTAGGGGGATGCCTCGATCGGCATGCTCTCGGGCACGCGGACGAGCCAGCTGTCACTCGAGCAGTAGCCATGCGGCGCGAACCGCTCGACGTGGGCATCCACGAAGGTCCAGCCGAGGATCGTCGACGTGTCGGCCATGTTCGTATTGAGCGCCGGTGTCACGACGGTGCCCGCCCAATCCATCTCTGCTTGTGAGACGCCGGGCAGGTTGCGGAGCCGCTCGTCGAGGCCGTCGGCCACGTTCCAGCCACAGTGCTCGCCGCTCTCGTCGAACGTGAGCTGCGGGTATCCGGTCAGAAAGACGCGCGACGCCGCCTCGATCCCGAATGCGCTCACGAGATCGTCGTAGAGCTTGCCGTGGTTGCGGGGCAGGTCGTCGAGGCCGTTGCAGCCGTCGAGCTCGACCGCCGGATCACCGCACTCGTCCGGCTCTCCGATGCCATCGAAGAAGACTGTGGATGCATCGAGCCCCGCGTCGTAGACCTGGTAGACGGCAGGCACGTAGAGGTCGGAGCACCGTTCGCGGAAGAAGAGCCCCCCGAGCTGGCACTGCGAGTTCAGCCAGAAGGTGCCGATCTCGTCGATCACCGGGTTGTCGTAGCAGGTCGTGAGGCCGACACAGGCGCCGATCACGGTCGAGAAGTTCGCGTCGTTGCCGCCGATCGAGACGAGGAAGAGATCGACCTCGCGCTCTCCGACGAGGGCGTCTGCGCGCTCGACCTGGGGCGGGAGCATCTCGTCGCCGACCGGCACGATCCCGCCGTACTCGCCGATCAGGCCGGTCTGGACCGTCGCGCCGCTGCACGAGAGGTGCACGAAGGTGACGGCGGTCTTGGGGTCGACCGACAGATCCTGTGCGACCAGGGCCTGCCACGACCTCGCCGAGCGGTGGCAACGCGCGTTCTGCCAGAGCGGGATCGCCGCATCGATCGCTTCCTGCAGCTCGTCGTCGGCCGCTTGGTAGGCGGCGACCGCCGCATCGCGTGCGTCTCGCGCGAGATCGCGCGTCGCCTGGGCTGCCGCGCGCAGGCTCGCGATCGCACCACGAATGCCCGAGGTCTCTCCGACCCCGAAGCGTTCGAGCCCGAGCCCGAGCAGCGCCGCGGCGAAGCGCACACGCTCGCGCTCGACGGCCGCCTGGGCCAGCACGCAATCCGCAGCGGGAAGTGGGCAGGTCGCATCGCGGGCGGCGAGCGCGTTCAGGTAGCTCGTCTGGGCGGCGAGCACGTCGTCGAGCCGTTGCGACTCCGCGAGGAAGTCGGCCTGCGCAGCGACGAACGACGCGATCGCCGCGTCTCGCGCAGCCTCGGCAGCATCTCGAGCGGCTTCCGCCGCGTAGGCGGCATCGAGCGCCTCTTCGGGGATCGGTCGGTCGGGGACGCCTTCGCCCGACGCGTACGAGTCGCCCATGGCGACGATGAGGATCTCTTCGATCTCGACGGTCCGACGCGCGACGTCTTCGCCGCCTTCCGCGTCGCGGGTCGTCAGCTCGACCTCGTATCGGCCCTCCGCGTCGAACACTTGCGAGAAGTCGCGGCATCCAGAGGTCGTCTCGATGGGCGCTCCGTCGATGCGCCAGTCGAACTCGACGATCTCGCCCTTCGAGCTGCACGCATCGAAGTCGACGGTCCACGTGTCGGGCAGCACGCCCGTGCGGGTGTACACCTCGCCGGCATGAGGCCCGAGATCGCCGGGCTCCGGGATGACGAAGTGCTCGCGAATGGCGTAGTCGAAGCTCGCGGTGTCGTCGCCTTCGTCGTTGCAGCCGGTGCAGATCGCCAAGAGGACGAACGCGAAGAGAGAGACTCTCGTGTAGAGCATGACCGCCGGGCCTCCGATTGCGCGTCCCGATCGCCGTCGATGGGCGGCGCGGAGCCGGCGTCCGAATGACGGTCGCCTGACACTGACCAGGAGAGACCCGATCGCGGGGGAGTGAGAGAGACGGGCGCGGCTCTCGCGACCGCGCACGATGACTCCGCATTATGACCTCGGCCGAGGCCCGCGAGGGAGATTCTTTTCGGACGGATGGGCGAGCCGGCAACGGCGGAGCTGACAGCACCCGGGCGCCGCCCGGACCTCAGTCCCCCACTCCGCTGGCGCGCAGCTCGTCCCGCGCCGCACGCGCGAGCTGCGTCGCCTCGGCCCGGCGCGCCGGGTCGCGCGTTGCAGCGCGCCGTGCGCGCACCGCCCACTCGAGCGCCTGGCGTGGGTCGTGCACCATCGGGTGCTCGCTCTCGAGATGCAGACGCGCGAGCGCCAGCAGCGCATCGGTCGCCCCCGGGCGGCCGTTGACCACGAGCCGTAGCTGCGCCTCGGCTGCCCGGTCGCGGCCGAGCGCGCGCAGGGCCTCGGCCAGCTCGAGCCGAATGCGCCACGCGCCGGGCATCTCGAGGATCGCCAGCTCGAAGGCGGAGACGGCCGCCTCGGGCTGCCCGCGTCGCATCTCGACGCGGCCGAGCTCGCGCGCGTGGCGCCCGACCAGCGACATCGCACGATCGTCGCGCAGCTGACCGGCCTCGACGGCCCGGCGCCACGCGTCGGCCGACTCGTCCAGGCGTCCGAGCTCGGCGAGCACGGTGGCCTTCCTCGACCACGCGTTCGGGTAGACGGGCTTGGCCTCCGCCGCGATCGTCAGATGCCCGAGCGCACGCTCGAGCGCCTCGCGCCGCGCGGCCTCGGTCGGTGCCTCGCGCGACTCGACCTCGACCAGCGTGCCCAGGTTGTAGTGCGCCATCCAGGCCTCGGGGTTGGCGGCGACGTTGTGCGTCCAGAGCGCCATCTGCGTTCGGAAGATGCGGCTGCGCTCGCGACTCATGACCGCGAAGATCGTGACGACGACGAGCGTCGCGGCGACGAAGGCGACGTGCCGCCGCCGGTCGCTCGCGCACAGCCAGGCGCCCCCGCCCACCACGCCGGCGATGACCGGCACCGAGCCCATGTAGAAGAAGTGCTCCGAGACGGGCGAGTGCATCATGAAGGTCATGTCGAAGAGGCCCGACACCGGCGCGACGAGGGCGCCCAGCGCCGTCAGGGCGACGAGCGGCCACGTGAAGCCGCGGCGCGTGGCGACCAGCGCGCCCGCGACGACGGCGAGCAGCGCGAGCAGCGGCACGAACGAGGCGGGCGAGCCGAATTCGAGCTCGGGCGCCGGGTGGATCATCATCAGCGGCGCCGGCCAGAGCGTGCGCGCCACGTAGAACCAGGGCGTCCACCCGGCTTGCGCGATCCGGGCCGCCCCGCTCGAGGGGGCCTCGACCTCGGGCCCGAGGCCGCCGGTCGACGCCGTGAAGAAGAGGGTCATGCCGCCCATGAAGAGCGTGAGGCCGAGGGCCACGCCGAGCGGCGCGAGATGGCGCATCGCCGCCTTGCCCTCTGCGCGCCACGCGAGCGCGGCCCACACCGCCGGCAGCCCGACCGCCGCCGGCTTCGCCGCGAGCGAGAGGAAGAACGCGAGGCAGGCGAGCACCGTCCAGCCGAGCCGGCTACGCCCCGGCTCGCTCGTCGCGAGGCGACGCAGCCAGCACAGGGTCGCGAGGAGGGCGAAGCACAGCGAGAGCGTGTTCTTGTGCTCGCTCACCCACGCGACCGAAGGGACGTGGATCGGATGGACGGCGAAGACCAGCCCGATCCAGAAGGCCCCCGCGATGTCGAGCCTTCGCATGAGCGCGACCACGAGCAGCGCGTTGATGGCGTGCAGGGCGGCGTTGGGCCAGTGGAAGCGGTGGGCGATGGCCTCGACGGCGGCGCGCTTCGCAGCGGGCGTCGAGGCCTCGGCCCAGAGATCGTCGGCGCCCAGCACGCGCCACTCGAGCCAGAGCACGTTGGGCGTCAGCGGCCAGAACCCGTGGCCGAGCTTCGGCTCGAGCCGACCGTCGGGCGTGCGCTCGAACGGGAACCACGCGCGGAGCGGTCCGTCGCTCGCCTGCACGAGCTCGCCGCGCAGGTCCCAGAGCTCGTCCGCATCGTCCCACAGGAAGCCGGTGCCAGGGGTCAGCACGGGCCAGTACACGGCGAGCGTCGCGAACACGATCACGAGCGCTTGGATCAGGCGCGCGCGGGGCATGGACCCAGACTACACCGAAGCACCGGCGCCATGCTCTCCCGAATCGGGTCGCACGGGCGGTGCCGGTGCCGGCCTCACCGCACGCGTTCGACCCGCAGCGACCAGTCGAGATCGGCGACGCAGCCGTCGACGCTCGGCGTCGGGGGCTGCACGATCGAGAGCGTGCCCGCCGCGACCACGCCGTCCGGCGTGTCGATGCAGTCGTCGCCCAGGTCGACGTCGACCCAGCAGCGCTCGCGGGTGTCGTAGAAGAGGTGGATCGCTTCGGTCAGGTCGAACTGGCGCACGCCCCCCGAGTCGTTCTCGTACCAGTCGACGAAGCCGGTCAGCACCGCGACGTCCGAGGTGAGGAATCGTCCGGCCGCGACGATGTCGGGCTCGCTCGACTCGCCGGCATCGAGCTGCACGAGCGTGTTGGCCGAGCGGTCGACGAGCACGCGACCGCGATCGTCGTCCGAGTCGAGCTCGGTCTGGATGTAGAAGTCGCCGGCGGCGGCGCTCGCGCTGCTGGTGAAGTCGTCGCAGTCGAGGGTCACGTCGAGCCGATCGGCCGAGAGCACCACGTCGAAGATGGGGTCGCCCGGATCGTCCTCGACGATGATCTCGATGCGCCGATTGCGGGCGCGGCCGGCGGCGGTCCTGTTGGTGTCGATCGGCCGGGTCTCGCCGTAGCCGATCGTCGTGAAGGCGACGGGCGGTGCGCCGAGCACGTCGACCAGGTAGTCGCGCACCACCTCGGCGCGGTCCTCGCTCAGGGCCTGGTTGGCGGCTTCCGCGCCGGCGCTGTCGGTGTGGCCCTCGACCGAGTAGCGCGCACCGGGCAGCGCCTCGAAGACCGCCGCGAGCTGATCGAGCACCGCGAGCGAGTCGGGCGTGGGCTCGGCGGTGCCGGCCCTGAAGCCGACGGTCTCGAAGCGCAGCAACGTGGCGCCCTCGAGCTCCTCGACCTCGACCTGGCTCGGATCGAAGTGATCCGCGAACGCGAAGGTCGGCCCGTCGCCGCTCTCCTCGGCGCAGCCGAGCGCGAGCGACAGGGCGCAGACCGCGAGCAGGGTGTGGATGAGGTTCGGTCGCGTGTGAGATCGCATGGGTGCGTGCCTTCCAGCTCGACGGTTCGGCGAGCCGCCGGCGGGCGGTCGCCCTCGCGACCGTCCCGGGCGCCCCGATCGCGGGGCGGCCATCCCGTGGCTCGACACTCGCGATCTTCGGCGGGCGCACGTCGACCCGACAGGGGCCGATCGGCACGGGGGCGCGCGAGGGGCGTCTCAGGTGGCCGAGAAGGCGCGCGGGCGTGGTCGATCGCCCGCTCCACGCAGAAGAGCCGCCGCGCCCGAG
>JAAUYD010002118.1_pt1 | contig 10374 bp, 9 predicted proteins | sample 7278101 | NCBI WGS metagenome assembly JAAUYD01 (sample SAMN14350128, study PRJNA611818) | marine sediment metagenome | isolation source: surface marine sediment (0.6m) | place: French Polynesia: Moorea | collected 2018-08
AAGCTCAGGCTCTCGGGCGGGTTCGTCTGCACGTACTCGACCGCGAGCTCCGCGTAGAGATCGGCCAGGCCGAGCAGCTGGGCGTTCGTGTTCTTGCTCTCGCGGTGCGTGACGACCACGTTCTGCATGGCTCCGAGTGCGCGCACGTCGCCGTCGGGATACAGGCGCCGCACGTCGGCCAGGTAGCGCGCCCGGGCCATGTCGGTGCGCTCGAGCTCCTCCCGGATCACGGCCGTGTAGTGCGTGTCGGCGACCTCGGCCTCCACGGCCTCGAGCAGCGCCCGGCGGCGATCGAAGCTCGCGAGCGCGGTCTCGCGGTCGACGGGCGTCCCGCCCGTGGCGGGCGCGATGCGCGAGGCCTCGTGCATCGAGTCACAGATCGCCGCGCTGCGCAGCGCTTCGAGGCGCAGCGGGCCGTCGCGCTCCGCCGCGCGGCGGTAGTTCACCGCGGCCAGCTCGAAGCCGCGGATGCGCTCGAGCGCGCGGCCCTTCGCGAACGCGATCACGTCGTCGAGCGTGCCCGCGCGCAGCGCGTCCGCATGCGCCGTTTCGAGGTTCTCGAGGCGCAGCAGGCTGGCGCGGTAGATGTTGCGCCCCGTGAAGTCGGAGGCCGGCGGGAAGCGGTAGGTGTCGTCCGGCACGTGCCGGCGCAGCACGGCGACGACTTCGAGCACGCTCTGCGTCGGCCGGTATCGCGGGTCGGGCTCCGGGGTCCCGGCGCAGCCCAGCGCCGCGAGCAGGGCGAGCGCGAGCCCGGATCCCACGCGCCGGACGAATGCGCACACGCCGCGGGAGCTCACGAGTCGCGGCGGGCGGCGAGCACGTTGAGCATCTTCTCGGTCGCGATCACGGCCGCCGCGAGCTGGTCGGAGTCGACGGCCAGGGTGGACCAGGCGTCCTCCCCGGGCGCGCCGCGCCAGGTGATCACCGTTTCGACGAGCGCGCTCGTGCGGCCGCCCGGCGGGATCCGCACGCGGAAGTCCTGCAGCCGCGGCACCTCGAGGCGGAAGCGCTTCACGGCCTTCTTCATGGCGTTCATGAAGGCGTCGTAGCCGCCGTCGCCGCTGGCCGAGGCGGAGCTCTGCTCGCCCTTGAAGGCGACGGTGACGGTCGCCGTCGGGAGCTCGTCGCTGCCGACCTGCACCGCGTAGTTCTCGATCCGGACCATGTGCTCCGCGGGCGTCTTGAGCACGTCCGCGATGATGAAGCGCAGGTCCTCCGGGACGACGGTGTGCTTCTTGTCGCCGAGCTCCACGATGCGGGCCAGCAGCAGATCGCGCTCGTGGTCGCCGAGCTCGATGCCGAGCTGCGCGAGGTTCTGGTCCACCGAGGCCTTGCCCGACAGCTTGCCGAGCGCGTAGCGGCGCTTCCGGCCGAATCGGCTCGGGACCAGCCGGCTCTCGTAGAGGTCGCCCTTGGCGTCGCCGTCCGCGTGGATGCCCGCGGTCTGGGTGAACACGTCTCGTCCGACGATGGGCGTGTTCGCCGCGACCTCCTTGCCGCTGAAGATCTCCACGAGACGGGAGACCCCGGCCAGCCGGGATTCGTTCACGCCCGTGCGGAAGTCGCTGTGATCGTGCAGGGCGGCCACCGATTCCGCGAGCCGGGAGTTGCCCGCGCGCTCGCCGAGCCCGTTGACGCTCGTGTGGATGCCCCGACAGCCCGCCGTGACCGCCGCGAGGACGTTGGCCGTCGAGAGCCCGTAGTCGTTGTGGCCGTGGAACTCGAAGTGGACGCTCGGGAAGCTCGCCGTCATGAGGTCGACGCCGCGGGCGACGTCGCGAGGCGACTGGACGCCGAGGGTGTCGGCGAGGAAGACGCGCTCGACCCGGTGCTCGGCGAGCTCCTTGAGCATCGCGAACACGTAGTCGGGGCTGTCGACGACGCCGCTCGACCAGTCCTCGAGATAGACGTTGCACTTGACCTTGCGCTTGCGCGCGTAGGTCAGCGTCTCGGCCACGCGCTTGCGGTGCTGCTCCGGCGACATCTTGAGCTGGGTGCGGCAGTGGTGCTCCGAGCCCTTCACGAGCAGGTTCAGCACGCGGCCGCCCGTCTCGTGCAGCCAGTCGACGGACTTCGTGCCGTCGCAGTAGCCCAGCATCTCGATGCGGCGCAGGTTCCCGGCGCGGCGCGCCCACTTGCAGATGCGCCGCGCGGCCTCGCGCTCGCCCTCCGAGACGCGCGTGCCCGCGATCTCGATGCGGTCGACGCCGGCGTCCAGCAGCGCGCGCGCGAGCTGGAGCTTCTCTTCGGGCGTGTACGCGACCTCCGGCGTCTGCTCGCCATCGCGGAGGGTCGTGTCCATCACTTCGACGTGTCCGGAGTCGGACGCTGCGCTCATGGGATACCGGGTTCGGGGGGGAGGGAGCCGGGGAGCGGTAGACTCTACAAATGTCGGAGGATTCACGCTTCGAGGGGTCGGCCGCGGCTCCGCATCGCGCATGGCAGGTAGGTCCGGCCGAGGAGGGGCGCCGCCTCGACCAGTTCCTGGCCGTGGCGCTGGGCATCTCGCGGGCCCATGCCCGGCGCGCGCTCGCGCGCGGGGCCGTGACCTGGCGCGGTCGCGTCGCGGACCTGGGGGCCAAGGGGGCGACCGTCGCCGAAGGGGACGAGGTCACCGTGGCCGAGGTCGTGGATCCGCGGTCGGCCCTGCCCGAGCCGGATCCAGGGCCCGGTGTCCCGATCCTGGCGCGCGGCCCCGGCTGGCTGGCCGTCGACAAGCCCGCGGGCATGCCCGTGCACCCGCTCGAGCCCGGCGAGCGCGGCACGGTCGCGAATGCCCTCGCCGCCCAGGAGCCCGGCATCTTCGGGATCGGCGAGGGAGGTCTGCGCAGCGGGGTCGTGCATCGGCTCGACGTCGACACCAGCGGGGCCCTGCTCTTCGCGACCGAGGAGGGCCGGTGGAAGGCGCTGCGCGAGGCCTTCCGCCGCCACCGCGTCCGCAAGACCTACTGGGCGCTCGTGACGGGCCGGCTCGAGGGCGAGGGCGAGCTCGCGCTCCAGCTCGCGGTCACCCAGCACCGCCCCGCGCGGGTCCGCGTGGTGGCGCCCGACGATCCCAGGGCCGGCCAGAGCCGGTCGACCCGGGCCACCTGGGCCAGCCTCCGGGCGACCGACCGGGCCAGCCTGATCGAGGTCCGGCCCGCGACGGGCTTCCTCCACCAGATCCGCGTGAGCCTGGCCCATCTCGGCCACCCGCTGTTCGGGGACCCGGCCTACGGCGGGCCCGCGGACCCGGTGGCGCCGCGGCACCTGCTCCACGCCCGCCACGTGCGCTGGCACGACGTCGAGGCGACGGCGGAGCCGCCCGCGGACTTCCAGGCGGCCTCGGAGGAGCTGCTGGGCTGAGATCCCCCCGGGGGTCGAACGGCATTCAGGGTTTTCTCACCCCGAGTGAAGGACTTCACAGGGGATCCGGAGGGCCCCTCGTATACCTCAGTCATGGCATTTCACACCGACGCTTCTCTTCCTCAGCACGGCATGGGCCCCATGGGCGAGCCTTCGATCGCCCCCCAGACCGGCCGGCACTTCGGCGCGGCAGCTCTCGATCTGCTCGCCGAGGCCGTGGTCGTGGTCGATGACGAGGCGGAGATCCTCGGCACCAACCGCGCCGCGGACCGCCTGCTCGCCGAGGCGGACGGCCTGGATGGACAAGGCGGACGCTTCGCCCCGCGCGCGATGCACGAGGCCCAGTCCCTGCGCCGCGCGATGGCCGAGGTGGCCGGCGGACGCGAGGAGGCCGCGGTGGTCCGGGTCTCGCGACCCTCGGGTCGCGCGCCCTTCCTCGTGACGGTCGCGGCCGTGCGCCAGGGCGCGGCCGCGAGCGGGATCATCCTGTTCATCCACGATCCCGCCGAGCCGCGGGTGCCGGACGGCGCCTGGCTGGGTCGGCTCTACGACCTCACCCCCATGGAAGGCCACGTGGCGAGCCAGCTCGCGGCCGGCCGCAGCCTCAAGGACATCGCGCAGGAGCGCGGCATCTCGGTGCAGACCGTGCGCGGCCACCTCAAGCAGGTGTTCGCGAAGACCGGGACGCATCGGCAGGGCGAGCTCGTGGCCCGCCTGCTCAGTGGTCCGTCGCCTCTCGTTTCCGAAGCAGCGTGAGGCCATCGAAGCGGCCCAGCATCGTGCGGTCGAAGCGCTCGTCGCGCGCCACGCGGTCGTTGAAGTCGCGGATGGCGACGGTCGACTCCTCCTGATCGGAGGGGTCGACCACCGCGCCGCTCCAGAGCACGTTGTCGACGAGGATCACGCCGCCCTCGCGCAGGCGCGGGAAGACCGCTTCGAGATAGGCGTGGTAGTTGGGCTTGTCGGCGTCGATGAAGACGAGGTCGATCTCCTCGTCGTCGGGCAGCGCCGCGAGGCTCTCGAGCGCGGGGCCCAGCAGGAGCTCGATGCGATCCTCGAGATCGGCCTGCTTCCAGTGCTCGCGTGCGATCCGGGTCCACTCGTCGCTGACGTCGAGGCAGAGCAGCCGGCCTCCGGGCGCCAGGCCGCGCGCGATGCAGATCGACGAGTAGCCCGTGAAGGTGCCCACCTCGACGGCGCGCCGGACGCCGAGCGTGCGCGTGAGCCAGGTCAGGAAGGAGCCCTGCTCCGCATCGATCTGCATGCGGGCCTGCGGCCCGATCGCGGCCGTGACTTCGGCGAGATGTCGGAGCACCGCGTCGGGCGGGGTACCGTGCGAGAGGATGTAGTCGAAGAGCTCCTCGCTGTCGGGCAGCGACTTCGTGCCCCGGGCGTTCACGAGCCCTGCTGCTTCATCTGCAGCTGCATGGCCAGCGCCTTCTCGTCCTCGGCCTCCGGGATCATGCCCTTCTGCTGGTAGAAGATGGAGAGGCTCGTGTGGCCCAGCGGCTCGTCGGGCTCCAGCTCGACGAGCTTCTTGCCCGCCTCGATCGCGCCGTCGAGGTCCCCGACCTTCTCGAGCGCCATGGCCAGGCCGTTCCAGGCCCGCGCGCGCTCGGGGTCGAGCTCGACGCAGCGCCGGTAGGCCTCGATGGCCTCCGGGTAGCGCTCGTTCAGGAAGTGGTCGAAGGCTTCACCCTGGAGATCGTCGGCCTCGCTCATGCCCGCAGTATGGCCGTGGCCCGGGGCCTCTGCACGCCGCGGCGGGGCGGTTCGCCATCGCTGCGGCGCCTCTTCTAGACTCCCCGTGCCCCGAACGAGGGCGGGAGGACGCATGGCGGAAGAGATCATCCCGGTGGCCGACTTCGGCTCGATCGTGCGCGGAACGGGCGACGGGCTCTGGGTGCCCGCCTCGTTCCCGACGCCCGACGGCACGCCCTGGGTCTACCAGGAGCCCGGCGCCGTCGTTCAGGTGCAGAACGACACGCTCTCGGTCGCGGCCGTCCCGTTCACGCGCAGCCACGACGCCGTGCAGTTCTTCGACAACGCGAAGCACATGGTCTTCTCGACGCGCCCGTTCGCGGCGCCCGAGGGCGGGGCGCTGACCCTGGAGTGGGAGCTCTCGGCGCGGATCCTCGGCGGCGCGCCCGGCGATCTCTACGACGGCTTCGTCTCCTTCCACCTCATGGACCTCGCGCGTGGTGTGGCGCTGAACTTCTTCGTGGGCAACGAGGAGTTCGCGACCGTCTACGCACATCTCCCCTTCCCGGGCGCCACGGCACCCAAGCGCGAGGCGGGGCCGACCTTCTTCGCGTGGTTCGAGGAGCACCGCGGCAGGACGACGCCGGGCGAGTTCCATCGCTACCGGATCCGCTACGACCGCGCCGAGGACTCGTTGACCTGGAGCTTCGAGGGCGAGGAGGTCAAGAAGGAGACCGGTGTGGGCGACCTGGGGCCCTTCACGCTCGCGATGGGCCTCATGACCGAGAAGGACATCGTGCCCGGCAAGGGCAGCGTCTCCTGTCACGGCCAGGGGGCCGCGGGCCGCTGGCGCAACATCCAGGCCGTGGTCGAGACGCCCGGAGCGTGAACCCCGTTGCCACGTTGCTCCAGGCGACGCGCGCGCCCTCGCTGCTGGCCGGCGCCATGCCACCGATCGTGATCACGGCGTGGGTGCACCACCGGGGACACTCCGTCGACGCGGCCGCGTTCGCGGCGACCCTGCTCGGGCTCGTCGCGCTCCAGGCGGGCGTCAACGTGATCAACGATCTGTTCGACGACGAGTCGGGGCTCGACGCCGATCCCGAGTTCGAGGAGAACCCGTTCCCGCTCGGGAGTCGTGCGATCCAGACCGGGGTGCTCACGCGCCGCGGCATGTGGGCGCTGGCCGTGGGCTGCTTCGGCACGGGCCTCGCGTGCGGGCTCTGGCTGGACACGCTGCACCCGGGCCACGTCGTGCTCGGCATCGGCGTCGCGGGCGCGCTGCTCGGCTTCTTCTACTCGGCTCCGCCCTTCCGCTTCGCCTACTACGGCGTCGGCGAACCGATCATCTTCCTGCTCTTCGGTCCCCTCGCGGGGCTGGGCACGGCCTACGTGCAGACGGGCTCGCTCTCGGACCCCGGGGCCCTGCTGCTCTCCTGCATCGTCGGCTGGCTCGTGATGGCCATCCTGTTCCTCCACCACTTCCCCCAGCACGCGGCCGACGCGCGGCACGGCAAGAGGACGCCCATCGTGCGGCTCGGGCCCGAAGGCGCCGGCCGCCTCGTGCCCTGGATGCTCGCGGTTCCCTACCTGCTGGTGGCCCTCGGCGTCGCGGTCGGGCTGCTCCCGGTGCCGGCCGTGCTCGTGCTCGCGAGCCTGCCCTTCGCACTCAAGGCCTCGCGCATCGCGCGCACGCGCGCGGCCGAGCCGAAGCCGATGACCGCGGCCTTCGGCCAGGTGATGCTCGTGCACCTCGTCGCCGGCGGGGCGCTCACGGCGGCGCTCTGGTGGGCATGAAGACGCTGCGCTCGTGGTTCCTGCAGAACCTCTTCTTCACGCTCGCGCTGATGCTGGGCGCGATGCAGGCGCTCACCTTGCACTGGTTCTGGGTCGTCGTCGCCGAGCGTCCGTCCCCGGGGCCCGTCGTGTGGGGGTTCGTCACGGTCGCGCTCGTCGGGCTCGGAGCGCTCACGTACCCGTTCATCCGCGAGGCGCGCCGACAGCTCGGCCTCGTGGGCGTCGTCGCACGCGCGTACATGAGTCTCAGCGTCGCCACCCTGCTCTTCGGCACCTCGGTCGCCCTGCTCTGGGCGGTGCTGCTGCCGCTGCGCGCCCTGCTCGTCGCTGCGGGCCTGCCGCTCGGTGAGGTCAGTCCCTGGTTCCGCCTCGGCGCCAACGGCGTGCTGCTGCTGATCTCCGGGCTCATCCTCTGGGGTGCGACCGGGGGCCAGGCGCGCTTCCAGCGCACGCGGGTGCGCGTGCCCGTCACCGGACTCGATCCCAGCCTCGCGGGGCTGCGCATCGTACAGATCTCCGACATCCACATCGGCAACCGCATGGAGGGGCGGCGTCTCGATCGCCTGGTGGCGCGCGTGAACGCGCTCGACCCCGACCTGATCGCCGTCACGGGTGACATCTTCGACTTCGACCCTTCCCACATCGAGGCCGGCGCGCGCGGCCTGGCGGGGCTGCGCGCGCGGCACGGCGTGTTCGCGGTGCTCGGCAACCACGACACCTACACGGGCAGCGAGGCGGTCGCCTCCGGTCTGCGCGCGGGCGCCCCGAACATCTGCCTGCTGCGCGGCGAGTTCCACGAGCTCGGACTCGACGCACCGCTGCACCTGGCGGGCGTCGACGATCCGGGTCGGCTCTGGACGGACCGCGAGCTCGTGCTCGACGACCTCGAGGAGCTGGGTCGCCGCCTTCCCGAGGTCGGTCCCACGATCCTGCTGGTCCACCGGCCGGATGCGTTCCGGCAGGCCGCGCGGCTCGGGTTCTCGCTGGTGCTTTCGGGCCACACCCACGGTGGGCAGATCGCCTTGCCCGGGGCGGCGCGCCGCTTCAACCTCGCGCGGGTGATCTCGAACTACCCGCACGGCCTCTTCCGGCAGGGCGACGTGCACCTCTACGTGAATCGCGGGGCAGGTGTCGCCGGCCCCGCGATCCGGATCGCCGCGCCGCGCGAGATCACGACCCTGGAGCTGCACCCGGCCTGAGCGCAACCGCCGGCGGGGACCGGCATCCCACTCTGAAGCGAAGAACGCCCGGACGCGCGCCGCGCCGGGGCCGCCGCGCCTCTGCGGCGACAGCGGAGGAACCGATGAATCCGAGCGATGACCCGCGGACCTGGGTGCGAGACTACTACGGCGAGGTGCTCACCCGCAGTGACGATCTCGCGACGAACGCGTGCTGCGCGACCGGCGCGCCGCCGGCCTACCTGGGGCCCCTGCTCTCGCGCATCGATGCGCGCGTCCTCGACCGCTTCTACGGCTGCGGCTTTCCGATTCCGGAGGCGCTCGAGGGCCGGACGGTGCTCGACCTCGGCTGCGGGACGGGCCGCGACGTCTATCTGGTCTCGCAGCTGGTCGGGCCGGACGGCTTCGTGATCGGTCTCGACATGACGGAGAACCAGCTCGCCGTCGCACGCGAGGTGGTCGACCTGCAGATGGAGCGCTTCGGCCACCGCAAGCCCAACGTCGACTTCCGGCACGGCTACATCGAGGATCTCGCGGGGGCGGGCGTGGGCGATGCGTCCGTCGATCTCGTGATCTCGAACTGCGTCGTGAACCTGAGCCCGCGCAAGGATCTGGTGCTCGCCGAGATCGCGCGCGCGCTGCGGCCCGGCGGCGAGTTCTTCTTCAGCGATGTGGTCGTGGACCGGCGGCTCCCGCACGAGATCGCGTTCGATCCGGTGCTCCACGCGGAGTGCCTCGGCGGCGCGATGTACGACCACGACTTCCTCATGCTGGCCAAGGCGGCGGGCTTCGCGGATCCGCGCGAGGTGTCGCGCGCGCCCATCACGATCCAGAACCCGGAGATCGAGGAGAAGGTGGCGCCGGCCCGCTTCGACTCCGTGACCTACCGGCTGCACAAGCTCGACGGCCTGGATGCGCGTTGCGAGGACTACGGGCAGGTCGCGACCTACCGCGGCGGCATCCCGGGGCACGAACGCCTCTTCCGCCTCGACGACCACCACCTCTTCGAGGCGGGCTGCCCGGAGCGGGTGTGCGGCAACACGGCGGCCATGCTCGCGGACACGCGCTTCGGGGCCCACTTCGAGGTCCAGGGGGATCGCAGCACGCACTTCGGCGTCTTCTCCTGCACCGCGACGATGGCCCAGGAGCGCTACGCCGAGGCGACGAGCGACGCGGGCGCCTGCTGCTGACCCGTGGTGGTCTTCGTCGGGCCGCCTGCTGCCGCCGCTCGGCGCCTCTTCCCGGATCTGCAGCGGCCCTCCGGCGGTCCTGCCTAGGAGAGGACCGCGCGGACGCTAGGAGAGGACCGCGCGGACGCGCTCGACGAGAGCGCCGAGGCCCAGGCGCTCGCGGCCGCGGTCGATCTGGAAGTAGTGGTCGCCGTCGTCCTTGACGAGCAGCTTGACCTTCTGTCCGGCGCGGGCCTCCCGGCGCGCGTCCTCGTCGTCGGCGGCGTCGAGCCGCGCGAAGATGCGGGTCCCGTCGAGGTTGACGACGGCCACGTGGAAGGGCCCTTCCCGCGACCCGCGGCCCGACACGTGGATCGTCGTCGCGGCCTCGACGATCGCGCTCGCGCCGTGGAGGGCCTGCAGGTCGGGCGTCGGCCGGGGCTCGCGGGCCTCGAAGTGGAGGCGCGGCGGCGGGACGGCCTCGGGCAGGCGCAGCGAGTCGCTGCGTTCGATCACCGTCACGTAGACGTTGTTGCCCGGTCCGCCGATCGAGTGCGCGATGCCGAGGCTCGCGCCGTCGACCTGGGCGCGCGGGTTCGGGAAGCGGTCCATGAGCTGCAGCGCGCACTCGCCGATCTGGAACAGGCCCGTGCCGCCGACGGGATGGCCGCGCGCCTTGAGCCCGCCGGAGAGGTTCACGGGCAGCCGTCCGCCGACTCCCGTGACGGGGTTCGCGAGCGGATCGCCGGGCTCCTCCCCGGGGTCTCCGATCAGCGCCTCGATCGCCTCGTCCGCGGGCAGGAGCCCCAGATCGACGAGGTCGATCGGGAGCAGGCTGTTGAAGGCATCGTGCGCCTCGACGACGAGTCCCGCGAGCCGTGCGGGATCGCGGATGCCGGCGCGGTAGTAGGCGACGCGCGCGGCCTGCCGGGTCGCATCGAGGTGGCCGAGGGCGTCCCGGTCGAGGATGGAGGAGCTCTCCGTCGCCGAGCCGAGGCCGGCGACCCGCAGCACGTCGGGCTTCGAGGTCAGGATGACCGCTGCGGCGCCGTCGCAGATCGGCGAGCAGTCCTTGCGCATGAGCGGCGTCGCGACGGGCAGGTTCTTGCTCTCGTCGAAGTAGGCCGAGAGCGGCTCGGGCTTGCCGTGGAAGGCCGCGAGCGGGTTCTCGGCGCCCAGCG
>JAAUYD010280079.1_pt1 | contig 10373 bp, 6 predicted proteins | sample 7278101 | NCBI WGS metagenome assembly JAAUYD01 (sample SAMN14350128, study PRJNA611818) | marine sediment metagenome | isolation source: surface marine sediment (0.6m) | place: French Polynesia: Moorea | collected 2018-08
GTTACGAGGGGTCACAGATCCCCGACTTCTTTAAGAAGTCGGGGATCTAAACACCCGCGACTTGTCAAAACTAATGTGACAAAGCACTAGTTGAGTTTGCTTTCCTGTTCCGTTATAAATAACAATAACTGTTGGTAACTCAATGGAGACTATTTTGATAGTTAAAAATGCGGATACGCGGTAGCATATTATGTAGCTTATTAAGATAAACTATAGTACTTAAATATTTGTTATGACAATGCAATCCAATGCAATATTTACCATTGCCATAAACGATCCAGAACTAGACACAGAAGAAAAGCAAGAAATAGTACAAAATTTATTGAATCAACTTAGCAACTTAGATGAAGTAGAGCGAGTTGAACGAACAAAAGACCTCAATCCAGAACAAGGAAGCAAGCCAGGAATTGCTTTTTTGCCAGGATGGTTAACAGCAGAAGTGAACGTGAAAAATATCAGGGCTTTTTTGGGGTTTTTAGGCAAACGCCTGGGGAATAAACCAATCAAGGTATTAATTGAAGCAAATCATAAAAAGGTTGAGATTGAAGTTAATAGCCAAGAACAGCTACTAGAAACTGAGAGAGTAGTCAAGGAACTACTAGGGAGCCTTTGAAGGAAACTTAAATGGTAAAAAAGTTTGCACTACTTATAGGAGTAAGCAATTACCAGGGTGGATTATCAGCTCTTCCCACTGCTGTTAGTGATGTCAACAATATGCACAGAGTGTTGGAAAATCCCCAAATTGCTGGTTTTGATGGAGTCAAGCTCTTATTGGAACCGAGTTTGGAGGAGATGCGAGTTCATATCCACAGTCTGTTTGCTAATTGTCAAAAAAATGACCTTGTTTTGTTATTTTTTTCCGGCCATGGAATTATAGATAACTTTGAACAATTATATTTAGCAACTCCTCCCACACAGCCAAACGCCTTTAAAGCAACAGCCATATCAGCTAATTATATAAAAGATATGATGCGGGATAGTCCCTCCCGCAGACAAATAGTCATTTTAGATTGTTGTTACAGTGGAGCTTTTGCTCGGAATTGGCAGGTAAAACCCAACTGTGACATTGCTCTACTTGCATCTTCTAGTCCATCACAAATGTCCTATGAAGCAGAAGAAACAGGAATTTATACCCATTGTCTGGTAGAGGGAATGGAGACGGGAGCAGCAGATAGGGATAATGATGGTGAAGTTTTGATTGCTGAATTGCACAACTACGCTAAAAAGAAAGTACAAGAATTCAGACCGCAAATGAAGCCATATATCCAAGCATTTCAAGAAGGGTTTCAAATTGCGATCGCTAAATCCCAAGCTAGCCAGACTCCAGCAGCCTATGGGTTTAAGAATCCAGCAAAAACGGTTATAGCTCCCAAAACTGAAAATTGGCGATGTGCTTACACATTGAACCAGCATTCAGATGCAGTCAAGTGTATTGCTATCAGTGCTGATGGTCAAACCCTTGTCAGTGGTAGTGCCGATTGTACAATTAAAATTTGGAATGTGAACACAGGGGCACAGCTTGGTACCCTAGAAGGACATACAGATGCAGTCAATTGCCTTGCCATCGCTGGTGATGGTAAAACCTTAGCCAGTGGTAGTAGCGATCAAACTATCCAGATTTGGAACTTGCCAACAGAAAAACAAATCCGCAAAATAGGGGGTTTGTTTCCGGCACACTTAGACTCAATTAATTCTCTCGCCATTGCCCCCGATGGCAAAACTCTCATCAGTGGCAGTCGGGATCATACAATCAAAGTCTGGGATTTAGCAAGGGGAAGGGAAATTAACAAGCTGTCTCAACATTCATGGGGAGTCTATTCTGTAGCCTTCACTCCCGATGGTCAAGCGATCGCTAGTGACTGCTTAGATCATACTATTAAGTTATGTCGTTGGGATACACAGGAACTACTGCAAAATTTTACTGGCCATTCCGATTGGATTTGGGCGATCGCTATTAGTCCTAATGGTAAAATTTTGGCAAGTGGTAGTGAAGATTGTACAGTGAAACTCTGGAACTTAGAAACAGGTAAGCTCCTTCATACCCTTACAGAACATAACAGTCCAGTGCATGCAGTCAGTTTTAGTTTCGATGGTCAAACCCTTGCCAGTGGTAGTTACGACCATACAATTAAGCTGTGGAATGTAGGAAATTGGCAGCTAATTCACACCCTCACCGGACATCTAAATGGTGTCAATTCTCTTGCTTTTAGTCCAGACAATAGGATAATTGTTAGCGCCAGTGATGATAGAACAATTAAGATTTGGCGTGTAGCAGTTGATAGTTGATAGTTGATTGGTAAGTCCCACAAGGGGATTTGATATTACTTATTACTTAATGATTAGTTACCGCAAAAACCTCATCTCTTTCCCCTCTCCTTAATAAGGAGAGGGGTGTCCGTAGGACGGGGTGAGGTGACGACAATATGGTATTTAATATTACTTATTACTTATTACTTATTACTTATTACTTGCCCGTAGGGCTATACAACCTCCAATATGTCTTCAAAACCAAGTTTTTGTTTTAAAGTTGTGAGCTGTTCGCGGGCATTATGTACAACTGATAATGCCTCTTGTAATACTTCATTAGTTGTCGTCACTGTCTGTGCTTCTTGAGTGTGTACTTCCTGGGCTTGTTGTATAATTGACAGGGAAATTTCCATATTTTGAGAATAGGAATTTTCGATTTTTTGCTGAATTTGTATGGCAATGTTCTCATAAAGCAAGCGAATTTCTTTCACCAGAGCTAGCTCAAAATCAGGCAAGCCAGCTTGTAGTTTTTCCTGGTAATTAACAACATTCTGTTTTGATAGGTTTAAACCTTGGATTTGTCGAATAATTAATTCAGCTATAAATGTTGATGTATCACACTCAGATAAAATTTCAAAAGTATCAAAACTTATCGATGAAGATTCACAATCAACTTCTGTATTTTCATCGTTTTTATTTAATACATTGCTAGTATTCATTAAAATATCAATTTCGGCAAAAATTGCCTTTTGAGCTTTTTGGTAACTAGCAAAAATAGCTGGTTCATGGGCAGTTAGACATTTATCAATAGCTTCCCTAAAAGAATTATTGATAAAAAACTGAAAATGTTTTTTAATATCTTCAACTTTAAAATGAGAAATACGATTGATTGCTTCACTCTCTATACGAGCTATAAATTGATGCATCCACTGGCAAGCTTGCTCACCAAATTGATTGATTTCATATTTCATCACTTTGATATGTTCGGCAATCTTTTCATATAATTGGGAAGTTGGATCTTCCCATTCGTTAATAGCAAGATTTAAACGTTCTTGGTCTGCTTGCATAGCATTACCTAGAAGCAGTAAACTATTTTCAAACTCTTGCAACATTTGCTCCATATGGTCAGTAGCCCGGTCAAGTTGAATTAAGTCCCGTTTTAAATGGATAGTTTGATCCAAACATTGACGGAATTGATGGAAAGATTTTTCTAATATGGATGCACAAGCAGGATTTGGTCTGGATAAAGACTGAGTTCGACAAAACTCGTCTAAGGCACTAATACCAAAAAGTTGGGGATTGGGAAATAAATTACTAATTTTTTTGTAAGTACTATTTAATTTTTTTGCAACATCACTTTCGGTACGCATATCATCCATGCGATTTAACACAAAGAATACTTTGGGAAAATCTTGAGGGATGACGGACATTTGCAAAAATGCTTGTTCTGATTCTCCAAATGGTGCCAGGGCTAAAGATACATATATCAATGCATCGGCTTTGAGCAGATAACTATGAACTTGGCGATCGAAACGTTTGAAAATATCCCCAGTTCCGGGGGTATCTACCAAACGTAGTCCTCGTAACCATTCATTGGGAGCTTCAATGCTCAAATGGCTAACTGAACCAGGTAACTGGGCTAAAATTTGACTGAGCTGCTCTGATTTTAGGTCTTCTTTGTTTAATTGAACTTGTCCACCATTGGTCAAATAAACATTAATTTTTAGTTCTGAACCATATTGGATATGATTAATTGTTACCGTTTCTGGTAACACATCTGTGGTGACAATAGCTTCACCTAATAAAGCATTAATCAGTGTGGATTTACCACGTTTGAAGTCCCCAATTACTACCAATACAAAGTCTGTATCTAAACGAATTAATATCTGGTTTATGTGGTTTTGTATCTGTTTAAATAGTCTTCTACCTATGGCATATTGAAATTTTTCTAAGCGCAATCCTTCCGAAAAATCATGAATAATATCTAGAAACTCTTGGCGCAAATAGGTAAAGTTATAACTGAGATATTTAGCTGGTGATTCCATCACAAATTAAGATCCTTTAGGCATTACACGAATAGCTTGTTCGCACAAATTATCTGTTTCTTCTTTGCTCCACTCATCTTGGGTTTTCGCTTCTGGTCGCCAGGAATGGAAAACATTGCACCGAGCAAACAAATCTAGTGCCTTAATTCGTTTGGGAATGAGGGGATGGGTGTTTAAAAGTTCGAGTAATTGAATGGGAGTGGATGGGTTTTTGCTAATCTGTTGGAGGTATGATTCAATATTAATTTGCCCTAAAGAATCTCCGCCTCCAGTAATCAGTTTGATCAGAGCTAGTTTTGCCGTATTCACATCTCCACAGCAAATTAATCCGGCGCGATCGCAAGTAATTTCTGCACATCGACTCCAACGTTTAAAAAATATTGTTAATCCACCTTGGACAAACAAATCCATCATTCCTTGGGTGGGAACTGAATGCAAAATTCCTTTGGCTAGTTGATTGGTCATAATTTCAATGGTGGTATTATAAACACCATGTAAGTTATGAATATGCCCGCATTCATGACCGATGACAAATTTGAGTTCTTCTGGTGTAAAAGATTCGACAATTCCACTAGAAAGAACAATAATTGGCGCGACATCATTGGTAGCAAAAGTGTACGCATCAGAATCAGAGCCACTTTGAATAAAAATCTGCGGAACACCAATACCCAACCTATGGGCACAATCTTCACCAATGTCATAGATGTGGGGATATTGTTGGGGGCCGACTGCAATACTTTCCATTAGGTGCAGTTGCTCAACAATCGACGCAGCCCGGCTAACTAATGCTTGAGCTATGGCTCTAGCTGGCCCGGTGGCCATCAGTTGTTGACGCAGTTTTTGATCTAAAGAAAAGGCATAGTCGGGGATTCCACCAATTAAGTGGGCAGATACTTGACGTTTACGTACTTCCAAATAATGACCAAAATTCAGGTCAACAGTTGCTGTGGGGTTAGTAGCTGATGGGTTTTGCATAGTTTGAGAAGAGGCAGGGGGGCAGGGAGCAGGGGGAGTAGGGCGTGTTTTTTGTAGTGCGGACATCTTGCCCGCTTTGCATATCAAGGGAGCAAGACTTCGGCGTGAGCTCAGACGTTCGGCGAAGCTCAGTCGAGCCGTCGAACGCTGCTCCCACTAACAGATATTTTTGAAAAATTGGAATGTTCCCCAGTTTCAGCAATAAAAACCTTTACACACTCATGATTTCCACAAGTTCTTGGGAGCGTCTTTGAGCACTACCTAAAATTCTCTCTGTCTCTGTACGAATATCCTCTAGTTCCTTTGTTTCAGCTTCGGTGAGAACCTCTTGTTTTTGCCGTTTTCGGTTCAGTTCAGTCAGAGTATTTTGGGTGTTATCTAACAATGCCTCCACTTCTTGGGAGAGGGTTTGTTTGAGCTGATCGAAACTTTTAGTAATATAATCCTCAACTTTGTGGTTAATTGGATTTGATTTGAGTTGTTTTTCAATTTCCTTGAGAACCGCAGCTTTGTAATTCTCCTTAAAGGCTTCCACTTGCTCGCCACCAAACACCATTCGAGTCAGCCATCCACCTGTGAAGACTGACACAATACCTACAGCAATTACAACAGGCCAACCTATTGGTAATCCAATTAATCCAGCTAACACTCCAGCACCAAAAAATGTACCAAAACTACCAGCTGCACCAACTGCTGCACCTTTAACACCAGCTGTGCGAAAACCTGACCAGATACCACCAAATCCCGTAAATACGGCTAAAGCTGCCGTAATAGCTTCTCCACCTGCACTTCTTTTGCGTGTAGAATCGGCTTCTACATTCACAAATTCCATTTCAATACGATTTAAAACCGTAACCACAGAACTAGCAAAATCTTTTAATCGGTCTATTTCTTGTGCTAACCCTTTTTGAATCTCTGTCTGAATTTTATCTGCCAACTTCTGTCCAGCACTTTGCAAGCTGCTAGAAACTTTGCGACCAAGTTTTTCTGTCAGAGCTTTTTTGTTGCTGACTTCTTTAGGAGTAATAGTAGTTGAGTCAATAACTTGTATCGCTGTTTGCTTTAACTCTTCTTCTATTTTATTAAGTAAAGGCCGCACATTGTATATCACATTTTCAGCTGCTCGATTAATCAGCTCTGTTTCTGCTTTTTTTCTCTGGCGCAGTTTGTCAATTTCTTGAATGGAAGTTTCGTAGGTTTTTTCAAAATCCTCTCGCTTCATTTTCAGGGCATTTTCTTGGATATTAATTGTGGATAAAATTTCCCCAGATGAAGCAATTACTCGATTCAGAGGTACTTGTAATTCAATTGCACCCCGTTCTCTCACCAGAAATTCCTCTAAAGATTTTTCAAATTCTACAAAACGACTTTTAGCCAACAATTCATCATCATTATTTTCCTTAGCTTCTAAAGCCTGATAAGCAGAAAGACCAAAAACTTTTGGTTCCCCAATTTTTTTCAAGTAAACCTCATATTCTGCTGAGTCTGTACCCCACTGTTCAGCAGCCCGTCCTATTACATATTCTTTAATCCGCTTTCTGACGCTAGCAATTACTTTATCAGCATCTCCAGGTCGATTACAGCGATCGATTCCTGTGACGACAAAAATCACACGACCTAAATCGTTTGTTAATAGTTTATTCTCTAAAAAGTCCCGTTCTACTTCTGAAACTGGGGACTGGGCCATAATCACCAAAATAGCAGCATCAACTTTTGTCAGAACCGAATATGTTACTTCCGTCATACTCGATTCATCGTTCAGCCCTGGAGTATCAATAATATCTACGTTGTTTTTGCAATAAGGAACTGGGTAATAAACAACAGCTTCCTCAACAGTTGCGGCCATGGCCTCGGCTTCTGGGGTTAATTTTGTAACATATTCATTCAGTTTTTCAATCTCTACTTTTTCTTTGCGGCTATCTTTAAATTCCACTTCTACGTATTTACTTAAACTATAAGTGACCCGATTTATTGTTGCAGAACAGGGATCAATATCTGATGGTAAGATTTCTTCTCCCAGCAAGGCATTAATAAAGGTACTTTTACCACGCTTAAATTCACCAACGACTGCTACCCGAAAAGTTTTGTTTTCAATTCTTGACAAAACATCATCAATTGATGTCAATGATTCTTGGATATTTAATTTTTCCGAAAAAGAACGCAGTCGTTTTAAATCAAGTATTAAATTATTTGTTAACTTGTTGTAATCTGTGAGTGATGCAAGCGGTGTGTTTTGGTTGTTTTCAGTTTCCATAAATTTATCCTTGATTAGTGAAGTAAATATTTTTAGTGTTTTAGCATCTATCTAAGAATATAAAAATGCTTATAATTAATGCTAGGGAAGCATCAAAGTTGAGGATTTAGGTTAATTTAATAAATCTTAACTTGCATAAATAGACTTAGTATGTATTAGTAAATATTTTTTCTAGTATTCCAATCAGCAATACACCTTGAAATTTAGCAATTCCGGATATGTTGAAAAAAATTATTTTACAATCGCATTTTCTGATTTAGGATTGAGGATAAAATAAAATGCAAAACCTCACCCTGTCCTGTCGGACATCCCTCTCCTTATTAAGGAGAGGGAAATATTTTTACGTAGTAAAAAGCGGTGGTGAGGTTCAATTGTAAAAAGAACATATTATTTAATCTGCTTCCCTTAATCAGATAACCTATTACCACATTTAATGCAAAATTTACAGTTAGCTTCATTCCCATAACTACACTTTGAACAAACTTTCTTGACTAATACATTCTCCTGATTAAATGACATAGTTGGACGACAAAGCTGCTCAGATAAATTCCAAGCATGATTCAGGATATCCTGAGTTTGTTTCTCCATGACATTGATTTCTTGTTGCTCCCTTTCAAATACAGCCTGTTCCCTTCCTTGTAACTTAGCGATGGTATTTTGAGTGTCTTCTATCCAGGAACTAAATACTTGGTCGATGCGATTTTTCAGTTGTTCTAAACTTTTACTAGCTGCGTAAATGTAGTCATTAATTATTTGATTGCTGTTGTGCGATCGCAATCCGTTTTCAATTTCTTCAATCACCTTCGATTGATAATTATTCTTAAAGTTTTTAGATTTTTGAGAATTACCTAATCCTGCGCCTACTGCTGCACCTAAAGCTATGCCTACAGGCCCAAACAAAGAACCAGCAACCCCACCAACAATTGTATATAAACCATTTGCGTCATTGTTAAATATAAATGCTTCTGAATTACTAGGAAATAAGTTGGATAAATTACTAGGTTGCCCTTGTTTGAAGTCATTTAAAGCCTGATTTAAAGAGCTTTTTACTGTTTCCCCATTACTTTGAATGGTAATATGACCATCAAATTGGTTTAACTTAGTTTCAACAGTACAAATTACTTCCGAGGCTACTTCCACTAAATTACTAACTTGCTCCGATACTGTTAATAATTCTCTGTAAATTACACCATTAATTTCTTCTGCTATACTTCGGCTAGTATTTTGCAATGCATTATCAACTTGTGTGGCAAATTGCTGTAATAGAGTATTTAAATCATTAAAAAAGCTAGTATCTATTGATTCAATAGTTTGTTCTGCTGTTTGCTTTAATTTATTTTCTAATTTTTGTGTTAATGGTGCTGTTTGAGATTTTATATTATCAATAACTGTATTTATGTGTAATATTTTCTGCGTTTCAATATTTTTGAGTTGTGAAATAATGTCGTTAATTTTTTGATATTGATATTCATTTGTATCATGGATATTTAATATTGTATTTTTTTGAATATTTAGTCTTTCAATAATTTCTGTAGCAAAATTAATCACTTTATGAACAGCAGCTTCCAAGACTATTCTTCCTCTGCTCTGGGATACGATTTCCCGCAGCATTAACTCAAACTCTGGGAAACGACTTTTAGCTAAAAGTGCATCATCATTGTTCATTTTTGCTGATAATGCTTGATAAGCAGAAAGACCAAAAATATTGATGCTGCCAACTTTACTTAAATATAGTTTATAGGCTGAAGAGTTTTTATCTAAATTTTGTTCAGCCCAGCTCTCAATACAGTCTTTGATACGCTGTTTAACCTTGTTTAATATCTTCTCAATATCTTTTTGGCGCTGGAAGTGATCGATTCCTGTAACTACAAATATAATTTGACTCAAACCGATTGTGAGCAACTTTTGTGTGAGAAAATTACCTTCAGATTCAGCAAAAGGAGCTAACGCAGATGTTACCATAATGGCAGTATCAACCTTTTCCAGCACAGACAGGGTAACTGCTGTCATGTGTTCATCATCACTTAATCCAGGTGTATCAATAATTTCTACATGATTGCGACAATAACTGACTGGATAATAAATAACTGCTTCCTTGACAGTAGCAGCAACAGCTTCACACTCTGGTGTGAGTTTAGTAACAAAACTGACTAACCTGTTAACAGTTATGTTACGCTCTTCATCATCCAGAAAAATAATTTTGACAAATGGTTCTGCCCCATAGGTTACACGGTTGAGGGTTGCTGTTGTCGGTAAAACATCTGCGGGCAAAATTTCTTCACCTAAAATTGCATTGATAAAAGTACTTTTGCCTCGTTTGAATTCACCAACAACTGCAATGGAAAATGAATCTGTCTCAATCCGCGCAATAGTAATGTCGATGGTTTGAATCAGCCTTTGTAAGTCCAGCTTTTGCGAAAAATTTCGTAGCTGGTTCAAATTGCCTACGAGTGTAAGCACAACTTGTTTGTAGTTAGTAACAATTGTCATACTTATTTGACAAGAGTGTTATACATAACAAATTAATATAGTTTTATATCTGTGCTAATTCACAGTTATAAAAATTAACTATATAGTTTTATACTTTATACTAGTGTTCGACCACGTTAATTATTAGGGGTAGAGGAAAAACCGCATTAGCTCTCGCCATGCCCGAAGGGCTTTAGGCGCAAAGAGCGCGAAGGAAGAGGAAGAGAGGACAGGTATAGAATTTGATTTACCCGGCAGAATTAAGTTGGTGGAGCACTAGGGCGTGTTTTCAAACTCGTTGTATCCTAATAAAAAGGTAATTTGAGCAGGGTGCATCGATGAGTCGAGGAGATTTAAGTAATGAACAATGGGAGGGGTTAAAA
>JAAUYD010237630.1_pt1 | contig 10370 bp, 6 predicted proteins | sample 7278101 | NCBI WGS metagenome assembly JAAUYD01 (sample SAMN14350128, study PRJNA611818) | marine sediment metagenome | isolation source: surface marine sediment (0.6m) | place: French Polynesia: Moorea | collected 2018-08
TAAACGAAAAATAAGGGTTTTTGGAGTGCTATTATTCTCCTTTTGTACCCTCAAAACCCTATTAAATCCTTGGGTGAGGGGTCAGATACACTATTCGCCAACGGTATCTTATTAAGGAGAGGGTAAGAGAGGGTTGGGGTGAATCAAGCATAAATTATAAGTAATTAAGTTAACATGACATTACAGCATATTTTATCTTAGTGAAGTACATCCAGACGGGCAGGGATGCCCATCCCATAAGAACTTTTGTATGTAGCCTTGTACTTCATTTAGCTGCAAAGTGCTGTATATTTAATGTGACTGGCGTTACTTAATCCTTCTAAGTTTCATTGATGATTCGGATAGTGCAGCCACTCCATCCCAATTTTTTCACCATATTCATACCATTTTCAAACACTAATTTACCAGAACCAACAACTTCCTTATTTCCTTGTTTACAAGATATTTTTCCCTTATTTAAACCATTGGCTGCATAAGAACCTTTAGTTGCTTTATCCACACTTTGGTTCATTCCTAAAACTTTAAAAAAGGCAGTATAACAAGATTTTTCTACAGTAGGCGCACTCCATCTCCACCAATATCCACCTCGCTTAGAAGCTGCTGTGCAATAAGGTTTTTTAGGTGCTGCTGTAGCTGGATTTGTATTTAATGCTGGAGATAAAGCCACCACACCTAATAGTAAAGCTGTAGATATAACTGATTTAACTTGCATGATAATTACCTTTTGATTTGAGTATTAACTTGGTATGTCAAAGCAAAATCATGTGCTTTGTTTGTATCCAAATAATGACTCATATAAATATTGCAACCAATAGGGAAAAATCAGGTGTTTTCTACAATCAAAATATAGGTAAAAATCAGATATTATTATTTTCGTTCCAGAGGATTCTCAACCAAAGCTGTACCCGCCTTTCTTACCACTTTTATAGCACTACATAATCAAGTTAAGACATTCTTGAACCCCCAAACCTATGAACAGTAAACTTATTACTTATTACTTATAGCAATCCGATTTGATTTGTAAAAATGGAGAGGCTCAGATCCCCGACTTTTCAAAAAAGTCGGGGATCTAACTTCTCACGTTGGCGTAGCCTGCCCGCAGGGCTTATGATTTAGGATTGCTATATTACTGAGAGAGTTGCGCGTAACGCTATATATGCCCGGATACTGCATTTTTTTTTGGCGTTCCCACAGTCGTGCAAACATTGCGTAATTTTAAGAATGTTAAAGAATTAACTTCTATTGTTTACCCATTCCCAGAATATATTGAAACATTAAAGTAAGAACAACTGCGATCGCAGACCATATTTTTGTTGATTTTGAGTTAGGGGGTTGTCCAATTAACAAGCATCAATTGTTAAAGGTAACAGGTGCTTTTTTGCATAACCGCAAACCCAATGTTCCACAATACAGCGTCTGCATGGAGTGCAAGGTTCGGGGCACTGTCTGCGTCATAATTGCCCAGGGTATACCCTGTTTAGAACCTGCCCAAACTCCTAATACTAAATCCTTAAGCCAGTTTCAAACAAAGTACATAACTGGTGCAAATTAACAATTCTGTAGAATTGATTTCCTAATCATGGAGATAAACAAATGAGGATCTTCAAAAAAATAACTAAGCAGTTAAAAACAGGTGCTTTACTCATCTTTGCTTTAACCTTAGTACCCTTATTGTTAATTGGTATTCCTCCAGCATTATCAATCAACGCAATTGCAGACAAACAAATCACCATCACAGCCGATCAAATAATTGATGATGATTTGTATTTATCTGGCGAAACATTAACCATTGATGGGACAATTAAAGGTGATGCAGTGCTATCTGGTAAAATAATTACTGTTAACGGTACAGTTGATGGCGACTTAATTGCTGCTGGTCAAACAATAACTATCAATGGTACAGTCAAAGATGATGTTCGCATTGCTGGACAAGTATTGACAATCGACAGCAAAGCCCAAATAATTGATGACTTAATTGCTGCTGGTGCAAGCTTGGAAAATAAAGCAGGTAGTACGGTTGGTGGTGATGTGAACTTTGCTGGCGCTCAAGCTTTACTCGCTGGTACAGTCAATCAAAGCGTTTCGGGAGCGATGAACTCCTTAGAATTGCGTGGTGCAGTTGGACAAAATATGCAAGTTGTTGCAATTGGCGAACCCAATCCATTGCAAATACCCTTTATCCCCAAAGCACCAGTCCCTATCCCTGAAATTCCTGAAGGTTTAACTATTCAAGATACAGCGAAAATCGGTGGCAAACTTACTTACCAATCAACCAAAGAAGCGCAAGTTAGCCAACAAGCACAAATAGTTGGTGGTACAGTACGGGAAGAATTGCAGTATAAAGGAGAACGCAAAGCCGGTTGGCATGGATTTACCCCAGCACAAACCCCAGGAGGAATCTTACTCCAACAATTGCAACGGTTAGTTGCATTACTATTAATTGGTTGGTTATTGCTGCGGTTCGTTCCGACTTGGACCCAAGGTTTGACAGCAACCCTACAAGCCAAACCAATGCCTAGTTTAGGATGGGGTTTAGTTACCTTTATTGGTGTTTTGGCGGCCATAATAATTGTGCCAATTATCACTTTCTTATTTAGTGGGTTACTGGCTTTTGTCTTACCTAGCTTAATTCTGCCTATATTTGGCATTGGTATTCTGCTTACTGCCTGCATTGGTATTGCATTTGCAATTTTTGCAACTTATGTACCGCAGATTATCATCAGTTTCTTAGGTGGACAATGGTTAATGGAACATTTACGACCAAATCAAGTAACAGGAAGAATGATTTCCCTTTTTGCTGGTTTAGTGGTACTTATATTATTAACTGCTATACCCGTATTTGGAGGTATTTTAGAGTTAATTATTGTCCTCATGGGTTTGGGTGTAGTTTGGTTACGGAGAAAACAGGAAATATATCAAAAAAGAACCATGGTATTGCAAGATTAATTCCTATTTAATCAGTGGAAGTGGGTAAATGCAAAACGCACCACCAAAAGTAATTTTTCAGATCCAAGAAATCACCAAAGTTTACCATATGGGTGAGGTGGAAGTAACAGCCCTGCATGGAGTTAACCTCAATCTTTATCAAGGGGAATTAGTAGTTTTACTCGGTCCTTCGGGAAGTGGAAAATCAACCTTACTTAATATCCTCGGTGGATTGGATATACCTTCTAGCGGTCATATTTTCTTTCACCAGCGAGATTTAACCCACGCTAATGATGCTGTTCTCACTCGTTTCCGTCGTGAATGTGTCGGCTTTATTTTCCAGTTCTATAACTTGATCCCTAGTCTCACAGCCCGAGAGAATGTTGCCCTGGTTACGGAAATTGCCTCCCATCCCATGAATCCAGAATCAGCATTAGAACTAGTAGGTTTGCACCAGAGGTTAAACCACTTCCCATCCCAGATGTCCGGGGGAGAACAACAAAGAGTTGCCATCGCCCGGGCTATTGCCAAAAATCCGGAGGTGTTGCTGTGCGATGAACCTACTGGTGCCCTTGACTTTCAAACTGGTAAACTAGTATTAGAAGCATTAGAACGAATCAACCGCGAACTGGGAACCATGACGGCAGTAATTACCCATAATGCCGGAATTGCAGCTATGGCTGATAGGGTAATCACCATGCGTAGTGGTGAGATTACTAGTATTCATTGCAACGAACAAAAAGTAGAACCCGCAGAATTGGAATGGTGAGAAAGAGTTGATAGTTGACAGTTGACAGTTGACAGTTGACAGATAGGAGTGAAGAGTTAAGAGTTAGGAGTTATATCAAGTTAGCTTAATTACTTATAATTTCTGCTTGATTTACCCCAACCCTCTCTTACCCTCTCCTTAATAGGTCGAGGGTGCCGCAGGCGGGTGAGGTTTTATAAGTATTCATCCGCACATGATATTAGGGGTTAATTGTGGCACTATCAACTATCAACTATCAACCATCAACCATCAACCATCAACTATCCGTGTCATCAGTGTCATCCATTTAATCCGTGTTCAGAGATGAAAGCACTCGATAAAAAACTATTACGAGATATCTTACACTGGCGCGGTCAAATAATTGCGATCGCTTTAGTTGTCGCCTGCGGCATAGCCAGTTTTGTCAGTATGTTAAGTGCTTACGAATCCTTACAACTTTCCCAAGCAACCTATTACAGTAATTACCGATTTGCAGATGTTTTTGTCGAGTTAAAACGAGCACCACAAAGCCTCGCCAGGAAAATTGACGATATTCCGGGGGTTGCACGGATGCAAACCAGGGTTGTTATGGACGTAACCCTCGATGTTCCCAAGCTTGCAGAACCTGCCACAGGGAGATTGGTGTCGATTCCAGAACGGCGTTCGCCCATGCTCAATGACCTGTATATTCGTCAAGGGCGTTACATCGAACCGGGTAAAAGTGATGAGGTTTTGGTCAGTGAAGCCTTTGCAAAAGCGAACAATTTGCAATTAGATGACAAGTTGGGTGCGGTAATTAACGGACGCTGGCAGAAATTACGAATTGTTGGCATAGCCCTTTCCCCAGAATACGTGTATGCAATTCGCGGTACGGGGGATATTTTCCCCGATGATCAACGTTTTGGCGTGCTGTGGATGGGACGGGAAGCCTTGGGAACGGCTTTTAATATGGATGGGGCGTTCAATGATGTGGCATTAACTTTAATGCCAAGGGCAAATTCCCAGGAGATAATTTTCCGATTAGATAAACTCTTGGAACAATATGGCGGGTTGGGTGCTTACGATAGGGAAGACCAAATTTCCAACCGCTTTTTATCGGAAGAAATTGAACAACTCCAAGGAACTGCAACCGTGGTACCAACAATTTTTCTCGGTATCGCCGCGTTTTTGCTGCATATGCTGCTTTCCCGTTTAGTTAGTACCCAGCGCGAGCAAATTGCGGTGATCAAAGCTTTTGGTTATGACAATCTCACCATTGGTTTCCACTACCTGAAATTTGTGTTAGCGATCGTTTTTTGTGGGGCACTTCTCGGTACAGCTTTGGGGTTGTGGTTTGGTGTGGCCCTAACTGAGGAATATACCAGATTTTTTAACTTTCCTTTGTTGCGCTACGAACCAAGCATCGGTTTGGTGTTAGGAGCAATTTTCATTAGTGGTGGTTCGGGGGTGTTTGGGGCTGTTAGTGCAGTCAAACAAGCCGTTTCCCTACCCCCAGCAGAAGCCATGCGTCCCGAGCCTCCAGCCCGGTTTAAAGCTACCCTGGTAGAAAGACTAGGACTGCAAAAGTTATTTTCCCCCGCCACCAGAATCATTCTCCGTAACATCGAACGCAAACCCCTTCAGGCCTTGTTTTCCATTATCGGCATTGCTATGGCGATCGCTATTTTAGTTGTTGGTCGTTATTTTAGCGATGTGATGGAATACATTGTTGACGTACAGTTTCGTAACGTCCAGCGGGAAGACATAACCATTGTCTTTAACGAACCCCGTCCAGCCCGGGTAAGGTACGAAGTGGAACATCTACCTGGTGTTATTCATGCCGAACCATTCCGGAGCGTACCAGCCAGACTGCGGTTTGAACATCGCACCTACCGCAGTGCTTTAACCGGAATTACTCCCCAAGGGGAATTACGCCGATTAATTAACAGCAACTTAAATACCGTATCATTACCATCAGATGGAGTTATATTAACAACACAATTAGCAAAAACCTTGGGGGTGAAGATTGGTGATTTATTAACGGTGGAAGTATTAGAAGGAGCCAGGCCAATCCGGAAAGTAGCAGTTGTCGAGCGAGTGGACGAGTTGCTAGGCATGTCTGCATATATGGATATTAGGGCGCTAAATCGATTAATGCGAGAAGGTGGAACCGTTTCTGGAGCATATCTCATGGTTGATGAGAACATTATCAATCGTCTCTATAGTTTGCTCAAAAAAACCCCCGCAGTTTCTGGTGTCTCCATCCGCAAAACTGCAATTGAAAAATTTTATTCCACCATTGCCGCCGGCCTAAATATTTTTACCACTGTATTAGTTATATTTGCCAGTATTATTGCCTTTGGAGTAGTTTACAACGCCGCCAGGATTGCCCTTTCCGAGCGCAGTCGCGAACTAGCAACATTGAGGATTATTGGGTTTAGCCAAGGGGAAATAGCCTTCATTTTGTTGGGAGAACAAGCCGTAATTACCGTAGTCGCAATTCCCCTAGGATTTGTGTTGGGATTTGGTTTATGTGCTTTGATGTCCAGTGCTTATCAATCAGAACTTTATCGTCTCCCTTTGGTGATCACAAATCCTAGCTATGCATTTGCATTTATTGTCATTGTGGTAACCGCAATTATTTCTGGGTTTATCATCCGCAGTCAATTGAAACATTTAGATTTAATTGCTGTGTTGAAAACGAAGGAATAATATTAAATCCCATAGCATCTGAATGATAAAAAACCGCTCCAGACACAGAGGACGCAACAGGAAGAGGAAGAGAGAGGAAATTTAAATAATTCCGATACAAACGGACATGATATGAAACGTCAAAATTACCCTTATATGTCTCTTTAACTTTGCGCCTTTGCGCCTATCCTACCCTTCACAGAACGCCTCCGGCGTTAGCGAAGATAATCTAAATTATTCTAACTCTTGTGGGATGGGCATCCCTGCCCGTCCTAATATCTAATTTAGGTGCTTTTTAACTTAATGCGTGAGATAAATTCATATTTATTCAGCAGACCCTATTTACAATCAGCAACGCCGGAATTTTAATCTGAAAGCATAGAATTTTCCCTTCTCCACGCTAATACTTCGATGTATGATGGAAGTAGGGTTATCCAACCCTCGGAGTTTGATTTTTTGGAAATGACACGCCCCTATATACCGTTGAATCTTGACGATACACATAATAAAGTATTTGATACCAACGGAGAGAATCATACTTATCATTAGCTTACTTGAAGGGGCGATCGCATCCGTAATCCGGGTAGCTCAATTAATCGGATAGCTTTTAAACAAAACACCGGATTAATTGCAAACATAATTGTGGTGGTTATGAAAAAGTTAGTCTTACTTGATAAAACAAACCAGCCCCAACCCAGTCCCAAAACTGAGTCATTCAAAAAGCACTTACCCAAATTCACCCGCCAGCAGTTAATTTATACTTCCATTGGACTAGTTACCTGCACACTTGTGGCCTTAGCGTTTCGTCCCACACCCATCAAAGTAGATACCAAACCCGTAGAACAAGGTACCCTGCAAGTAACGGTAAATGCTGAAGGAAAAACCCGAATTAGAGACGATTTTGTCATTTCCGCCACTGTAAACGGCCGCCTCAATCGGATTAAATTAGATGAAGGGGACTTGGTAAAAAAGGGAAATATAGTTGCAACAATTGACCCCTTACCATTAAATACAGCAGTTACAGAGGCTATAGGGAAATTAGCAGAAGCAAAAGCCCAACGCCAAGGAGTCGCCACCTTAAGACCAAAATCAGAACAGCTAGCCCAAACTCGCAGCCGTATTAGTGTAGCTCAAGCCAACCAACTCCAGGCGAAAGCTAGGGTAGCCCAAGCCCAAGCAGCCCTTGCACAAGCGCGACGGGACACACAACGGGCCCAAGAATTAGCAGCCACAGGAGCCATTCCCAGTCAGGAAAAAGAAAGAACAGAACTTAATCAAACTACCAGGGAAAAAGAATTAGAATCTGCCATACTAGCCGCAAAAGCCGCAGGGAAGGAAGTGGACGCAGCCCAAGCACAGTTACGGGTGTTGCAAAGAGAACAACGGGACCCCGATTATTTACTCAAAGTTTACGATGCCCAAATTGCAACTATTGAAGCCCAACTTGCCAAACTCCAAGATGATGCATCCCGCACTAATATTTATGCACCCATCAACGGACGAGTATTGCGGGTGTTACAAAAAAGTTCAAACTTTGTCAGTGAAGGTACTCAATTAATCAAAGTAGGCAACCCCAAAGATTTAGAATTAGTAATTGATGTTTTATCAAGGGATGCACTCAACATCAAGCCTGGGAATACAATTCTCATTGAGCAAAAAAATAATCACATTCAGAATTCTGTGACAAACTCCTTAAAAGCCAAAGTCCGATTGGTAGAACCATCAGCTTTCACCAAAGTTTCTGCTTTGGGAGTAGAAGAACAGCGTGTCAATGTCATTGGCGATTTTGTTGATTCCTCTGGTTATTTTGGTGATGCTTACCGGGTTGACGTGCAAATTGTGGTTTGGGAAGGTAAAAACGTTTTGAAAGTACCTTTAAGCAGTCTTTTTCGCTGCGATAATAACTGGTGCGTATTTGTAGTCAAAGATCAAAAAGCCCATCGTCAAACCGTAAAAATAGGTAATCGTAGTAACTATGAGGCAGAGATTCAATCAGGACTTAGTAAAGATGAAATAGTCATCTTATATCCCAGCGAGCAAATAGAAACAGGTACTGCTGTTCAACCTCGTTGACGGTTGACGGTTGACGGTTGACGGTTGACAGTTGATAGTTGGTAGTTGACGGTTGACAGTTGGTAGTTGGTAGAAACCTCCCACACTCCCCCTGCCTCTTCGGTGATAGTCCTTGAGTCGAACAATGCTGCCCTAACCAATATGTCCATTGCTATAAATATTGAAACTAATAGGGATGTTGTTTCCTTCCCCTACATCCGCTCATTTACATAGGGTCTGCTGAATAACTATAAAGCATTGATTTATCAATGCATAAGGGCTGTTTTCTCCGGGTAAAATGCAAGAAAATAGGGGTTTGAGGTTCAAAAACCTTGCATCTGGAGTTTTTTGAAGTCTGGAAAAATGGAAACAATAGGGCCCGAACTATTGCCTGTTGCCTGTTGCCTGTTGCCTACCCTCACCCAAAGACTTTTTCAGCAAGCCCTACATACCATATTGTTATCACCTCTTTCCCCTCTCCTTAATAAGGAGAGGGGTGTCCAAAGGACGGGGTGAGGTTTTTGCGGTAACTAATCATCCGGATTTCATAATGACTAAAATCCAAAATCAACAACGGATTATCTGTTTTTCAAAATCCAAAATTTTCATCGCGGAACCGGAACTTTATTCAGTATGGATGCAATCACCGCCTCTAGTTGTAAACCATCTAACATCGCTTCTGGTTTGAGTATGAGTCGATGACGTAATAATGGGGGTGCAACCGTCTTCACATCATCAGGGGTAACAAAATCCCTACCTGCTAAATAAGCCGAGGCTTGGGAAGTGACAAACCAAGCACCAGCAGCACGGGGAGAAGCACCCAAAGCTAAATCTGGATGTTGGCGGGAGGTTTTCACTAAAGCCAGGATATAGTCAATAATTGCTTCAGAAACTTTTACCTGTTGCACAGCTTGTCTTGCCTGCAAAATTTCCTCCACAGTAGTCACAGTTTGCAAGCGAGCAATATCTAAACGCCTGGCAGCAAAACCTGCTTGACGGTTGAGTAACATTTGTTTTTCTGCGGCTTCATCGGGATAATCCACTATCAATTTGAAGAGAAATCGATCTAACTGTGCTTCCGGTAAAGGATAAGTCCCCTCAAACTCTAAAGGGTTTTGAGTCGCAATTACCCAGAATAACTCCGGTAAAGGTAAGCTTTCCCCATCCAACGTCACCTGCATTTCTTCCATAGCTTCTAACAGTGCAGCTTGGGTTTTGGGGGGAGTACGGTTAATTTCGTCTGCTAGAAGTATTTCCGTAAATATTGGCCCCTTTTTCAGGGTGAAGTTGCGGGTATTCAAATCAAAAATATTCGTACCAGTAATATCTGCGGGTAAAACATCCGGTGTCAGCTGTATCCGACTAAACTCAGCTTGGATAGATTGTGCCAGTACTTTTACTAGTAAAGTTTTACCTGTACCGGGTACACCTTCTAAAATAATGTGCCCCCCTGCAAGTAAGGCGATTAACAACTGATGGATGAGATGAGATTGTCCAACTATGACTTGGTTAATTGCTTTACTAAGTCGATTCAATATGGGGTTAGTATCATTCATGCATTATCTAGATGGATTTGTTCAGTTCCCGCCAAAATTGTAAAACAAAAAGTCTCAAGGTGTAGCCACTAACACAAAAAACTTTGCGTTACTCCCCTAAGCGAACAATACGTAATACCATTTTCAAAAAAGAATGGGGCAGATGGGTAGGGGCACGGCACCAGTAAGATAGTTTGATACACAATAAGAATTGTGGATGCCGTGCCCTTACCAAGAATGTATGTCTCGCAAACATTATCTCTGTAATCCTGGCGAACAGTACTAGTAGTTCATTGCATTAGTTCTAATGACTGGGTAACAGATCCCCGACTTCTCAAAGAAGTCGGGGATCTAAACACCCGCGACTCGTCAAAATTAATGAAAAGGAGTACTAGTGGTCTGTCCCATTAGTTTTGATGGCTATTTCCCAGTCGTCTTTA
>JAAUYD010084301.1_pt1 | contig 10369 bp, 11 predicted proteins | sample 7278101 | NCBI WGS metagenome assembly JAAUYD01 (sample SAMN14350128, study PRJNA611818) | marine sediment metagenome | isolation source: surface marine sediment (0.6m) | place: French Polynesia: Moorea | collected 2018-08
CTCCCCCTAGTCCGTCCGCCGCTTCGCTCCTCCTGCGTTCCATCGGGAGGTCGGGGATGGGGGGTGGGCTCCGGCTCATGGCTCGGCGCCGACGTGGACTCCGCGCCCGGACGTCCGACTGCCGGCACTGGAACGCTTCGCGTTCTGCGCCGGTCCGCACCGGCGGACGGGTTGCCTTGCTGCGCTTTACTTCGCCTCCGCCCATCCCCCATCCCCGACTCGCAGCGACTCCTCGACACCGGAGCCGGTAGGACAGGACCTCGCACGGTCGGGTCCCAGTCTGCCCGGATGCTTCGAGGAGGAGGCGTGGGGTGGGCGGAGGCGAAGTCAAGCGCAGCCTCGCCCACGGGTTCGTCGTGACGGAACCGGCGTAGAGCGCGAAGCGCTCCAGAGCCGGCTGCACCCCGCCAGCGAGCGGAGAGGAAGCCCCGCAGCGAGCCATGAGCCGCAGCCCACCCCACGCCTCCGATCCTCCCGACGCATGCACGAGGAGCGAAGCGGCGGACGGACTAAGGAGAGGATGCCCCCCGCGGATCGGGGGAGATGGAGACGGGCATGCCGGGCGTGAGGCCCTTGGCGGCCGCGGTGCCGGCGGCGAGCTCGAGGATCAGGTCGGAGGGCTCGGGCGGGCGATAGATCGGGGGGCGCTTCGTCTCGGGGGCGTGGGGCACGTTCTCGGTGATGCCGACCACGCGGTCGCCGTGGATCCAGACGATGTCGATGTCGAAGAGCATGTCCTTCATCCAGAACGAGTAGAGCCCCGGCCGCTCGTAGGGAAAGACCATTCCTTCGTTGGGCCCAAGCGGTGCGTGGCCGCCGAGCCCGCGCGACTTGCGCGCCGGCGTATCCGCCACCTCGACGTCGAAGACGTGCATGCCGACGCTCATCTTCTGGCGCGGAAGCTCGTCGACCGCGGCCTCGGGAGGCTCTGGCTGCGGGCTCGGGCCCGTCGCATCGGTGGCGTCGGTGCACGCGAGGAGCCCAAAGAGGAGGACGCCGAGCGCGGCGGACCACGGATGTCGCTGCATGGAGGATGGCTACAGTGGCCGGCCCATGATGTCCAGCATCCTCCTGGCCGGCCCATGACGTCCAGCATCCTCGGCGTGCGCAGCGCACGGACGGTCTACAACCTGGCCGACGCGATCCTCGCGGAGCCCGACCGGCGCGGTCCGGACGGCGCCGTGCGCGACGTGCTCCCCGCGTTCGAGCGGGCGCTGCGGCACGAAGGGCTGGGCGCGATCCGTCGCACCTGGCTCTGCCTGCTCCTGCTGGACTACTGGCCGCTGCTGGCCGGTCCCGCCCGCCGGCGCTTCTGGCGCCTCGAGGCCGCGGACCGGGAGCGCTGCTTCGCAAAGCTCGAGTCGGCCCCGGGGCTCGGAGTCCTGGCCCGGCAGCTGGAACGGCGGCTACTCGACGCCGCGGCGGATCAGTCGACCGACGGCGCGTAGTACTCGAAGTCGACGACGTTCTCCCGCAGGTACTCGCGGAGATCGTCGACCAGCTTCTTCTCGAGCTGGCGCACCCGTTCGCGGGTGACCCCGAGCTCGTCGCCGAGCTCCTGGAGCGTGGCCGGCGGGTCGGCCAGCACGCGCTCGCTCATGATGCGCTTCTCGCGTTCGCCCAGGTTCTCCGCGAAGTCGCGCACCTGCTCGAGGAACACGCGGCGCAGGTCGCTGTCGGCCAGATGGCCTTCGGCCGACTCCTCGTCGGACACGACGAAGTCGCCGAAGCTCGCGCCGCCATCCTCGTCACCCACGGGCGCGTCGAGGGACAGGTCGCTGCCGGACAGCCGCTGCTCCATCTCGATCACGTCCTCCTCGCTCACGTCGAGGCGCTCGGCGATGAGCTTGGGGGCGGGCTTGAATCCCTGCCGCTCGAGCTCGCGCTTCTCCTTGTTGAGCCGGAAGAAGAGCTTGCGCTGCGCCCGGCTCTTGCCGAGCCGCACGAGGCGGATGTTGTCGATCAGGTACTTCAGGATGTACGCGCGGATCCAATAGGCCGCGTAGGAGGCGAGCCGGGTCCCCTGGAAGGGGTCGAAACGCTGGACGGCCTGGGCGAGGCCGACGTTTCCCTCCTGGATCAGGTCGAGGGTGTTGGCCCAGGCCCGGCGGTACTCGAAGGCGATCTTCACCACCAGCCTGAGGTTCGAGAGCACCAGCTGACGGGCGGCGTCGGGATCGCCGTCCTGCACCCAGCGCAGGGCCAGCTCGTGCTCCTCCTCGCGCGAGATCGGGGCGTACTGGCGCAGCTCCGCCATGTAGCGCGTGAGCGAGTCGGTCGGCTCGAGGCTGCCAGGCGACTTCTCCGCGGGCAGGACCTCGGCCGGCTCGGCCGCGACCAGGGCGGACTCCTCGCTCTGCGTGGCCTCGACGGCGGTCGTGTCGGGGCCGTCGCTCTCGGAGGAGATCTCGGCGGCCGAGGGGAGTCCGTCGCCGTCGGGGTGGGGGCCCGCTTCGTTCACCGCAACAGGCTAGCCGGCGGGGGATGGGGGAGAAACCGCGGCTCAGGCCGGGGGACCCGACGAAAAAGGGGCGAAGCCGGTTGCGGCTCCGCCCCTTTGGACGTTCTCGACGGGGTCGCGACTACTTCTTGAGCGAGCGGATGAACGCCACGAGATCGCTGATCTGCGTGTCGTTCAGGTGCTTGAAGTAGGGCATCGCGTTGCTTCCGCCGTACTCGGCCGGGCCGTTCTTGATCACCAGTGCCAGGTCCTCGTCGTCACCCACGGTGCCGTCGCCGTTGGCGTCGTACGCGAAGACGCCCTCCTGGAGGTTGCGGGGCTTCGGGTCGAGGGCCGCCGAGGCCGGGCCGTCTCCAGTGCCCTCGGCACCGTGGCAGGTCCAGCAGGTGCCCATGCCGGCAAAGAGGGCCTTGCCCGCGGCCGCGTCGCCCGCGAAGGCGGCGCCGGGCACGAGCCACAACAGCAGGGCGGAGGCCGCCAGCAGGCAGCGAAGCGTGGATCCGGGGACGAGATGCATCGGGAAGGTCTCCTGAGAGTCGGGCCGCCCCGGGGGGCGGAGAGAAGGATCTGAGAAGGATCTCGATTGGACGCGGACCCTAGGTGCTGTATTCGACAGCGTCAACGAAACCGCGGGCCTGGGGAAGCTCTGCAGAAGTCGACGACACGCAACGGACAGGCCCCGACGGCCCGTGTAGAGAGCCACGTGCAGAGTCTCTAGAGCTTGGCCTCCCCGATCTCGTGGAGCAGCTCGATCAGGGTGCGGACGCCGAAGCCGGTGGCTCCGCCCCGATGGAGCGGGGTGCCCGTCTCGCTGTCGGCCACCGAGGCGATGTCGAGGTGAGCCCAGGGGCCGTCTCCGGCGAAGTGCCAGAGGAAGGCCGCCGCCGTGATCGTGCCGCCCTCGCGTCCGCCCGTCTGCTTCACGTCGGCGATCTTGCTGCGCATGTGCTCGCGATGGACGTCCCAGAGCGGCAGCTGCCAGAAGCGCTCGCCGACCTTCTCGCCCGAGCGGATCAGCAGCTCGACCAGCCGCTCGTGGTTTCCGAGCACCGCCGCCGACCAGCTGCCGAGGGCCACGCCGCAGGCGCCAGTGAGGGTCGCGAGGTCGATGGTCGCGATGGGATCGAACTCGGTGCGGGCCAGATGCAGGCAGTCGGCCAGCACGAGCCGACCCTCCGCGTCCGTGTTCTGGACCTCGATCGTCTTGCCGCAGGCGCTGGTGATCACGTCGTCGGGCCGGTAGGCGGTGCCGCTCGGCATGTTCTCGACGGCGCCCACGATGCCGACCACGTGGTGGGGCACGCGCAGCAGCGCCGCGGCCCGCATCGCGCCGATCACCGTGGCTCCGCCGGACATGTCGTGCTTCATCTTGACCATGCTGGTCGACGGCTTGAGCGAGAGTCCGCCGGAGTCGAAGCACACGCCCTTGCCGACCAGACAGATCGTCTTGCGGCCGCGGCTGCCGGCAGCGCCCTTCTTGGGCGCGTTGTGCTCCAGCACGATCAGCCGCGGCGGATTCGCGCTGCCCTGGGCCACGGCCATCATCGCGCCGAACTTCCGCCGCTTCAGCTCGGCCGGCTCCATGATGCGGATCTTGAGGCCGACCTCCTTGGCCACGTCCGTCGCCCGCTTCGCGACCTCGACGGGCGGCAGGTGGTTGGGCGGTTCGTTCGAGAGGTCACGCGCCAGGTTCTGCGACTCGGACAGGGCGATGCCGGTGGCCGCGGCGGTCCGTGCGGCCCGGGTGTCGCCCGACTCGAACAGCAGCTGAGCCGACTCGACCCGACGCCGGGGCTCGTCGTCGCCTCCGTTGCTCTGGTAGCGGTCGAAGCGGTAGGCGCCGAGCACCAGCCCCTCGGCGAGGGCCTGGGCGACGCCGGAAGTCTTGAGCCGCCGGGAGGAGGGCGCCAGGATGGCGAGGCTCTTGCCGCCCCGGCTCTCGGCGGCGCGGATCGCACGCCCCGCGGCCTCGCGCAGGCCCTCCGCATCGAGCTCCGAGTCCTCGCCGAGCCCGAGCAGCAGGATGCGCTCGGCCTTGCAGCCCTCGCCCGGGTACAGCACCAGGGTCTGTCCTCGGCGGCCGCGGAAGTCGCCCACCGAGAGCACCTCGCCGATGCGACCGGAGAGGGCGCGATCCACCGCCTGGGCGCGGGCCGGCAGTCGCCAGCGCGCCGGATCCAGCTCGCACAGCGGAAGCACCAGCCAGTCCGCCGGACAGTCGGCGGCGCGGCGCGCGCTCACGCTGACGTCCAAGGGTGCCGGGCTCTGCTTCCGCGATCTTGCTGCCGCCATGGGCGTCTCCTAGTTTCCGTCCACTTCTACCAAGAGAGTGGTATGGGCTTCGTCATTGCTGGGACGGTCTGGGGGGAACGTCTCGCGAGCCTCGATCCGCTGGTCCTCATCTGGCAGGCCAGCTGGATCGTACAGCTCGTCATCCTCCTCCTGGCCGCCGCCTCCGTCATTTCCTGGGCCGTGATCGTCTTCAAATGGCGTGAGCTGGCCGGAGCCGAGCAGGATAGCGAGGCATTCCTCGAGGTGTATCACGAGGGTGACTACGAGCGTGCCTACGAGGCCGCTCGGGACTGCGATCGCGGTCCGCTGCCCGCCATCTTCCTGGTGGTGATGTCCGAGATCAAACGCATGGCGCGCTACGGCGGCGCCGATGCGGCCGAAGGTCTCGACGAAGGTCAGCTCTTCACGCTCTCGCGGCACATCGCCTGGGCTTCGGCCGAGGAGTCCATGCGCCTCGAGTCGCGTCTCTCCTTCCTCGCCACGGTGGGTAGCGCCTCGCCCTTCATCGGTCTCTTCGGGACCGTGGTGGGCATCATCAACTCGTTCACCGGAATCGGTGCGAGCGGCAGCGCGAGTCTCGCGATCGTCGCGCCGGGTATCGCCGAGGCCCTGATCGCCACCGCCATCGGCCTGCTCGCCGCGATTCCGGCGACGATCTTCTACAACGTGTTCGTCGCTCGCCTGCGAGAGCTCCGCCAGGCGATCGATCTCTTCGAAGCCGAGCTCGAAGGCGATCTTCGCCGGCGCAGTCTCAAGTCCGTGCCGCCGATCGCCGCGGAGGCCTGATGGCAGCGGGCAAGATGGGCCGCGACCACCAGGCGATGTCGGAGATCAACGTCACGCCGTTCGTCGACGTGATGCTCGTCCTGTTGATCATCTTCATGGTGACCGCACCGATGATGCAGCAGGGTCTCGACGTCGATCTGCCGAATACGACGACCCAGCCGATCCGGATGCAGGACGAGCCGCTCGTGCTCACCATCAAGAAGGACGGCACGGTCCACCTGGCCCAGACCGAGCTGCCCTTCGAGGAGCTGGAGACCAAGCTGGCCGCGATCCTCGAGGGGCGCGACCTGAAGGGGATCTTCCTGCGCGCCGACCAGGCCGCTCCCTACGGCGAGGTCGTCAAGGCGATGGCCGCCGCGCGCCGGGCCGGTGCCGAGAGTCTCGGCATCGTGACCGAGCCCGAGTGAGATGATCGAGGGCGAGGGGGAAGCGGGCGTTGATGGGTCTGGCGGCGGACTGGAGCCTCGAGCTCGAGGCGGAGCGCAGCCGGCGCTTCCGGAAGCTCCTGCTCTACTCGGCGCTGGCGCACATCTTCGTGATCAGCTCGATGATGCTCTCGCCCCGGCCGATCGTCCGGCCCGCGCTTCCGGCAGTGGTGGAGGTGCAGCTCCACGCCGCGCTGCCGTCGTCGGCCGCCCCGCCGCCCGAGCCCATTCCGGAGCAGCCGAAGCCGGAGCCGCCGCCGCCGCCCGTCGCGAAGCCCAAGCCGCCGGTGCCGGAGAAGGTGGTGCTGCCCGAGGAGCCGAAGCCGCTCCCGAAGCCCAAACCCAAACCCAAGCCCAAGGCGAAGCCCAAGCCGGTGGCGAAGAAGCCCGATCCGAAGCCTCCGCCGGAGACCGAGGAGAGCTACGACGACTTCCTGGCCTCGCTCCGTGCCGAGCGCGCCGCCAAGGCGCCGCCGGGGCCTCCGACGGCGGTTGCCCGGGGTCCCCGCGGGCCGACGGGCCCGGGGATCGTGCTCCCGCCCGAGGTCGTGGGCTGGATGCGCCAGGCCAAGGTGCACGTGACGCGCGCCTGGGTGCTCGCTCCCAACTTCAGGACCCTGCCGCTCGAGACCGAGATCGCCGTGCGCGTCGACCGCTCCGGGGCCGTCCGCGCCACCCGCATCACCCGGCGGTCGGGGAACCCCTGGTTCGACGAGAGCGTCGAACGTGCCATCCGCAAGGCCAGTCCTTTGCCGCCGCCCCCCGAGGCGGAAGAGTGGAGCTTCATCTTCCGGCCGGAAGACCTGCTGTGAGGCCGGTCTGGTCCCGCCGGGGACGCGGCTCCCAGGAGTGTGCCCAGACCCTCGGGAGGACCCTTTCTTGATGGCTGTTCTTGGAAGGCCCGGCGCTCGGGGCCTACGGGCCTCGTACGTGCCGTGGCTGCTCGCGATCGCGCTCGTGGCCTCGGCCGCGAACGCCCAGCGGCGGCCGCCGATCATCATCGAGAATCCCGGGGCCCGGGCCTATCGCGTGGCCATCCAGGAGTTCCGGCCCTCGCGGCCCGGCTCGGAGTCGGCGGCGGCGGCCGTCGAGCAGGCCATGGAGCGCGGCCTGGCCTTCGCCGCACTCTTCGACGAGGTCGATCGGCGCGCCTTCCTCGGACCCACCCGCACGCCGCCTCTCGATCGGGGAGATCCCGTGGTCTGCCCCAACTGGTCGCAGATCGGCGCCGACGCCCTGATCCAGGCCGAGATCGAGGAGGCGGGCGAGGGCGTGCGGGCCGAGTTCAAGCTCACCGACGTCTCGCGCTGCGTGGCCATCCTGCACAAGCGCTACCGCATCACCAAAGCCGAGCTGAACCGCATGGGCCACGCGATGGCCGACGACGTCGTCGCCGCCTTCACCGGACAGCCGGGCGTGTCGGATACCGAGGTCGCGTTCATCTCCACGCGCACGGGCGCCAAGGAGGTGCACGTAATGAACGCGGACGGGTCGGGTGTGCGCGCTGCCACCAAGAACCGTTCGCTCAACCTGTTCCCCGGCTGGTCGCCCGACGGCGACGCCATCGTCTACACGTCCTACCGCTATCGCGTTCGCCCGCAGCTCTTCCTGCTCACGCGCGGGGAGCGCTCGCCCGGGCGCATCCTGCGCAACCTCGACAGCTCGAGGCCCCTCTACCGGGGCGTGTTCTCGCCGACGGGAGACCGGCTCGCCGTCGTGATGAGCGTCGACGGCGCCGCCGAGATCTTCACCGTCGGGCGCCAGGGGCAGGCACTCAAGCGGCTGACGCGCAGCGGGGCGATCGAGATGTCGCCCAGCTGGTCGCCGGACTCGCGGCGCATGGCGCTCGTCTCGGATCGGACCGGGTCGCCCCAGGTCTACGTGATGAACGCCGACGGCTCGGGGCTCCGCCGACTCACCTTCAACGGCTCCTACAACACGAACCCGAGCTGGTCGCCCGACGGCCGCTGGATCGCCTACGAGAGCCGCGTCGGCGGTCAGTTCGACATCTGGCTGATCGACCCCGAGGGCCGCACCAACACCCCGCTCGTGACCCACTCGCGAAGCGACGAGCACCCGAGCTGGGCGCCCGACGGCCGCAAGATCGCCTTCGCCTCCACGCGACGAGGCCGCTCGGACATCTACGTGATCGACATCAACGGCAAGAACCTTCGCCGCGTCACGAACGAGGGAGAGAACACGAACCCCGCCTGGGGTCCGTACCGCCGGTAGCAGTGAGCCGGAAGGGAGCACCGCATGAGCATCCATCGCACCTCGAGACGACTTGCCGGATGGGCCCTCGTTGCCGCGGCCCTGTCCCAGACTGCGTGCGTCACGGTGGCCGAGCACCGCAAGCTCGAGCAGCGCGTGAACGAGCTGAAGGCGCGTGGCGGCGGCGCGACGGGCCAGTCGCTGGCGGACCTTCGCACCGAGGTCGCCCAGCTGCGCGACACCCTGTCGCGCGTCGAGGGCCGGCTCGAGGTGGCGGAGCACAGCGCCCAGCGGGCGATGGAAGAGGCCCAGCAGGCACGCATGGAGGCCAACGCCGGCGCCGGTGCCGCACCGGGCTACGCGACAGGCGGGGCGGCCCTGGCTGCGAGCGGGCCTCCCGGGACCTCGGGTCCCCCGGCCTCCGCCCTCGGCCCGGCGACGGGCCCCTACGGAGCTCAGGGGGCGGCGCAGGCCGCTCCCCCGCCGGCCTCGGCCGAGCTCGCGGCCTACCGGAGTGCGTACGACGCCTGGCGAACCGGCGAGACCGAAGCCTGCATCGATCGCTTCGGGCGTTTCCTGCAGACCTACCAGTCCTCCACCTACGCGGACGACGCCTCGTACTGGCTGGCCGACTGCTACTACAAGCAGGGCGACTACCGGAACGCGGTCCTGCGCTTCGACGACGTCGTGCAGACCTTCCCGAACAGCGAGAAGGCGGCCGAAGCCCTCTACCGCCAGGGGGAGTCGCTGCTGAAGCTGAACCGCGCCCGAGCCGCCGAGACCGCCTTCCGGCGCTTGATCAGCGACTACCCGACCAGCGGCTCCGCCTCCGAGGCCCGGCGCCAGCTCCAGCTGATGGGAGCCAGCTGAGCATGGGAGCCAGCTGAGCCGCGCCGTCCGACCCGCCAGGCGCGCCCGCCGGGGGCCTCGAGTGGCCCTCTCCGCCGCCGCTCCAGCGGAGGGGACTGTCGCCGAGCTTTCGCTACTGTTCGGAGCCCTCGAAATCGTCCCTCGGACGCAACGTCAGTTCGTACGGATCGGAGCAAGGCCAGGATGAGGAAGCGGGAGCTCGACAAGTTCCGGAAGCTGTTGACCGAGCAGCGCGACCAGCTCGTCGGAAACGTCAAGCGCGCCAAGCAGGGCGACATCCATCTCGATCCCGACGACTTCCCCGACGAGATCGACACCGCGTCCTCCGAGGTGAACCTGGCCTTCATGGGTCGCTTGCGAGAGCGCGAGCGCGGGCTCCTCGCCAAGATCGAGCAGGCCCTCGAGAAGATCGAGGACGGCGTGTACGGCGAGTGCGAGGGCTGCGGGGAAGAGATCGGCCTGAAGCGCCTGGCTGCCCGGCCCGTCGCCGAGCTCTGCATCGACTGCAAGTCGGAGCAGGAGAAGCTCGAGCGCAACCTGGGATAGGGCGCATGGGCTCCCCGCCCGCTGCGCTCTCGGGCCCGGTCCTCGGCGTCGAGAGCTCGTGCGACGAGATGGCCGCCGCGGTGGTGGACACCGACGGGGCCATCCTCTCGAGCGAGGTGCACGACCAGGCCGAGGTGCATCGCCCCTACGGCGGCGTCGTGCCCGAGCTGGCATCGCGCGACCACCTGCGCGCCGTATCGACGGTCGTGGCCGCGGCCCTCGCCAAGGCGGGCCTCGAGACGAAGGACCTCGCCGGTGTCGCGGTGACCGCGGGGCCCGGGCTCATGGGGTCGCTCCTGGTGGGCCTCTCCTTCGGCAAGGCCCTGGCCTATCGCGCGGGGCTCCCGATCGTCGGAGTCCACCACCTCGCCGGCCACCTGGCCGCCGCCGAGCTGGCCGACCCCGAGCTGCGCCCGCCCTATCTCGGGCTCGTGGTCTCGGGTGGGCACACGGCGCTGTACCGGATCCACGAGAGCGAGCCGGCCACGACGCTCGGACAGACCCGGGACGACGCGGTCGGCGAGGCGTTCGACAAGGTCGCGAAGCTGCTCTCGCTCCCGTACCCCGGCGGCCCCTCCCTCGCCCGGCTGGCCGAGAAGGGCGACGAGACCCGCATCGCGTTCCCGCGGCCGATGGAGGATGCCGGCCTCGACTTCTCCTACAGCGGCCTCAAGACCGCGGTCGCCCTCGAGATCGAGGCACGCTCGCCCATGGACGAGACGGCGCGGGCGGATCTGGCGGCGTCCTTCCAGGCGGCGGCGACCGACGTGCTCGTCAC
>JAAUYD010106381.1_pt1 | contig 10369 bp, 7 predicted proteins | sample 7278101 | NCBI WGS metagenome assembly JAAUYD01 (sample SAMN14350128, study PRJNA611818) | marine sediment metagenome | isolation source: surface marine sediment (0.6m) | place: French Polynesia: Moorea | collected 2018-08
TATTTGCTCCGATAAGGAACTTCTTTGCAACAATTAGGGAGGTTTTTAACCAACTTTGGGGAGTTGACTTCCTCTGCTTATAGAAGCAGCGCGTTTTGCATTGGGGTAAAATCTCCGTTGCAAAACGTTATTCGCTCATTCTACATTCTTTTAATATATCCGTGTTAACTTATTAACTTCTGTGAATCAACTTCACATCCGAGCTACAAAATTTTTGAATATGCTGCCGGTATCATTCCCCCATTCCCAATTTGCCAAAATCCCCACTCGGTTAATTGTGAGTTTGACAGCATCGGGATAAACATCGGTCAAGGCGCGATAGAGAACTGGCTCATTGTTGACATATACCATGTAGTTCATGCCGTCAAAAATCATCCGCAGGTTGTGAGTTACTCCCCATCTCACCCCACTGCCTACATTGGTCCAAACTGCATCATATAATTCCTCAAAGCCATTGAGATAGAAAAAGGAAGATATGGATGCACCCCCATAGCAATCATCCAGCCAGTTATTGACAGTGATGTAATTATCTGCATCTTGCCAAAATATCAATCCACCCCGACCTCTTTCTCTTTGTCCGCGGCTGGTACCGGGTGGTGTGATGTCTACTTCTAAATCGGCAAAATTAGGGTTGTCCCAGGGGAGGGTGTAAGCGGTACGCCCAGGATTAGGATATTTACGGCTAGCTTGAACTTTAGCGCTATTATGCCCCGTTAAGGCGATCGCTCCCGTTCCCATTTCCCGTCGCCAAACTTTTTCGCCAATATTGGTGATTGTACCCCCTAAATCTTGGATGGGAGAGACAAAATTATCACCAATAACCACCTTTGTACCCTTAGCTTCCCAAGGGGAGCCAAGGTCGAGTTCTTGGGGAATGGAAACCACAGGGGGATGGGCTTCTAAGGCTCGGAAATAGAGATTGCTGTTGGCTTGGGTGGCTGCAATCCCAATGGCTGCTTCTGTATGTAAACGGGAGTCAACAAACCGTTTATTAAATACTAATTTGCCGTTGAGGTACAGGCTAAAGGTTTCACCTTCATCTAATATTTGTAAGGAATTAATGGCGTTTGGCTGCAAAAACCATACATTACTCGCAGCTAAGGTTTCCCATTGACTATTTTCCCTGATCCGCAACCGACAGCGATCGCTCGATGCTTCAAAACTCCAATAGTTGTTCTCATCTCCCACTCGCCACAGCAAACTGACATCATTGGCTTTGGTTGGGGTTTCCACAACTAGGTGGATTAATCCAGAAGTACTACCACAATCTAACACCGCTATGCTATCTGCTTCAGTGGCGATGGTTCCTTTGGCTGTTCGTTGGTAACATCCCTGCCATATCTGCCATTCCCCACCCCGTTCGGCTGCAACATTATTTACCTTGCCATCACCCGTCAAGCTATCTGCTGCTTGAGCCGTACCATACCAAGTAGTTAGTGCTGGAATTTCCGCTACTTGAGTGCCGTAAACCCTGGTATCAATGCGAAATCCAATTTGTCCGAGTACACTTTGATAAAGTGCAGCGTAAACTTGAGGATCGTCATTAAAGGCATCAATGGCAACGGGACGCATATGAGGATAAGCGCCCAAACCACAGGCATTAGGTACTGAAGCTGCGTAGTAAGCTGCTCCTTTTTCTCGCAGCACCACAATGTAGTAGGTTTGCAGATTTTTCAAACCCTTAAAAGCGGAGAGCATATTCTCACCCACGCGGGTCCAAACTTCGCCATTTTCTGCACCCGTGGCATGAATAATCAAGCCATTCCCTTCAGAAAGAGGATTCTCTGGTACTTCCTGGGGGAACCAACCTATAGCTAAGTTTTCATCTAATTTGGGTACGTGAAAATACTTAGCAAATTCTGGTGATGTGCGAATCCACCACCAGAATTGCCTTGCTGTCCATCGTTTCTGTGGACTTTTCAACCACTGCCAAAAACGGTCTAAGGGCTTTTCTGTCTCGCTACCAATCAGCCAGCGATGAAGTCTTTCCTGAATGGATTCAATTCTTTCAGATTGGGAAGTATTGTGGCAATTTACCAAGAATACGGCAAAAGCAAGCCCATTGGTGCGGGTATAGGGACCGTAGGCAATTCCCTGTCTTCCCCAACCTGCTGCGACCATTGGTTGGATACGTAATGCACCATTGTCGATGGCAATTAATTTTTCTACGTCTACACCTTTACGGGTGATACCGCCAGGGCTTTTGCTACCAATAGTTTTACCAGCAGATTTACTGTCAGTATAGTTATCTGTAATACCTTGGTTGATAATAATAGGTGGATTATTTTTTTTAACTGGTTCAATTAACATTTAGATACCCCTAATTTTATACTGACGAAATAATTCATAATTTTGAAAAAAGCATTCTACAAATTCACCTTGGGAAACATTATTAAGAGTCCACCAATGGGGATGGGGAATAAATTCACTCATTTGGGATTCATGTTCGTTTAAGGCAGCTCGTTTCTGTTCTAAAACATCACCAATATATACAGAACTTTTAAATTTTTTCAGCAGGCTCAATTCCGGTATCAACTTCTTTTTTAAAATTTGATTATCTTGACCATTTGTCCAGGGCCACTGATTCCATAGCCAAATTGGATATTCATAAACAATTGCAGAAAATTCACATTTTTTTAGTGCAGCAATGACAATATGATTAGTAGTATCATGGTCTGGTGGTCCATCTTGACAGTAGGGAACAAATACTTCTTGGGGCAGGAAATTAACAATAATATTTGATACTTTTTGAATCGTGGGGAGAATATTATTTCTTAATTTGCCATCTTTAACTTCCAGAAATATGACATCATGTTCTTCAACCCCCATTTTTTTGGCTGCTGCTAGGGCTTCTGATCTACGTATAGCCTTAAGTTCCTGTGATTCAATCAGATTATGGGAGCTAGAACCATCCGTCATAAAAACAATTTTTAAATCTGCCCCAGCTTGTTTTTTACGGATGATGGTACCGCCACAACCAAGGGTTTCATCATCTTGATGAGGTGCAAAGATAATTGCCGAGCGTCCTAGTTGTTTGGGACTGCATTCAGTACGTCTAAAATTAATTAGGGCATTATACAAATGACGTAGTGGAGATTTTAATAATTCTTGATTCATAACTCAATAATTTGTTAAACAATGTTGGAGTTTGTTAATTTGAGGTTGATGATATAGATATAGGACTTACCCAATTGGCATATTTTGTGTAGGGTGGGCACTGCCCACCTTACCCTTCTTACTTATAAATCAAAATTCATTCAATCAGGTTTTAGCAGTTGATAACTCTAGTTTGGTTGCTGTTGTTTCCTGATTACAAAGATTTTCATATTGGCAAAGTAAATCATCAGCAATCTTTTCAAAGGAGAAAAGATCGACTGCTTTTTCACATCCTGCTCGCGCCATTGATTTTCTTTGCTGTTCATCTCCAAGCAGTTGTATAATTCCCTCTGCGAGGGCATCTGCATCACTCCGTTTCACCAATATTCCTGTTTTCCCATCCTCAACTAACTCTGGGAAAGCACCGGCTTGGGTAGCAACTACCGGAACTCCTGCAACCATAGCTTCAGCAATAGGCATACCAAAGGCTTCTTGACAGATGGAAGGGAAGATGAAAATATCTGCCTGACGGAAATAATTAGCTAACTGAGAAGGAGGCTGGGGACCAGTTAATTTAACTGGTTTGGGGGTTTTTGGTTGGTTTTCTTTGCTAGTAAATTGAGCAATGGTATTTTTGAGGTAAGTAATCCAGCTATTGTCCTGGTGAAATGTAGCTAATTCTGCCACCACAGGATCGTCAGTCACACCCACTAAATATTCATAGGGAATAACGCCCATGGGACCAACCATAGTGAGTTGAGTTTCTGGGTATTTTGCCCGCACTTGTTTAAAAGCTTCTAATAATGTATGGGAACCTTTTTCGGGACAAACTCTACCCACAAAAAGTAATTTTTTCCCTTGTTTTTGGTAATTTTGCTGGGCGGAAGTATCCAGAAAGCGTTCAAAATTAACGCCGTTATATACAGTTTGACAGCGTGATGCAAATTGAGGGAAACGTTGGCGGACTTGTTCGCTAATATATTCGCTGGGACTAATAATTAAATCAGCATGGCGCAACCGCCCTGCTAGAGCTTTATAATTGAGTTGATTTAACCACTCACAATGCATATGTAAAACTGTTTTTGTCCGGGGATTGAGAGATTTAATCACCGGGACAAACTGAGATAAATTGTGAATGTGGACAATATCACATTCCTGCTTTCTCAAGTCCTTGGCAACTTGTAAAATAAATCCTAGATAATACCAGCGTGAAGCGAAAAGAGGTTGTTTGGGATTCTTAAATCCAGGAAATTTTTCTAGATGTTGGAGTAATGATTTATCGGTTTTTACGGGAATATATTTATAAGTTACTCCTTCATTAACTGTCTCTTGAAACTTGTCTCCTGGGGTATAAACAATGATTTCACAATCCTTTGCTAAAAGACGCACTAATTCATAGGTTAAAATCCCAATAGAATCTAGAGGATTGGGAAAAGATGACATCACAAAAGGCTGACAAACAAATGCGACTTTGAGCTTTTTATGAGTATCTTGATGTTTTAATTTATTTTGGAGTTGATAAACTTTATGTAGTTGATTCTGAGCAAGTTTTTTATATATTTCCCCATTATCGGCATTGATTGATAATGCTTTTTGATAGCAAGCAACCGCTTCTTCTAAATCCCCTTCTAATTGTAAGGCTGCCCCTAAATTATAATGGGCGATCGCTAAATCTGGTTGTAGGGCGATCGCCTGCCGATAATAAGTGATGGCATTTTTCAAATCCCCTGCTTTTTTCTGAGCCAATCCCAAATCATGATTGATGACTGCATAGTGTGAATACTTTTCTGGTGGAAGTTTCCCTAGGGTATGGAGGATATTCGCCAAATTCACATCAGCTTCAATACAATTGGGTTGAAGTTCTAGGGCTTTTTTATAATAAGCGATCGCTTCTGGCAATTTTTCTTGTATTTGTAGGGTATAACCGAGGTTATTGTAAGCTGATACTAACTTGGGGTTTAAAGATAAAGCTTTCTTATAAGCTTGGATGGCTTCGGGCAATTGACCTTGAACTTGCCTTAAATTACCCAGACTAAACCAAGCTTTCACAGATTTAGGCTGTACCCGAAGAATTAGAGCTAGCAACCTTTCTGCTTGTTTATACTCCCCTTTCTGCTGTACCAGCATAGATAAACCATGTAATGCATCTGGTTGAGTGGGTTGTTGTTTGAGTATTTTGCGATACAACTGTTCTGCTTGCACCAGACGATTGGCTTGATGATGTTGAACGGCAAGTTGTAGTACTTCAGAAAAGGTTGCCATGCTAAAATTTTCCTTGATATATATTTTTTGTTGACTTTAAATTTTGATTTTTAGAGTGACCGATTTATCCAGGGGTACGAGAATTATTTTACTTACGGCGTTATGAAAACTCTTATCAGTATCTAAAATCTCAGATAAAAATGCCCAGTGCAAAACCAGGCAGAATAGACGATCACAATTTAAACGCGCTAGCACCAATTTCATTAGGTGTAACTTTCGTGTTACGAGAAATTACATCGCGTAGGGTAGTATTGTTTAACTCTTCGAGCTGTTCAGTGGTAAATACTCCGGGCTTTTGATACCAAAAGCGATCGCCATCTCGCAAGCGTATAAACTGATCTTTGATAATAGCATGAAATGTTTCTCCCACTAGACCACCATTTACCGGATCTTCCGCTAGTCCACCTACCCATAAATCGATGTCATCGGGTGAGTCGTAAACACTTGCAAGCTTAGCATTAATATTTGGCTGGGAACTAATCTCATCGAACGAATTTTTCTTTGTAAGACCCAAAGCTATTCGCACTGTATTGTAATCAGGCAACCCGTGGTCCCGTCCCCTTTGGATATTTAGAGAAGCTAAATCCAAACCACCCGCTCCGGGAGATCCAAATAGGAAGTTGCGGACTCCATCAACTATCATGTTATCCACTCCCATGTGAGGTTGTTGAACCAATCCGCGCATCACTGGCTCAATACCTTTAAGAGTATTTGGATAAAGAAACTTATTTGGTCTAAAGAAAGCATCGGCTAGGGGTAAATTTCCATAGGGAATTGGTTTACCGTTCTTCTTCAATAGCCACAGTTCTTTAGTCAGAGTGGAGTGTCCAAAACGGAACGCCGCAGTAGAAAACTCGTTGCTAATAGATGGATCAATATCTTGGTTATAGCCACTGTAGTTTGGTAATGCACCAGAACCGAGCAATATAGGCAAGAACTCTTTGTATGTAATCACCTGCATCTGAGCAGCAACATATTTCCGAGTTTCCTGGTAGATTTTTTCATCATTCCAAGAAGGATCTTTTTTATGCTGCTTGCACATGATATTGGCTAAACGATTGTGTTCTCGCATAAAAAGTGTATGCATTGCCACCAAGCCGGTTTGTTCACGGGCACGAATATCGCCGGCGATGAAATTGCCATCAGAATCGGCAGGCAGTAAGTTGAAATTCTTACTCTTTTTTAAAAGTCCGCATTTTCCTTCACGCAAAGAAGATGCTAAATTCTCATCTGAACCATAAACATTTGAGGCATCGATCCAAGTAGTAATTTCGTTAATCTGTTGCCGTGGATTATCAGTTCCGGTACCAGTGGTTGGATCAAAAATTGATCGCTGCAAAGGAATGTTAGAACCACTGGGAAAAACCTCGTCATCATTAGGAACAATAATTGGAAAATATTCTTCTTTCCCCTCGGTTAGATCGATATCATGATCTAGAAATTGCCCCCACTGAAACACCATATTGGTAGTATTCGTTATATTTGGTCGATCTTCATTTTCAAGTTGGGAAGCAACCACGTTACTAATACTACGTGGGTTAGGTAAGTCAGAATTATTAACTCCTTTAGTTCTAGGAATTGAGATCCCATTTTCATAGGCAGGAGGTTCAGCCACCCTTATTAGCTGGGTGTTAGTTGTGCCATACCTTGGATTCGCTTGATTATTGCCGCTACCGTCAATGGTGCGATATTCAGCATTAGTCATGACTGCGTCGGTTCTCACATCACTGATCAAAGGTGATATGGTTAAGACTGATGCCAAACTGAAAAATACAAGTAAAATATAGGTAGATACTGGACGTTGGAATTGAGCCATTTCCCTGAATTAAATTATCTTCACACCGTCTGAAACTTTTTCAAAACTCTTATTTCAAAAGAAGTCCTAAACTAATCGCATTGCGTTTGTTGCACATTCACTCATCAGAGTAATTACTTGTTGTTCAAAGCATAATTACTATTGTTGTTTGGCAGTGGTTTTGGTATTCCATAATTCAGACTTGTGTTTTCTTCCCCAATTTTCCTTTGAGGAGATTCCTGAATCAGTATGCCTTCTTTAACCAAGCCTGCCAGTAGAGGTAAAATGTGGGTTTCTAAGTCACATTCCGGCAGCCATTGGCTAACATCTCTGATGGTAAAAGATTCCTGGTTTAACACCTTATCTACTAGAGCATCTATCAATTTGGGCGGCAAGTCTTTAAATCTCAATTTCTTTTCACTAGGGCTTACAAATAGATAAATAGTATTATCAACCCGTTCTATTTTTACTTTTTGAAACTTAGCTTGCCTCAAAAGAGTATCCAACCCTTGCTCAAATAAACCAAATCCAATTTGTTCGGGTAGTGATATTTCCGCACCACGATCACTATTCACTACCATCCCTAGAGAATTGGCACATTCCTGAGAAAGCTTCTCCTTTTCTCGCTGCAAATGTTCAACTAAGGAATTGACTAGATGCTGTATATGTGTCTCAAATTCAAGGGTATTTCCACTGGGTACAACAGGCAAATTTTGTCGCCAAGTTGACTCTTGTTGAATATTTTTTTGAACTTTGTTGAATAAAGACTCAAGAACTTCTCGTCCCGTCAGGCAACGGATACCCAAGGTGACGTGCAATGAAGGTTGTTCACGGGCGATCGCATAATGCCAATGACCCCGAGGAATGTAGAGCAGATCCCCCGGTTTGAGTATACAGTTGATGTAGGGGGTTCCTTCTGGTGGTTTGTGATACTTTGATAGTTCATCGCTGTAAGGATACTTAAAAGTATCCTCAAATACAAACCATTCCTTTTGCCCATCGATTTGCATGATAAATACTTCATGGGTATCATAATGAGCTTTGAATCCTTGGTAAGAAGGCCAGGAGCAGTAGATATTGGTATGAGCAACATTATTCCCTATTTCCTGCTCTAGTGCCCAACTGAGATCAGCTAATTCTGGAATATATTTATTGACATGGCTAATTACTAAACTCGCTCCTTTTTTACACTGTTTAACCCATTCTCTAGGATTGGAGCAAGGCAGGTCTTTATGATCTAGAACAAAACGCAGCTGATCAGGTTTATGGAAATTCAATAACTGATTGAGATGCTGCCAGGAAAATAAATGTTGAAATTTGTCGGTATTACCAGGGATGACTATTCCTTGTTTTGCCCAATTTTCAGCCAGGAAGCTTTCTAGGGAATAAGGCTGTAAAATTTTTTGTAATGTTGTCATCATATATTAGCTAAATCCTGTTTTGTATATATTCTTTTTTAGATATATTTTTGTTTTTATAGCACTACGCTGTTAGGTTAGGACATATTTTCAGGTTAAAGGCTTGATTATTCATGCAGTCTCGAAATTGAAAAATGCCCTCACGCGCTTTGGTAGTGCTATAACTTTTGATTTTTGAGAGTGACCGATTCATCCAAGGGTTAGGAGAAACATCTCCACTCTGTAGGGGCATGGTTTTAATATTCCATGATTCAAATATGTGCTTTCTTCTATGTGTTTTCTTCCTCAGTTTTCCTTGGAGACGATTCCTGAATCAGTATGCCTTCTTTAACCAAACCCGCCAACAGAGGTAAAATATGGGTCTGTAATTCACATTCCGGCAACCAATGGGTAACATCTTTGATGGTGAAAGTTTCCCGGTTAAATATCTTTTCCACTAGAACATTCATGACTTCGGGTGACAAATCTTTGAATTTCAGTTTCCCTCTAGGAGTTATTAACTGGTAACCCGTATCGCCAATCCGTTCTATTTTTATTTTTTGAAACTTATTTTGCCTCAAGGGGGTATCAAGTCCTTGTTCAAAGAAACCAAATCCAGCTTGACTAGGTAGGGATATTTCTGGTGCCCGAAGTACAGTCATTGCTTGAGACATAGCAAATTTATGAATCAGGCTTTCCTTTGATTCATTTAGCTCGTTTATTAAAGAGTCAAATAAATGCCCCGTGTATGATTCCAGTTCATCAGTATTTCCATGGGGCATCAAGGGTAAATTTTGTCGCCAAGTTGCTTCTTTTTGCAGATTGGTTTGCATTTTATCTAATAACCACTTGAGGGCATCTCGCCCCGTGAAACAACGGATACCAATAGTTACGTGTACTGAAGGTTCTTCCCTAGCGATCGCATAATGCCAATGACCCCGGGGAATATAGAGTACATCGCCCGGTTTGAGAACGGTGTGAATGTAGGGTTCTCCTTCAGGTGGTTTTTGATACTCTGATTTCTCATCTCTATAAGGAGATTTAAAGGTATCCTCGAAAACAAACCACTCCTTTTGTCCATGAATTTGCAGAATCAAGACTTCGTGGGCATCATAATGAATTTTGAATGCTTGGTGAGCAGGCCAAGAACAGTAAACATTGGCATGAATCGCACTATGACCTAATTCCTCCTGTATTCCCCAAGTTAAGTCAGCTAGGGCTGGAAAATGGTCATGGACGTGGTTAATGGTTAAACTTGCCCCTTCTCTACATAGCTTCGCCCATTCTTTAGGTGAGCAAGGAGGCAGAATCTGACCATTTTTCACGAAACGTAATTCAGGTTTATGATAATTCAGCAAATCATTGAGATGCTGCCAGGAAAACAAATCATGAAACTTATCGGGGCGCTCCCCAGGAATGACTATCCCTTGTTTTGCCCAGTTTTCAGATAAGAAGCTATCAATGGAGTAAGGCTGTAAAATTTTCTCTAAGTTTGTCATCATAATGAGTTAAATCCCGTTTTTATAGGTGTTTTTGATTGTTGAGGTAGATGTTGGGAAAAAAGAATTAATCTGGTGTAACACCAGTGATCTTTTTCATTAGTTCTGATGGGTAAGAAATGTAGTGGGAGCCGGAAAGCTCCCTGTTTCCACAAAGCGGGCTGTCCGGCCCGCACTACGGTAAACTATCAAAATTAATGAAAAAAACCACTAGTGGTCTGTCCCATTAGTTCTGATGGGTTGGATAATGAACCGCAAAGGCGCAAAGAGCGCGAAGAAAGAGAAGGAGAAGATAAGTATAGAACTTGGTTTACCTATCA
>JAAUYD010303533.1_pt1 | contig 10368 bp, 11 predicted proteins | sample 7278101 | NCBI WGS metagenome assembly JAAUYD01 (sample SAMN14350128, study PRJNA611818) | marine sediment metagenome | isolation source: surface marine sediment (0.6m) | place: French Polynesia: Moorea | collected 2018-08
CGCAAGCGCTTCCACCTCATCCTGATTGACGGCGAGGGCATAGCGGATGCCCCCTTTCACTGGCTCCATATGCTCTGAATGGACCGAGCGGTATCCGGTGAACGTCTTGATCTCGCCCCGGAGCTTGACGCCGAAGCGCACCGTGTAGGTCGAGTTGCAGACCCTGATCTTGTCTTCCAGCCCCGGTGGCAGCTCCATCAGGGACACCGCGTGATTGAACATCAGATCGACGCTCTGCCGAAAACTCGGTTCGTTCATTGCATTTCCGTCCATTCGACAGCTCCTCCCAAAGCATTTCCGGCGGTTGCCTTGTTTCAGACAAGTGTAAATCTTTGGAAAACCAAGACTCCCGGCCTGCGCCATTCGATTGTCGCTGATTGCGATGCAATTTGCATCCGCAGTTTGTATTGGTTCACGCAAACCCTTTAAAATAAGGCATTTGGAGGCCTTGTGGTCGAAGTTTCGCCACAATTCGTTTGTATCAAAAAACACGCATTGTGTGAGTATGCGCGCATGTTGCTGGATACTGAAACGGATTAAGTGAGGGTCCAAAATGTTGGCGAAAGTTGCGGATCGAGGCATGGAACTGGCAGGCTTTAAAGGCCTGCAGAGTTACAGGGAAGACGAGCGTGGATCGCTGACGATCTTCGGCCTCTTCATCTTTTTGGCGATTCTCACGGTCTGCGGCGTGGCCGTGGACATGATGAACTACGAAAAGGAACGGGTCGCGGTTCAGAACACGCTGGACACGGCCATTGTTGCGGCGACGCGTCTCAACCAGGAAGCCGACACCGACGAGGAGGTGCGTGCTCTGGTGAAGGACTACTTCCTGAAAGCCGGCTACGACCCCGACATCGTGACGGTCAATCCGAATATCGAAGTTCCGGCCGGCGGCGATGAGGAGACGCTTCGAACGGTTTCGGCCGTCGTGGACTTCGATCTCGACACGATGTTCCTGAACCTGGTGGGCGTCGATTCCCTGCCCGGCGCCGTCGGTGGCGGTGCGCGGGAAGGTCAGCAGCTTATCGAGATCGCCCTGGTGCTCGACATCTCCGGTTCGATGGGCCGGAACAACAAGCTGCAGAATATGAAGGATGCAGCGAAAGAATTCGTCACGTTCGTTCTGGACAACAACGGCACCGAACGCGTCATGATCTCGATCATCCCCTACAACATGCAGGTTCAGATGAGCGAAGACCTGTTGGGGCGGCTCGACTGGAACGATCCGCTGACCGAGATCACGCCTGAACCGACCCATCCGGGCGCGATCAAGGAGTACTTTCAGGCCAACGATCTGGCGCGTTGCGCGCGGTTCCTCGATGCCGACTTCGACACGCGTCAGCTGGCCGCGGCGCCCGAAGGCCTTGAGCGGTCTGCAAAATTCGCACCGGGTAACTGGAGCTACAACATCCCGAATGCGAACGGGTTCTGGTGTGGCGAGGGATATCCCGAAATGCTGCTTTACCAGAGCGACGAGCAGAAACTGCATGACCACATCGATTCGCTGACTGCCCGCGGCATGACGGCGATCGACTACGGCATGAAGTGGGCCACCGGCGTTCTCGACCCGAGCTTCCGCCCGATCGTGCAGAGCATGCTTGCCGATACCCAGCAGAAGAAGGCCGACGCGCAAACCGCTGCCAACGCGAGCGGCGACCCATATGTCGCACCAACCGATGCCTGGCTCGTGCCGGATAGCGTGGCCGGCCACCCGGTGGATTACGGCACGCCCAACGTGTTCAAGTACATCGTCATCATGACCGACGGTGCGAACACGCAGCACAAGGACCTGAAGGACGAGTTCAAGTCCGGCCCCACGCGCATCTGGTGGTCGAAAACGCTCTCCGAGGAATTCGACACGGACGGCATCCAGACCGACGGCTTCCTGGTGGAAATGCCCGACAACGATGTGACCGAGCGCTGGTATCGTCCGCGTTCGCCGAATACCACGGGCGATGACTCTTATCTCTCGGAAGCGGAGTTTCTTCTGCTGACGGACGTCGAGCAGTGGAACTATCACCAGGTCTACAACCGCTTCAGCGTCCGGAACGTGGCCGACTATTTCTTCCGCAACGATACCGCCGCGCAAACCGCGCATCGGAACGCGGAGGTCGACGTGGGCGGCTATGGTGCGGCGGACGCCAACCTCTGGCGGATCTGCAACGAAGCGCAGCAGGGCGGGCAGATTGACGTCTTCACCGTCGCCTTCGAAGCACCCGCAGGCGGTGTGACGGCGATGCAGACCTGCGTCCAGAACAAGCCCGGCAAGTTCTTCGACGTGGCCGGCACGCAGATCAGCGACGCCTTCAAGGTCATCGCGACCGAAATCACCAAGCTGAGACTGACTGAATGAGGCGCCCCGCTATGTTCTCCCTTGCCAGCAAGTTCGTCCGGTTCCAGCGCCGCGAGGACGGCACCGCGACAGTCGAGTTCGTGTTCCTGTTCCCCCTGTTCATGTTCCTGTTCATGATGGGGTTCGAATCCGGCCTCTACATGATCCGGAACGTCATGCTGGAACGCGCGGTCGATATCTCCGTCCGCGACATACGCCTCGGCAACGGGCGCGTACCGCAGTTCACGGCACTCAAGAAGAACATCTGCGACGATGCGCTGGTCATTCCGGATTGTGAGAACTCGATCCACGTCTACATGACCGAGATCGACATCACGCCGGGCGATGTTGCCTCGAAAACCGGTGATTTCCGGTGTCTGAACCGTTTCTCGGACAAACCGCAGTTCGGTGAGGAAGACTACGATATCGGCCAGTCGAACACGATGATGCTGGTTCAGGTCTGTGCCTCCGTTCGCCCGTATTTCCCGACCACAGGCATCGGACTTGGCCTTCAGCTTGACGCGCTTGACGGCGACTATGCCATCGTGGCGAGCACTGCCTTCGTCAACGAACCGGGCACGCGCGCCATGGCTGCCTTGCCCGACGATGGGACAGGCGGCAGCGGTTCCGACGATGGCAGCATCGACGGCACAACGGATCCAACGCAGTGAGTGAGGAAACAGGTATGAAACTCAATCCCATCACTCGCTTCGCACGCTCGGAACAAGGAAGCCTCTCGATCGAAGCCGTATTGGTCGTTCCGATCCTCGCCTGGGCGATCGTCGCGACCTTCGTCTTCTTCGACGCTTTCAAGACGCAGTACATTTCTCAGCGCGCCACCTACACGGTCGCCGACATGTTGTCGCGCGAAGAGGCTGCCGTCGACGCCGATTATTTGGCGGCACTTCACGAGATGTACAACTACCTGGCGAACGGGGAGGGCGACAACACGCTTCGCGTCACGGTTGTCGAGCGCAAGTCGGACGAAGTCACCGGCCTGCCCTATCTCGATCTCGTGTGGTCCGAGGGCGTCAATGTCGCGGAATACGTCAATCTCAGCGTGATCGAAGACCGCATTCCCGGGATCTCTGTGGGCGAACAACTGATCGTCGTGGAAACCGAGCAGGACTGGAGCCCGGCTTTCGGCGTGGGGCTTGCGGACTACAAGTTCTACGAGATCGCGCTTGCCCGGCCACGTTTCGCGCCAAAGCTGTGCTGGGAGACGACCGCGGGGTGCACGACGCCTTCCTCGGGCACCTCCGGAAGCACCTCGGACGATGGCGACCCGTCGCTGTCGGGAAGCTGATCGAGGCACCTGGCCCCGAGGGCCGGGTTTTTCGTTCAAAGATAGCGATCGAGCGTTCCGTCCTTGGCCGCGGTCAGCAGTTCGGCCATGCCGCGCGCCTCGCCACCACGGACGACCCCTCCCACGCCGATATAGCGCCCGCGCTGCCACCAGAGGCCGGGCGCCCATCCCGATCCGGACGGTTCCTTCAGCTTCACGAGAAACCCGTTCGACGGCTTGAAGGCGAAGGCGCCGCGATCGACGCCTTGCACGTTGCTCACTTCGGTCAGCACGCGGCCCGATCCGGTACGGAGCTCGGTCCGCGTCAGCACGATCGTATCCTCCGTCGCACGCCAGAGGCGTAGAGCAGCGTAGAGGGTCAAGAGGCCCGACACGAGAAAGGCCAGCGACCAGAGGCCCTGCATGCCGAACACAAGCGACAACAGCAGAACGCCGAGCGCCGCGATACTTCCAGCGCCCAGAAGCCGCCGCGGAAAAGAGGCGGCCATCGTCAGAAGGGTTTCGTCGCTCTTGTCCAAAGCTCGTGTCGTCCTCTTCGGTCGGTGAAGCCCTATACGCACAGTCCCGCCGAGACCAGAGGCGAAACGCTGGTCAAGCTGCGGCGCGCTGGCTAGGGTTCGGGCATGCATCGGATCGCGTTTCTCAGCTTGATCGGGCTTGCCGCCTGCGGCGACTGGCCCGACGCCGGCGGTCCGCCGATGTCGCGAAGTTCCGATGACTGGCCGGTTCTGCTGCCGCTCGACGGTCTGGTGGAAACGGGCAGCGTCCCCGCGGCTACGGATGACGACGCCAGTGCGCTTCTGAACCGGGCCAACGCGTTGCGCGGCCGGGCCGCGATCCTGCGGAGCGACGCCACCGACATGGAAGACCTGCGCATGCGTCTCGCGCGATAGCGTCCGGACTTTTCTGAAAAGTCAGGCAAATTTCTTGAAAGAAATTTGCGCCCCTCCCCGCGACACGATAACAGGCGAAAAACGTTCGGAGACGCCCATGTCCAGCCCCCTTCGCCTTGGTATCGCAGGTCTCGGCACCGTCGGTGTCGGCACGGTCCGCATCGTTCAGCGGCAGGCCGCGCTACTGACCGCGCGCACGGGGCGCGAGATCACGATCAGCGCCGTCTCCGCCCGGTCCCGCGACAAGGACCGGGGCGTGAGACTGGGGGACTATGCCTGGGAAGACGATCCCGTGGCCCTGGCCCGCCGCGATGATGTGGACGTCTTCGTCGAATTGATCGGGGGCGAGGACGGCCCGGCCAAGGATGCCGTCGAAGCTGCCATCGCCAGCGGCAAGCCCGTTGTCACCGCCAACAAGGCGCTTCTTGCCATGCACGGCCAGGCGCTCGCCGAAGCGGCCGAGGCGGAGGGCGTCACCATCCGGTACGAGGCCGCCGTCGCGGGCGGCATCCCCGTCATCAAGGCGCTGACCGAAGGGCTTGCTGGCAACGAGATCACGCGGGTCATGGGCGTGATGAACGGTACCTGCAACTACATGCTGACCCGGATGCAGAACGATGGGCTTTCCTATGAAGAGGTCTTCAGGGAATGCGAGGAACTCGGCTATCTCGAAGCCGATCCGACGCTGGACGTGGGCGGGATCGACGCCGGACACAAGCTCGCGATCCTCGCTGCCATCGCTTTTGGCATGCAGGTCGATTTCAACGCGCTGACGATCGAGGGCATCGAGCGGATCACCATCGAGGATATCGAGCAGGCCGCCGATATGGGCTATCGGATCAAGCTTCTCGGGGTCGCGCAGGTCTCGGGCCGTGGGCTGGAGGCGCGGATGACCCCTTGCCTCGTTCCGGACAGCTCGCCGCTCGGGCAACTCGAAGGCCCGACGAACATGGTCGTGCTGGAAGGCGACAGCGTGGGCCAGATCGTGCTTCGCGGTGCCGGTGCAGGGGAAGGGCCGACGGCTAGCGCCGTGATGGGCGATGTCTGCGATATCGCGCGCGGGCTCAGACTGCCGGTCTTCGGCGTGCCGGCAACCGAATTGAAACCGGTGGTCAAAAGCAACCAGGCCTCGCCTTCGCCCTACTACATCCGCATGGAGCTCTACGACAAACCCGGCGCGCTGGCGCGGGTGGCCACGGTCATGGGAAATGCCGGTATCTCGATCGACCGGATGCGCCAATACGGGCACAGCACCGAAAACGCCCCCGTCCTGATCGTGACCCACAAGGCCGCAAAAGACGCGCTCGACACCGCGCTTGCCGCCCTGCCCGACACCGGCGTCCTTGCGTCGGAGCCAGTGGCGCTCCGAATCGAGAACGTCTGATTTTCAATATTTCTTAAGGCCTTGCGGCCATTAAGCCATCATGAAGTATCGTGCGCGCAGACGGGTCACCTCCTTTGAGGTCATCGTCGAGACCGACGATGGCAGGCAAAACGGTATCATCGCCGACATCACCGAAAAGGGCGCGCGGCTTCGCCTTTCCCTGGACCTCGAAGAAGGCACCGAGGTCACGATCCCACTTCACGGCAAGGATCGAACGGCGCGCGTGGTCTGGAGAAAGGAAGGCGAAGCCGGTGTGGCGTTCGACCAGATTCTCCCCCTCGACGTGTTGACTGCGGTGGACCGTTCGATGCACAGGCCCAACGTTATGAAGAAGAAACGCTTCCTGATGGGATGAGACTGCTCAGAATATGAACCTCCAGATGCCCGAACTCGCCGCCTCCATCGCAAGAAACGCGCCGCTGGCGAGCCGGATGCCAAGGTTCCGAAAACGTCGCCAAAGAAGGATGACACAACCTAGCGACAGGAAAAGACCGACGGGTCCTACGATTCCTGCATGGGCTGCGTTGTCCCAGTAGCTGACCGGGCTCTCGAACACCCAGTCGGAAAACGGCCAGAAGTGCATCCGCGCATCATGTGTGTGAAGCGGGAAATCGAGTGCGAGGTGTAAGAGCCCTGCGCCCGCAAACGCGATGAGCGGTATCAAGCGGCGCCAAAACGCCAGTGCGAAGAGCAGGCCCCAAAGGATGAAGCTGTTGTCGATTGCAAAGACCTGCTGCCACGCGTCGGAGTAGTAGTATTCACGGAGGACCGTTTCTGCGGGAATGCCCATGACCCAGATCGACGCCGCAACCATCACATAAAGCGACATGTCCGGAGCCATCGCCCCCAGCAACGCCGAGACATACGTTCCGCGCTGGTCCACCCTCGAAAAAACCGCTGTTCCGACAAGGAGATGCGCGGGTGTATTCATGGACCGCGCCGCATGGAGATCACTCGAGGTTCCGGGCTTCCAGAACGCGTTTCACTTCCCGCCTGACGAGCTTGCGGACATTCTGTGTGATCCGCTCGCCGAGCTTTCCCTGCAACTCCTCCCGCATGAGGCGACCCACGAGCAACCGAAGGGCATCCTCATCGGGCAGAGCGTCGAGGGCAGCTTCGGCCGTCGCCTCGAGTGTCTGCTCGGTCTCGGTCTGAGCCTCCGCCGCTGGTGCTGCGGGCGGCGCATCGGGAACCGCTCCGGTGGAGGCCGGTTCATCGCTTACGACGGGTTCGACGGGTCTTGCCCGATGCGTGGCGTCGGCTGGCCCTGAAATCGTCAGAGCCTCCTTCTCCGCCGCTGACGGCGTCGAAACTTGTCGATCCTCGTCGAGACGGAGCGTATCGGCTTCGTCAGGGCTTTCTTCCTCCTGGGGCAATTCCTTGCCCTGCTTCGAGGCGGCCACAGCAGCGCTCAGTGCGGCACTGAATTTGTCGTCATCGTCCTGATCGGCAGGTTGGGGCCTTTCAGCCTCCTCCGGCGTTGCGGGAAGCGCTTCACCACCGCGTTCGATCCGCGCCTCGATCCGCGCAACAACATCGTCCGGGTCGTCAGAGAAGGCATGGAGTTCCGCAGAAGCCGCCGGAAGCGTGGGTACGTCCTCTGCCATCGGCGCTTCGTCCCGCGACCGTGGCCGTGACGGCTCATGACGAAATGCGACCTGAGGCTCTTCCGCCAGGTCCGCCTCATTGGCCGGGCCGGTCTCGATCAGAGCAATCTCACTCAAACGAAGCGTTGTCCGGCGACGGCGCGCCTCTTCGCCCGGGCGTGGCCGGGTGAAAACGATCCTGTCAGGGCGATGCTGGGCTTGATCTTCGCTCCCGTCCGGCTCGAATTCGGCCGACGTGCTGTCAACCGCCGCTTCCAGTTCGGCAATCCGCTCTTCCAGCGAGCGTGTGTCATGGCGCACTTTCGGATCGGCTTCGATCCGGTCCTGCGACGTCAGAACAAGCGCGCCGGTGTTCGGCGACGCGGACTTCGGCGCCTCGCGCTTGGGAATTTCCTGCGATACCAGGCGGCGCACGGAGGACAGGACGTCCTCGACCTTCGGATCCGGCGCGGAATCTGCCATCAGTCCTCGATTGCTCTTTTGTCCCCGGATGGAAACCTAGCCGCTGCAGGCGCGTCGCACAAGTTCTTGATCGGCCTGTGCTTACTCTTTGCCAATGGCACGCAATACGCGGTCCAGCCGCTTGCCTTCGGGGCTGACATAGACTGTCGGCGCGTCCTTGACCGCGTTGTAGTAGGCGGCCGGATCGTAGATCGGCACGTTCAGACCCAAGCGCTCTGCCGTCAAACGCCCCATGGAGTCCATTATTTGGTAAACTGCGATCTGCCGATCCACGGTAGCGGAGACGAGATCGGTCTGTGCGTCGAGCAATTCCTGTTCCTGGTCGAGCACATCAAGCGTCGTGCGTGCGCCAAGCTGGAATTCCTCCCGCACCCCTTCAAGCGCAAGGCTCGCAGCCCGCACCTGCCGGTCGGAAGCATCGATCGAGGCGATCGCCACGGCGAGGTTTGCATAGGAATTGCCGACTTCCTGATCCACGAGCAGCCCGGTGGTGTAAAGCTGCGCCCGCGCCTGATCGCGAAGGGCCTGCGCCCGCCGCGCGCCGGACGTAATCGCGCCACCCTGATAGATCGGCCCTCCCAATTCGACCCCGATGCTGGAGCTGTCGTCGCCGTCATCATCGATGGCAAATCGCGCATTGCCCGTGAGGCGCGGGTAAATGCCGCGCTTCGCATTTTCGACGGCAAGTTCGGCGGCAGCCACCTGATGCTGGACCTGGTTGACGAGCGGGTTTTCCTGCCGGGCGATATTGCGTGCCGCGTCTTCCGTTCCCGGAACGGCGGGCGGGCGTGGCGGCGCGGCCAGGACACCGGGATAGACTCCGACGGCCACGCGATATTGTTCGCGCGCAAGCTCAAGAGCGCCTTGCTCGGCGGCAAGACCGGACCGTGCCGCAGCCAGCCGCGCCTCCGCCAGAGAAACGTCGGTTCGCGTCACCTCCCCCACTTCGAAGCGGTCGCGCGTCGCACGAAGCTGCTGCGTCAGGAGGCGGACGTTGTTCTGCCGAAGCTCCACGAACGCCTCCGACCGGCGCACGTTCAGGTAGGCGGCGGCCGCGTTCAGCAGTACGCTGTTTTCGACATCGATGAGCGCGGCGCGGGTGGCCAGAACCGTCTCCTTCGCCGCATCGATGCCAAGTTGTGAGCGCCCGAAATCGTAAAGCAACATAGACGCGGTCAACCCGACGGAGCCCGTCAGGTTGTCACCCAGCGCCGGGTCAGAATAGTCGAGCCCCGCTGCATAATTCAGAACCGGGCGAAGCGCGGCCACCGCCGAAGCCACGTCCTCGTCCGCCGCCCGCAGGACCGCGCGGTTTTGCTCAATCAACCCGCTGTTGCGATAGGCTTGAGCCAATGCGTCGGAAAGCGTTTCCGCGGATACCGGCGACACGGCGAGCATGCCCGCCACGGCCGTTGCCGTGATTGCTCCGAAAACACGTCTCATGCGGCCTGCTCCTTCACTCACAGCGCAAACGCCTTCTCTTGTTCAAAACCCGGAAGAAGCGGGGCCGCGGCGTTGAAGGCGAAACGCCAGCTGACCGCGCCATCGACATAATGTCCGACCCGGACGGACCCCAGTGCGCCCTCCATGAAGATCGCGACGATGCGACCGCCATCCTTCAACTGTCGGGTCAGACCATCGGGGACACGCTCGACAGCACCTTGGATCAAAATCACGTCGTAGGGCGCTGATTTCGCCGCACCTTCGCTGAGTGCTCCGTCGACGACCGCGACATTGTCGATCCCGGCCTCCGACAGCGCGGCCTCGGCCTCGGCGACCCGTTCGGGCGTTTCTTCGAGTGCGATAACCGCTTCCGCGATGTGCGCGGCGAGCGCGGCGGAATACCCGAGCCCCGAGCCGATATCGAGCACCATATCCTCTTTCTGAATGTTCGCCGCTTCCAGCATCTTGGCAAGCGTCCGGGGGTCGAGAACGACCCGTCCGCCGCCGAGAGGGACATGTTCCCCGACATAGGCCAATTCGCGCCGGTCGGCGGGGACAAAAATCTCTCGCGGCACCGTCAGCATGGCATCGATAATGGGGAACTTCGTCACGTCCGAAGGACGGACCTGCGTGTCCACCATGATGCTGCGACGGCGGGCGAAATCGGTCATTACTAAACTCTTTCGTTCAGTCCTCTGGTTTGTGTTGAACCATACATCCCGCCCCCGGGCAAGCGGAAGCACTCACACCCCGGCCCGGAACCGCTTGCATGCGTGTGATAAGCGCACTATGAGCATGGACGCCTCGGCGAGTTGGCGGAGTGGTTACGCAGCGGATTGCAAATCCGTGTACACCGGTTCGATTCCGGTACTCGCCTCCAAACAAAATCAATAAGTTAAACCAAATATAGTCGCCATCAGTTGGCGTTAGTCTCACTTTAG
>JAAUYD010252456.1_pt1 | contig 10367 bp, 10 predicted proteins | sample 7278101 | NCBI WGS metagenome assembly JAAUYD01 (sample SAMN14350128, study PRJNA611818) | marine sediment metagenome | isolation source: surface marine sediment (0.6m) | place: French Polynesia: Moorea | collected 2018-08
GGGCCCACTGAATGGGCCCACTGAATGGGCGACTTGTCGCAACCAGCGCGACTGCCGTTCCCCATGCCGCAATGCCCCGTTAATATGGGGGTATGGACTATGCGGCAACCATCCTTTCCAGGTTCCCCGGCGCGGCGCGCAGGGACAAGGGTGTCCGTCGCCTGATCCACACGCTGGAGTCGTACCTGCCCGACGAGCAGGTGGCGACCATTCTTGAGGCCTATGAGTTCGGCGCGAAAGCGCACGAAGGCCAAACGCGCAAATCCGGCGAGCCCTACATCACTCACCCTGTGGCCGTCGCCCAGGAGCTGGCCGAGATGCACCTCGACTGGGAGGCCATCTGCGCGGCGATCCTGCACGACGTCGTCGAGGACACCGACGCTACGTTGCCGGAGATCGTCGAGAAATTCGGCGAAGAGGTCGCGCTGATCGTGGATGGTGTCAGCAAGCTCGACCAGATCCAGTTCCGCAGCCGTGCTGAGGCGCAGGCGGAGAGCTTCCGCAAGATGATGCTGGCGATGATCGAGGACATTCGCGTGATCCTCGTAAAGCTCGCCGATCGCCTGCACAACATGCAGACCCTGGGCGCCATGCCGGCCGCAAAGAAGAAACGCATCGCGCGCGAGACGATCGATATCTACGCACCGATTGCGAATCGCCTTGGCATCAACCGCTTGAAAGTGCAGCTCGAGGACCTCGGCTTCAAGCACCTGCACCCTTATCGCTACCGCGTGCTCGAAAACACGCTGAAAAAGAGCAAGGGTAGCCAACGACAGATCCTCAAGCGCATTTCCGACCAGCTCAGCAAAGCGATGGCCGAGGACGGCATCGAAGGCGAGATCGTCGGCCGTGAAAAGCACCTCTACAGCATCTACAAGAAGATGGCCGAGAAGAAACGCGTGCTCTCGGATGTTGTGGACGTCTACGGCTTTCGCATCATCGTCGACGACGTGTCCACGTGCTACCAGACTCTTGGGCTCGTGCATCAGCTCTACAAGCCGATGCCCGGCCGCTTCAAGGACTACATCGCCATTCCGCGCATCAACGGTTACCAGTCATTGCACACGACCCTCTTCGGTCCTAAAGGTCTGCCGATGGAAGTGCAGATTCGCACGCGCGACATGGACCGTGTTGCCGAGTCGGGCGTCGCGTCGCACTGGATATACAAGGCAGATGAGAAGTCGGACGCCACGCCGCAACGGCGCGCGCGCGAGTGGCTCGCGAACCTCGCCGAATTGCAGCAGACGGGCACGTCGGAAGAGTTCCTGGAAAGCGTCAAGGTCGACCTGTTCCCGGACAAGATTTACGTGTTCACGCCCAAAGGCGACATCATGCCGCTGCCCAAGGGCGCAACGACCATCGACTTCGGCTACGCGGTGCACACAGACATTGGCAACCGCACGGTCGCGGCTAAGGTGAATCGCCAGCTCGTGCCGTTGCGCACGCCCCTGCAAAATGGCCAGACGGTCGAGATCATCACATCGCGCGGCGCGAAGCCGAACCCGAACTGGCTGACGTTCGTGCGTACGGCGAAAGCAAGAACCGCGATCCGGGCGCACATGAAGAACCTGCGCTCGGCAGAGTCGATTGATCTCGGCAAGCGACTTCTCGACAAGTCCCTCAAGGACGTCGGTTCTTCGTTGCGCAAGATCGGCAAAGTGCGCATGAACGAGGCCCTCGACGAGCTCGGCCTGAATACGTCCGAAGAACTTTTTGAGCAGCTCGGTCTCGGCGAACGCCTCGCGCCGCTGACCGCCCGGTTCCTCGTCGGCGAGGACGAAAGCGAAGAGGACGCACCCGTTGCGAGCCTCACGATCGCCGGGACCGAAGGCATGGTCGTCAGTTATGGCAAGTGTTGCTACCCGCTACCGGGCGACGATGTAATGGGCTACCTGACCGCCGGCCGCGGCATCGTTATTCATCGCAATAACTGCGGCAACCTGTCGAATTTCCGTAAGCAGCCCGAGAAATGGATCGCGGTCAGCTGGGAGAAGGACATTGATCGCGAGTTCAGCTGCCAGATCCAGTGCGAAACGCGCAACCGTACCGGCGTGCTCGCCGAAGTTGCGGCGACCATCGCGGACAGCGGCTCGAACATCGAGCAGGTGGAAGTCATTTCACGGAATGAAGACGTGTCAGTACTGACATTCCTGCTGCAGGTTCACGATCGCATTCACCTTGCGCAGATCATGCGCAACGTGCGCAAGATGCCAAACGTCATTCGCGTCCAGCGTGACTGCGCCTGACTTTCGCTTTTCACTTCCAGGAAACAACAATGAGCAAGCAAGCCATTCACACGGACAATGCGCCGGCCGCTATTGGCACCTATTCACAGGCGACGACTGCGGCTGGAGAGTTCGTGTTTCTGTCGGGGCAGATTCCGCTTGTGCCGGAAACGATGGAAATTGTTGACGGCGACTTCGCGGCGCGCGCGCGACAGGTGTTCACCAATCTCAAGGTTGTAGCTGAAGCCGCAGGCGGTTCGCTCGACGACGCCGTGAAACTGACAATCTTCCTGACGAACCTCGACAACTTTGCGACGGTCAACGAAGTCATGGCCGAGTTCTTTACCGAGCCTTACCCGGCGCGCGCTGCCGTGGGTGTCGCATCGCTGCCGAAGGGCGTTGATGTCGAGGCCGACGCGATCCTTGCTCTCTGATGCATTAACAGCGCTCAAGGGCGTCGGCCCGGCGCTTGCGAAGAAGCTTGAAAACCTCGGCCTGTATCGCGTCGAGGACCTGCTGTTCCTGCTGCCATTGCGCTATGAGGATCGTACGCAGCTGGTCCGCATCGGCGCGCTTGTTGCCGGAAACCGGTGTCTCGTCACGGGCGAGGTATTACTTTCTGAAACGGCGTTCCGCGGTCGCCGCAACCTCCTCGTACGCATCAGCGATGGCAGTGGCCAGGTAACGCTGCGCTTCTTTCATTTTTCACGACAGCAACAGGCGCAATTCCAGGCCGGCGTGCACGTCACAGCCTTTGGCGAAGTGCGCCGTGGCAACAGCGGCTTCGAGATGATCCATCCCGAGTACCGCGTACTTCGCGAAGGCCAGTCGGCAGCGATGAGCGATGCGTTGACCGCTATTTATCCGGCGACCGAGGGCGTCCAGCAGGGCCGCCTGCGCAATCTGACCGACCAGGCCCTGCGCGCAATGAGCGAGGCGCCGCCCGCCGAGCTCTTGCCGGAAGACGTAACGACAAAGCTCGGCATGCCGTCGCTCGCCGATGCGATTCACTACCTGCACCGGCCACCGCCCGACGCGGACATCGAGCAGATGCTCGCAGGCCGTCATCCATGTCAGCAGCGTCTTGCCTTCGAAGAGTTGCTTGCGCACTACCTGAGTCTCAGGAACGTGCGCGCGCTGGCCGAGACCGACGACGCGACGGCACTGACGCGTGGCCAGGAGACGGTAGGGCACTTCATCGGCGAATTGCCCTTTAAGCTCACGGGTGCGCAGCAACGCGTGGTCACTGAGATCCTCGATGATCTCCAACAGGCGCACCCGATGATGCGCCTGATCCAGGGTGACGTTGGCTCGGGAAAAACCGTCGTCGCTGCTATCGCGTGTCTCAAGGCGATCGCCTGTGGCGTGCAGGCTGCCATCATGGCGCCAACTGAAATTCTCGCGGAACAGCACTGGCGCAACTTCTCTGACTGGTTCCGATCGCTCGGCATTGAACCGGCGTGGCTCAGCGGCAGCCAGAAAGCGGCAGCAAGACGCGATGCACTGGCCGCCATTGCCGACGGCAGCGCGCAGCTTGTCGTTGGCACGCACGCGCTGTTCCAGGAAGGCGTGGAGTTCGCCAATCTCGCTCTCGTTGTGATCGACGAGCAGCATCGCTTCGGTGTGCATCAGCGCATGGCGCTGCGTGACAAGGGAGTCGACGATGCGGGGCACCCGCACCAGCTCGTGATGACGGCCACGCCCATTCCCCGCACGCTTGCGATGGCCGCTTACGCCGACCTCGACACTTCCGTCATTGACGAGTTACCGCCGGGGCGGCAGCCCGTAACGACGATCGCAGTTCCGGACACGCGACGGGGCGAGATCGTCGAACGTGTCCGTGCCGCCGTCGCCGCTGGCCAGCAGGCCTACTGGGTATGCCCACTCATTGAGGAGTCCGATGTCCTCGATTACCAGGCCGCCGAGAAGAGTTACGCCATGCTCACCGAGGCGTTGCCCGAGCTGCGCGTCGGTCTCGTGCACGGCCGGATGCGACCGGCTGAGAAAGACAAGGGCATGCAGGCGTTCAAGGAAGGACTGATCCAGGTACTCGTCGCGACAACCGTCATCGAAGTCGGCGTCGACGTACCAAACGCAAGCCTGATGATCATCGAGAATGCCGAGCGCATGGGTCTGTCGCAGTTGCACCAGCTGCGCGGTCGAGTCGGACGCGGCGCGGCGCAGAGTCATTGCGTACTGCTCTATAAACCGCCGCTTGGCAGGATTGCGAAGGAGCGGCTCGCCGTTCTACGCGACACGAATGACGGGTTTATTGTCGCTCAGCGTGACCTCGAGCTGCGTGGCCCTGGTGAACTGCTGGGTACACGGCAAACCGGACTGCCCGACTACCGCGTCGCCAATCTCGTACGTGATGCAGAGCTGATGCCGCAAGTACAGATGTCGGCCGAGGCAATTCGCACGTCGTCACCCGAACGCGCTGCCGCAATCGTCCGACGTTGGCTCGGCGATGCCGGGCGGTACGGCAAGGTGTAGAATTCGCGCCATGAAGAACCAGTTTGTAGCCACGTTTGCGCCGGAGATCGTCAGCCAGATTCGTAACTACGGCAAGCTGATGCGCGTCGACAAGCCGATCGGTACGTGGCTGTTGCTGTGGCCGACATTGTGGGCCTTGTGGCTGGCGGGCGAGGGCGCGCCCGATCAGGGCCTGTTCGTTATCTTCGTGCTCGGTGTCTTCATCATGCGTTCGGCGGGCTGCGTATTGAACGACTTCGTCGATCGCAAGATCGATCCTTACGTCGAGCGCACACGCACGCGGCCGCTGGCGACCGGCGCCGTTGCTCCGCTCGAAGCGCTGACCCTGTTTGCGGCGCTGGGCCTCATTGCGATCGGCCTGGCAACGATGCTCAACCGCCAGGCGCAGCTGCTCGCCATCGTTGCTGCGGGACTGACGATTGCTTATCCATTCATCAAGCGCTACGTGTCGATTCCGCAGTTCGTGCTCGGCGCGGCATTTGGCTGGGCGGCGCCAATGGCATTCGCGGCGCAAACGGGCGAAACGCCGGAGCTTGCCTGGCTGGTGTTTGGCACGGCGCTGATCTGGGCGGTCGTCTACGACACGTTTTATGCGATGGTTGATCGCGATGACGATCAGAAGCTTGGCGTGAAATCGACAGCAATCCTGTTTGGTGAAATGGACCTGTTTGTTATCGCGGGACTGCAGGCGTTGCTCGTCCTTGCGTTTATCCTGATCGGCTATCGCGCGGAGCTTGGGTTCTGGTACTACCTCTCGGTCGCGATCTCTGCTGGCATGATGCTCTGGCACCTGTGGCTCGCGCGGGACCGGCAGCCGGCCGGTTGCTTCGAGGCGTTCCTGAAGAACCACTACATCGGCATGGTGATCTTTATCGGCATCGTGCTGCACTACACGTTCACGCCGGCAGCACAGTAGATGCGCTTTATCTTTGCCGCTATCACTGTAATTGCGATTCTTGTCACGGCGTCAGCGTCCGACCGATTGCCCGATCCGCTTGCGGCAGGATGGAAAGGCAAACCGGTGTGCGAAAAACTCCATGATGACGATGCCCACCGCGTCCTGCGTTGTACTTTTCCGCCCGGGGTCGGCCACGAACGGCACTTCCATGCCCGACATTTTGGCTATGCCATATCGGGTGGACGCGCACGCATTGACGACGCCACTGGAACTCGCGAGGTTGAACTCGAGTCAGGCAGCAGCTTCGCCAGCGACGGCGTCGTGTGGCACGACGTACTCAACGTCGGGGAAACGACGATCGTCTACCTGATCGTGGAGCCGAAGCCGTAGCTCCTAGGTCTTGATTCCGCATGTGTTGATGCCAAGCAGCGAATAGACAGGGCAGTTACCGATTATGCCGGTTGCCAGGGGCACGACCCCTACCCAACCCCACGCCGTCTGTGGTCCGACGAACACCAGCGACAGCAATCCAGCACCAACAATAATGCGCAGCACGCGGTCTACAGTTCCTTCGTTTCTGAATTTCATTGCACTCTCCTCTACAGGTAATTCCGCCCATCGCGGATATCTGCAGTATCGTGTGCTGATGTCAGGCGTTCAGTGACTTAGTCACCGAACGCCGGCGCGGCGATCGATGCGAGCTTGTCTAGGTTTAGCAGGCTTACTCGACCGCGACCCAGTTCAACGAGCCCCAACGCCTCGAACCGTTTCAGGTGCCGCGACACCACCTCTCGCGCTGTTCCCAGTTCTACTGCCAGCTCCTGATGCGTCACGCGATCGATCTGACTGGTTTGCTTTTCGAGCAGCGCCGCGGCAAGCCGTGCATCGATCGCGGTGAATGCTATTTGCTCAATCTTGCGAATGACGTTAGTCAGCCGAGAAGAGAAACCGTCAAACACAAAGTTTCGAAACTCCGGGGATTTTTCTATGACCGAGTGAAAGTCCTGCAACGGAATAGCCAGGGCACGAATCGGCGCCTCGGCAATGGCCTCGGCCGGGTAGTTTTCGCTGCCGAGCAGACATGACGTTGTCAGCACACAGGACCCGCCCGCCTGTATTCGATACAGGGTCACTTCGCGACCCGCGGCGGACGTCAGTTGCACCCGAACCCGGCCCTCAAGCAGCACAAGAAATGCCCGGCACTGGTCGCCGGCGTGGAAAACAAAACGACCCTGCTCGAGTTCGACGCATGTAGCGCGCGCCAGCAATCTTTCGATCGTGGCATCGCCAAGAGCCGCGACCTCAAGTTCCGAGTCAGCCAGCAATTGTCTGCAGTCGCTCTCTTTCGATCGCGTCGGCACGAATGTTCATCCACTCATCTGGAAAGCGAACACTGTATGCACGCACGGATTGCGTTACAAGAACGCCTCGCGCCCTGCCCGAAACACTGTCTTGGTAATTCACGCACGTGCGACCGCGAGTGCGCTGACGCGATTGACTCCCGCCGACGCCAGCACAGCGGCAACCTGTCGCACTGTAGTACCGGTCGTGATTATGTCGTCAACAATCAGTACATGCTGCCAGCGCATCGCGCCGCGGACGGCGAAGGCGCCGCGCAAGTTCACGGCGCGCTGGCGAGCACTCAATCCCGACTGAAACGAAGTCGACTTGCATCGCGCAACATTGCGCACAAGCGGCACCCCGAGCTGGCGCGCCACCGGGCGGGCGATTTCCTCGGCCTGGTTGAAACCCCGGAAGACGCGACGCCGCCAATGCAACGGTACGGGCAGGACAGCGTCAATATCATCCGGCAAGCGCCGACACGTCTCTCCGAGCAACTCGGCAAGGGCTGGCGCGTAATAAAGCTTGCGACCGAACTTCAGCGCCTTGATCGCCGCATCGACCGGAAACGACCAGGCGAATGGCGCGGCCTCGACAGCGAAGGGCGAGGAGGGGGCTGGTGGCGGCGCCTCCATGCACGGCAGCTCGGCACGACACCCACGACAGACGTAACGTTCGGTCGGCAGGGATCGCGTGCCGCAAAAAACGCAACGCAGTGGCATGATCGCATCGTGCAGTGCGCGCAGAAGCATCGCATGAGGTTGCCCTTCGACCCGGCCTGGCGCCACGAGCATAAGCGGTCGTTTCGTCAGGAAAGCGTGCTACGGTTCGCCCATGCTCAGGCAGCGGGACATCCGGCAGCGCTTTGATCGCGCCGCCCCGGACTTCGACAATGCGGACTTCGTCCACGCCGTGACGCGTGACGGACTGGTTGCGCGCCTCGAGCCCCTGCTCCTGAAGCCCTCCGCCGTTCTCGACCTCGGCTCGGCGACCGGATCCATGGGCCAGGCGTTGCGCAAGCGCTTCCGGCGTGCGCATATCGTATCGCTCGACCTGAGTGGAGCCATGCTCACGGAAGCTCGCAGTAAAAAGTCGTGGCTGTCGCGGGCGTCATTCGTCCAGGCCGATGCCGAGTTCCTGCCATTCGCCGAGGGCTCTTTCGACCTGGTCGTCGCCAACCAGCTGCTGCCCTGGATGCCTGACCCCCAGCGCGTCTTCATGGAGGTCGCCCGGGTCCTGAAGAAGGGCGGTGTCTTCGCGTTCGCCGGGCTCGGTCCCGACAGCCTTCAGGAGCTTGGTCGTGCCTGGGCAAGCGTCGACGACGGACCGCACGTCAACCGATTTCCGGACATGCACGACATCGGCGACGGCCTCGTTCGTGCTGGTCTCGCCGACCCGGTCTTGGACGTCGATCGTCTGCACGTAAGTTACGAGAATCCCGGAAAATTATTCTCCGACCTGACCCGGGTCGGCGCGAGAAACTCGCTGGCCGATCGAGCCCACGGCCTGACAGGAAAACAGCGCTTTCGGGCGATGGCCGAGGCGCTGACGAGCGGGTCTGCTGGCGGCGGAATTCTGTTCGATCTGGAGCTCGTTTACGGCCACTGCTGGGGCGCCGGCCCGAAAAACGACCCGGCCGCCTGGCGCATTGATGCAAGCCAGATACCATTGCGGCGGTAAGCCGTTGTTAAATAAAGATTAATCTCAGCGTTATATCCATTAGAAGCATTGCATGGAACTTTCTACTTCAGTAAACTGCCGAGGCTTTTTTTGACTAGCAGGAAGGTCAAGCCGGCCTATCGACGGAATCCCGGAATCATCGGGTCAGCGCTCACTGGCAAAACCAGGTTTCGTCACATCCGGATTTTGAAATGTTTGCGATCGTCTCGGCGGTTGCAGGGTGGACAACTAATGATACGAAAAGCGTTTCTCAGCGTGCTTGGCCTGTTGGCGGCCGGCGCGGCGAACGCCGATTGGGCGCTCAACATGCCCAAGGGCGTAACCGAACTCTCCAAAGAGACGTACGATCTTCACATGATGGTGTTCTGGTGGTGTGTTGCCATCGGTATCGTCGTCTTCGGCGTGATGATTTACTCGCTCTTTGCACACCGCAAATCGAAGGGTGTCGAGCCGGCCAAGTTCTCGCACAGCACGTTTGCCGAAGTTACCTGGACCGCAATCCCGTGCGTGATCCTGCTGATCATGGCGGTACCGGCCGCTGAAACGATGATCAAGGCAGAAGACTCGCGGAACTCGGACATCTCCATTGTCATCACGGGTTACCAGTGGAAGTGGCATTACCGCTACCAGGACGAGGACATCGCGTTTTACTCGACGCTGGCCCGCCCGAGCCTCGAGGCTCGCCTGCCGGACTCCGGCGTCGACGTGTTCAGCGTCGAAAACTACCTGCTTGAGGTCGATAACCCGGTCGTCGTGCCCAAGGGCGCGAAGGTTCGCCTGCTGCTGACGTCGAATGATGTCATCCACTCGTGGTGGGTACCTGAACTTGCGATCAAGAAGGACGCCGTTCCGGGCATCGTCAACGAGACCTGGTTCCAGGCCGAGGAAGTCGGCACGTATCGCGGTCAATGTACCGAGCTGTGTGGCAAGGACCACGGCTATATGCCGGTCGTTGTCGAAGTTGTCGAGCCCGACGCCTACCAGGCCTGGGTCGATACCCGTCAGGACGGCGACACGAAATTCGCCAGCGCCCAGCAGTAAAGATCCGGAGTAGATAGGAATGACAACGACAACCGTAGACTCTCACACGGCTGACGACGCCCACGAAGATCACGGCCCACCGAAGGGCATCAGGCGCTGGCTGTTTTCGACGAACCATAAGGACATCGGCACGATGTACCTTATCTTCAGCCTCGTAATGTTCTTCATCGGTGGCGCGATGGCCATGGTCATCCGCTCCGAACTCGCGGTTCCCGGCCTGCAGTTCGTGCACCCCGAGTTCTTCAACTCGATGACGACGATGCACGCCCTGATCATGGTATTCGGTGCCGTGATGCCGGCTTTCGTCGGTCTCGCCAACTGGATGATTCCGCTGCAGATCGGCGCGCCTGACATGGCGCTGCCGCGCATGAACAACTGGTCCTTCTGGATCCTGCCGGTTGCGTTCGGCATTCTGCTGTCGACGCTCTTCATGCCGGGCGGCGCCCCGGCCGGTGGCTGGACGATGTACCCGCCGCTGATCCTGCAAACCGGTGACGCGTTTCCGTTCCTGATCTTTTCCGTTCACCTGATGGGCATCTCGTCGATCATGGGCGCCATCAACGTCATCGTGACGATCATCAACATGCGAGCACCGGATATGACCTTGCTCAAGATGCCGATGTTTGTATGGACCTGGCTGATTACGGCGTACCTGCTGATCGCTGTAATGCCGGCGAGCACCGGCATTA
>JAAUYD010117402.1_pt1 | contig 10366 bp, 7 predicted proteins | sample 7278101 | NCBI WGS metagenome assembly JAAUYD01 (sample SAMN14350128, study PRJNA611818) | marine sediment metagenome | isolation source: surface marine sediment (0.6m) | place: French Polynesia: Moorea | collected 2018-08
ACTTAGCGAGCTTGTGTTGCTCCACAAAACTATTCCTTCAGGAAGTTTTGGGGTCAAGTTTTGCAGCATGTTGCATTTGAGCTCGATATCTTCAAAAATGGCTTCAAGAAAAATCTGGCATGATTGCAATTCCTCAATAAAAGTTTCTTCTGTTTCGGCTATTTTATATTTGGCCAAGCATGCCTCAACATCGAAACCTTGTTCGTCAGCATGCTTCTTTTTCTTAAACCAGCTTAAGTCTCCCGCCACTTGTTTTTTTGATTTTTCGAACATCGCCTTATTATCATCATAACCGACAACTTCATAACCTGACTCCAGGAAATTGGCGACCCAATCTGATCCCATTTTTCCAAGGCCGATAACGCCGACCTTCTTCACATTTTTGGTATCCATTTAAATCTCCTTTTGCCTGTTCGTTTTACTGGTGAAGGCCTCTATTGAATGCGCCCCTTCCCTTCATGCGTTATGCGTATGAAATTTAGCGACTCACGTTTTACATGATTTAATTAGCAAGCCTTTTCTTTATGATCTTGTTTAAATATGACCTTTTAATCTTATCGTAACCAAGAACAGATTTATTTAAAAGATTGGGGGCAGAATAGATCATAAGAACTGAATCCATCTGCCCTTGACATAACGACAGATAGCTTGCCACAGGTTTGACTATGAGGGATAACAACATATTTGTATTTAACTGCTGGATATCATAAGCTTACCTAAGGCAAAAGCCCAAACGTTTAACCCATTTACAGTAGGAGGTAGGCCATGAAATTGACCAAGGCAGCTAAAATCTGGATCGATTACCACAAAACCCATTCGAAAAAAAAATACGGTCCGATCCTACCGGGCCATTATCGAACGATCAATCCAAGAATTTGGTGATGGCCCAATCGAAAAAGTCACCCCGGAACAAATCCTTACCTTCCTGAACCGCCTCACTGAAGGCAACAAACCTTCTCTCAGGTCAGAATTCGTTCGAAAGTACTGTCAACCCTATCTATCCATACAAACCTGCCTCAACCCTCACCCCATAAATCTCCAATTGCGCAATCACGTTAACGCCAACTTTGACCGCTTAACGATAGCCTCGTGAATCTGTTACATTTGATGAAACAGTTTGTGATGCTCACATCCCGAGAAGGGTGGTAGGTTTCCCCTGCCATCCATAAGCCATTCGGCTCTCATTGCACGATTTAATTAATGCCGTAATATGTATGATATGTTGGACCTAAACCAAAACCATACAGCTAAAGAGGTGACGTCATGGCCGAAGAAAAAATACAAGATTACACAGACGACAGGAGTGAAGGACACGTTGACACCCGCGAAAGAAACTTTGAGTGTGAAGATAAAGACGAAAATTTGGGCTGTGATCCTGGAATCGATGTAGCAGGTTAACGGCAAGGACGGTGCGCTATGATAGGAATCACACTGACGATAATTACACTTTGCTACTTCATAAACAGATGCATCACAAGCGACGATTGCAAGATTTGAAGTAACAATAAACGGCAGAGCTTCGAAAATTTAGGCAGTAGATATAGTCCGCTGATACGGCGGTTGACGGCAGAGCCTCTAACGGGGCTCTTCCTATTTATTAGAGCTTGTTTAAAGTTATTTATTTAATAATATCCATATGATAAAATAGAAAAAACCTGTTGAATTCATTGTTAATAACCGAAATGAGGACAAGGGTGAAAAGGTATGGCTGCGACAAAAAAAGAAACTGTTATGGAATTCCTTAAAATTGGCTATGATGAATATCATGTTGATTATCGCGAAAACTCGATAACAGAATCATACGACTTTATTATTCACACAGGGACTTCCAAAATATTATTAAAAATCGGGCAGAACCGTTGGGACGATTCTAATAGCTCGTCTATTCTCATTTTTTTGGAATCTAAAGAAGAACAGATTCGAAAAGTTGTTTTGGACAATCAGGACGCAATTCTCCGAATGAATTAGCTAACAATCAACCTGTCTACCAACTCAAAACACTTGGCTGGCGTTATCGTAATGCTGGACGTTAGGGTATCATCAAAATTCGCGCGTATCTATACGTTTGGCCTCTAATGTATTGACAACGTGGAGATCCAAGGACATCGGTTTTCAACTGACGTGGATTGTGAAAAGAGCGCATCAAAGTTTTTAATCTTAGGATGAAAATTAGGTTGTCTTATCAATACCGCCAACTTCGTTGTTCTGGCGGATCGATTAGCGCCTAATGCAAAGCCCAAAAGTATGGAGGAAAAAATGGACCTGACAACTCGGTACTTGGGGCTCCAGTTGGACAGCCCCATCATTATCGGCAGTTCCGGCTTGACCGGATCACTAAAACGCATCGAGCCCTTCGCAAATAGCGGCGCTGGCGCTGTGGTGCTTAAATCCATATTCGAGGAAGAAATCTACTACGAATACGAAGATGTGCTAAAAGAGGCCGAAGCCGAGGGTATCAGCCTGGAGCAATTCGACTATTATGACTATCATTTAAAGGGTAAGAAGCTTAGCCGCTACATCGAACTGGTCAAGGGATGCAAAGAAAACCTATCTATACCGGTGATCGCTAGCATAAACTGCTTTTATTCACATGAGTGGTCCGCTTTTGCCCGCAAGATCGAAGATGCCGGTGCGGATGCCATTGAATTGAACATGTTCTTCCTACCCACCGATTTTGAACGCTCAGCCCGTGAGCAGGAGGAAGCCTATTTCAAAATCATTGATAAGATCATCGCTGCCGTCTCTGTACCGGTTGCATTGAAGATCAGCTACTATTTTTCGAACCTGGGCCCGATGATTCAAAGGCTGTCACGCACGGGCGTTGCAGGCCTGGTCTTGTTCAACCGTTTCTTCAGCCCTGACATTGACATCCAATCTTTCAAGATCAAACCCTCCTTCGTGTTCAGCACACCGGCAGAGCTCGCCGTATCTCTGCGCTGGGTCGCCATAATGGCCAAGAAAGTGGAATGTGATCTGGCTTCCTCCACCGGCATCCATGACGCTGCTGCTGTGATCAAGCAGTTGCTGGTCGGTGCCACCGCCGTGCAGGTGGTCTCCAGTCTGTATAAATCGGGACCCGAGCAGATCGCCAAGATGATTGAGGGACTCAAAGAGTGGATGCAGGGCCACGGGTTCAATTCTCTGTCCGATTTTCGGGGTCGTATGAGTCAGGAAGCCGCCTCTAACCCCGCGGTCTATGAACGCGTTCAGTTCATGCGATACTTTGGCGGAGAAAAACAGATCGACGAGTAACCCCACTGAGAGAGGAATACGGCAGGTCCATTGTGTATGCCGGTCCTTAATATCATTAAATGGAATGCTATACACGCCACACTGTCGTCACTCGTGTTCCTACAGGAGGTCTAAGACGGCGCTACTGCCCCGCCTTCCGAGCTAATGTAGGTGATGGGGGACGCCGGTAACGGCGAGCTTTAATTCAAGCGGCCAGTTGCTAGATAATAGTTGATGTCGTGCTCACCCATCAGGATAACTTATATTACCCAGGCGAGAAGGATGAAGGGTGAACTGGTGGTCAGCCATGGTCAATTTTCAATCAATAGCCCTGACAAGAACAATCTAAATATCAAGAGAATTCGCGTAGCATCAACGGTTGAGTACTATTTTCAGATTAGAAGCCGACCAGTCGGAATCCCGGTATGTAAATTTTTTATCCAGCAATAGGTGCGGATGCTTTAATCCGCGAAAAGACCTTGATACCATTTAAAATAAATCGTTTCGATGCCCGCTGGAGCAAGGTCCCATTTGCGGCCGTAAACATGAAGCTGCTGCTACAGACCGCTCAACACGTCTGAAGAATTTAATACGTGGCTGAAAAAGCCGAAGGGCTCCGGACCCACTTTGGCGGAGGTGACGCCATCTTCTTCCTATTGCAAATCTTTGGCAACACCGGACCTGGAGCGCTCCGGCTTTTGATAGTATTTTTGGTAATAATTGGTACGCAATCCTACCACATCCAAAAAACGACGTTCCAGCAAATAGCGCAGGAAAAGCCGAATCACCAGCCATACATTTTGACCATAGTGCTTGTGTTGCCAGCGCCGCTGGGACACTAGGACTCCTTTGTGAACGAAAAGCGGTCGACTGATTGACTTCAGGCGCATCGACAACTCCACATCTTCCATTAGCATCATGTCGGGGAAACCACCTATTTTCTCCAGGGCCTGACGACGAACGAACTGCCCCTGATCACCAAAGGATATACCGAAGAAAAGCGCTCGAAAATTGTTCAGCCAGGCAATCAGTTTGAGTTTGGGCGAATGGCCGTTAAAGCGCATTTTAAAGGCCCCTCCGGCCACAGATGGGTGTTTCGCCAAGGCCTGCAGCATGCTGCCGGAAGCTTCGGCAAGGAGGTGAGAGTCGGCATGCAGCACTAATATTACATCACCACCGGTATGTTTGATAACTTTGCGCACCTGGCGCCCCCGGCCGATTGGGCTTGATATGACTTTGGCGCCGCAGCGACGGGCAACGTCCCTGGTCGCATCCGATGATCCGCCGTCTGCCACGATAATCTCCACGACATCTTTTTGAATGCGTGCGGATCGGATGGCATCTGTAATACGCTCCGCCTCGTTCAACGCCGGAATTACCACCGATATGGTCTTCGGCGCCGGAAACCGAGGCCGGGGAAGCATGCTGTAGCGTGTCAGGGTGTCGAAAACCAGCAGACCAAAAAATGGAAGGTATTCAAACCACTTCAACCATCTCATCTCCTGGAACACACCGGTGTCATGTTCGATGGCCAATACAGGCAGTGTGGTGACGGCCGCCAGCATTAAAAACAACCATGCCCGTGAAGGATAAAACACCATAAAGGGGGCCACCAGCAAAATATACCACGGATGCAGGGTCGGCAGACATAAGAGCACAGCGCCGAAGGCAAGATATACGCTGCGCATTTCGCGCTGCTCGAAAAGATAGATCACTGTCAGCAGACCCATCAAGATCGGCACAAGCGCCGTCAGAGCGAATCGACCGCACAAAATCCGCAATAGATCGGCCAAGGCGTCATTATAATGCATTTGCCCCGCAAAAATGGACAGAGAAGCAAACAAGGACCGAAATTCATCCACAAAAGGAAGGAACCAGACCACAGCTATCGCCAATGCAGGCCAGGCGTGGCAGTTCGACCGTCGCATTATAAAAGGCAGTGCCACCAGTGAAAAGTATTTAGAGGCCACTGCCGAGCCGAGCATCAGGAAAGCAGCGACTGGCCGTTTACTGCCGGCAAAATAGAGACCTATCATGACGAACGCGGCCTGAACGATATCCAAGTGAGCCTCGCCGGCAATATAAACCAGCACCAAAGGATTGGCCGCATACCAAAATAGATGTGCCGGGTGGGTTCTCCTCCAGCAGATTAGACCAATGAGGGCACCCACCGTCAGCGTTTCAAAAAACAGCATGCTGCCTTTAAACATGCTGGCCGTCGGCGAAAGTGCGGCCAAGGCCCGAAATATCAACATCACCAGAGGGGGATAAGCAGCGCTCAGATCCTTGTGATTGATCTGTGACCAGATCGCGGCCATATCACCCTGGATCAGTGCCTCAAGGGCCGGATCGTTCGGTGCCAATAGGTAAGGATTAAAACCGTGATTTTGGATGTAGCCTTCCCAAATGTAGCGATACAGGTCGTTGCTGACTGGAAAATCCCAGAATGCAAAGCGTCCCAGCACCCCCACCCCAACAACTACGGCGATGCTGCGCCGGCGGGGCCACTCGTACGGAAAGGCGTACACCATCAATGCCATCAACACGAACCCCAGGACGTAGCCCGTTGCAAAGAGCAGCGGTGATTTCCCCATGGGGCCCAACTGGGAGAGTAAAAGCATGTCCAGCACCCAGGCGATGCAAAACAGTATGAATGCTTTTATCGGGTAGCATTGTCGTGACTGTGCCACCATGAGAGGCCTCCGATAGAGAGAAAACCGACTGCATAAATCAGCATGAAATGGCCGATGAGGTAGTGTTGGGAGTTGAAATAGAGGCAAACACCAAACAGACACCAAACACCGGCGAGCAATTCCAGAACTACCAATGGGCTCCTTCTGATGCGGTAGGTTTTTTGTCTGATCAGACCGTTTTTGGGCGTGCGAACAAAGGCGCTGGAAATGCCCAACAGAGCCTCGATGATGGCCCGTGAGTTGTTAATGGCCAGCCCGCAGCCAAAGCAAACCATGAATGGCAGCAACAGTATTGTCTTTATCGAAGGACGTCCAAGGGCTCGTCTGGCGACCAGGTACATCCGCGAAGGACCTGTGCAGCTCAACAGCAGCAATATGCCAAAACTGATCAGGCCGATACCCGTCAGAACTCGGCTCTTGTAAAGCATCAGGAACGGCGCCAGCACGGCGATAAGCAACATCAATGGATGAATCATGTAGTGCGTCAAGTGCAGCGTGGCTTGTAATTTTACAAACGCATTTTGACTCGACCGCCAAATACTGGGCATCAATTTGATGGCCGTTTGAGTGGACCCTTTGGCCCATCGGAATTGCTGACTTTTAAATCCATTCAGATTGCTTGGAATTTCGGCCGGTGCGACCAGATCGACTAAATAACGACTATGCCAGCCCCGTAGATGGAGCCGGTAAGAAAGGTCCATATCTTCCGTCAGTGTGTCGGCCTGCCAGCTACCTGCATCGACAATGGCCGCTATTCTCAATACGCCGGCCGTGCCGTTAAAATTCATCCACAAGCGGGAGGTGCTGCGCGCCCCTTGCTCGATCATAAAATGCCCATCGATGCCCATCGCCTGGAGCCGCGTTATCCAGCTCTCGGTTTCGTTCAGGTGACCCCACCGGCCCTGGACAATTCCCAGGCGAGCATCGGCCAGGAAGAACGGCATAGCCCGCAACAGAAAATCGGGCGGGGGTATGAAATCCGCATCAAAGATCGCCACAAAATCACCGCTTGCGCTTTCCAGACCGTGATGCAACGCTCCGGCTTTGAATCCGCTGCGATCATTGCGGCGAATGTGATGGATATCGATGCCCTGGCGACGCAGCAAACGGATCTTCTCCGCAATCAGGTCATAGGATTCATCCGTGGAATCATCCAGCACCTGAATCTCATGGCGGCCGGCAGGATATTGAAAAGCGGCCACAGCATCGATGATCCGTTCAGCCACATTGAGTTCGTTGAAAACCGGCACTTGCGTCGTGACCTTAGGCAGTTTGGCTGCCGCCGCGGAATTGGTGTCATACGGCGGCCGCTGGCTGTAGAACGTGTCGAGCACCCTTTGGTCGAAAAACCTTCGCTGCGGGTATCGGCGTTTATACAGATGGATCAGCACATGGGCGTTAATACCGTATACGGTCAGCAAAAGGGCACAAGCAAAATAAATCACTACGATGAAAAGCATATGACATATATCCGTTTAGGCTTTAAGGATAGGAAACCGCCTTTTGAGACATCGAATATCTCAGTTCGGCACTTTTGTGTCAATATGTATATGAATACAAGATGTTGTACAGCATCTTATTGGCCAGATGGCCGTTTCGTTTCTATAATTATCGGAGTTCTGAAACCAGCATCTCAGCCTTTCCAAAAAACCCAAACAGGTTGGCCTTTACCCAAGAAACTGGACCGTTTTACTTGTAAAAATGTTCATATAATGCAATCCGCCCTGATCGGTGATCCGGTGCTGGAAATCCATTTCGAGCGTCCCGCTTCTGAAAGTCTATTCACTGCTGAAGGCCGACAAGAACGCGATCAAGAATTTATCCATGCGTTTCGGCTCAGCGGGCATGCACGGGATTATGCCGGGTGTGTAGCCGGCTCGGTGAAAGGGCTCCAGCATACGCTCGCTGCGACTGATGACGTGAATGGGCACCAGCGAACCTTTTAGCGGTCCGGTGATGTGTGCATTGGGCTGGTGGTCGCCCAATATAATCCATAGTGCCTCGTCATCGCTGCTTGCGGCCAGGTAGTTTTGTAGAACCGTAAACTCATAAGTCATGGCGGTCAAATAGGCCTCGGTGGACTCGGTCAAGTCAGGCCAGTTGTTCGGGAAGGTGACCGGATCCTGCTGATGGTAAACACTTCCGTCGCCGATGCGGTCCCAATCCTCGATATAGCGGGGCTGTCGATGAAAGGGTGCATGCGTGCTGGTCAGTACATATCGGATAAATAGGGGTTTGTTGCGGTTTTCGACCTCCCTGGCATGGATGGTTTGCAGTACATATTGATCGGGCATCGGCGACCAGCCATAGGACGGCCCCCGGTAGTTGAAGTCTTTGGCGTAGTATCGCCGGGAATAACCGAAATAATCGCCCTCCGGCCACGGCAATGTGGTGCCCGGCATTACCGACACGCTGCGGTAACCGGCACGGTTGAAATAGGTCGCCAATGGGGTCACGGAACTGGTCAATAGGTAATAGTAGTGCAGTTGATCCGGCAGCCACACGCCGCTTTCCAAAGTTCCGAAGGCCAGCCAAGAAGCACCGCCAAAAGTCGGGGATTGCATTACGCTTGTATAATTTTTCAAACCAGCTCTCGCCATGGCCGTATCAAAGGCCTTTGCCAGCGGAAGGAAGCGTTCGGCATGCCGGGGGGTGTCATACAAGGTCAGGCCATAGGACTCGATGATAAAGAAATGGACGTCCGCATTACCCAGGAGATCCAACGGCCGTTTGAATTGCCGTGCACGCGTCGCCGCCTCCCTGATATGTGAATTGCTTTTATGCCTAACAGCGTCGACGGTCGCAATGAACCGTATTTCCTCCACCAGGCGGGCAGTGCAGGTGGTGGCCGGCGGCGGCAGCTTGTCCGGGAAGTAGCCCTTGATGAAAAACAGCACTAAAACGGCCTCGATGGCCGTTAGGGTCCAGAACGCGTGGCGGAGGCGTGCCTGTCCGAAAGCCCTGTGAATTGTTCGAATCGATATCCACAGCCCCCAGCTTACCAGCACCAGGCCGATCACAGAGACGATTGCCGTGCTGAAAAATTTCCAGACCGAAAAGGAATGCCACAGCAGATGAAGAAGGTCGGGAATATATTCGCTGTCGATGTACAAATTGAAGGGACGGTTGAAATATTCAGGCACGAGGACATCCCCCACACGGAACAGCCTGATAGCAAGCAAAAGCACCAGCAGTAAGATGTAAAGACCCTTGGCCCATGGGGGCGTTATGCGGGGCATGAGGCTGAGCAACAGCAAGGCGCCCCACACCTCTATAGACGGTAAAACAAGGAATGTGGTGGAAGGCAAGGGCGCCGGGTAGTTCAGATTGATAAACACGTTCAAAAAACACCAGGCCGCCAAAACTTTCAAATACAGCATTGCGCCGCGCTGAGCACGCCGGTTTGAAGTCCTTTTACTTTCCGGCATTTTTTCCCAAGTTCCCATCTTGATCCAGGGGTTGCATGCCCGCTGCCGACCCGCACAGCATGTCCAGGTTACGGGCCATAAAGATCAACTTGCCGGCCGCGATTTGGATGATGCGGTGCTTTGCCCATTGGGCCAGTTTGTGTTGATCGACGGCACCGTCCTGCTGCAACTGTCGCTGGATGGTGTGGACGATCATCTCGAGAAAGAAAGCCTCGCCCCGCGCATAACCGCCGTGTTGGGGAAAAACGATCCAGTCCGAATTGCCCACCGCGATCAGCGGGAGCTGCGCTGACAATAGATGCCGGATTATCTGGCGTCCGCTTTGCGACGATCCCGAGGACCGGCCTCCGATGATGCGCTTGTCCATGCTGAGGTGGTAACGGGAGACGAGCATCTCTTCGAATTCAGGCTCCCATTGCGGCATAAAACAGGTTACACCGTCATAATTGAGCGTCAGATAGAGCAGGCCGCCGGGTCTCAGCAGGCGCTGGAAGCCGTGCAGGGTCTCTGGTATGTTGACCAGGTCCATGACGGCATGGGCCATCACCAGATCATATCTGTTAAACATATTTGGATCGTCAATTACGGCGTAGATATCGGCGCATGACATTTCCAGAGCGAACGTGACACCTGACGGGGCCTGCCCATAGTATCGATTTTTCGAACCCGTCGAGATGAAAGACAAAGGCTTAAGACGGGATTCAAATTCGGCCAGGTAATCATGGTTTGCCTCGATCAGGGTATATCGCAGGTGGGGCGCCAGGGACCAATCCAGGACCCGGTCGAACATGGTGCCGATGCCGCCACCCATTTCGATCACGGCAAGCGGCCGCCGCCGGTCGGCCTGCCGCAGACGGCGGCGGAGTTTTCGCCACACCGATTGACTTAGGGCATGGTCATCGATTTCTCTTTTTGCCGCCAGATATCGGATGTAGCGCTGTGAATCGGTATGAAGCGGCATGGCCACGACTCTCCTCGATGTCCGCCGTTAACGGGTCATACTGACCCGTTAAC
>JAAUYD010244532.1_pt1 | contig 10366 bp, 7 predicted proteins | sample 7278101 | NCBI WGS metagenome assembly JAAUYD01 (sample SAMN14350128, study PRJNA611818) | marine sediment metagenome | isolation source: surface marine sediment (0.6m) | place: French Polynesia: Moorea | collected 2018-08
CTCAACGCGGGAAACCCGCGCACGTGACTGGCTCCGCAACGCGCTGCTCTCTACCCCACAATAATTTTAGTAATTTCATCTGTACTTCACCAGACTGAGAAAAGCTATAAACTGCTACAACTATTATTTATTACTAGGGATTATACACCCGCAACGAATGAAAAAAACACAACATCCTCTTACCCTATCCCCTATCCCCTATCCCCAATCCCCTATCCCCTAAGCTAAAGCGCAAATAAAAATTGTATATTCAATTTTGCTGTAATTCTTGTGGGGTAGGCATCCCTGCCTGCCCTTTAATTCTTGTGGGGTAGGCATCCCTGCCTGCCCTTTAATATAAATTAAAAGCACAACAGCTTATCCCCTATCCCCTGTTCCCTATCCCCTAGGTTAATCAATACTTAAGTGTTACAGTTCATTGCGAAGTGCAAAGTATGTGCAAAACAAGATGATAAGTTTTGGTAGTGTAAATCAACAGAAAACCATGAGCTAAGGAGTAAACAGTGGCAATGGAATCACAGTTATTAAAGGGCACAAACGCACAACAACGTGAAGATATCAGCGAATACGTGGCTCACTTACAATTGCACATGGCTCTACAAGCACGCAATCTGGTTCCAACCCTTAACCATACTCAAGAAGATAGCCGACAGGAATTACTCCATCAAACCCAAGCCGACTTTGAAAAAGTTATTTCTCGAACAATGATTTAGTGTATAATAGTAATTTAATTAAAATTTTCTGGAAGCAGGTACTATGGGGCAGCAAAAATTTTGTTCGACCTTATCTGCTTTCCTCTCCCGCCAAATCAAACAAAAAAGAGATTATCACGGGAGCCTCCAACAGGTAAAAAAATGAAAATCACTCTTTGGGAGCAATATACAATAGCACCAAAGCCGTTAAGATAAATTCAGCAGTTTCTCTCTTCCAGTAAATTCCAGCTGAATGGCGGCTCGAATGAAAATGACTCCACTACTTCCACAAAATCTCAGTGTTATTATCCGACCAGTGCAATACCGGGACTTAGACGGTATTGAAAAATTAACTCAAGATTCATTCACAGCCCAAACAAACAAGCGAGGGGATTCTTACCTACAGCAAATGCAATGGCTGCGCTACTGGTATGGAATTCTCAAATTTCTAAGTTGGTTTCCCAATCCCTTACAGTATCGTTTTTGCGCTTATGTAGCAGAACAGGGACGGATGTTGCTGGGGATGATAAAAGTATCTCCCTTTAACCGTACCCGTAGTACCTGGAAGGTTGAAGGGGTAATGGTGGATCAAGGTTCTGAAAATCACACCATAGGCTCTCAATTATTGCGCTACTGTTTTGAATCAATTGTAGAAGCTCGCACCTGGATACTGGAAGTTAATGTTAACGATAAACAAGCCCTAGCACTTTATCGACAAAATGGGTTTCAGCGCTTGGCTGAAATGACCTATTGGGAAATTGCACCCCAACTGTTGGCACAATTAGCCCAAGGGGAGCCAGATTTACCGAATTTGTTGCCTGTAAGTAACGCTGATGCTCAATTGCTTTATCAACTAGATACAGCATCAATGCCTCCTTTAGTGCGGCAGGTATTTGACCGTCAAACCCATGATTTTAAAACTAGTTTATTGGGTGTGGTAGTCGATGCTGTGAAGCAATGGATGTATAAAATAGAAGTAATTAGCGGTTATGTATTTGAACCCCAACGCAAAGCGGCGATCGGTTACTTTCAGGTAACAATTGACCGCAAAGGGGAACAACCTCATCTAGCAAGCCTAACAGTTCATCCAGCATACACTTGGTTGTATCCAGAATTGCTGTCTCAATTAGCTCGTATTGCTGTTGATTTTCCCCAACAGCCATTACAGCTTGTTTCCTGTGATTACCAACCAGAAGGTGAAGAATACTTGGAACAAATTGGGGCAACTCGCATAGAACACACCTTAATTATGTCTCGCTCAGTGTGGCATAAAGTCAGGGAATCTAAACTTGTTTCCCTAGAGGGAATTCAGTTACCTGAAGTTCTCCAAGGTTTACAACCAGCCCGAAAACCAATCCCAGGTGGGATGTCATGGTTACCATCCACACACAAAAAACAAAAATCTGCTGCTGATAGAATTAGCAAAAGCAATGTAACTAATGACTCTGTAGCCTTTTCATCCCATAACAACCCTAGTGCAGAACCATCCAGCCATCCTGATGCAAAAGATACCCAGCAGGAGTAGCTAAGTGGAATCAAAAGAAACTGCAACTGACAATCAACCACCAAAGTTTATTTCCGCTTTGGGGTTAGATATCGGTCGTAAACGTATTGGTGTAGCAGGGTGCGATCGCACGGGGTTAATTGCCACAGGATTGGTAACAATTGAGCGTACATCCTTTGTGGAAGATGTAGAAAAAATACGCCAGTTGATTCAAGAGCGGGAAGTACAAATCCTGGTAGCAGGTTTACCTTATTCAATGGACGGTTCCTTGGGTTTTCAAGCACGGCAGGTACAAAAGTTTGCCAAAAGACTAGCTAAAGCCCTGCAATTACCCCTAGAATATGTAGACGAACGATTAACATCCTTTCAAGCAGAACAAATGCTCATTGCCGAAAATCGCTCGCCATCACGCCATAAAGGTTTAATTGACCGCAAGGCAGCATCTTTGATTTTGCAGCAGTGGCTAGACTCCAGGAGAAACAGCAAGGTTTATACTCCCAACGGCTAAAAACTTAACTTTTCCGAGCTTGGGTTGTAGCTTGCTTCCACGAAGTGGTACGAAGTCTACGCGTTTGCCGTAAACGAAGTACTGCGGTAGGGTAGGCATTCCCGTAGGGTAGCGTTCTCGTTCGGTGAAGGGTAGAGTAACCCAAAGTAGGTTTTTGTTGGGTTTAGTACCTCAAACGTCACTTCCTACAACGGAGAGAAAAGCAACGGAGTGGTTCCCCAACCTAGAATCTGATATACTCCTGCTAGTGGTAAATAAAAATATATTAAATAGCCAGCAATTGATATTAGTCTAATGAGATAGGATTGATATCTATTCTTATTAAGCAGAAAATCTCTTGCTCGCAATTGCTGGAAGTTTCAATTTCTAAATGACTATGTTTTCCTCTCCATTTCCTGAAGGTAATGACAATGCTCATCTCGGTTCTATGACTTTGACGGATGACAAAGGCAAAAAGCTCGAATGTTATATCGAGCGTTCCTTTGTGGTAGAAGATGGGCAAGAATACTGTTTACTTCTTCCTGTAGACTCCCCCGTGGAAATTTTTGCTTGGCAAGGTGAGGATGAAGAGTCAGAAGCAATTCTAATAGAAGATGACGCTGCCATCGACGAAATTTTTAGTAATGCCCAAGCTGTTCTTTCCGAGCTTAACCTCAAACTCAAAAATACAGCCTATGCTTTGACAGTAGAGGGTGAGTTACCTCCTGTGGACGAGTCAGAAATATTTTCCTTAGAAATCGAAGACGAAGAGGAAACTTTAGAGCCAGAAAGTTTACAGCGATTAGCTATTTTTTATCACAAACAGCGAGAATACGCAATTTACACCCCCTTAGATCCACTGTTATTTTTTGCACGGATTTCAAAAAATGGCGATCCCCAATTACTTTCTCCAGAGGAATTTCATCAATTTCAGCCCTTTTTAGAACAGCATCTTTTTAATGAACTTGACTAAAATTTCACATTCCAAATTCCTTTGTAAAAAATTTAAATTAATTTTGAATTTCTCAGAGTATGTTTAGAGGATGTTTGTCAAGTCTAAAAGATTACTAAAAACCTCACTTCTTATCTCTCTCCTAGGAGTAAACAGACTTTGAAACCCCTATTTTTCTGTTCCCCTTCCCTAGTAGGGAAGGGGTTAGGGGTTAGGGGTTAGATTTCCAGGGTTTTGATGTTAAACATAATACTTCTCAAACATCCTCTTATAAAACAAATATAAAACTCTCCTAAGAGGTTGTTTGGAAAGTCAACAAGTATACCCGGAACCTCTCTCCAAACCTCTCTCCAAACCTCTCTCCTAGAAGGAGAGAGGTTCTGAAACCCCACTTCCTTCGTAGGGAAGGGGGGAAAAGGGGGTTAGGTTTACGCTTGTTTTAATGTTAATAACAATACTTTTCAAACATCCTCTAAATGAAAACTGCTATAAATAAGATGCGCAAGTAAATTTTCGGTGATAAATATGATCGAATTTAAATTTGCTGAAATTATTTCAAAGATTAGTAAATATGCTCCTCAAGCTGGTGAACTAATTATTAAACAAGCTAAAAAAAACGAAACTGTAATCAAAATTCTCCAGGAATTAAGGCTAAATCCTACGGAAATACCGGATGATGTTGATATTGTTTATGTTCACAGTCTGGTAAACTATGGTGTATTTAAGCCGGAAGTAATTTTAAATTTGTTTAGAGAGAAAGAAACTAAAGATAGTTTTTGGGCTGCTTATACTAATAATAGTCCGTTTCAGTTTGTAGAATATATCTGCAAGTTTATTAAAGATGCTAATTTAGATACTGAGTTTCGCAAGGCTAACATTAATATATCAGCGGAATTAGAGGAATTTGGTGAGGTTTTTATCTCTGTGGCTAAACGCAGTGCATCTGCAAAATTCCTGATTCCTCCGGGGGGAATTTATCCGAATTGGGATTTAGATGTTTATCCGAAAGAGTTTAAGGCTTTAATTTCTGAAAAAACTCGTTTATTTTGTGGTCGTGAGTTTGTTTTTGAGGCGATTATAGATTTTATTAATAAGGGGAAAAAGGGTTATTTTACTGTGATTGGTGATGCAGGGATGGGTAAAAGTGCTATAGCTGCTCAATTTGTTTTATTTTATAAATGCCCTTGTTATTTCAATATTTTATCAGACAGAATCAACACTCCAGAACAGTTTTTAGCTAGTATTCGTCAACAATTAATTAAGCGTTGTTGTCTCCAGAATGCAGAGAATGCTGATTTAAGAAGTTTACTAGAAAAAGCTAGTGAAAAACTCAAACTGGAAGGAGAAAAACTTGTAATTGTTGTTGATGCGCTAGATGAAGTAGAACAAGAAGGAAATGGTAATCTTTTAGATTTACCACACAATATTCCTGATGGAGTCTATTTTTTACTGACTAGAAGACCTTATAATCTAGGAAGAAAACGTTTAAGTTTGTCTCCTGATACTCCTGTATATGAATTGGATTTAACTAAAGGTGATTATACGGCTTTGAGTCAGGAGGATATAAAGGAGTATCTGCATTTATTTCTGAAGATGAGTGAAGATGAAATTAGAAAATGGACTCAAAAGTTGGTTCAAAATCAAACTAAAAAGTATGAAAATAGCGATGAATTTCAGTCGGAAATTATTCAATTGAATGAGTGGATACGGAAACAAAATCCACCTATTACGCAAACAGAGTTTGTTGATAGGTTGTGCGAAAAAAGTCAAAATAATTTTATGTACTTGCGCTATGTTTTGCCAGCAATTGCGACTGGTAAATATAATGACTTGAGTTTGAAGGAATTACCAGAAGGACTTGAGCAATATTATATAACTCATTGGCAGCGCATGGGTATGGATAATGATGACAATGATATTAATGTAAAAATCCTCTTTATTTTGGTTGTTAGAGGTGAAGCAGTATCATCAAATATGATTGCTGATATTCTCGATCTGGATGTATTTCCTGTAGAAAAGATTTTAGATAAATGGGTGGAGTATGTAACACCTAAAAAAGTACAAGAAGAAGATGAAGAAAAAACTTATTATAGTATTTATCATCGCAGTTTTCTGGAGTTTTTACAAAATCAACCAAAGCTAGATAAAGACAAAAATAAAAGGCGATTTAAAGAAGTTAAGGAAAAAATAGATCAATATTTTGATATAGGAATATAGTAAGATGGGTCAACTTGCTATCGAATTAGAGAAAAAAAATAATGAATGGAAAAAATGGTATCTTCAGCAACGTCCTCAAATGTATCTGGAGAATAAAAACAGGGATAAGAGGAATAAATATTATCAATTGTTGACCAATTTTGATTTTATTTATCTGAAAATTCAGCATCCTAAGTTGGGAGTAGAATCTCTGATTAGGGATTATGGTTTGATTTATGATCCAGAGATATTAGATAATTTAGAAGAAGATGAAAAACTAGAACCGGAACAAGTCAAAACTCTGAAATTAATTCAACGTGCGCTACAATTATCAGCACATATTTTGAATGAAGATAAAACCCAATTAGTAGGACAATTATGGGGAAGACTACAGGGTTTTCAACAGCCAGACATTCAGAAAATATTGTCAGATGGACAACAAAGTAAAAGTGAAATTCCTCGATTCCGTCCCATTACAGCCAGCTTAACCACTCCTGACGGAAACCTGCTGCGTACTTTCACTGGTCATAAGGGGAGGGTACTAGCAGTAGCGATCGCCCCAGATGGAAAAACAGCGGTTTCTGCTTCAGATGACAAGACCCTGAAACATTGGAATTTGCACACAGGAGAAGAAATCTCTACCTTCACTGGTCATAAGGACTGGGTACAAGCAGTAGCGATCGCCCCAGATGGAAAAACAGCGGTTTCTGCTTCATTTGACAACACCCTGAAACAGTGGGATTTGCACACAGGAGAGGAAATCTCTACTTTCACTGGTCATAAGGACTGGGTAACAACAGTAGCGATCGCCCCAGATGGAAAAACAGCGGTTTCTGCTTCATTTGACAACACCCTGAAACTGTGGGATTTGCACACAGGAGAGGAAATCTCTACTTTCACTGGTCATAAGGACTGGGTAACAGCAGCAGCGATCGCCCCAGATGGAAAAACAGCAGTTTCTGGTTCATATGACAAGACCCTGAAACTGTGGGATTTGCACACAGGAGAGGAAATCTCTACCTTCACTGGTCATAAGGGGAGGGTACAAGCAGTAGCGATCGCCCCAGATGGAAAAACAGCGGTTTCTGCTTCAGTTGACAACACCCTGAAACAGTGGGATTTGCATACAGGAGAACAAATCTCTACTTTCACTGGTCATAAGCACTGGGTAACAGCAGTAGCGATCGCCCCAGATGGAAAAACAGCGGTTTCTGCTTCACGTGACAAGACCCTGAAACAGTGGGATTTGCACACAGGAGAACAAATTTCTACTTTCACTGGTCATAACCGGGGGGTACAAGCAGTAGCGATCACCCCAGATGGAAAAACAGCGGTTTCTGCTTCAGATGACAAGACCCTGAAACAGTGGGATTTGCACACAAGAGAACAAATCTCTACTTTCACTGGTCATAAGGACTGGGTAACAGTAGTAGCGATCGCCCCAGATGGAAAAACAGCGGTTTCTGCTTCACTTGACAAGACCCTGAAACAGTGGGATTTGCACACAGGAGAAGAAATCTCTACTTTCACTGGTCATAACGGGGTGGTACAAGCAGTAGCGATCGCCCCAGATGGAAAAACAGCGGTTTCTGCTTCATTTGACAACACCCTGAAACAGTGGGATTTGCACACAGGAGAAGAAATCTCTACTTTCACTGGTGATATGTCTATAAATTGCTGTGCATTTTCCCCAGATGGGCTGACAATTATAGCAGGAGAAAAATCAGGGACTGTTCATTTCCTCCGTTTAGAAGGTGGTTCAGAAAATGAATACATCACCCAAAATACAATCAATATTCCCAGATATCCCGCAGAATTTCAGGAAATCATCACCAGCAGAAACCACAACTTTGTCGGTCGTGAATTTGTCTTTGCTACTATCAACAACTTTCTCAATCAATATGACCGGGGCTACTTTACTATTATTGGTGAACCTGGGATTGGTAAAAGTGCTATTCTTGCCCATTATGTCAGCCAAAATCCCGGAATTGTTTATTACAATGTGGAAATTTCCGGTAAAAATCGCGTTCAGGAATTTCTGACAACAACTTGCACTCAATTAATAGAAATTGCCCAACATCAAGGTAGTAAAAATCTCACCTCTAACTTGACTGATTCTGCCACAGAAAACAGTAGTTTTTTATCATTGTTACTGCAAAAAATCAGCGATAGATTGCATCCAAAGCAACGATTAATTATTACTATAGATGGCTGCGATAGGATTGATATCAACAATCAACCACAGGGTTCAAATATATTCTATTTACCCCGCTATCTCCCAGAAAAAGTTTATTTTATCCTCACTCGTCGTCCCTTTCTCACAGAGAAATCAGGTTTATTAATTGAAACTCCAGCCCAATCTTTAGATTTGTCAGCCTACCCACAACAAAATCGCGCTGATATCCAAAAATATATTTCTCATTCTAGGAATAACCTTAGAGAACAAAACCATCCCCAAAATCTTTCCCTCAACATCACAAAGCCTAGTTTTGATGAAGACGAAACCAATTTTATGTATGTTAAAGAAATCTTAGCAACTATTAACCAAGATATTTACCCCCCAAACTTACAACACTATTACCAAAATCACTTAGAAAAAATGAATTTAGCAACCAGTAAACAACAACCAATGGCTTTACAGGTGTTAAATCTTTTAATTCAACACCAATCAATATCAATAGAAACAATAGCAGAAAAATTAGATGCAGATGAATATGAAATCAAAGTAATCTTAGACAAATGGCGAGAGTTTTTACACTTAAAATCAATAGCAACAGAAATCCATTATAGCCTTTATCATCCTAGTTTTCGTGATTGGTTGAAGCAACAAATAGAGTCTAAAAACAATTAAAAATTCAAAATTCAAAATTCAAAATTCTAAATTCTAAATTGGTAACCCCTAAAACAATTAAAAATTAAAAATTTGTAATTTATGGGCGCAAGCATTGCGCCCCTACAAATTAATAATTAATAATTAATAATTAATAATTAATAATTAATAATTAATAATTCATAATTCATAACTCCTAACTCCTGTAGAGACGCGATATATCGCGTCTCTACAACTTCTAACTCCTAACTCTAGGATGGGTTGAGAAAACGATTGGAGAACTTAAGAACATCTCCTAAATCACAATCTCCATCTCTATCTGCATCTAGAAAGGAGGAAAGTAAGGGATTAACACCATTTTGCCCAGAAGTACTTGTACCCATTTTAAAGAAACCCATCACCGTTGGCAGCAAACTCGGTAACATAGTCTGAATGATATTGGTATCTAACCCAGTTTTTTGGGATGCAATTTGCACAATTTGGGTTTGTAATTGCGAGGGGATGAGTGATTGAATAGCGCTAGCACCCATTCCACCTGCACTTACCTGAGAAATCAAATTTGCTAGGTGATTACTACCTCCAATTCTCTGCTGTTGTTGCATCACCGGACGGATAAAATGACCAATTGTAGAGACAATAGTTTGCATTTGGGAGGTTTGGACACCATTATTACCAGCTAACTGCTGGACAGTATTGGTAATTGTCTCTAACTGGGAGACACTAGCTTCTTGTTCCGGGTTATTAATCGCAGTCAGTAAATTAAAAAACATGCTCATGATTATCGTTCCTAAAATTGAATAATGAACTATACTCTAAACGGATTAATGATTGTAGGTTGGGTTGAGGTACGAAACCCAACAAAAACATACTTGCTGTTGGGTTTCACTTCGTACCACTTCGTGGAAGCAAGCTACAACCCAACCTACGAAAAGTTAAGTTTTTAGCCGTTGGGAGTATACTTTGTTAAATTTGCACTACAGAAAGGGTAATTTCTCCTTCGTTATCTTCAACATAGGAGTCAAAGAAGAAAGCACAAAGCGTAGCTGTTTCTAACACTTCTAGAGTCAGTAAATCTGCATAACCATTTAGGGATGACCAGGTAGAAGAGACTTCTTTGTTGGTCTTTTTGTTAACAACTTTACCCCCAAAAATCCACAGCATGACTAGTGGTTCTCCCTGAAGACCAGAAGCAGGGTAGAAATTAAAATCACCACCTTTAATTCTGACTAAGTGGAGTCCCGGTTGTAGTGTATGGGTGACGCTAGTCTGCTGCAATTGCTGCATTCTTTCTGGTGTCAAAGAATAACAATTGGCTTTGCTATCCACCCGGACATCGGTAATAGTACAATCTTTTTGCAGTTGTTCCTGTGGGGCTATAATGCCAGAATTGGCAATACTTCCAGGAATGTTTTCATCTATGTGAGTACCTGGAAAGAATACCCGTGGCGATCGCGCTAGTTTTAGCCATTTATTGTCTGCTGTTACATAACCCAACTCTGCTACATAGTCACCACCAGTTTGGGGAAGGGAAATATGCATATCCTGAGATTGTTCATCCCAGTCATATTGTTGATAACTTGCAGGTGCTTGACTTTCGGAATCGATATCTGTAACCTCAAAAATCCTTAATGCAGGATGTTGTCCTCCCTGTTGTCGCAATGCTGCTTTATCTGCTTGTGACACTTCCCAATAAGCGTATAATTCC
>JAAUYD010039954.1_pt1 | contig 10365 bp, 7 predicted proteins | sample 7278101 | NCBI WGS metagenome assembly JAAUYD01 (sample SAMN14350128, study PRJNA611818) | marine sediment metagenome | isolation source: surface marine sediment (0.6m) | place: French Polynesia: Moorea | collected 2018-08
AGATCGCCGGCATGCGCGGCCTGGTCGCCAACCCCCGCGGTGACATGATCCCGCGTCCGATCAAGTCGAACTTCCGTGAGGGGCTCGAGACGCTCGAGTACTTCATCGCCACGCCGGGCGCCCGCAAGGGCCTCGTCGACACTGCGCTCCGCACCGCCGACTCGGGCTACCTGACCCGTCGCCTCGTCGACGTCGCGCAAGAGCTCATCGTCCGCGAGGAAGACTGCGGCACGACGCTCGGCGTCTGGATCAACAACGTCCAGGCCGACACGGCCAACGTGCGCACCTACCTCGAGACGAAGCTGTTCGGGCGTGCGCTCCTGCAAGACGTCGCGCTGTCCGACGGCACGATCCTCGCTCGCAACACCATCGTGGGCGAGGACGAGATGGCGGCCCTGCGCGACGACGAGGCGATCGACCGGGTGCGTGTCCGGTCGGTGCTCACGTGCGACGCCGAGCTCGGCATCTGCGCGATGTGCTACGGGCGCTCGCTCGCCACCGGCAAGCCGATCGAGCTCGGTGAGGCGGTCGGCGTCATCGCCGCGCAGTCAATCGGCGAGCCCGGTACGCAGCTGACCATGCGGACCTTCCACACCGGTGGTGTGGCCGGCAAGGACATCGCCGGTGGTCTGCCCCGCGTCGTCGAGCTGTTCGAGGCTCGCACCCCGAAGGGGTCGGCCCGCCTGGCCAAGGCCACGGGTGTGCTGCGGCTCGGCGAGGACGAGGGCAAGGGCATCCCGGTCACCGTGGTCGACGACGCCGGCGACGAGCACGAGATCGTGCTCCCGCTCGGTGCGCGCCCGATCGTCGAGGACGGCCAGGAGGTCAAGGCCGGCGATCCGATCACCGACGGCCCCTTCGACCCGAAGGAGTTGATGGAGATCAAGGGCATCCGCGAGACGCAGGTGTACCTCGTCGAAGAGGTGCAGCGCGTGTACCGCGACCAGGGCGTGTCGATCCACGACAAGCACATCGAGCTGATCGTGCGTCAGATGACACGGCGGGTCGGCGTGCAGGAGACCGGCGGTACCGACTTCCTGCCGGGCGAGCGCGTCGACTCCAAGGTGTTCCGCGACACGAACCGTCACATGGTCGAGGAGGGCAAGCGGCCCGCCGAGGGACGACCCGAGATCATGGGCATCACCAAGGCGTCGCTGGCCACCGAGTCGTGGCTGTCGGCGGCGTCGTTCCAGGAGACGACCCGGGTGCTCACCGAGGCGGCGATCGACGGCAAGTCCGACAGCCTGATCGGCCTCAAGGAGAACATCATCATCGGCAAGCTGATCCCAGCCGGTACCGGCATGATGAAGTACCGCGAGTTCGGCATCGAAGCGCCCGACTACGAGCCGATGACCTACTACTCGAGCGACGCCGAGGACGAGGATCCCGCGGCGTTCCTCGCCAACCTGCACGGCTCGTACGAGGGCGAACCCGCCACGAGCTGACGGTCCGAGCCAGAACCGACGCACGAGGCCCGGGGGCGACCCCGGGCCTCGGCGCGTCCGGTGGTCGCCGACGGTGCTCTCGCTCGCCGACGAGCTGAAGCGATCGTCGCCGCAGGTTCCGAGGCGTTCGACGATGGAGCGATCGCCGTCGTGCCGACCGGCGCCGCCGAACTGGTCGACTTGCTCGCCCAGAGCGAGTGCGGCCCGGTGTCCCCGGGCCGATCCATCGGCGACCCCGCTGTGGTCGGCGCCCGTTCAGTCGCGGCGCGAGCCGCTCGGCGGTGTCTCGCCGTCCGGTCGCGTGGGGGCGCCGGCGGGCTGCCCGTCGGCGCGTTGGTCGCCGTCCTGGGCACCCGGCGCAGCGGTGTGTGCCCGTGAGGTCGCTGCGCCGGGTGCTTCGGAGGTCGTGGCGCGCCGGCCGTCGGGGAGCACCCGTGCGGTCGGCGCCTGCGGCACCGGGAGGTTCCAGACCGAGCTCTCTCCGGTCGGTCGGCGGTGCATGAGCGGACGGGGCCGCAGCGTCGACGTGGCGATCGCGGTGGCCGCGCTGTCGAACTCGCCCGCCCGCCGGGACGGCTGGGCCCGACGCGGCAGTGCCGCCGTCTCGGGCATGTCCACTCCGGCCGGGAGCGAGGTGTCGGCCGGCTCGGCCGGTCCGACGGGCTCGGTCGATGTCGCCGTGGCGGCGGGTGTGATCTCGGCCTGTCCGGGGTCGGCGGCGGGCCGCGCTGCGTCCAGACTGGCAGCGGCCGGATGCGGCACGACGCTCGGCTCGGCGCGCCGCGAGGATGCGGCCTGTGCGCCGGGCGCGGAGAGCGCGTCGATCGCTGCGCGGCGCAGACGACGAGTCGTGCGCTCCACGGGTTCGCCGCCGCGGCGAGCCTCGTGCACGTGTCGCTCGGGCTCGTTCGAGGGCATCGCCGCAGCTGGCGATGGTGCGGGGGTGGGGCCGGTGGCGGTCGCGGTCGCGGCGAGCGGTGCATCGGTATCGCCCAGCATCGTCGAGAGCCAGCGCTCCGCAGCGTCTGCGGCATCGCGGTGGATCGACGCCCACCGCTCGAAACCGCTGCGCCCGAACGAGAACGCCGGCCGTGCCGGTGTGAGCTCGATCGCCTCGGCAGGGACGATCTCGACCGGCTGCAGCTCGAGCTCGGCCACCACCGGCTCGTGCTCGAAGGCGGCGACCGGCTCGGGCTCGGCCGTTGCGGCGACCGGCTCGGGCTCGAAGGCGGCGACCGGCTCGGGCTCGAACGCCGTCACCGGCTCGGGCTCGAAGGCGGCGACCGGCTCCGGCTCGGCCGTTGCGACGACCGCAGGCCCGGCGGCGACCTCGGGCTCGGCAGCGACGTCGGCTGCGGTCTCGACCGGTGCGGGCTCGGGGACGAATTGGCGCCAGAAGATGACGACGAACGAGAGGATCGCGAGCAGCTTCCAGCCGATGGCCAGCGGCACGCCCACGAACAGCGACTCGACCCACCACGTGGTGGTGAGCACGAAGGATCCTGCAGCCGCCACCCCGAACACGACCTGTCGGGGGCCCGTGCGCTGCGTGTCGTTGGCGAGGAGGCCGGGGATGAAGAGCGGCGTCAGGGCCAGCGATCCGAGGTCGAGGTGCTCTTGCGCGCCGACCCCGAACAGCTCGGTGCCGACCCACAGCAGCGCCCAGGACAGCGAGCTCGACACGAGCAGCATCGCGGAGAACTTCCGGCGACCGAACAGGATCATCGATCCCATGAGCAGCTTCGTGACGACCAGGTAGGTGAGGATCGCGACCGAGCCGGCGACCACCACCTGCCACGGGTCGCCGAGCAACATGCCGATGAAGGCCGCGCCGACGAAGCCGCCGCTCCTGAAGCCGTAGTTGGTGGCGACGCCCCAGGCGGCGGCGGCGGATAGGAACACCGCCAGCGGGATCCAGGCCGCGTCGATCGCGGTGTCACCGACACCTGCCAGTGGCGCGAGGTCGTTGACGCCGGGCAGGTCGAGCAGCAGGGCGAGCGTGATCGGCGTCGCGACGATCGCGCCGGCGAGCAGCACCGACTTGACGGTCCTGGCGATGCCCTGGCGGCCCATGTCGTGGGCGATGAGCGCCGGGACCACATAGCCGACTCCGACGAAGAGCTTGAAGTCCGACTCCCACAGCCACGGGCCCGAGGGCGTGAACTTGAGCATGGCGGTCTGGATCAGGATCGAGACGAGCGCCAGCACGGTGAACTTCGTGCGGCCGTACAGCAGGAACCAGCGCCGTAGCACCTTGTTGATCAACGCGTACGAGATGAGCGCGTTGATGAACGTGGCGACGATGATCAGTGGGTACACGATGAAGACCGCGATGTACCCGGGCACCACGATCGACCCCGTGGTCAGGTGGCGGCGCTCGTACAGCAGCATCGAGACGGCGACGCCGAACATGAAGGCGAATCGCACCACCTCGGTCGAGAGCAGATAGTCGTGCACGGACTATCCCCCTCGCCTCGGCAGCGTGGCGACGATCTCCTCGCCGCCGTCGGTCTCGGTCGCCGCCTCGGTCTCCGTCGTGGCCGTGGACCTGGTGCGGCGGGGGAGTGCTGGGGCCCCATCGACGTCGGGCGACGACGTGGACAGCGTGGCGGCTGACCGGCGGCGCGGCAGTTCGCCGGCCTCGGCATCGCCGCCGGTGGCCGGTGTCGTCGGCGCGCTCGTGCGCTGCGGCAGGGCCTCGAACGCCGCCGCGAGGCGCTCCGACGGGAGTGCGGGGGTGGCGGGGGTTCGTTGCGGGAGGTCGCTCGTGGAGGTTGCTGTGTGGCGTTCGGCCGGGGGTGCGGGGCTGGCGGGGGTGCCTTGCGGGAGGTTGCTCGTGGGGGTTGCGGTGTGGCGTTCGGTCGGGGGTGTGGGGGTGGCCGGGGTTCGTTGCGGGAGGTTGCTCGTGGGGGTCGTCGACCGGTCCGCCGTCGGCGTGGTCGCCGCCGCTCGCCTCGGCAGCTCATCGCCGGCTCGGACCGGGAGCCGTGCCGGTGGCGCCCCGTCGGGTGCCGTGACGCGCTGCGGGAGCGGTTCGGGCGACCGCTGCGGGAGCGTCGCCGGCTCGGTTGGCTGTGGCCGATCGTCTGCGCTCGTCGAGCGCCGCGGGAGTGCGTCGGTCGGCGATGTCGCTCGCTCGTTGAATTCCTCGACGGGAGTGGTCGGGGAGGCGGCCTCGGTCGGGCGAGCGGGCACCGGTCGCGGGTCGGCCTCGGGATCCCACGGTGCGGCCTCGTGCTCGAAGTACTCGAGCATCTCCTCGGCCTGGTGGGTGTGGATGTTCACGAAGCCGACGACGAGCACGTGCGTCGTCGGCTGGTCGAGGATCATCCGCTGGATGATCTCGTCCTGGCTCGGGTGGTGCTCGTCGCCGAGGTTGAGGATGTGCTCCTTCGGGTAGCCGTTCTCCAACAGCCGGTCGGTCACCAGCCCCTCGAACGCGCCGAACGTGACCAGGCGGTCGAAGTCGAGGTCGTTGACGCCCACGTCGGCGAACTGGATCGCGCGGCGCTCGCGGTCCGAGCGGTTGTTCAGGATGCCGACCGTGATCGTGTCGTGGGTCTTGAACGGCTCGAGCTTCTCCATCGCGGCGATCATCGACTCGCGATCGTTGACCGCGAACAGGTTCGCCCACGTGACGTGCATGCCGTCGATCGAGAGCTCCTTCATGCGCAGCACGCCGGGGTCGGGGTCGGCCTTGACCATGCCGTCGATCGCGATGTCGCGCGGGATGCCGACCATGTCCGCGATCGTCAGGGCGATCGTCACGTTCTCCTTGAACGAGATGTAGTCGAAGCGCTGGTTCTCCTCGTCGGTGACCCGGTCGGGGTCGGCGACGACGAGTTCGGTGTTCTTGTCGGCGCAGACCTCCCGCATGACCTCGAGCACCTCGGGGTTCTGCTCGGACGTGATCAGCGTGCCGTTGCGAGGGCACGTCGAGAGCAGCGATCGTGCGATCTCGGGGAGCGTCTCGCCCATCACGTCCTGGTGGTCCTCGCGGACGTTGGTCAGCACGCCGATGTTCGAGCGCACGATCATGCGCTCGCTGACCTCCTGGTACTCCGGCTTCAGCGCCATGCACTCGATGACCAGCGCGTCGACGCCCGGGTCGATGTACTTCTCGGCCACCTCGATCTGTTCGAGGATGGTGGGTGGTCCGCGCCGGTCGATCGGCTCGTCGACGCCTTCGGCGTTGATCACCGCCGCGAACGTCCCGGTCGACTTGGCGATCGTCGTCATGCCGGCCTCGCGCATCATCCCGGCGATGATGCGCGTCACCGTCGACTTGCCGCGGATGCCGTTGACGTGGACGCGCCACTGCAGCGCATCGACGCGACGCCGATGCATCACGTATTCGGCCCGCCAACGGGCCAGGAGCGCGACGCAGACAGCGATGCCTGCGATCACAATGATGGGCACGTCTCCCTATCGGCATGTCTTGACACTCGCTTGAGGCCGTCGGCCCAGGTTTCATGCGGGTTTCGTGCGGTTCGACGACGCGGTAGCACGACGGCGGCCCGAGGTCGGGACCGCCGTGCCGCGACGTCGGACCGACGCACGTTCGGGGGTGCTGCGGCCAGGGTTGGCGCGCCGAACGAACCGCCATAACATTGCAGGGTCCTGTGCGAAGGGGTGTTGCCCTCGGTCGTGCTGATCCACAGCGACAACAACCGATACGTCTCGACGTCAACGAAGAAGGTTTCGCCTCGTGCCCACCATTCAGCAGCTCGTCCGGCAGGGCCGGAGCTCGAAGTTCACCAAGAGCAAGACCCCGGCGCTCAAGGGTTCGCCCCAGCGTCGCGGCGTCTGCACCCGCGTGTACACCACCACCCCGAAGAAGCCGAACTCGGCGCTCCGCAAGGTGGCCCGCGTGCGCCTCTCGAGCGGCATGGAGGTCACCGCCTACATCCCCGGCGAGGGCCACAACCTGCAGGAGCACTCGATCGTGCTGGTCCGTGGCGGGCGTGTCCGCGATCTGCCCGGCGTTCGCTACAAGGTCATCCGGGGCGCACTCGATGCCGCCGGTGTCAAGGGCCGCAAGCAGGCCCGCAGCCGTTACGGCGCGAAAGTCGAGAGGTGAGTCATGCCACGTAAGGGTCCCGCCCCGCGCCGCGAGCTCGTCGCCGATCCGATCTACCGGTCGGTCGTCGTCACGCAGCTCATCAACAAGGTCATGCTGCACGGCAAGCGCAGCATTGCGGAGAAGATCGTCTACGACGCGATGAACATCATCGGCACGAAGACCGGCGAGGAGCCGCTCGACACGGTCAAGCGCGCCGTCGACAACGTCAAGCCGCCGCTCGAGGTCCGGAGCCGCCGCGTCGGTGGCGCCACGTACCAGGTGCCGGTCGAGGTCCGCCCGCGGCGGGCGACCACGCTCGCGATCCGCTGGCTCGTCGACTTCAGCCGGGCCCGCCGCGAGAAGTCGATGGCCGAATGCCTCGCCGCCGAGCTCATGGACGCCGCCAACGGCCTCGGCGCCGCCATGAAGCGCCGCGACGACATGCAGAAGATGGCCGACTCGAACAAGGCGTTCGCCCACTACCGCTGGTGACCGCGCGGCGTCGAGCCGAATCAGTCCGACGGACGGCCCGCCCCTCAGGGGGTGGGCCGTTTCGCGTGGGCTGCCGGCACGCGGCCGGGTGCGTCGAGCGTCGTCGGGAGGCGGTGCGTCAGCAGCCATGCGGCCACCACGAACCCGGTCGACCCCCACAGCGCTGCATCGAGCCCGCCCCACAGGTAGAGCACACCCGACAGGAAGGTGCCGACCAGGCGTCCCGCGGCGTTCGCCGAGTAGTAGAAGCCGACGTCGAGCGCGACCTCGTCGTCGTCGGCGTAGGCGAGGACGAGGTACGAGTGCAGCGACGAGTTGAGCGCGAAGACGATGCCGAACGCGACCAGCCCGCCGACGATCGACGTCGTGGTCACCGAGTCACCGAGCTCGGCTGCGACGGCGACGGCGATCAGGGCCGACACGACGGCGAGCGCCAGCACCCACCGCCGGGCAGCGGCGACCTCGGCCACCAACCCGTCCTCACGGAGCAGGCGCGGCGCGACCGACTGCACGATGCCGTAGCCGATGACCCAGGCGGCGAGGAAGCCGCCGATGCCCTCGAACGACCAGCCGAGCTCGTCGTCGAGGAAGATGGGGAGCGCGACCACGAACCAGATGTCGCGTGAGCCGAACAGGAAGAACCGGGCCGCGGCGAGGCGGTTGATCGCCGTCGACTTCGAGAGGATCGAGCGCAGCGGTGAGCGCTGCTTCGACCGGCCGATGTCCTCGTTCAGGAGTGTGGTGACGACGACGAGCGCCGTGGCGAGCATCACGGCCATGGCCCACAACGCAGCGTCGTAGCCGAGCCAGGACAGCAGCGCTGCGCCCAGGAAGAAGCCGACGCCCTTGAGCGCGTTCTTCGAGCCGGTCAGCAGCGCCACCAGCCGGAACAGCGCGCCCTCCCCGGCGACGTACTTGACCGCGCTCTTCGAGCTCATCTTCGTGAGGTCCTTCGCGACCCCGGACAGCGCCTGCGCGCCCATCACGTAGACGACCGAGATCCACTCGGCCCATCCCGACTGCTGCAGCGTCAACAGGGCGAGCGCGACGACCTGCAGTGCGAGACCACCGACGAGCGTCCTGTTCAGGCCGGTGCGTGATCCGACCCAACCCCCGAGCAGGTTGGTCACCACGCCCATCAGCTCGTAGGCGAGGAACAGGAACGCGATCGAGACCGGTGAGTACCCCAGGTCGTGGAAGTGCAGCAGGACCAGCATCCGCAGCGCCCCGTCGGTGAGCGTGAACGCCCAGTAGCCGGCGGTGACGAGGGCGTAGTCGCGGACGTTCATGTCGGAGCGGTCGGTCGAACTGGCCGGTGCGCCGAGTACGAGACGTGATCGCCATCGACGACCACCGCCTGGCCGGCGACCGAGACCTCACCACCGAAGCGCCCGTGCACCGTGTCGAACTGGAGCAGCTGGGCTGCGGTGGCGACGTCGCCGGACACCTCGTTCACGTGGGCGACCGCGAGCTCGGGGTGCTTGCCGAGCGCCCGCACGACGAGTCGACCGATCCGTCCGAATCCGTTGATGCCGAGACGTGTTCGCCGGTCCGTCACGAGCGCACGCTAGGCACACAGCGGGGCCCGCTCAAGGCTTCCGCGCCGGGGTTCACCCCCCGTTCACCTGGAGTTCCTCATGGCGTCGATCGGTCCGAGTTGACACTGTTCACAGGCGCACTAAGTTCGCGGGACGGGGACACAGGGAGGGGTTGATGAACGTTCAGTCGATCATCGGGGCCAAGGGCACCGACGTGGCCACGGTCGCACAGACCGCAACCTTGCACGAGGCGATCCGGACACTCGGGGAACTCAAGATCGGCGCGCTCGTCGTGTCGGGGGACGCGCAGGCGATCGAGGGGATCATCTCCGAGCGCGACATCGTCCGCACCGCGGCCGCCGGTGGTGCCGCCGCGCTCGACGGCAGCGTCGGCTCGGTGATGTCGACCGATGTCGTCACGTGCTCGGCCAGCGACGGGGTCGATCGCCTCATGACGCTGATGACCGAGCGCCGGATCCGGCACCTCCCGGTCGTCGACGACCAGGGGCACCTCTCGGGCATCGTGTCGATCGGCGACGTCGTGAAGGCGCGTCTCGCGGAGCTCGAACAGGAGAATCGCGCCCTCGCCGACTACATCAGCGGTCACTAGAACGATCGGGCTTCGCCGGACCGACCGAGTCGGACCCGGCTCACCTCCCGAGCTCGCCGCCTCCGCTGCGCTGGCGCTCCGCTTCGGCGCTCGCCCACCCCGCCGGAGTGACGCAACCGATCGGGCTTCGCCGGACCGACCGAGTCGGATCCGGCTCACCTCCCGAGCTCGCCGACGTGAACGCGTCGCGAACGAACCGGGACGGCGTGGAACGCTTGGATTCGGGGTGCGACCAGGGTTGTAGTCGCAGTGCAGCCGGTACACTTGACGACCGTGTTTCCGGCCGTCCGGGCGTGATCGCCAGGCCGGCCAGCCCCTTGAGAGTTCGACCCGAAAGACGGAAGTGACCTGACGATGGCCAAGCGTGAGTTTCCCCTCGAGCGCACCCGCAACATCGGCATCATGGCCCACATCGATGCCGGCAAGACCACCACGACCGAGCGCATCCTCTACTACACCGGGAAGAGCTACAAGATCGGCGAGGTGCACGACGGCGCCGCCACGATGGACCACATGGCCCAGGAGCAAGAGCGCGGCATCACCATCACGTCCGCCGCCACCACCTGCGTGTGGGACGACCACCGCATCAACATCATCGACACGCCGGGCCACGTCGACTTCACGATCGAGGTCGAGCGCTCCCTGCGCGTGCTCGACGGCGCGGTGACCGTGTTCGACTCGGTCGCCGGCGTCGAGCCGCAGACCGAGACCGTCTGGCGGCAGGCCAACAAGTACGACGTCCCGCGGTTCTGCTTCGTCAACAAGATGGACCGGATCGGCGCCAACTTCTACCGCACCGTCGACATGGTGCGCGACCGGCTCGAGGCGAACCCGCTCGTCGTCCAGCTCCCGATCGGCGCCGGCGGCTCCGAGTCGAACGAGCCGTTCATCGGCCTCGTCGACCTCGTCAAGATGAAGGCGCTGCTGTGGCTCGACACCGACGAGAACGATCTCGGAGCGACGTACGAAGAGGCCGAGATCCCCGAGCACATGAAGGCCGACGCCGAGCGGTACCGCGAGGAGCTGATGGAGACCATCGCGACCGAGGACGAGGAGCTCATGGAGGCCTACCTCGGCGGCGAGGACGTGCCGATCGACATGATCAAGGCGGCGATCCGTCAGGGCACGCTCAACAGCGACTTCATCCCGATCCTGTGCGGGTCGGCGTTCAAGAACAAGGGCGTCCAGCCGATGCTCGACGCCGTCATCGACTACCTG
>JAAUYD010114459.1_pt1 | contig 10365 bp, 9 predicted proteins | sample 7278101 | NCBI WGS metagenome assembly JAAUYD01 (sample SAMN14350128, study PRJNA611818) | marine sediment metagenome | isolation source: surface marine sediment (0.6m) | place: French Polynesia: Moorea | collected 2018-08
GATGTAGCCAATCAAAACAATTTAGGTGCAGGAAGTCCGTTTGGTGCCCACGTAAATATGGCAATAAAGCAAGGCGCAACCCGCGAAGAAATCGAAGAATTACTGATTTTTATGTGCGTCTATGCTGGGTTTAATAAAGCGGCTACTTATTTTGCTGCACTCAATGAAATTTTTGAAGATAGCAAATAAATAATGAAATTGAAAATGGGGAATCTTTGTTAGATTTCCTTACCTCAATCTACCATTGTAAAAAAGAGAAAAAAATGACGGCAAACAAAGGTAAAATAGGCGTTGTAATTGAAGAACATTTTGACGAAACAGAATATCAACGCTTTAATGAATTTTTCCCAGAAAATGGGTACGAAGTAGAATATATTTCCAATCTTTGGAATCAGGAACAATTGACCTTTAACGGCAACGATTTTGAAGAGAAAGCTACGGTAACAATAGATTTCAAAGACATTAAACCTAGTGATTACAAAGGCATTATTCTCATCGGCGGCTATGCAATGGATCGCCTCCGCTATCAAGTTGAGACTAAAGCAGGTCAACCGAATCAGTCACCCGCAGTAGAATTTTTGCGGCAAGCAGTAAAAGTGATGGATGAAGGAGACTTAAAAGTAGGGACTATTTGCCACAGTATGTGGCTATTTTGTGCCGATCGCGACCTAATTAAAGATAGAAAAGTAACCTGCGCTCACAATATTATTTGTGACGTAGAAAATGCTGGGGGAACTGTTATTTACGAAGATGGAGAAACTGCTGCAACCTATGTCGATCGCAACCTGATTTCTGGAAGACATCCTGGGGTTGTCGAAGAATTTATGCAGTTGTTCTTGAAAGAAATAGAAACCAGTAACTAATTATAAAAATTATGGGCAGTACGGTAAATTTTACATTTTCAGATTTAATTGCTGGATACGTCACGTATTTTGACGCAGAAAAAGATACCTTTGGCATTAAAACGTCAGACGATCGCGAGTTTGACTGTACCCTCTCTCCTATGACCTATGCCAAACTGATACAAAATTTAGACGAAGCGTATCCAGATGCTACGGGGACAATGCGATCGATGTTGGTTCCAGGTCGCTATATTTTCACCTATGGAATTTTTTATCCAGACAGTCCCAAATTTGATGCCAAACAAATTGTCTTTGTCGGTCGCAAAACAGACGATTATCTTTTCGAGAAACAAAATTGGTGGATCGATCAGGTTCATTCTCTAGCCAATTTCTACTACAAAGCGCAGTTTGGAGACGACGAAATAGACTATCGCCACTATCGCACTAACGTAAGTTTATCGGGGTGGCGATCGGAGGTAAATTATCGCCAAGAAACAGATACCATTTCTCGACTGGTATACGGCTTTGCTACTGCATATATGATGACAGGAGACGAAAAATGTCTCGAAGCTGCAGAAATTGGAACCGAATACCTGCGGGAACACATGAGATTCCTAGACTTAGATGAAGGTATAGTTTATTGGTATCACGGAATAGATGTACAAGGAGAAAGGGAACACAAAATATTCGCCTCTGAATTTGGCGACGACTACGACGCTATTCCAAACTACGAACAAATATATGCCCTCGCAGGACAAATTCAAACCTATCGCATTACAGGCGATCGCCGCATTCTCCAAGACGCAGAATTAACTGTCAAACTGTTTGAGGAATTTTTCCTCGATAAAAGCGAATATGGAGGCTATTTTTCCCACCTGGATCCGGTAACTCTAGACCCCTGTAGCGAGTCTTTAGGACGCAATAAAGGCAAAAAAAACTGGAACTCAGTAGGCGATCGCGCCCCAGCATATCTAATTAATCTCTGGCTAGCAACAGGGAAACAAGAATACGCCGATATGTTGGAATATACTTTCGATAGCATTAGCAAACACTTCCCCGACTACGAAAATAGCCCCTTCGTACAGGAAAGATTTTACTCAGATTGGTCTCACGATACTACCTGGGGATGGCAACAAAATCGCGCAGTGGTGGGACACAATCTGAAAATCGCCTGGAACCTAATGCGGATGAATTCCCTCAAACCCAAAGACGAATACGTTAATCTAGCCACTAAAATAGCCGATATCATGCCTGCAGTTGGCAGCGATCGTCAAAGAGGTGGTTGGTATGACGTAGTCGAACGCATCTTAGAAGAAGGGGAAACAGTTCATCGCTACGTGTGGCACGATCGGAAAGCTTGGTGGCAACAAGAACAGTCAATTTTAGCCTATCTAATCCTGACAGGAGTCCTCAAAAAATCAGAATATCATCGTTTAGCCCGCGAAGCAGCAGCTTTTTATAATGCCTGGTTCTTAGATATTGAAGACGGGGGCGTATACTTTAACGTTCTAGCCAATGGAATACCCTTTCTTGCCAGCGGAAACGAACGGGGTAAAGGTTCTCACTCCATGAGTGGCTATCACTCTACAGAATTATGCTATCTGGCGGCTGTTTATACCAACCTCCTAATTAATAAACACCCAATGGATTTCTATTTCAAACCATATCCTGGCGGTTTCCCCGACAATATTTTACGAGTATCTCCAGATATTCTTCCCCCAGGAAGCATCAAAATTGGTGCAGTAGAAATAGACGGACAACCATACAACAACTTCGACCCAGAAAAACTCCTCGTTAACCTACCCGATACTAAAGAAAGGGTCAAAATTAAAGTTCAAATTGTACCCGTTTAGGTAGAGGGGGAGTGTGGGGAGTGTGGGAAGTGTGGGAAGTGTGGGGAGAGGAGGAGGAATTAACACCAAACAGCCAACAGCTAACAGCCAACAGCTAACAGCTAACAGCAAATAGCCAACAGCTAACAGCTAACAGCCAACAGCAAATAGCCAACAGCCAACAACAGATGAAAATCAATACTCAGACAGTTAAAGAAGTAACAGCGGTAGAAATAACAGGAGATATCGATGCCAATACAGCGCCCAAAGTGACGGAAACAGTTTTACCACTGGTTCAACCTGGGAGCAAGATTTTAATGAACATGAGTGGAGTACCTTATATGAGTTCTGCGGGGTTGCGATCGCTTCTATCCTTATATCGACAGACAACCGCCAAAGACGGAAAAATAGTTTTAGTCGGACTCTCTGAAGAAATCCTCGATACCATGTCCGTTACAGGTTTTCTAGACTTTTTTACCACTTGCGACACTGTAGAATCAGGTCTAGCTGCGCTGATATAGAGTGTGGGGAAAGAGGGAATAGGGAACAGGGAAGAGGGAATAGGGAATAGCCAACAGCCAACAGCTAACAGCCAACAGCAAATAGCCAACAGCCAACAGCAAATAGTTAACAGCCAACAGCCAACAGCAAATAGCCAACAGCCAACAGCAAAAAATGAAAATAGGATTTATTGGGCTGGGTAATATGGGTCAGCCGATCGCGCGCAACCTAATAGATGCAGGACACCAGTTAACTGTATACAATCGGACTTTTTCTGTTGTCGAAAAATTTGCCTCTCAGTATAAAGCGCAGGTGGCAAAATCTCCCGAAGCCGCAGCTGCTGAAGCAGAAGTTTTAATTACCATGCTAGCCAACGATGGTGCTGTGGAAGCAGTAATCTCAGGTACAGAGGAAATGCGCGGCGCGTTATACGGACTTAATAAAGGTGCATTACACGTATCGATGAGTACAATTAGCCCAGTCCTCTCCAAAAAGCTAGCCAAAATACACGCCGAAGTCGGACAGGAATATATAGCAGCGCCAGTCTTCGGACGACCAGAAGCAGCAGAAGCGGCACAACTGTGGGTTGTAGCGGCGGGAAAATCCGAACAAATCGAACGCTGTCTGACTTTATTTGAGGCGATCGGTCAGGGAACTTTTAAATTAGGAGAAGACCCAGAGAGTGCAAATGTCGTTAAGTTAGCTGGTAACTTCCTAATTGCTTCAATGTTAGAGTCTTTAGGGGAAGCATTTGCGCTAGTGAAAAAATCGGGAATACCCCCAGAAGAATTTTTAGAAATTGTCAATGCCGTATTTAAATCCCCCATCTACGCTAATTACGGCACCATAATAGCCGAGGAAAATTACGAACCCGCAAAATTTAAACTGCGTTTGGGTTTAAAGGATATCAAATTAGTCATGGAAGCTGCTGAAGAAGTTAACGTACCTCTACCCCTAGCAAGTCTAATCCGCGACCATTTCTTGAGCGCGATCGCCAAAGGACAAGGCGATATTGACTGGTCTGGTTTAGGGCGAGTTAATGCTGAAAATGCAGGATTGTGAATTAGAGGGAACAGGGAACAGGGAATAGGGAACAGCAAATAGCAAACAGCCAACAGCCAACAACAAACAGCAAATAGCAAACAACTAACAAATGTTAGAACGCATCGACATACATCCTACCCATACATACGAAAACTATAAATTACGCCGAGGTAAACCTTTTCCTTTTGGCGCGACCTTAATACCTGGTGGGGTTAATTTTTCGATTTTTTCGAGTCACGCTACTTCTTGTACTTTGGTACTGTTTAAAAAACACGAACCCCAACCAATGGCGGAAATTCCTTTTCCTAGAGAGTTCCGCATCGGCAATGTTTTTTGTACGATCGTCTTCGATCTAGACTATGAAAACATTGAATACGGCTATCGCATGGAGGGGCCAAATAATTTTCAGGAGGGACACTGGTTCGACAAAAGTAAGATTCTCCTCGACCCCTATGCCAAAATTATTGGCGGAAGAGATGTTTGGGGAGTGACCCCAAATTGGAATAATATCTATCAACATCGCGGTAGAATTTCCTTTGACGACTTTGACTGGGAAGACGATCGACCTCTAGAAATCCCCTCAGAAGATTTAATTATCTACGAAATGCACGTTCGCAGTTTTACCATTCATCCTTCTTCTGGCGTAAAAGATCGCCATAGGGGAACTTTTGCAGGTGTTAGAGATAAAATCCCTTACCTCAAAGACTTGGGAGTAAACTGCATCGAATTAATGCCTATTTTTGAGTTCGACGAGTTTGAAAACTCTCGACCCAATCCCCAAACAGGAGAAATGCTCTTAAATTATTGGGGTTATAGCAGTGTCGGTTTTTTTGCCCCCAAAGCTGGTTATGCAGCGACGGGAAAGCTGGGAATGCAAGTAGACGAACTCAAAGCGCTGATAAAAGAATTACACAAAAACGGCATTGAAATAATTTTAGATGTGGTCTTTAACCATACCGCAGAAGGAAATGAAAAAGGTCATACGATCTCGTTTCGCGGCATTGATAATAAAACTTACTATATGCTGACCCCAGAGGGCTATTACTTTAACTTTAGCGGTTGCGGCAATACTCTCAACTGCAACAATCCGATCGTTCGCAATATGGTATTGGATTGTTTGCGTTACTGGGCAGCAGAATATCACATCGACGGTTTCCGCTTCGACCTTGCCTCAATTCTAGGAAGGGATCCTTGGGGTTTTCCTTTAGCAAATCCTCCCCTATTAGAAACCCTTGCTTTCGACCCAATTTTAGCTAAGTGCAAACTAATCGCAGAAGCTTGGGATGCGGGAGGTTTATATCAAGTCGGATCTTTTCCCGCTTACGGACGTTGGGCAGAATGGAATGGTAAATATCGGGATAGTATTCGTAAATTCCTTAAAGGTGATGGAAATGTAGCAGAAGTAGCGCAACGTCTCCAAGGTTCCCCCGACATGTATGCCAGTGCAGGTCGATCGCCTGCTACTTCCATCAATTTTATTACTGCCCACGACGGATTTACTCTCGCCGATTTAGTTTCGTATAACAACAAACATAACGAGGCAAATGGAGAAAATAATAATGACGGTGCCAACGATAACGAAAGTTGGAACTGCGGGGTAGAAGGTGCTACAGACGAACCCTCGATTAATGCTTTACGATCGCGCCAAATCCGCAATGCGATCGCTATCCTCACCGTATCTCAAGGGGTGCCAATGCTTCTCATGGGCGACGAAATGGGACGTTCTCAAAATGGCAATAACAATACCTATTGTCAAGATAACGAACTCAGTTGGCTCAATTGGGACTTGTTAAAAACGAGCTCCCATTTATTCCGATTTGTCAAGAACTGCATTGCCTTTCGCAAAGCACACCCAGTCCTGAGAAATAGTCAGCACTTCCAAAATGGAGACTATGTAGGTAGCGGCTATGCAGATATTACCTGGCACGGCATACAAGCATGGAATGCAGATTGGTCTGTTGGTTCTCGTACTCTAGCGTTTATGCTGTGTGGCAAACACGCCAAAGAGGGAACAGTTGAAGACGACTATATCTATGTTGCCATGAATATGCACTGGGAAGCCCACCATTTTGAGATACCAAGCTTACCACCAGGTATGCAGTGGCAAGTCTTTGCCAATACCGGATGCACCCCCCCAGAGGACATTTGGGAACCAGGAAACGAACTTCTACTGACAAATCAATCGGAAATTTTAGTAGGCGATCGATCGGTAGTTATTCTCCTGGGTAAATAGGGGAGAGTGTGGGGAGAGGGGGAGAGGGGGAGAGGGGGAGCAGGGGAGCAGGGGAGCAGGGGAGCAAGGGAGCAGGGAGATAATTAACAGCAAACAGCCAACAGCAAACAGCCAACAGCAAACAGCCAACAGCAAACAACAAACAACAAAATTATGACTTTCAACGCAACTTCAGCAATAACCAATAATATAGCTCTAATTACCCTAGTTGGAGAATTAGATGGTGCCACAGCATCGGTATTTAAAGCAGAAGTAGAAAAAGCAGCAGCGGCAGAGATTAAAAAACTCGTTCTCATCATGAGCAATTTAGAATATATGGCAAGTGCTGGATTGCGAGTTTTAATCTTTGCCAAACAAAAAATGGGCGCAGGAGTAGATATTTATTTAGTTAGTCCTCAAGAAACTGTATTAGATACCATTGAAAAAACAGGTTTTCACCACAGTGTCATTATTATGGACAAATACGATCCTCAACAATTTGCATGAGTTAGATTCAAGCAAGTAAAAGCTGTATAGACGTTCTAGAGAACGTCTAAAAAAATCGTGAACAGAAAACAAAGAGCAGAAATAGCTACAGAAACGCTTCAAATTATTAATAACGCACGCTATGAAAATCAGAAAGGTGAGTCCATAAATATCGGCGATCGACTCTATTTAGCCAAGTCCCAAAGCAAGCATTATAAACCAGCAATGTTTGACCATATTTTCTTGGCTGTAGAACAAATAATTAATGCAAAAGACTCAAACAAAGAAACTCAATTTGAGATCGTCAATGAAACTACTTTGAGTGCGGCAAAAAGATTAATTGTATTGGAAGGAAAACAAGATACAGTTTGTTTAAATTTTGCCTCGGCTAAAAATCCAGGTGGAGGATTTATTAATGGTAGTAATGCTCAAGAAGAAAGTTTAGCTCGATCGTCAGGTCTTTATCCTTGTATCAGTCAAATGCAGGAAATGTATCGAGCAAATAAATCTTTTGGGTCGAGTTTGTATACCGACAATATGATTTACTCGCCGAGAGTTCCAGTATTTCGCGACGATCGCGGCATCCTATTAGATTTTCCCTACTTGCTTTCTATTATCACTTCTCCTGCTGTCAATGCTGGTGCGGCAATATCGAAAGAAAAAATAAATCGAGAAATTATTGAAAATGTCATGTTAGAAAGAACTAAAAAAGTTCTTTCGTTGGCTGTTATTAACAACCATAAAAATATTATTTTGGGAGCTTGGGGATGCGGAGTTTTTCAAAACTCACCTAGAGCGATAGCTCGCATATTTCACAAACATTTAGTAGCAAGCTCTTCTTTTCACGGATGGTTTGACAAAGTTGTTTTTGCTATTTTAGATACTTCCCAGAATAAGCATATAATCCAGCATTTTAGAGAAAAATTCTAGTTTTTTTGTTTGTGTAAAAAAAAAATACTACCTAATTCATCGTCTATTGGGATTAAAAACAATGTCATATCTATATACAACTTTTCAAAAAATACCCAAAAAAATACCTAAAGGTCGTTTGTCGCGACGCTTAGTTTTCGTAGTTTTTACGTGTATTGTTGTCATAGAAGCATTGGTGTTAATTCCTTCTGTTTTAAGACGAAAAAGAGAATTTTATATGCAAATAAAAGAAGTGTCAGAAGGACAAGTAGTATTGACAAAAAAAATTGCTGGAGGGGAGATGATAAATTGTACTTCCATCAGCACCCCAAAAGATTGCGATCTCCAATTACTAGAAAATTTTAAAATATTAATAGATGTTATGCCAACTCCTTTAATCGGAAAATTAGAGCATAGAATTACAGGAGGTGCATTATACAAATCTGACGGACAACTCATAGGAAACTTTGGAGAAGTTCCCAAACTTTCATTTACAGATATAGAGCAAAAGAAGATAGTTGAACTGATTTCTGCTTCTAATTTCGATGCTGGTTGGACATCGAAGCAAATGGGAGATAAATATGTCCTAGTTTTACGCCACGATACCTCTACAGTCCCTCAAGAATTACAAGCTTTTATATGGCGAATTGCTGGTTTAGTTTTAATTATCTCACTTTTTGTTACCGGAGGAGTATGGATCTCGCTAGATCCAATAGTAGTGACCCCAATTTTAAAATTGAGAAAAGACTTGATTAATGCAGGGGAAGCAATCAGCAAAGACAAAAAGCCGCGTAAATTTTACTCTGCTTCTATTCAACGTCAGGATGAATTAGGAGACGTAATTAATGCTTTCGAGCGCATGTTTCAGCAGATAACAGATGCTATTGTCGCTCGCAAAAAAGCAGAATTAGCCCTACAAAAAAGTCTAGCTACAGTTCAAGCTTACTCTGATGCTCTTGACAAAGAATTAGAAAAAGGTAGAGAAATTCAAAGGAATTTTCTCCCCACCGAACTCACACAAAAACCTAATTTGGAGGTTGCAGCTTTTTTTAAACCAGCTCGTCAAGTAGCAGGAGATTTTTACGATACATTTGAACTTCCTTGCGGTTCTGTAGGTTTAGTTATTGCTGACGTATGCGATAAAGGAGTAGGTGCAGCACTATTTATGGCACTTTTTCGCAGTTTAATTCGCATCTTTGCTTCCGAAAACCCATTTAGAGGAGATCCGTCGAGTATTTTAGAAGCAAATTTGCCCATTGGAGATGGTTGGATAGGAACCTCACAAACAACTAATTTAGTTCATCTCAATGCATTACAAGCGGTCTGTCAGACAAATAATTACGTCGCTCAATATCACGGCGATATGGGAATGTTTGCCACTCTGTTTTTTGGAGTGTTAGAACCAGAAACGGGACTGCTGACCTATATTAATGGGGGACACGAACCACTTTTTATCCTCAATCGATCGGGAGGCGTTAGAGAGTCTCTTAACTCTACTGGGCCAGCAGTAGGAATGTTACCCGATATGAAGTTTAAAATCAAGCAAACCTACTTGCAACGTGGGGAAGTACTTTTGGGCTACACAGATGGAGTCCCAGAAGCACGTACAGCGGATGGCAAGTTTTTTACTGCAGAAAAATTACTGTCGATGTTGGAATTTCCTATTACTTCTGCCGAAAGTTTGCTCAAAAAAATCGCTACCAATGTAATTATGCATACTGGAGAAGCAGAACAGTTTGACGACATTACCCTCTTAGCTGTGCGACGCTTATCTTAGAGAGGGAAATGGGGAGAGGGGGAGAGGGGGAGACTGGGAGAATAACAAACAGCCAACAGCTAACAGCTAACAGCCAACAGCCAACAGCAAACAACATTTTGACATAATTATGGAGCCTTTAACTGTTTCGGGAACCTTAGATTCTTTAAGTGCGATCGCTAACTACGTTATTAATGCGGCAAATGAAGCTGGTTTAGATAAAAAAACTACCTATAAACTGCGGCTAGCAGTAGATGAAATCGCTACTAATATTATTATTCACGGCTATGAAGAAGCAGGCTGTACTGGAACGATCGACGTACTTGCAAAGCTAGACTCCCAAAGATTATCTATTTCTCTCGAAGATACTGGTGCTATCTTTGACCCCACTCAACGATCGACCCCAGATCATTTAAATTTATCTTTAGAAAAGCGTCCGCTAGGTGGTTTGGGTGTTTATTTAGCAATTCAATCGGTCGATCGCTTTATCTACGAACGAATTGGCGATCGCAACCAAACTACTTTTATCGTTTATCGCTCTCCTTCTAATACAAAAGAAGCCACAGTCACGGATATTAAGTTAGGAGAGGGAGTCGAGAAATAAAAAATGAAAGATAATTTTTCAAGACAAGCAAAAGATTATGCCAAGTTTCGACCTACTTACCCAACTAATCTCATACAATCTTTAATTTCCCTCACTAATAAGCAAGATAATGCTTGGGATTGTGGAACGGGAAACGGTCAAATAGCAACAATTTTATCTGAGTATTTTGTTAAAGTATA
>JAAUYD010131834.1_pt1 | contig 10365 bp, 9 predicted proteins | sample 7278101 | NCBI WGS metagenome assembly JAAUYD01 (sample SAMN14350128, study PRJNA611818) | marine sediment metagenome | isolation source: surface marine sediment (0.6m) | place: French Polynesia: Moorea | collected 2018-08
AATAATCCGGCTACGGATAATGCACCTGCAGTAAAGGCTTCTTCTTGTTCTTTGTAATTTTCGGGGTCGATTTGATTTAAGTGTATTTCGCTAAGGTTACAGTGAAAATTAGAACCTATAATTTCCAATTCTTGTTATCCTAGGGGCTTTTTATCCCCTAGTTCTACTGCTTCCTGATTTGCAGTAGTTCCGCGTACATTTTGTACATATGACCTTAAATAGTAAAGAAAATCTTTCCTGCTACAAGGTTTACCAACAACAATTTTGCTAATAGTTCTGATATCCAAAATTTTGTATTCTTTTGCGATTGAATCCCATAAAGGCTGAAACAACTGTTTTAATTTATTCAGCTTTACTGAAAAAATTTTCTCAGAATTTTCTAAAGCGAAACTGTGAGCTAAAGCTTGAATACCTGGATCTGTCAGTGTAGTTTTACCATGTTGTGCTTCAACAGAACAATGTTTTGAGCAAAATTTTCGTTGAGACACTTTATGTGGTAGAACTTCAAAGTTTTTGTGGCACATCTCACAACATAGAAAGTACTTGTCATACATACCCCCACACTCTTGGAGAAGTATATTCTAGAATACGATTTTCGTCGTAATCTAGTTTCATTCTCTACGCTGTACGGTGTCAAAAGCTTTTTAGTTCTTTTGATTACCTCGGTGTTGGCATCTCAGCTTTCACCGATTTTGTGGGGTTTTTTACGTGAGGCAAAATTATCGATTACCACACGGATTTAAGCCCATACGAGCTGTTCTATGTTCTATTTCTTGAGCACCTAAATCTGGATATTTTTGTTTTAGCCACTGCTTTGCTTCTCCTTGCTGGTAAGCAACCAAGAAATTATTTTTTAGCTCTGGTGTAGTTAGTAAATCGCGGTTAGCTCTTGCGACAGCTTCACCAGCCCATTGAATCGCACCTTCTCCGCTGTAATATTGTTTGCGAACTGCTGCTATACATTCTTCTAAGCTAGGTTTTTGATGAAATACTCTGGTATGATTTGCCATCCTGAGGGCATCTCTGTCAGGATCGATCCGCCAATTACCATCCTCACCTTGCTGCCATAAGTTAGTTTTTGCATCTGCAAAAGAGTTGTCATAGCTAGCACCTTGACGGATACCTGCTGAGCGTCTAATATTTCCTGCGACGATAGTTACAGCCGCTTCATCAATTAACAAACAACATTCAACCGAAGTTAATTGTCTTCCTACAGCTTTGTTGAGAATTGACGCACAGCGTTGATAAAGTCCGGGTAATTTCACCGGATTTGCAACACCACCAAAACCTTGAAGGGGTTCCCCTGCATTGCGAACATCACTAATATCAACGATTACTTCAACTTCGCCAGAAAATCTTTCACCAGAAGAAAGTTCTAAAAGACTTTGATAGGAATCCACCCAACCTTCACGACTATCGCCTACGTGGATGATGACACGATTTTCCTCAAATGTAACTTCTGTGCACTCCCGACGTTGTGCAGCTGGCGTTTTACCAATTTCTCCTTGCAGGCTAAGCTTAATATGATTGCGAATAACAGGTAAATGGCTAATATACCTCGGTTCTAGAACTGCTCCCGTACCGCAGCCCATCATCGCCAAACCCATCATTAATCCAAAAGCACTCCAGTCAGTCAGGTTAGTAGAGGTACAATTGTATGCCCCCGAAAAATTTTTGGGTTTAGCTAACCAGTCAGTACCTCCAACCCACAACCAACGTCCACTGGGGAGGGCTTTTAAGTTCCGCTGCATCTTGTCCAAAAGTGCAGCTTCTTTAGGGTTGAGTTTACCTAATTCAACTAATCCCTTCAAGGTACGGGAACATACCCCATCCCATGTTTCCCTAACTCCTGCAGTCAAACGGCGACTGTAAGTTCTAAAAAATACAGGATTGGCAGCTGGGGCAGTTTCCGGAAATTTTGCACTCTGGTATTTTCTTTCAAGCTCTCGAACCATGTTTGGGAAACCTTGTTGCTCTGCGACAGATTAAGACTATACGCTAAGTAGTGCTAGCTAAGAAAGAATTGCAAAATAATCGGATTTACGCTACACCAATGACGAAGTTCCAAAAAGTAACCTGGAAGTCATAAAAAATGGGGTTATGAAGAATTGAGTAAATGATGAAAAAGTTTTATCATCATCATTTCTATTATCTATTCCCTATTACCCAAATCAAAAATGTCCCTTGCCCCTTGGCGTTCTTACCTTGCTCGTGCTCTGCAAAAAAATCATTCCCAACCCCATTGTCGCTATTTCCAATTGGCAACAGTTCAAGCTGATGGGTATCCTGCTAATCGTACCGTTGTGTTTAGGGGTTTTCTTGAAGATAGTAATAAATTAAAAATTATTACCGATACCCGCAGTGAAAAAATTAGCCAAATTTACCATCAACCTAGGGGGGAAGTTTGTTGGTACTTTACAGTAACTCGCGAACAGTTTCGTCTAGCCGGAGAATTAATTTTGGTAGATGACAAACATCCAGACCGTAAACTTCAAGCAGCCCGGTATTCTACTTGGCAAGAAATTTCTGATAACGCTCGCTCGCAATTCACTTGGGCAGATCCAGGAGAGCCAAAGACCCATATTAAAAATTTTTCAACACCTATTATAGATAAAACTAAACCTTTAAATAATTTTTCTTTATTATTGCTCAACCCAATAAAAGTAGATTATTTGCAATTAAGGGGCGAACCCCAAAATCGTTATTTTTATACGCTTAATAATCTTGGAGTTTGGAATACTACGGAAGTTAACCCGTAAAGAAGTTAACCCGTAAATAAAATAACCCATAAATAAAACTGGCAATGACAAACCAAAATTAAGTGTTTACCAATTACCAGTTACCAATTAACAGTCATCGCGCCAGCAGTGCCGGCACATACCAATTACCAATTACCGAGATGCCTGCCAACGCGTTACTAACAGTTCTGCATCTGGTTTAAATTCTACTTGAAATTGAGCTACAATCTCTTCATTCAAATTAGATGCCTGGGAATTCCGAGTCGATTTGTATAATTGCGGTAGCGGAGTATTGCGGAAATTTTCTAATGCTGCTTCATTCAAAGGCTCATAGTCGGTAATCGCTCCTGTTTCGTTCACCGCTACGCGATATTTTAAAAGTTTCTCGAAATTCTGGTTGTCGCTCAACTTTTCGCGGATTTTTGTTTCCAGGTTTTTTTTTAAATTACTAACTTTATCAGGATCTTTTATTTGAGAACCAATAATTTCCCGTCCATAACCATGCCAAGGAGAAACTTGCAAAATACCTTGTGGAGTAAAAACAATTCTAAATTGAGCAATTGGTTCGCTTCCTGCTGGATTACGCTTATTTGGATTGTAAAGTAATTCAGGAAGTGGGGTATTATTCACCTGAACATTTGCACCTTGATTAATGGATTTATAACCCAAAATAGCAGCATCAGTACCTACACCCACCCGGTAAATTAAATCTTCGGTGATACGGGAACGATCACTCCAAGTACGATCAAGTTGATTCCGAACTCGACGAGTTAAAATCTTCAACATAGAAGTATCAGTAATTTCTGGCACAGTACTCAATAGAGCTTCTAAATCCTGTACCTGAGAAGGTGAATCGCTTGTAGAGTCTGAAACTGAGCTTGTTGATTCCGATGTGTCTGAATTAAGGTTCTTGTTTTCATCAGTATTTGAAGATTGAACTTTAGAACTGACCTCTTTTTCTGTTTCGGATTTTGGCGTTTGTACTTTGGGTGCTGGCATCAGAGCAAATATCGCCGCAGCAGCGACTAAACTCGATACTCCAAGGGTTGCAGGTACTGCTTGCTGTACGACAGTTTTCTTTGCACTGTTATAACGTTTAGCAACAGGTTCGAGTTGCAGTGCGAATTCTGGTAAAGTTTGGGTATCGGCGAAAAATTGGTCGATCGCTTCTACCAAATCGAATAGTTGTACTGTATTTAAATTAACTTCAATTGGTGGTTTAATATTACTTTTGTCATATTCCAAAGTTGGCTGGGGCAACTCGGAATTGACGATCATTTTATGTTTGTTGGTATCTATTTTCTCAAACTGCACTAACTCCACTTCCGGGTTATGTGCTTGTGGATTTCGTACATTACTTAAACATTCCTGAGCGTAAGCACTGGTAGTTCTGGCTAAGCTTTCAAAAAAATCCCGCCCTCCCAAGAGTGGCTGATGTCCAGATATTTGACATTCAGCATTCACCAAAATGGATAAAACTGGACGTAATTCTTGAATATGAGCAGCCTTTGAAGAATCACTTAAGCCTTCTAGGAGTAGGGTGCAATTAGGCAAACTGTATTTACGTTGAATATTCATTCTACTTCACCGTCAAAAAGACTAATCCAGAACCTTTGCATTCCTGATGTACCAGTACAAAATAGTAATTGTCCTAACAAATTAATTGCCAGTTCATCTATTTTTTCATCAGAAGTTAATGATAGTAAACCAGCACGTCTGGGGTTCATCCGACTCTTAAAGTGTGCTCTGAATCTTTCCAAGTAATTTGAAAGACGCAAATTTTGCTCAAGTGGTATTTGTTTCTCACTTAATTGCTGATATATCATTAATAGTTGACGAATCACAACAGTCAATCTCCTAGCCAGATAACAAGCAATTACCACCAATGCTTTTGCTTCTGTTATAGTCAGAGGACGGCGACTGTGTGCTCTACGCATTGGATTAGTGCTACGCAAACGCCAAAGATTTACTCTATTTTTGATGATTGTTTTCAAATCTAACTCTTGGGCAAATGCCAAAATAGCTTCAGAACCGCCAAGTTCTAAAGCTTCAATTGCTAATAAAATTAAATCGATTTGTACTCTGGTGCTACGAGGACATACCAGCCCTTCAATGACGGGATCTGGCAGATTATCCAAAATCATTGGCATTGATTCTGGTGCTGGACTGTCAAATGGCGTTAAACTTGCGGAAACACTCATCCTCTAAATACCTTATACGGGTGGGAAATAATTTAATGAAAACTAATTAAAATAGATAACTAAACAGGGTTAATTGTATTTAATGCAATTTTATGACTGCATGATATATACATTACTTACCTTTTGAAATTAAAGTTTTCCGTATACTTACACCTAACTTTTCCTCTTAATTCTCATTGACCAAATTGATTAATACAATTACATTTATACCTTGGTGTAGATTATAACAATCGTCAATAATCGCGAAAATCAAATCTTAATTCTAAAGAATATGATTCCCAGAATATGATTCCAAGGGTATGACATTATAGTGTACGATTTTCCAAGCATTTACCTGATTCAAGAGCAAGCTTCTCTAGACAGGAAAGGGTAGTAGATAACAATAGTATTAAAAATTCAACTTTTGTTGACAGATATTTATGAACTTGAAGCCTTTAATTCGTGATATTCCTGATTTCCCCAAGCCAGGAATTTTGTTTCGGGATATCACTACACTACTGCGCGATCCAGAAGGACTACGCCAGACGATAGATTTATTAACTCAAAAGTTTATTGAAGCCGATTTGCAACCTGATTACATCATCGGGATGGAGTCCAGAGGCTTCTTATTTGGCACACCACTAGCTTACAAGCTTGGTGCAGGTTTTATTCCTGTCCGTAAAAAAGGTAAATTGCCGGGATCTGTTCACACAGTCGAATATGAACTAGAGTATGGTACAGATTGCTTAGAAGTTCATCAGGATGCTTTAGAACCAGGAAGTAAAATTGCGATCGTAGATGACCTGATTGCTACAGGTGGAACGGCAAGCGCAACTGCTAAGTTAGTTGAAAAAGTTGGCTGCCAGTTACTAGGATTTGGGTTTATTATCGAACTGCGGGATCTACAGGGGCGTAGTCAATTACCTGAAGTACCAATTGTTTCTCTGGTTGAGTATTGATTTTAATTTTGGGCTTGTGTTTTTTCGGTATTTAGTCAAGACTTACAATCTTATTAAGCCAGCAATTAAGCTTTTAAGTTTTTAACCTTCCTCAAACCTCCACGTATTATTGGAGGGCTTGTGTAAGTTATATAATTTTGAATTATATAAGTTTGGATTATGTAAATTTGGATAGCTGGACAACTTTATACTGAAAATCATGAAACTAATGATACCTCATTGCTTTTGTTTAAGCAGTATGGAAATTGGCAAAATGCCATAAATAATGAGTCAGGAGCCAGAATCCAGTTCAAGAATAGTTTTATATAAGTAATTTCCTTCCTTATAGACACAACTAAGGTGTTTGAAACATTAATTCTAGAAAGATTCAGATAATTTTCTTCTTAATTCTTTCCTGACTTCTGATGTCTCTTGACTCTTAATTTCTTACTTATTCCGCAAACAGTGGATAAACTGATAACTGGCATCCATGTTATGAATACAACATCAAGAAGTTACTGGGAAGCAAGCCTAGATTGCCTGCAAAGGCTGATGGCAAATGATAACTTTCTTTTCATTCTCAAACGAATTTTACAGGCACTGCTAACTATTTTACTTGCTTCTGCTCTGTCATTTTTTATAATTAAATTATCTCCGGGAGATTACTTAGACAGACTGCGAGATAACCCAAAAATTTCCCCAGAAAGAATTGAACAACTAAAACAACTATTTGGTTTAGATAAATCAAATATCGAACAGTATTTTTTCTGGTTAAGAAATATTGTCACTCGGGGTGACTTTGGTACGAGTTTTGTTTATCAGCGTTCTGTAGCTTCATTAATTTGGGAAAGGATACCAGCAACTTTGCTCTTAGCCATTTCTTCGTTGGTTGCAACTTGGGCGATCGCTATCCCTTTAGGTATTATTGCTGCGGTCAACCAAAATCGTCTGAATGATAGGATTTTACAGGTGATAAGTTACATCGGACAGGGGTTTCCCAGTTTTATCACAGCTTTGTTGTTACTTATATTTGCTCAAATAACTAGTCCGTTATTCCCGGTTGGTGGAATGACTAGTATCAATCATGAGGAACTTTCATTTGTAGGTAAAGTATTGGATGTTAGTTGGCACATGGTTTTGCCGACTGTAGCTTTGAGTATTACCAGTTTTGCCGGTTTGCAGCGAATTGCTCGTGGTCAGTTATTAGATGTTTTGCGTCAAGATTACATTAGAACTGCTCGTGCGAAGGGATTACCAGAAAATCGAGTGATTTATGTCCATGCTCTGCGTAATGCGATTAACCCCTTAATTACTTTGCTAGGATTTGAGTTATCTAACCTATTAGCGGGTGCTTTTATTACAGAATTTTTCTTTAATTGGCCAGGTTTAGGTAGACTAACTTTGCAAGCTGTTAATGCCAAAGATTTGTATCTGATAATGGCTAGTTTGGTAATGAGTGCGATTTTATTAATTATTGGTAATTTAGTAGCAGATTTATTATTGAAATTTGCCGATCCCCGCATTCGTTTGGAAAGTTTAAATTAGAAGGGAACAGGGAATTGGGGACAGAGAAGAATTAGCTATTTCCTATTTCCTGCTTGCTTATTGTGTGAGGGTAAAGTTGAGTGGCGGTAGATGTGATAGAAACGAAGCGCAGAAACTTTATATCGTCTGCTCCACTGTGTTGTTAGACTGCGATATTTAGTAGGTAAGTAAACGCTTTTTGCTATATTCCTCTCTGTTAGCGAAGCATGGCGTTAGCCATTATCCATAATTGCTCGGCATAACATCCAAATAAGGACATCAGACGAAATTCTTTAGGATATTTTTCTGATGGAATAACGTCCTAAGAAATCGATGGAACACCTGCAAGATGCTATGAGGCTTAAAAATTGTTCATACCAAACAGAAAAAAGTTAGATTAGTTGGATTAAGCGCTATATCTTTACCTGTTTTTACGCCACATTGCCCGTACCAAATTAATTTCGTCAAAGCTATAATCATCACCCAAATATTCTTTAATTGGCGTTAAAGCAACATTTCCCAAAGTGTCTAATACCTGTTGAATTTTTTCCTGCTTTTCTACTGAAACTAATAAATTTATATCTACAGGTTGATGTTTTTCTATTAAATCGGAAAGATGTCCAATAATTGTTCTCGCTTTTAGATTACGTTCTTGGGCAATTTCTTGAATACTTAAACCTTGTTTGTATAATTCTAAAGTTTGTAGTTCAGTGTATGTTGCTGTAGCTTGTAAAGAAGTAGAATCATTTTCTAGTAAATTATTTTCTTGGCAATAAGCACAAATTTCTGCCAGGAATTTATCACCATATTGTGTGAGCTTATGGCTACCAACACCAGAAAGTTTGCTAAATTCTTGTTTGGTTTTTGGTTTAACTTGCGCCATTAATTTCAAAGTAGAATCACCGAAAATTGCGTATGGTGGAACACCAATCGCATCTGCTAATTGTTTGCGCAGTTCCCGTAACCTTTGCCACAACATCTCAGCTTCTACAGCTTTCGGATTTTCAGTTTTCCAAGTAGCTATTTGCTGTGGACTCACAGCGATAGAAACTGTTCGCTGTCGCCGCATAACTTCCCAACTATGGGCATTCAGTTTTAAAACACCGTAACCGTCAGCACTTTGGGTGAGTAAACCTTGATGTAATAAAGAACGCCCCAGCATGCGCCACTCATCAACGGTTTTATCTTTACCTATCCCATAAGTAGAAAGCTTTTCATGTCCTCTTTGAATAACTTTTTGATTCTTCGACCCCCGCAATACATCAATAATGTAAGCCATGCCAAATTTTTCTTTGCAACGCGCCACACAGGATAAAAATTTCATGGCTTCAATTGTCCAATCTTCAACTGGTTTGGGATGGCGACAGTTGTCACAATTGCCACAATTACCAGTAAACTGTTCGCCAAAATAACCAAGCAAAATTGTTCGACGACAGTCTGTACCTTCGGCATAGTCAATCATCTGCCGTAGTTGATGTTTAGCAATTAATTGTTCTTGGGGATCGTTTTTTTGATTGATGCTCCACTCAATGGTTTTCAAATCCCCGTATCCATAAAAAAGGGTACAGCGACATGGTTCTCCATCCCTACCAGCCCTTCCTGATTCTTGGTAATAACTTTCAATATTACGTGATATATCATAGTGAACTACAAATCGGACATCTGGTTTATTAATTCCCATACCAAAAGCAATTGTGGCGACCATGATACGCGCATCATCCCGAATAAATTTGGTTTGGTTTTCGCTACGTTCTGTATCACTTAAACCGGCGTGGTAGGGAAGGGCAGAAATTTTGTCATGTTGTAGTTTAAAGGCTAGTTCTTCTACTTTTTTGCGCGTGAGACAATAGATGATTCACGAACCTTAAGTTTCTCGAATAATTTCTAACAGTTCAGTGTAAACATATTTTTTTTTTGGGGCTAATTTAGTAGTAAATATTTTGGCGGTTAAAACTGGCAATATGAACATTGGGTTCTTTTAGCCGTAGTTGAGTAATAATGTCACCCCGGACGCGATCAGTTGCTGTGGCGGTAAGCGCTAATGTAGGAACTCCAGGATAACGTTGTCTTAGGGAACTCAACTGACGGTATTCCGGACGAAAATCGTGACCCCACTCAGAAACGCAGTGGGCTTCGTCAATGGCGAATGTTGAGATTCCCACTTCGTGGTGCACTAGATCCAAAAAAGGAAGAAATCTTTCGCTGAGCAATCGTTCTGGAGAAACGTAAAGTAATTTTACTTTGCCACCGAGAATATATTGCTCCCGCGATCGCACTTTATATGAATTCAGGCTACTGTTGAGAAATGTAGCCGAAATGCCATTTTTCCGCAGGGTTTCTACTTGGTCTTGCATTAAAGCCATTAAAGGCGATACGACCACCGTTAAACCTTTTTTTAGTAATGCTGGTAATTGAAAGCACAGAGATTTTCCCCCACCTGTCGGCATTACAATCAGTAAATCTCGGTTGTGCAGTGCCTGAGTAATAATGTCACGTTGTCCGAGACGAAAACTATCGTAACCAAAATGATGTTTTAGTGCTTGTTCGAGATGAGGATAATCGGGGAGACTCATAAAAGTGATCAATTAATAATTAATGCTCTACCGCCCACGGGACGCTAAAAGTTATTCTGAAGTAGTTTTTTATTATTTATCCCTTTATAGTTTGGATGAGGTGCAGTTATTAGTATCAAATTAAATTCACCAAGTTTCTTATATCAGCGTTTTATCCAAAAATATTAACACCCCCACGTACAAGAAGACATCTAGGATTGTGCCATAAGCAGATAGGCAAAATTGTACGTCATTGATTGCGGGGAAAATCAACTGGGAAATAGTTCCCTGTTCCCCATTTCCCTTTCCCTATTCCCTTCTTAATTAAATGATTCACCATGCGAACAATTGCGGAAATAAATGACAAAATCAACCGCAAAAAAGCGGTAGTCCTCACCGCACAGGAATTAAAAGCAAGAGTTGCAGAAAAAGG
>JAAUYD010133706.1_pt1 | contig 10365 bp, 16 predicted proteins | sample 7278101 | NCBI WGS metagenome assembly JAAUYD01 (sample SAMN14350128, study PRJNA611818) | marine sediment metagenome | isolation source: surface marine sediment (0.6m) | place: French Polynesia: Moorea | collected 2018-08
ATCCCGGCCTGAGCGCGATCGATCTCATGACCGGCAGGCGCGCGGTCGTATGACGACGCGCAACGGCCCCTGCGATGCGGAAATCGACAATACGGGAAGATGATATGAGCAACACCACGTTGAATCGGGAGATCGCGCTGCGCATCGGACTTGCCGCACGTGAGCTGCCGGAAACCGATGCCAAACGCCTGCTGGGCGTATTGGCCGACGCCGTCGAACTGCCGCCCAGCGCCGAGTCGTTGTCGGGTCTCACCGTCAAGGCTTTCAAGGCCGCCGCCGACGGCGAGTACGCCGATGTCGATGCGGCCGCGATCAAGGCGGCGCTCGGCTACCTGAAGGGCGAAACAGCGATTGGTGGCGATCCGCTGCCCGACGTCGAGCCCCTCGGTGAAGGCGATATGCCCGGCAGCATTCGTGTCGCCTGCGCGTCCAACAAGGGCGAGAAGCTCGACGGCCATTTCGGCTCGTGCCAGCGCTTTCTCATCTACCAGGTATCGCGAGACGAGCTGCGGCTGGTCGATGTCCGTGGCATCAACGACGCCGCAGCGGACGGCGACAAGAACGGTTACCGTGCATCGCTGATCAACGACTGTCAGCTACTGTTCGTGGCGTCGATCGGCGGTCCGGCCGCGGCCAAAGTTGTGCGCGCCGGCGTGCACCCGATCAAGAAGCCGGACATGGGCGAGGCGCGTGTCGAGCTTGCGGCATTGCAGGCCCGCATCGGCCCGCAGGCCCCGCCCTGGCTGGCCAAGGTCATGGGTCAGGCGCCCGAGGAGCGGATTCGTTTCGAACAGGATGCCGAGGAGGCGACGGCGTGATCAGCCCTGAAGCACTCGACGCGGTCGGCAGCTGGCTGCAGCAGCGCGGCGGCGACGCCGGCATGGAGCGGGATCTGCGCGCCGCGTTCCCCGATCTCCACTTCACGTTCTGTCTCGATGACGACGTCATCGCGGACACGCCCGCATCGGAGCTGCCGGGTTTCAATCTGTACCTGGTCGACAGTAGCAGCCATTGTCTGAGCCTGACGACCGATCCTGAAGCCGCCAGCGGGCTGGTCGTCGCAGAGCTGGTCGACGAGTGAGATCTCGTGGCCTGCCCGGTTGTGGAACGCTGCGCAGGGGTTGACGCGTGCTGGCGATGAATACGCGCAACGACGGCGTGGACGTGCCGACCGCCGACTGTACGGGCTGTCCGCATCGCGGCGATCGTCTGGCCGCAGGGCGTTGTGCGCCGGGCGATGCCTGCGCGCTGGCAATGAGCGGCCGCCAGATAGCGAGGTTCTTCACGCAGAACCCGGACCTCGCGTCGCAGTACGCGGCGGACGAATTCTGGGAGCGCCGGGCGATTGCGGCCCGTCATCTGCCGCAGCAGCGGCTGTTGCAGATGGTCGACGATCCGGACGAGGTCGTGCGCCGGGTACTGGCCTACCGGCTGCCGGTCGACGAACTGGACCGCATGATCGGCGACCCGGACCGCGAGGTGCGCATCACCGTCGCGGACCGATTGCCGGTCGGCAAGCTCGAATCGCTCGTCGACGACGCTGATTATCTGGTGCGCCAGTATGTCGCCAAGCGACTCAGGCCCGGCCGGCTGTTTCGCATGATCAACGATCCCGATCGCGAAGTGCGTCGGGCCGTGGCACGGCGACTGCCGCCGGAGAGCCTGGGGCTCATGGCGCGTGACGTGGAAGCGGAGATTCGTATGGTCGTGGCCGAGCGCATCGATGCGCCGGCATTGGGTGGTCTGCTCGCCGACTGCGATTGGCGGGTCCGTCGGATCGCCAGCCAGCGGGCGCCAATCGGCATGTTGCGGGCCATGCCCGAAGACGAGGATCAAGATGTGCGCGACATCGTGCGACAACGCCTTGCTGACGGACAATGACGATCGCTCACTGGCCGCGCCGACACTGGCTACGCCGGATGCGCTGACGCGATTGTGCGGCGAGTGTGATCCGCAGCGTGGAATCGACCATCTGGTAGCCGCGGTGAACCGGCTGATGCCGACGCTGCGCTTCAAGCACGCGCTCAGTCGCGGTGGCTGGCATCGGCTCGGCGGTGTCGTCGATCACGAATACCGCCGCGTCGCGGGCAACATCGTCGACTGGGTCGAACACGAGTATGACGGCGACATAGACGAACTGGTGGCCAGCTACGTCGGCTCCGGTTTCTTTGCCACGCGTCTGACCGGCACAACGCACTATCTGACCGCCGCCCGCAGTGACTCGCCGCATGATTTCGTGCAGATCGAGGTCGAGGAGCTGCAGGAGGCCCTGGACCGGCCGCTGGTCGACCAGGACTGGTGCCCGGACAGCGTCGAAGAGTTTCTCGAGCCGATCGATTACCCGCGCGTCGAACCGGAGCCAGTCGCGCCGGCGCATTTCCAGTTTCGACGGATCACGGTTGTCGGCGACCTGATCGGCAGTGCGACGTTTAGCCGCCAGATCGACAGCCTGTGTCGCTTCTTCGCCGACTGGTCGGTCAGCAGCGCCGGCGAGCATGCCAGCTTCTGTGATCATTGGGTCCTGTCGTTGCGCGAGTACCGCGACCGCGAGGGACTGCCACAGCTCATGGCCAAACCGGTTGCGACATTCAGCGGAGAGCCGCCGGAGCTGCCGCACAGCGAAGGGGTCCGCGGCGCGGCGCTGGCCAATGCGATCCATGCCTACGACCGGTCTATGGGTTATCCGTTCGCGTGGTATTTCATGATGCTCGGGCAGAAGGCCGGCAACTACGCCCTCGCGGACGCCGTGCTCGCCGACCAGATGGGCGCCTACGAGTACCTGTGCGCCAGGGACCTGCGGGTGTTGCGGGACTGGGAAGAGCGGCCCTACGGCGTCTGATCGCACGCCACGTCGATGCGCATCGTGGGCCGGTTGTCGAGAACCGTTGCGTGGCAGGCGGCATGACCGGCCACGCGCGGTCGAGCTGGTGCTGCCTGGTTGGCGCACGATAGGCCGTCGGCCACGCCGCAACGTGGCGTCCCGCAGGTAGCCCCAATCACGGCACCCGTTGGATATCTGCAGTCTGGGCCGTGCGCACGACGCGGCGGCGCTGCGGCCGTTCACCGCGCCCCGGTGCGCGCCGCAGGCCGCGCCAGCGCTGCCGGCCAGGGCTGGTGCCGTTGTCGATTGGCGCGCGGGATCGCCACTGCCAATCCACCGATCGTTGGCACGGACCCGCCGGCGGACCGCGGCGTTGCGTACCCGGTTCGACGCGATCGCTGCGCGCATTGCGTTGACGTGGCGCTACCGCGCGCCGTGACGCGGTTGCCGGCGAAATCCGGGTCCGCGGCACGCGACATTCGTACCGTCTGCTTTGTCGCATTGTCGGGTTTGCGACAGCGGCACGCGTCGAGAAAGCCTCGTCAAAACAGCGACGTACGGTCTGGCATGACGGTTGCACATATTCTTGCATCGAACACGCGGGGCCTGACGGAATATGAAGCAGAAAGACATCACCGAGCTGCTGGACGAACCGGCCTGTGCGCACAACACCAAGTCCAAGTCCGGGTGTGCCAAACCGAAGCCCGGCGCAACCGCCGGCGGTTGCGCGTTTGACGGCGCTCAGATCGCGCTGCTGCCGATCGCCGACGTCGCGCACATCGTGCACGGTCCGATCGCCTGCGCCGGCAGCTCCTGGGACAACCGTGGCACCCGTTCCTCCGGGCCGCGGCTGTATCGCGTCGGCATGACCACCGATCTGACCGAACAGGACGTGATCATGGGGCGCGGCGAGAAGCGCCTGTTCCATTCGATCAAGCAGGCCGTCGAGGATCACGCGCCGGCCGCGGTGTTCGTCTACAACACCTGCGTCCCGGCGCTGATTGGCGACGATATCGATGCCGTGTGCAAAGAGGCCGAGAAACGCTGGGGCACGCCGGTGGTGCCGGTCGACGCCGCGGGCTTCTACGGGACCAAGAACCTGGGCAACCGCATTGCCGGTGAGTCGATGGTCAAGCACGTGTGCGGCACGCGTGAGCCCGATCCGGTGCCCGAGACGACCGACGGCAGAACGATTCACGACGTCACGTTGATCGGTGAGTACAACATCGCCGGAGAGCTGTGGCACGTGCTGCCCCTTCTCGACGAACTGGGACTGCGTGTGCTGTGTACCTTGTCCGGTGACGCGCGCTACCGCGAGGTGCAGACCATGCATCGATCGCGGGTGAACATGATGGTCTGCTCGAAGGCGATGATCAACGTCGCGCGCAAGCTCGAGGAGGCCTTCGGCACCCCGTGGTTCGAGGGCAGCTTCTACGGCGTGCGCGATGTATCGCAGGCGCTGCGCGATTTCGCCCGCCTGATCAATGACCCCGATCTGGCCCAGCGCACCGAGACGGTGATTGCCCGCGAGGAGGCCAAGATCGACATTGCGCTCGAACCGTGGCGCGAACAGCTGCGCGGCAAAAAGGTGCTGCTTTACACCGGCGGCGTCAAATCCTGGTCGGTGATCGCCGCGCTTCAGGACCTCGGCATGGAGGTCGTGGCCACCGGCACGAAGAAGTCCACCGAGGACGACAAGGCCCGCATCCGCGAGCTCATGGGGCGCGATGCGGTGATGATCGAGGACGGCAATCCGCGTGCGCTGATCAAGATCGTCCGCGACAACGACGTCGACGTGTTGATCGCCGGCGGCCGCAATATGTACACGGCGCTGAAGGCGCGTATCCCGTTCCTCGACATCAACCAGGAACGCGATTTCGGCTATGCCGGTTACGACGGCATGGTCGAGCTGGCGCGTCAGCTGGTGCTGACCATCGATAGCCCAGTCTGGGATGCGGTTCGCACGCCGGCGCCGTGGGCAAAAGCACGGGTCGTCAAGCCACTGGATGTGCGCGGCGACATGCCGACCGCGGATGATCGCGGCACTCAGATCGAAAGTAGTGTGGGGGCCTGAATCATGGTCGAGATCGTCAAACGCAACAAAGCCCTCTCGGTCAGCCCGCTTAAGGCCAGCCAGACGATCGGTGCGGCGCTGGCATTCCTCGGATTCCGCCGCGCCATCCCGATGCTGCACGGCTCGCAGGGCTGCACCGCGTTCGGCAAGGTGTTCTTCGTGCGCCACTTCCGCGAGCCGATCCCGCTGCAGACGACGGCGATGGATCAGGTGACGACCGTCATGGGCTCTGAGGATTCGGTCGTCGAAGGGCTGAGGACGATCTGCGAAAAGAACTCGCCGTCGCTGCTGGGCGTGCCGACGACCGGGCTGTCGGAGACCCAGGGCAGCGATGTCGGTATGGCGGTTGCCCAGTTCCGCACGCAATGCCCGCAGTTCGATAGGGTTCCCGTGGTCCCGGTATCGACGCCCGATTTCACCGGCTGCCTGGAAACCGGCTTCGCGAAGGCAATGGAGGCGATCATCGCCACACTGGTGCCGCCGGCCAGCGACGCCGGGACCTTGCCGGGGCGTCGTCGCCGACAGGTCAATGTGCTCGTCGGCGCGTCGCTGACGCCGGGCGACCTCGAAGAACTCAACGACGTCATCGCGCTGTTCGGACTGCGGCCATTGCTGCTGCCGGACCTGTCCGATTCCCTCGATGGCCACCTCGGCGACGAAGACTTCTCGCCGCTGACCATCGGTGGCACCGATGTCGCCGAACTGCAGACGCTTGGCGACGCGGTCGCGACGCTGGTTGTCGGCCGCTCGATGCACAAGGCCGCCGACACCCTGAAGACGCTGACCGGCGTGCCGGATTATCGCTTCGATCACCTGATGGGCCTGCCGGCCATGGATTCGCTGATCGTCGCCCTGAGCGAGATCAGCGGCGAGCCGGTGCCCGAACGCCTGGAGCGGCAGCGTGCACAACTGCAGGACGCGATGCTCGACTGCCACTTCATGCTCGGCATGAGCCGGCTCGCGGTTGCCGGAGACCCGGACCTGCTGCATGCCTTTAGCGAGATGCTGCATGGCGTCGGTGCCGGCGTGGTCGCCGCGGTATCGCCTGTGAACGCGCCGATCCTCAAGGATGCGCGGGTCGACAGCGTGAAGATCGGAGATCTCGAGGACCTCGAATCGCTGGCGCGTGACAACGCGGCCGAAGTGCTGATCTGCAATTCGCACGGCGTCGAGAGCGCCGAACGACTGGGGATACCGCTGCTGCGAGCCGGGTTCCCACAGTACGACACGCTCGGCGGCTACCAGAAGACGTGGATCGGCTACCGCGGTACCCGCCAGACGCTGTTCGATCTCGCCAACATCATGCTTGGCCTGGAGCGGGGCGAGATTCGCCCGTACCGCTCAGAGCTCGCGCAGAAACCCGAATACCGACAGGTGGACACGCATGACGCTACAACGACGGCTGCAGCTGGTACACGGCGACACTGAGGAGCGTCAGATGGAACGGCCCGTTAAGGTCGCATTCGCAACGACGGATCTGAAGCACGTCGATCAGCACTTCGGCGCGGCCAAGTCCTTTGCGATCTATGCGATCGACCGGGAGCAGGCGCGTTTCGTCGAGGCCAACGAGTTCGGCCAACTCGACATGGACGGCAACGAAGACAAGCTGGGCGTCAAGATCGACGCTCTGAATGAATGCGTGGCGGTATACAGCCAGGCAGTCGGCGCCTCGGCGATGAACCAGCTGAAGGCCAACGGGATCCAACCCGTCAAGGTGTCGCCGGGGGCCGAGATCACCGACCTGATCGAGTCGCTGCAGGACGAGTTGCGCACCGGTCCGAGTCGCTGGCTGGCGAAGGCGATGGCCAATGCGCTGCCGTCGGATCCGTCGCGCTTCGATGCCATGGAAGCCGAGGGCTGGGAAGAGTAGGTGGCGGCATGCTCGAAGAGACCGGAACCGTGATCGACACCGATGGTGAACATGTCTGGATCGAGACGCAGGCGCGCAGCGCCTGCACACACTGCGGTACGGCAAGCTGCAGTACGTCCGTGATCGCCCGACTGTTCGGTGTCAAACGCAACCGCCTGCGCGTGTTCAACAGCCTGCGGGCGCGTCCGGGCCAACAGGTCGTTGTCGGCGTGCCCGACGAGGTCGTGGTCGCCGTCTCGCTGCGGGCCTACCTGTTCCCGCTGCTGGTCATGCTGTGTGCTGCCGCGCTGGCGGGTGCGGCGGGTCTGCACGATGCACTGCAGGCGCTCGTGGCCGTCGGCGGACTGATCGCCGGCCTGTTGCTGGCCGGTCGTGCCGCCGGCGACGCACGTGCGCAACAGCGCTATGCGCCGCGGCTGTTGAGGCTGACGCCCGGTCGCGGATTCGAATTCGAACTGACCGATTTGACGAGGAAGCAACCATGAGCGAAGCCGCATTGGCAATCAGCAACGACGACCCGGTACTGGAAACGGACTTTGCGAAAGAGATGGTGCGCCAGATGCGCGCAGTCGACACCTACGGCACCTACGACGACTGGCCGCTCGAGAAGATCCTCGAACCGTTCGTGCTGACCAAGGAGAAGAAGCGCGAGATCCCGGTCGTCGGCGACCCCGACGAGGTCACGATGTCACGGGTCAAGGCCTTCTACAACGCGATCTCGGCGCTGATCGAAAAGGAGTGCGGCCTGATGGCCGTGCCCGTGATCAATCTGACCCACGAGGGCTTTGGTCGTGCGCTGATCACTGTCGGCAAACTCGTCGTGATGGACAAGACCCTCAGAGACGTTCACCGCTTCGGATTCCCGACGCTGTCAAAGATGAAGGACGAGGCCGACAAGCTGCTGGCCGTCGCGCTCGAGATCATCGGCCAGCATCCGAAAGTGGCCGGGATGTAAACGCAGGAGACACGAGTATGACCCCCGAAGAACTGAAAGCGATGCAGAAATCGGCGCGCAAGGCCAAGCGTATCGCGACCGAGAAGGCCGGTGAACTGCACGATCTCGTCGAGGACCGCCTGCCCGCCGCGTACGAAGACCTGCCGCTGATCGCACAGCAGACCTACGATGCGTGCAAGGCCTGGGCCGAGGCAGAGGCAGCATTCAAGGCGGCCGAATCCGCCGTCGGTTGAGGAGTCAGTCATGAGCATGATCACCGGATTGACGCGTGGCGGTGTCGAGTACACGCCGGCCTTCGTCATGGACATCAATCAGCAGAACTGCATCGGCTGCGGCCGCTGCTTCAAGGTCTGCCCGCGCGAGGTCTTTGACCTGATAGACCGCGAAGACGTCGAGGGCCTGGCCGCTGCCGACGACTATGAAGACGACGACTATGGCGATGATGACGACGGGTTCTCCGATGACGCGGCGATGGTCATGAGCCTTAAGAATGCTCTCGACTGCATCGGCTGCGGATCGTGTGCCCGGATCTGCCCGAAGAAATGTTTCACTCACGAACCGCAGGCAGCGACGGCCTGAGGGTAGGGGACGTAGTCATGCCAAGACCGGAGAAGCACGTTTTCGTCTGTGTACAGAACCGCCCGATGGGACACCCCCGGCCCTCGTGCGGCCAGAAGACCGCGTCCGATGTTGCCGAAGAGTTCTACTTGCAGCTGCAGCAGCGACAGCTGTTCGACAAGGTGGCCGTATCCACGGCCAGCTGTTTCGGGCCGTGCAGTGAAGGACCGTCGGTGCTGGTCTATCCGGAGGGAGTGATGTACGCGAAAGTCGGCAAAGACGATGTCGCCGAGATCTTCGAGCGTCATCTCGAGAAGGGCGAACCGGTCGAGCGCCTGCGCATGTCCGACGAGTACTGGGGTTGATGGGTCGATGGCCATGCCGGAGCACAACCTCAGCGGTCTCGATGTCGGATCGGTGCACTTCGGATTCGATCTCGATCCGCACGTCGATGCCTGGCTGCAGTCGGCGGCGGCGTGTGTCAGTGCCGGCGACGCCTCACTGAAGGCGCTGAATGCCGCACGCCGCCGCGCCCCGGATCAGCTCGATGTGCTCCAGGCGCTGTACAAGTACCACGTCTATCGCGGTGACCTGCAGCAGGCACTGGACATCGTCTTCCAGACGCTGATCAAGGCGTCGATCCAAGGCGGTTTCGACCGCGACTGGAAGACACTCGGGCCCGAGAGCGCCGACTGGCATGCAAAGCGCGGGCCGGCGCGCAGTTTTCTTTACGGCCTCAAGGCCCTGGCCTTCATTCGGCTGCGTCAGCACGACTGCGCCGGGGCCGAGGACATACTGGCGACGCTCGATCGCCTCGACCCAACGGACCAGGTCGGAAGCGGTGTGCTTCGTGACCTGCTCGAAGGCATGCGAGATGAGCAGCGCCGATGATCCGGTCGCGTCCCGCTACGCGGCGCTCGCAGACCTGGCCGGCGACATCGCCGACCGGCTCCAGGATGTCGTCGACAAGCTCGGCTTCGATGCCGCGCCGATCACCCTGCACGCGCCCGACGACGCGGTGTTTCGGCTGCAGCGTGATCCGTCAGACGGTCGCGACAGCCTGGTAGGTGAATGGCGCGACGAGTGCGGCATCAAGTTCGGCGAACTGCTGTTTCATGCCGACGGAAGCTTCTTCGTTGAGCACGATATCGGGCGACCGCATCCGGCAAAGCCCCGCTGGTTCGTCGAGGCGGTAAATGCATGGGGACGCGAAGGGCAGATCAAGGCCGAGGCGCGCCTGTTGCGGATGCCGGAATGAGTGACAGCATGGACTACCGGGCAATCCTCTTCCACAAGCAGAGCACCAGTGCGCGGCTGCGTTTCCTCCTGTTTGCGCACGACAGCGTGTGTGCGTTTGGCCGGGTGCCGGCACCTGCGCGGATGCATGTGGATCAGCGCGAGCATCCGGCCTTGCATCCGGCACCGGTGGTCGGCCGCCTGCGCGAGACCTACGGATTCGAGCCCGACACGCTGCATGCCGAACAAGGCTTTCGGGTTCAGATCGAGGGGGCCGACGCGCGCATTCGCATCTTCCTGGTCGGCATCGATACGGTCGACCCGCCGTTCGCGCTGGCAGAGACGATTGGTGGCCGCTTCATCGACTTGACCCAGGCGCGCGGCCTGCCGCCGATTGAGCTGCAGCTGTTGCGCGGGGCATACGAAACGGTCCTGGGGGGCTGATCACGATGGCAATGTCACGTCGGACATTTATCAATACCTGCCTGGGACTTGGCGTCATCGCCGTTGCCGGGCGCCAGGCGGCGCGTGCCGACGTCCACCGCGAGCGATGGTACCTGTTCGGAACCCTGGTCGACGTCACGATCAGTGGCGTATCGCACAGCGACGCGCGATCGATGCTAGCGGCATTGTCCACTGAACTGCAGCGCCGCAATCGCGACTGGCATCCGTGGAAGCCCGGCGTCATGCGCGATATCAACAACGCGATCGCCTCGCGCGCGCCGATACGAGTCGATCGGCACATGGCGCATATGCTCGAACACGTTCGGCAGCTGCATCAAGCCAGCGACGGGTTATTCAATCCGGCGATCGCGAGGCTAGTTGCGCACAGCGGCTATCACTGAGGAACC
>JAAUYD010196322.1_pt1 | contig 10365 bp, 7 predicted proteins | sample 7278101 | NCBI WGS metagenome assembly JAAUYD01 (sample SAMN14350128, study PRJNA611818) | marine sediment metagenome | isolation source: surface marine sediment (0.6m) | place: French Polynesia: Moorea | collected 2018-08
CAATGGCACCGGCCGGTGAGATATGATCGGTGGTTACCGTATCTCCCAAAAGCAGCAGGGGCCGGGCATTTTTGATATCCGCCTGAGCTTGGGCATCCATACTGAAATCCTCGAAATAAGGCGGATTCTTAATGTAGGTGGATTCATTCGACCATGCATATGTGGTGCTTTCCGTAACTTCCAACCCTTTCCAGTACTCATCCCCATCAAAAATTTTGCCGTACTCCGACGCGAAAAAGGACTGCTTGACATGGGGGGCCACCAAATCTTCAATTTCTTGGTTGGATGGCCAAATCTCCTGCAGGTACACCGGTTGCCCGTTCGGGTCGATGCCAACTGGTTCGGTAGCCAGGTCGATATCAATACGCCCGGCCAGGGCGAAAGCCACCACCAGCATGGGAGAGGCTAAAAAATTGGATTTGATTTGTTGATGGATACGGGCTTCGAAATTGCGATTTCCCGAAAGAATCGAGGCAACATTGAGATCATTCTCCACAATCACTTTTTCAATGGCCGGATCAAGGGGACCGCTGTTCCCGATACAAGTGGTGCAACCGAAAGCGGCCGTATGAAACCCTAAGGACTCCAAATAGGGCATCAACCCTGAATCGATGAGATAATCATTGACCACCTTGGACCCCGGTGCCAGAGAGGTCTTGACATATCCGGGTACCTGCAACCCTTTTTGAACGGCATTTCGTGCCAGAGCAGCGGCCCCCAGCATTACCGATGGATTGGAAGTGTTGGTACACGAAGTGATCGCGGCGATAACGATACTGCCATCACCAATTTTTTCACTTTTTCCGTTTCGTTCGATATCATAAAAACGCTGGCTGACGGGAATGCAGCGTTCGGCCCTTTTGGTTTCGCAACCCGACTCGTCAAGAAAGGTCGAATATCCGGCCGCATCGGTATCACGTTTATATTCACATCCAATGATATGGGCGAACGTTTCCTTCAAATCGCACAGCAATATACGGTCCTGGGGCCGGGCCGGGCCGGCCACCGCCGGCGCCACCGATGAAAGATCGAGCGTCAGCACATCGGTGTATTCAGGATCGTTCTCGCCTGTATAAAAAAGACCCAAACGGCGGGAAACCGCCTCGACAATCTCGGCCCGGTCTTCACGATTGGTTAATTGCAGGTAGTCCAGGGTTTTCTCATCCACCGGGAAAAAACCCATGGTGGCACCGTACTCGGGGCTCATATTGGCAATGGTTGCCCGATCGGGAACGGTCAGACCTTTCATACCGGGGCCGAAAAATTCCACAAATTTCTCCACCACCTTGTACTCCCTGAGCATTTGGGTCACCTGCAACACCAAATCGGTAGCCGTGATACCCGGCCTCAACGCACCGACCATGCGAACACCGATCACTTCGGGAATGGCCATATAATAGGGCTGGCCCAGCATCACCGCTTCGGCTTCGATACCCCCGACACCCCATCCCATGACCCCGATACTGTTGATCATGGTGGTATGGGAATCAAGCCCAACCAGCGAATCGGGATAGGCCAGCTCCTGTCCATCACGATTGGTGGTAATCATCGTTCGGCCCAGATATTCCAGGTTGACCTGGTGACAGATACCCGATCGAGGCGGCACCACGCTGAAATTATCGAAGCTTTTCTGTGCCCATTTCAATAAGGCGTAACGCTCGCCATTTCGCTCATACTCTTTGGCCACATTGTGCTTCTGACACGCTTTTGTTCCATAGCGATCCACCTGCACGGAATGGTCTACGACCAGATCCACCGGCACCAGGGGATTGATCTTCTCTGGATCGCCCCCCATCTGCTTCATGGCATCCCGCATGGCGGCCAGATCAACCACGGCCGGCACCCCCGTAAAATCTTGCATCAGCACCCGGGCGGGGTGGTGGGGAATCTCTACCGGTTCCGAGTATATTTTTTCCCAATTGGTTATCTGGGTTAAGCCCGCTTTATCGACCACCTCACCGTCGAGATGACGTAAAAGATTCTCCACCAAAATCTTAATGGAAAAAGGAAGTCGGCTCACATCACCAATGCCTTTTTCTTTAAGCATGTTGATATCATAATAGGCGAGTTGGCGACCCTTGACATCGACGTGTTTGATAAATTCCCGGTTATCCATTATTCCCTCCGATGTGTCACCCCAATGAACTTCAAATCCGTTGAATGGATTAAGTCAATTTATATATTATCTGATAGGGCTTGTGCAAAAGCAGAGCATGAAATTTTTTCGGCCCCCGCCATCTGTCGGGCCAGATCATAGGTCACCCGCTTTTGGGCCACTGTCTTTTTCAAACTGTTTTGAATGTTTTCAGCGGCTTCATGCCAGCCCATGTGGGCCAGCATCATGGCACCGGATAGAATCAACGATCCCGGGTTGACTTTATCCTGCCCCGCGTATTTGGGCGCCGTGCCGTGGGTGGCTTCAAAAAGGGCGCATGCGCTCCCGATATTGGCTCCCGGAGCCATTCCCAGCCCCCCGACCATGGCGGCCAGGGCATCGGACATATAGTCCCCGTTCAGATTGGGCATGGCCAGCACATCATACTCGTCGGGGCGAAGCAGAATTTGCTGAAACATGGCATCGGCGATGCGATCTTTTATCACCACCCGGCCTTCAGGGGCCTTGCCCTCAAACTTTTTCCATACATCATCCTCGGAAATTACCGCATCCCCAAACTGTTCTTGTGCCAGTTCATAGCCCCAGGTTCTGAAGGCGCCTTCGGTAAATTTCATGATATTGCCCTTATGGACCAACGTAACGCTGGCCTTTTTTTGGTCAAGGGCATGTTCAATGGCCATTTTAACCAACCGCCGCGTACCCGTTCGACTAATCGGTTTGATGCCGATGCCCGAATCGGGGCGTATATTCCGACCGGTCTCATCTTTTACCAGATCGATGATTTTTTGTGCGGTCGTAGTCCCCGCTTCCCATTCAAGACCGGCATAGACATCCTCCGTATTTTCCCGAAATACGACCATATCCACCAAATCGGGTCTGGTCATCGGGCTTGGGATACCATTGATATAAGCAACCGGACGGATACAAGCGAACAGATCCAGTACCTGCCGTAATGCAACATTGACACTGCGTATCCCCTCTCCCACGGGTGTCGTGAGCGGTCCCTTGATGGCGACATGATGGGATTTGATGGCCGCTACCGTATCGTCGGGGAGCCATTCACCGGTTTTAAGATATGCTTTTTCACCGGCCAATATCTCGAGCCATTGGATCGAGCGTTTGCCGCCATACGCTTTTAATACGGCGCTTTCGATTACCAACTTCGTGGCCGTCCAGATATCCGGGCCGATTCCGTCCCCTTCGATAAAAGGAATCACCGGCTCGTCAGGGACAATCAATTTTCCATTGTCATCAATCGTAATCAAAGTAGCGCTCATTTTCGTTTCCTATTCTCGATCTTCCAAAAGAGATTATTTAGAACGTATTTTATATAAACCGTCTGACATCCCGCCTGCCGATCTGCCTGACTTTCATATTTTTATTTCATTCGTCATACCTAAATTTGAAGAAAAGGTAAATGGAACGCTTTGACATCGGCTGTTTACTTTCATATATAGATCGTTTCGTAACGCTATGATAATATCACGGAAATTGCTTTTTTAATCGTGAAAAAACCCCTTATTCTCTTATTAAAGATCGTCATCTTCCTTTTTGCATTGGCAGTAGCGTTCACCGCTTATTTGGCCGTCGATCTGAAACATTATGCAAAATCCTCCCCAAATGAAACAGGCCATCCGGTCAAACCCCGTATCCTGACCATCGTCCCGGGCGACCCCTTCCACCGGGTAACGCAGAAACTGGCCGACATGGGGGTTATCCGATCGCCGCTAAAGTTTAGAATATTGGCATTATTCGGCAAATATGACCGTCGTATAAAGACCGGCGAGTATCGGCTAGCCGCCACCATGTCACCGGAAGAGATATTGAAAAAACTGGTCAAGGGCGATGTGATCCTTTACCGTTTTACCGTGCCGGAAGGGTATACCCTCAAACAGATCGCCGGTGTGGTGGCCAAAGCCGGCCTGGTCGACGCGCGTGATTTTTTAAATACTGCCCGGGAACCCCGGTTTATTCGAACAATGAAAATAGAAGCGGGTTCATTGGAAGGCTATCTGTTTCCCGACACCTACCATTTCCCAAAGCCCATCTCTTCTCAGGCCATCATTCATAAAATGGTCCGGCGATTGAATGAGGTGGTATCAAATACGTGGAGAATCAAAGCCCGGCAACTAGGGTTCACCCTTCATGAAGTCTTAACCCTGGCGTCGATCATTGAAAAAGAGACCGGTGCTGCCCATGAACGCCCCCTGATTGCATCGGTATTTCACAACCGGCTGAAAAAAAAGATGCGGCTGGAATCGGATCCCACGGTCATTTATGGTGTGCCCGACTTTGATGGTAACCTGACGCGCAAGCACCTTCAAACCCCAACCCCTTATAACACCTATCTTATACCAGGGCTTCCGCCTGGCCCCATTGCTAGCCCCGGAGCGGAGGCCATTCGGGCCGTTTTATATCCCCAGCAATCAAAATACCTCTTTTTTGTTTCCAAAAAAGACGGTACCCATCACTTTACGACCCGATTCTCAGATCATCAGCGGGCCGTCCGTAAGTATCAGCTCGGAAAGTAGCCCACTGAGCGGGATATACGATTTTACGGTTTTTTATTGCGCTTAACTTTTCGTCGATTTTTTTTCCATTTGCGATGGGCCCTGCGAGCCTTCAGCTTTTCGCGAACCTCTTCCTGATAACGTTTCACCACACCGAAAGCAATGTGATAAGAGATGAGGGCCAATGGCATACCGACAACAATCCCGCCAATGGTCAAGGTCCAGAGAATGGCAGGGGTTTTAAGTATCAATGCCAGACTGGATTGAATGCTGAAGGTCTCCGGCAGGTTTTCAGCCAAGGTCATCCCGGTGATAGTGGACCCCACAAACCAGGTCAATCCGTAGATAATCGGGGCGGTTAATGGATTGCTTAACCATACACCGATGGCCGCGGATAACTTGTTCCATTTCAATACTGCTGCAAAAAAGACCGCTATGGCGGTTTGAAACCCCATGAAGGGAGACATGGCAACGAAAAGCCCCAGTGAGAGTCCCAAGGCGATTTCACGAGGACGCCCTCGAATCTTTATGAAGCGGGCGTAAGCCTGCGAGAGGACACTTTCCGGTTGTTTTTTAGCTGGCACCGGCGTCTGATCCAATGGCGATCTCAATCGAATCAAGCTATTTGAGTATCGATTTTATCGAGCAGCGCTATTATCTGATCATGAGCCTTAAGATCGTTTAGCCAGCGCTGAGCAATGGCCTCGATCCCATGATAGGCACCCAGCACAGCGCCGGCGACAAGCCCCCTGGCTGCTGAATCACCACCGGCCATCAGGTTTTCCACCATGGCGGTCTCGAGATCATCCTGATACTTGATGATCAGGTGAATCGCTGCCGGAGCGGCGGCCGGTATTTCACACATTTGGCCAAAATCTTTGATGACCGCGCGTGAATCGATTTCACGTGAATCAAGCCCCTGGGACACCCATTCGTTAAATGGGGCACGGTTGAAATGGTTAGCCGTAACCGCCTTAAGGGCCTCTTCCGGCGTCGCACCATCTAAAACGGCAAAAATGGATCGGGCGAAAAATTCGGCGGTATCCACCGTATCCGGTCCGTTATGGGTCATTTTGGTTTGAGCACGGACAGCATTGATAGCGGTATCGGCATCTTGATGATACCGGTAAATGATGGGTGCCATGCGCGCCGGCCCGCCTAAATCATCTGAGTCCGATCCGGAATGGTCGGCACTTTTTCCGGCCTTGAGCTGTTCCTGGGTAGCAGTGGTGGCTTTATCGATATACCCCTCATAGTTGCGGAAATATTGCTGCCACTCATCGGCAAACCTATTGAGATTGAAACCGTTTTCAGCAATGGATTCCAATAACAATAAAGTTTGATCACCATAGTGAGTGAATGCACCTGCTTCTTTACCGCGATGAAACGAGGCCAGCTTGGGTGCCAACATATCGGTCACCCGTTTGTATTTTTTATCGATGACATTGGTATTGTAAACCCAATGGACACCAAGGGCCAAGGCATCTCCCACAAAAGCCGCCAGTACCATTCCTCTGGTTTTAGCCTGCATCCGTTCTCCTTTCTTTTCTTCGCGCCATCCCCTGAGGCTCCACAACCGCTGTTTTATTATTTGGCCATGGGTTGCACCCAACGGTTATTTGCACCTTCATAAAACCATTTATCGAAAAAGCCCCGCCGCCTTGTAAAAACCGGCTGGTCGGCCCACCTGATCAGTTCATTATAGGCTTCATGCAATCGCCTGAAAGACGCTGCATTACCCCCATGATCCGGATGGGCCCGCTTGGCCTGTTTTCTAAACGCCGATTTTATATGCATCACCGCATCGGCCGAAGTCAGCGCTTCCCGTGTGAGATCCAGGCAAACCAGAAAGCTATTATTCAGGGCCGGTTTTTTCATCTCCATGGGTATCGAGCCCTTTTTAACGTTATCCGTTATCGTCGCATTTTCTAATATTCGCCGGGTTGCAAGGTACCGTTTTTGGGTACGGCCTTGCTCCAGCCACCACGCGCGACCCAAGCGATTGGCCATTCGGATGAAATCGTCAACCGGTTTTCCATTTCTGGCGCGGGAATGCATGTAACTGAACATGCGATCGGAATCAAACACCAACACATCCAAAATAATCAATGAATCGGTAAAGTAAAATGTGGCAAACTGGGTGTTGAGTGCTTTTAATAAGCCGGTACGACGATTCAATTGTCTTCTCAACTGCTGGCGACACTCAACGGAACAATACTTGCGACCGTTCATTTTATCCCTGGTGCCGCATGAAAGACATCCGCGCGTCATTTTCTTCCGGGTCTTTTCTTGTGGGATTGTTTTGCGTTTCATGGTGCGGGATCATATCAAAATTTAATTCGGGTCTAAAGTGGTTTCTCCAGGGTCAAATATAAGGGTCATTTTGAACCCACCTAACCGTGATCATCAAAACACCCTCAAGCGCCCGGCCGTACCAACCGATTAAAAAAGGTCGTGCCCGGATTTTGTCGCTCCGGTGAGCCGACATCCTCGTTTGCTCGAGACTTGACAAAAATCAGTCGATCCCTTATAAACACCGCCCGAAATCAAGAGGCTACCAACCATTCGGCCGGCAGTTAATACCGGTAACAATCATTTGTTAATTCAATATGATATAAGGGATTCTCATGATCCATGCAGATGGTTTAACCAAATACTATCACGATTTTTGTGCCGTCAACCAGATCAATTTTAATATTCGAAAAGGAGAGATTCTGGGGTTATTGGGACCGAACGGCGCCGGAAAAACAACCACGCTTCGAATGTTGACCGGTTATTTGCAACCCACCGCCGGAAAAATCATGATCAACGATCTGGATATCGGTGACCACCCGCTTGAGATAAAAAAAATGATGGGTTATCTGCCGGAATCGGCCCCGCTTTACCACGAAATGCTTGTCTATGATTATCTTCAATTCGTATCCGCTATTCGGGGTATCGAGGCCGGTAAAAAAGAGGCCCATATTCGCGTATTGTCCAACCTTTGTGGGTTAAAAGAAGTGATGCATCGTCCCATTGGGGTATTATCCAAAGGGTATCGGCAAAGGGTGGGATTGGCCCATGCGATGATCGGCAACCCTGAAATTCTCATATTGGATGAACCGACTTCGGGTCTTGATCCCAATCAAATTGTTGAAATCAGGGAAATCATTCGAAAAATCGGCCGGGAGAAGACCGTGGTGCTGTCCACTCACATATTAAGTGAAGCAGAAGCAACCTGTGACCGCATCATGATCATCCATCAGGGCAGCATTGTGGCCGACGGGGCGGCCGCAGAGTTGCGCGAAGCCGCGGGGGAAAAACGCCGAATTCGCATTGGGTTGCAAGGCGTAGATTTCAATACGGCCAATCAAACCCTTCAAACCCTGGACGGGGTGCTCTCAGTGGACAAAATCAGTGACGACCACTCCGGATTGACGCTCGATCTTGTCTATGGGGCAGGTCCCGATATCCGTATCCCCTTGTACCAAAAGATTAAAGCGACGGAATGGGATCTATTGGAATTTTCACAACAAACCGAATCTTTAGAGACGATCTTCCGCGAATTGACCAAGGAGCAATAAGATGCGCCGATTTTACCATATCTTCAAAAAAGAATTTAAGGCCTATTTTGTATCTCCGATTGCCTATATTGTTATCGCCATCTTTTTATTGATCACCGGGTGGTTCTTTTTCTCAACCTTTTTTCTATTTCGGCAGGCCAGTTTAAGAAATTTCTTCACGATGCTGCCAGTGATATTCTCGTTCGTGGTTCCGGCCGTCACTATGCGTCTATTTTCCGAGGAACAGCATATTGGTTCATATGAGACCCTCCTCACCCTGCCCCTTAACCATATTGATGTCATCATGGGTAAATTTTTCGCGGCGGTCATTTTCATTGGCGCCATGCTGGTTCCGACGTTGGCTTACCCTTTTTGTATCTCATTTTTAGGCGATCTCGATTGGGGCCCGGTTATCGGGGGATATGCCGGCGCCATGCTTTTGGGCGCCGCATTTGCCGGAATCGGCCTTTTGGCATCGGCCGTCACCCGAAACCAGATCGTTGCATTCATTATCGGTATGGCCATCTGTTTTAGTTTGACCCTTATCGACCGAATGCTGATCTTGCTGCCCACCACGACCCTAAGTATATTCCACTATATCGGGGTGGGGAGTCACTTCGAAAATATATCCAAAGGCATTCTCGACTCGCGTGATATCCTTTACTTTATCAGCCTCTGTTTTTTAGGTTTGTATGGTACCCGCATGGTACTTCGGGAAAAATACTAAGGAGCAACTGCACATGAGCAACCCTGAGCCTAACCGACCGTCCAATACCGGTAAATATATAAAATTATTAATGTATATTGTGGTTGTGGTGTTGATAAATCTTGCCGGGCTGACGCTGTTTACCCGCCTGGATTTGACGAAAAACAGAATCTATTCATTATCTCCAGCCAGTAAAAAGGTTGTCGCCACGCTGGCCGAACCATTGACCATAAAGGTATTTTTCACCAAAGACCTCCCGGCGCCACATAACAACACCGAACGGTATCTGCGCGATCTACTGGAGGAATATGCCCTGACTGCCAATCAATATTTTAATTATCGCTTTTATGATGTGAATCCGGATGAAGGGGCCCTTGACGAAGATACCCAGCGCAACCAGGAACAAGCCGAAGGGTACGGGATAAATCCGGTCCAGATTCAACGGGTGGAAGCGGATGAAGTTGGTTTTCAACGCGCCTACATGGGGCTGGTCATCATCCACGGTGATATGGTGGAGCGGATCCCGGCTATCACGACCACAGACGGCCTGGAATATCAACTGACCACGGCCATTCAAAAGTTAAACAACAAGATCAGTACCATGCTGAGCCTTGAATCGCCGGTAAACGTCCGGCTGTTTTACTCGTCATCGTTGAACCGGGTAGCCCCTCTGATGCAACTCGATGATTTAAATCAGTTACCTGACAGAGTCGCGACGATTGTGTCGAAGCTGAACCAAAAAAATAACGGCAAGCTGGCGTATGAACACCTCAATCCCGATGAAGATCCCAATCTGTATGGTGAGGTGGAAAAACATCATATCCTGTCCCTGAAATGGCCCGCGGTACCGGATCAAAAGCTGGAAGCCGGTAAAGGCGCCGTGGGCCTGGTGATTGACCATGAAGATCAGGCCGTCAGTTTGCCCATTTTACAGGTTTTAAACATTCCCATCATCGGTACCCGCTACGAGATGGTCGATTTAGCCAATCTCGAAGAGATGATCGATAACGCCCTGGAGAAAGTGGTTCGCATCAATGATGATCTGGGCTATCTTACCAGTCACGGGACCCTGGGGGCTGGTGGAGCTTCTCCCATGATGCCCCAGCAACAACAATCCAATATCACAACCTTTAGGGAGTTGGTTGGTCGAACCTATAGTGTCCGAGACATCAATCTCGAAAATGACAGAATTCCCGAAGGGGTGAACGCCTTTGTCATTGCCCGTCCCACCAAGCCGTTCAACGATCATGAATTATATCAAATCGACCAGTTTTTGATGCGTGGAAACAGCCTCATATTATTTCCGGACAGGTTTCAGGAGGTCATGCCCGGCGGGCAACAGCAGATGATGATGGGGGGCCGTCCAGCCTATATTCCCATAGACACCGGCCTCGAAAAATTGCTGCAACACTGGGGGGTTACGATTGGAGAAGCATATGTTCTTGATGAAAACTGCTATAAGCAACCGGTTTCCCCCCAAATGGGAGGGGG
>JAAUYD010014406.1_pt1 | contig 10364 bp, 4 predicted proteins | sample 7278101 | NCBI WGS metagenome assembly JAAUYD01 (sample SAMN14350128, study PRJNA611818) | marine sediment metagenome | isolation source: surface marine sediment (0.6m) | place: French Polynesia: Moorea | collected 2018-08
CAGACATAACACAAGTTTCTGAGGCTGATTTCGATGATGTCAGTCAGAAATTACAAAATCTTATTGATGCTTGGCTAGATTTTGAGGATTTTCGTTACATCGACCGACAATTGCGGAGTAGATTACACCCCAGTGATGAAATTAGATTTATTATTCAAACTGAATCCAGTCAACTCAGACAATTACCTTGGTATATTTGGCGTTTTTTCCAAGATTATCCCCATGCAGAGGTTTCCTTAAGTTCTCTCAATTTTGAATCTAAAACAACTGCTAGAAATACTAGTAAGCAAGTCAGAATACTAGCAATACTTGGGGATGCAACTGGGATTGACATCTGTGCCGATAAGCAGTTATTGGAAGATTTACCTAATGCACAAACAGTTTTTTTAGCAGAACCCCAACGTCTGGATGTCTCGGAACAGCTTTGGCACAAACAGGGGTGGGATATTTTGTTCTTTGCAGGACATAGTTCGACCCAAGCGGAAGAGGAAATAGGTCAGTTTTATCTCAATCCGACAGAAAGTTTGACAATCACCCAGTTAAAAAATGCTCTAACTGAAGCCATTGAAAGGGGTTTACAACTGGCTATTTTTAACTCCTGCGATGGGTTAGGACTAGGGCAAAAGCTCGCTGAACTTAACATTCCGCAAATGATTGTGATGCGAGAGCCAGTTCCAGATCGGGTGGCACAGGAATTTTTAAAGTATTTTCTGAGCGAGTTTGCTGAGGGTCGTTCTTTTGATTTAGCGGTGCGGAAAGCCAGGGAACGCTTACAAGGACTGGAAGGAGAATTTCCTGGTGCTAGTTGGCTCCCCGTGATTTTCCAAAATCCAGCCCAGATACCATCAACATGGCAAGATTTGTGCCAAGAGAACGAACCTGAAGTAACCAATCATTACCTCCCTTCAGAAAAATTTGCTCTCATCAAGTCAATCTGGCGCAATCGTTATTTGTTACTCAGAACCAGTATCCTGACAACTGCTGTGGTCATGGGATTACGGTTACTAGGAATACTGCAACCCTTTGAATTAGAAGCGTTTGATCGCCTGATGCGACACCGACCTTATGAACAACCCGATCAACGTCTCTTGATAATCCAAGCAACTCCAGAGGATATTGGAGGGCAGGCAGAAAAACCGAAGCATAATGCCTCCCTCTCAGAAGAAATGCTAGTTCGTCTGCTTGAGAAACTAAAGCAGTATGAACCCATCGCCATTGGCTTAGATATCTATCGTGATTTTCCTGTCGAGCCTACTCACCATGAACTAACTACTTATCTAAAACAGCAAAACCTCTTTGGCATCTGTAAAGTGAGAGATGCTGAGGCTGGAGACACCGAAGGAATTGCTCCCCCCCCAGAAATTCCCTCAGAACGCCTGAGTTTTAGTGATGCTGTTGCCGATACAGATGGTATTATCCGCCGTCATCTCTTGTCAATGAAGTCAAATGACCCAACAGATTCCTGTACCGCCAAAAATAATCTTAGTTTTTTACTGGCACTTTATTATCTACATCAACAAGGAATTTACTGGGAGTATAACGATAAACAAGAATTGCAGATTGATGCGCCAGACTCAAACCAGAAGATTGTTCTGAAAGGGTTAACATCCTTAACTGGAGGCTACTCAAAACTGGATGCCCGAGGACGACAAATCTTGCTCAATTATCGTTCTCTCCCTTCTCCCAAGTCAATTGCTCATACCGTCAGTGTTAATGATTTTCTTCACGAGCGGATTCCTGCTGAAACAGAAAAGGAGCTAAAACATCGGCTCGTTCTTGTTGGAATAGCTGGTCCGATTAACAGCAGTGCTGATTACTGGCTTACTCCCTATAGCGCAACTCAACCCAACCATGAGAAGAAAATACCAGGGTTGTTCATTCAGGCGCATATGGTCAGTCAAATTCTCAGCACAGTTTTGGACAATCGACCTCTGATCTGGGTGTTGCCTTTATGGTCGGAAATCCTTTGGATTTTGGGTTGGTCAGTGATAGGAGGGGTTCTCGCCTGTCAAATTTATCAGCCACAACGCTTAGTTATTGCTACGGGATTAGCATTGGGGACATTATACGGGGTTTGCTATCTCTTTATTTTACAAGGTGGTTGGATGCCTTTTATTCCCTCTGCCATAGTCTTAGTTCTGAATGAAGGAGGTATTGCCTTGGTCAAACTTTCCCAGATCAGCGACCGCTATTTTTAAAATTCCCAATCAAATAACCATGCAGAAAATAACACTTACTTATATCATCGCTTTTTTACTGAGCTTCATCAGTTATTCTGACCAACGGTTAGAGGAGGCTCCGTCGTTCTACGGCGGAGTAATCTCTGACTCTCTTTTAGCCGAACCAGATGATGCTAAGTTACTCTCAGAAATTCCCAATCAAGTGAGTTTTAAACAGCCAGATTATGGAGGGGATGCCCCCAGTGGACGAGATCGCGGAACAGGAAGTCGGGGAGATTGCATGATGACTGTGTCTGGCAAACAAGGAACGCTAACCCTAACTCCTCTAATTCCTTCTGATAGTCGGGGACTAACAGTCCAAGAATCCCCTACCATTTGGATTCAGGTTGACTACAAACCTAAAAAAATAAGTGACAAACTCTTAGCTGAGTTTTCCTTGGAAGATGCCCAGACAAGTATCAAACTTGCTCCCAAACGAATTTCTGTCACCCTACCTCAAACTACCAATGTTTTTAGCATACCGATTCCTCACTCCTTAGAGGTTAACAAGTGGTATCGTTGGTATTTGGTTCTCGATTGTGGTTCTGATAACAGTGACTCAGTGTTGGCGATTGAGGGCATGGTGCAGCGAGTCTCACTTTCAGGGATTGAAAATCAATTAAATACCCAATCCCCACAAGAAAACTTTTGGTATGATGCTCTCAACAAAACAGCAATACTTCATTGTAGTAATCCACAAAATACTGCTTTAAGAGAACCTTGGATAGCTCTATTGAGAAATGTCGGATTGGATAAAATTGCTCTAACCCCTTTGATTTGTCCAGATTGAACAAGCTTATTTTTTAGGGCAAGGAGTTTTCCCCAATCTAACAGTATGTTCTATAGGATATTGTTCTGATTTAGCTTGCTCTTGTTTCTGATCTTTCTGAGAAATCAGCGGAATCCAAGGAGTAATAATTCTTTCGCTCCTAAGTGGGTCATAAGGTGATGGGGGTATGCCTCCCCGTCCCAAGTTGAAAAACCCTACTTTTGTCTGCCCATCTTCCGCTTGACAGCCAGAAGCTACTTCAACTTCGACTGCTTCTTCTGGTAAGTTAGTTAAACCTCGATTCGGGTCGATATCGGGAGTATTGATTTCTACAATCCCAGCTACCCCGAAGGTTGAACTAGCAGTAATATCGCTGAGAGGGGTTAACTTCATACGGGGTTCAATTCCCAAGATACCATTTGCTGTAATTTCTACTCTTCCCCCATCCCCAGTAACAGCATTGGCAGTGATATCGCTATTTTCTGAAGGAAAAGCAAGGATAAAGTTGCTATCAATGATGATATTGCCTCCATCTCCTCCTCCTTGGACAGTACCAGCATTAGTGGAAATATTACTACCATTACGTAACAGCAATAAGTCCTGCACCTGTAGCTCAATATTACCGCCTGTGTTGCTAGCGGTTTCAGCAGAGATGGTTCCTTCATCCAGAGTGAGGGAGCCTGTCTGGAGAAAGATATTTCCTCCCTCTCCAGTACCCAGACTATCTACATTGAGTTTGGCACCGTCTCGAATTATTACAATTTGAGGATCGATTAAGATACTGCCACCCTTACCACTAGAACCTTCTTCCGTGTTAGCAAATATTCCGCTATTAGTTCCGCTCAGCATTATACTATCTTCTACCTTTAGATTAATATTGCCTGCATCAAAGTTGCTGGTAGTTAAGGTGACTAGCTGTCCGCCTTGATCAAGTTCTAGGATGTTAGCTTTGATAGTTAGCTCTCCCGCCTTCCCAGAACCTAACGTAGCAGCTGATACAACTGCTCCATCGGTAATGCGCAAATACCCAGTTTCAATGCTCAATTCGCCTCCATCTCCTCTAGCACCTTGATCGACTTGAGTGGATAAAGCACTAGAAATTTCCCCATCTGCTGAGATCCCAGTCAGTTTGATCGACTGGGCTTTTATGGTCAAATTTCCTGCTTTCCCAGAACCAAACGTAGTAGTTAACACCACTCCTCCATCGCGTACTAGGAGACGCTCAGTGTCAATGGTAATATCACCTCCATTTCCTCTGGTACCACTGGTTGATACCTCACCCGAGAGTCCAGGTCCACTACTAAGGATGCCGCCAATCAATTCTACTGACTGCGCTGTGATGGTCACATCTCCCCCCTTTCCAGAGCCAAATGGACTAGTGGATATAAATGCCCCATCGCGCACCAGGAGATGCTCAGTATCAATAGTAATATTGCCTCCATTTCCTCTGGCTGGGGTTTTTCCTGAACCAGCAAATGCTGACAAGCTGCTTTCGCTGCCAATCAATTCCACCGACTGTGCTGTGACGCTCAATTCTCCTCCGTTTCCAGAACCAAACGTGCTAGTTGATACAAATGCCCCATCGCGCACTAGGAGACGCTTAGTATCAATAGTAATATTGCCTCCATTACCGGCTGCTTCTGAAACTACTTCACTAGACAAGCTGCTTTCGCTGCCAATCAATTCCACCGACGGCGCGGTGATGGTTAAGTCTCCCGCATTACCATTGCCTTTTGTAGCCAATAAGATGTTGGAGTCACTAATCATTGCCGTGGACTGTGCTTGAATAGTTACACTTCCTGCATTAGCTTCTCCAAAAGTAGGGGTTGCCAGGCTCGCGCCATCTGTCACAGAGATCGATTTTGCTGTGATTTGAATGTTTCCCCCTGTCGGTGTTGAATTAGTTACAGTATTAGAAAAACTGGGATTTTGGATATCGCTGCCTTTCACAGAGATTGTAGCATCACTCCTAATGGTTATATTACCTCCGATTAAGCCTCGAGAAAATATTTCAGAGCCAGGGTTGAAGGTGATGTTTCCGTTGGCAAGTAAAGTGACATCACCGCCATTACCAATGAAAGTGCCAGAATCAATCCTAGATGCAGAGACATTGATTCGGCTATTGAGCGTAATACTGCCACGAGAGTCAAAGATGACATCACCAAGATTGTTTACAAAGAGAGGGTCTCCAATTGCATTTATACTATCTATAGTAATTTCTCCCCCTGGAAGTGATTGGTTGGGTTGATACTGATTTGTGATAAATACAAGACCATTGGGAGCAAGAATACCCACATTACCGATGGTAATATCTGCGCTCGTCGCCACAGGATTGTTAACTGGTGGTGATACAGGAGATGGGAAGGGGTCAAAGAAAATACCGGATGTCTCATCACCTGGAGATCCTATTGCTTGTGGTTTCATTCCTGCCCGCACATCGAGAGTTGCTCGCTTACTGCCATTGATGACAACAGGGGTGCCGTCGGATAAAGTAACATTAGCAAGCGTGGGAGTCGCAGTTGGATTGATAGTTTTAGTTTGAACTGCTGGAGCAGATTCTATAATAAACACACTGCCAATATTCACCGAACCCCCAGCTAAGATATGCAAAGAAGTTCCCAGGTAAGTATTGAAGCTAACATCTCCCTGAGAGCGAATAATCGGGTCGTAGAAACTGAAAAAATCTCCCAAACTGCCATCCAGTTGCTCAATCCGAAAATTGCCCCTACTCCAGTAGTGAGCATCGCCGATCACAGAATTACCAGAACGCAACACCATATCCCCACCAGAGAAGAAACCACTATCAGGATGATTGAAGGCAAAGATATCTACCCATTGATTTCCCTGCAATACCAGCTTGCCCGAGGCGGAGGCAATAAAAGGTTGTTCTATACTGTCCCGCACCTTCACTGTATCGGTAGCTTGTAGAGTTAAATCCCCTCCTGCTTGTAGCTGACCCTGTAAGTCCAAATTACTTCCTGCTAAGGTCAGATTTTGCCCTACGGCTAAGTCGGCAGCATTAGTAATCAGCCCTTCTTGACCTTCAAATCGCAAGCCAATTGGCTGCTGGACATTAACAGTCAAAAGTGGTGCTCCTTCTGGATTGGTAGCACTAAACTGAGTTCCATCGGGGAAAACAATCTTGCTGGCAGTACTGCCGACAAATGACCCTCTTACATCCAGTCTGGCATTGGAACCAAAGATAAGACCATTGGGATTGAGAAAAAACAGATTAGCATTGCCCAATACACCCAGAGTTCCTAACAGGTGAGAGGGATTGCTTCCCGTCACTCGGCTAAAAATATTCTCAATTGCCGTAGGATTGGAGAAATAGGCTCCTCGTCCCTCGCCGATATTGAATTCTTGAAAACTGTGGAAGAGGTTACTGCCTCGAATTGCTCCACCACTAATGCGATCGCTGGGAAGACCGTTAATTACATCAGAGTTGACAAGTGAACTTTCAGCTCCCAAAGTTTGATCGGGAGTGATTTGCGCTAGTAGCTTACTCGATGGGTGAGATGCTCCAAACCCTATTGCGATCGCTATAATTCCTAGTTGCCCCAGTCCTTGTTGCCAGTTTCTCACCATGAGATGACCTACTTAGCTTTAATCAAAGCATATCATAGCTTCACCAGAAAAATTTAGGAGATCGCGCTAGGGAAATTTTTTTTCATTACTTTGCATAACTAGCTAAGGGGATCCCCAGTAATAAGTAGCAGCTCAGAAATATCAAATTTGAACCGCTACTCATCAAATATTGGAGGCAATTATGTTTGTACAAAAAAACTTGAACGGAGTCAATTTGGACCCGTTTGACTTTCTATCTAGTTTTGCAACTTTTGTCAGCGACAACAAAAAGTATTTAGTAGTTGGCACTGTTCGTTACAACCCAATTCTGGGGACTTGGCGTGGTCATAGTCAAGTTTTCCTCAATCACGGCGGTTTGTTTACTAAAGTGACTGGAGAGAACAATCCTTTAGAAGAATTTATCCATTTAGGACAGGGACCTGTTAGCGTCGCGTCTACGGACATAGACGGAGATGGGCGTGAAGATTTGCTGTTTAGCACTGTGAGGGGGCCAATTTCGATTAGCTTCGATCCAGATGGAGGTGCAATCAGGAACGAAATCATCATCGCAGAGAAATCTCCTGAAACCGATTTGGGTGTCCTCAGATACCTGCGCCAAGAACCCGATGGTACCTTTACCGAGGTCCTTGATGATCGTCTCTTCCAAGAGATCACTGAGGAAGATACTAATACAGTTCTCTATCCCACTTTTGTCCGTAACTTGTTTGGTCAAGGGAAGCAATATCTAGTGACAGGAAGGAGCGATGGAACCCTCAGAACTTATGTCCGCGATGGTGACACTTTCACCAGACTAACTGAGGATCCCTTGGGCAACATTAACGTAGGAGCTGATGCTAATCCCAACTTTATTGATCTCGATAATGATGGACATCTAGAGTTGTTTGTTGGAGCAGATGATGGAACTATCTCATACTACGAAAATGACGGCAATGGTAATTTCAGCCAGATCACTGGCCCTAGCAACCCCTTCGACGGAATTGATGTAGGAACTGATGCTAGTCTTCACTTTAATGATGTAGATAACGATGGAGATCTAGATTTGTTCGTTGGGGAAAATGCGGGCGGTCAGTTCAACTATTTTGAAAATCTCACGATCAACAACAATAAGCCTCCTGTTGCCTTGGATGATTCGGCGATCACGATTCCCGGAGGAGCAGTAACAATCAATGTTCTAGAAAATGATACGGAATTAGAAGGCGAACCTATCTTGCTCCAGACCTGGGACGCTACCACCGCCTTAGGAGGAACCGTGACTCGCGATGATCAGGGGACACCCAATGACCTGACCGATGACCAACTAGTCTACACCCCGCCCAGCAACTTTTCTTCACCAGATAGCTTTACTTATACGATCTCTGATAGTAATGGAAATACTGCAAATGCCACAGTAACAGTGAAACCTGTTACCTTCGTTGAACGAATTGGCAGTGACAATCCCTTTAATGCCATTGACATAGGTAATAATTCTGCTCCTGCTCTGGTTGATTTTGATCATGACGGAGATCTCGATCTATTCACTATAAATAGTTCAGGGGTGATAAACTTCTACCGCAACGAAAACGATAACTTCGTCTCAGATGAATCGAACAATCCCTTTGCTGGATTTGATATTGATGGTCAAGCGATCAATTTTGGTGACTTAGATGGAGATGGAGATCTAGATGCGTTGGTGAGCAACTACTATGGTAGGAGTTCCTACTATCTCAACGACGGAGGAACGTTTATAAAACAACACTCTAGCGATGCCCCAATCGAATTTTTCTATGCAGTGGACGCTGCTATTATTGACCAGAATGGAGATGGATTGCTTGACCTGGTGGTGGGCTCCCGGTTCGGTGGTACTCTTCGATATTTTCAAGGTCTAGGAGGGGGGAATTTTGAAGAAATGCTTGAGGATGAGAATCCTTTCATTAATCTTAATATAGAGGTTTCCATCGGGCGACCAGAGGCTAGTCCCGCCTTCGTTGATTTTGATAATGATGGTGACAAAGATGTTTTAGTTGGAACAAGCCTGGGACAAATTAAAGCTTACCGCAATGATGAGAATAACCAGTGGACCGAACTAACTGGGACTGAACATCCCTTTGGTGAAAATATCGATGTGGGGAGAAGAGCAAAGTTGGATGTTGGAGATATTGATGGGGATGGAGATCTTGAAGTTGTTGCTGGAAGCAATAATGGAAAAATCTATTTCTGGGAAAATGGCACTATTAATAATGGTAGCAAAAGTCCACCTGACGACCGCTACGAAGAAAATGATACCCTGGCGACTGCCTACGACCTGAGCAACCAAGAGAAAACCTGGCTCAGCACCATTAATGGTGCAGGGATTCAAGCCGACACTGACTGGTATCAGATCGATGTTACCCCAGGCTACGAAAACTTAGTGGTAGACCTACAGTTTACTCATGCTGAAGGTGATATCGACTTAGCTGTCTACGATGCCAGTGGCAACTTAGTGACCGGTTCTACTTCAGTAACCGATAATGAGTTCATCGATACCATCTTGCCCGACTCTGGTGTTTACTATCTAGAAGTTTCCTACGGCAACGCCGGCAACACCTATGACTTGTGGTGGGATGATCTACTCAGACCGTCTGATGATCGCTACGAAGAGAATGATACCCTGGCGACTGCCTACAACCTGAGCAATCAAGAGAAAACCTGGCTCAGCACCATTAATGGTGCAGGGATTCAAGCCGACACTGACTGGTACCAGATCGATGTTACCCCAGGCTACGAAAACTTAGTGGTAGACCTACAGTTTGCCCATGCCGAAGGTGATATCGACTTAGCTGTCTACGATGTCAGTGGCAACTTAGTGACCGGTTCAACTTCAGTAACCGACAATGAGTACATCAATGCCATTTTGCCCGACTCTGGTGTTTACTACCTAGAAGTTTCCTACGGCAACGCCGGCAACACCTATGACCTGTGGTGGGACGATTTACTTGCGTCCGATGCTTAAGCTATTACTAGAGGAGTGGCTCCAATGAGCAGTGTAGTAAAGTTTTTGTATAAGTAACCTAAGTTCGATACAAGCTGATTAAACCGTCAGTTTTGCTACTCTGCTCTAGCTTAATTGAACGATCACTCTCCGCTGAGAAGAGAAGCAATCGGCGATCGCATAAAAGAAAGAATAGATTTCTCAGTAACTCTATCACTACCTTGCATAAAAGATAGCCCTCAAGCCCAAGAAATTAGTAAGACCTCAAACATGAGATTTTTCAGGAGTAATTAATATGTCTGAAACTACTGATCATGACCTGATGAAAAATCGTCAACGGCTCGATTGGGTATGCCGAGGGAACCTCGGCACCCCTCTCGCCCAATTTAATTGATTAGTTGTCTATGCAATTTTGGTCAAAAGTTTTTACATAAGTTTAATCTTTATAAGAGGCTGTAATTAAGGACAGGAGTGATTTTTAAGCTAGGATGTAGATGGGATTACCATAAGATATTTTGTATATTTATTGCGTAATATCAATAAGTGTAGGCAACTGCTATGTGGTAATTGACAAGGAATTGGGCCAACTTTTATGCTTCTTAGTGTAAATTCTTAAGTAGCAATGCAAAATTAACGACCTAGCAATTCCAAGTAATTACTTACGAGCAAATTGGCAAGGATCTGCATACAATTGCCGCGCAATATGTTAGCGAATGGGAAGCATCAAAACAAAGTAGCTAGTTCAAGTATGGAGTAAAAAGATGAATAAAAAAATTATTTTCCTTTTAGGGTTGCCTTTCCTAATGTTAGCTAGTTGTGGAGAACCTTCAGTATCCGATGC
>JAAUYD010075167.1_pt1 | contig 10363 bp, 10 predicted proteins | sample 7278101 | NCBI WGS metagenome assembly JAAUYD01 (sample SAMN14350128, study PRJNA611818) | marine sediment metagenome | isolation source: surface marine sediment (0.6m) | place: French Polynesia: Moorea | collected 2018-08
CCCGATCGACCCCTCGAGGTCGAGGCGGCTCTGCTCCGCGCGAGCGCGGTTCCGGGCCTCCTGAGCCAGCTGCGGCGCGGCGTCCGGGGAGCCCCCGACCCCGCCGAGACGCTGCGCGGGGTGATCGCTCCCGCCGCCAGCTCCGCCGAGTTCCGCACCTGGCTCGAGCGGGCGGAGCGCGCGGAGGAAGCCTGCCGCCGCAAGGCGGCTCAGGGCAGCGTTTCGAGGAACTCCCGCGCCACCCGCGCGGGGCTCCGACCGCCCGAATCGACGGCCCCGTTCAGCCGCTGCATCGCGGACGCGTCGATCCGGCCCTCGAGCCGCGACAAGGCCTCGACGATCTCGGGCCGCTCGCGCGCCACCCGTGGCGCCACCATGACGATCGCGTCGTAGGGCGGGATCACGCCGCGATCGTCGACGAGCAGCGAGAGGCCGAGCGCCGCGATGCGCCCGTCGGTGGAGTAGGCGCTGATCACGTCCACCTCGCCGCGTTCGACGGCCTGGTACATGAGCGCGGCATCCATGGAGCGCTCGTTGCGGAAGGCGAGCCGGTAGGTCGACTCCAGCGCCTGCCACTCGGCCCGTTGGAAGAACTCGTAGTCGCCCCCGATCTCGAGTCCGGGCGAGACGGCCCCGAGCTGGCTCAGGCGCTCGACCCCGAGGGAGTCGGCCTGCGCGCCGCGCATGGCCAGCGCGTAGGTGTTCTCGAAGCCGAGCGCCGCGGCCAGCACGATGCCGTGCTCCTCCATCAGGAACTTGCGCACGGCGCGAAGCACCTCGGCGCGATCCTCGGGCAGCCCCTCGCGCTTCATGATCGTGGCCCAGATCGTGCCGGAGTAGTCCACGTAGACGTCGATCTCGTCCTGGGCGAGGGCGTCGAAGAGCACCGTCGAGCCCAGCGACTGGATCGCCTCGGAGGCCGCGCCGACCTCGCGCTCCACGAAGCCCGCCAGGAGCTCCGAGAGGATGTACTGCTCGCTGAAGGTCTTGGAGCCGATGCGCACCGGGGCCTCGCCGCGCCCCGCGAGCCAGCCGCTCGCCGTGGCTCCCGCGGTGTAGAGGCAGAGCGCCGCGAGCACCGCGCCGGAGAGGGAGAGCACGTTCCGGCGCCGCTCGCGCAAGCCGACTTCGAGGCCGCGGATGATGGCGTCGAGCAGGATCGCGAGCCCCGCGGCCGCGACGCAGCCGACGAGGACGGCGGCCTGGTTGCGGGTCTGGAGCCCGCTGAAGATGTAGTTGCCGAGGCTCGTCGCGCCCACCGGCGTCGAGAGCGTGGCCGTGCCCACCACCCACACCGTCGCCGTGCGCAGGCCGGCGACGATGACCGGCATCGCGAGCGGCAGCTCGACGCGCGCGAGCTGCTGGCGAGGCGTCATCCCGACGCCGCGCGCCGCCTCCACCAGGGCGGGATCGACGCCGGCGATGCCGGTCACCGTGTTGCGCAGGATCGGCAGCACGCTGTAGAGCGTGAGCGCGATCCACGCGGGCAGGAAGCCGATGCTGCGCAGCTCGATCCCGAGCGCGCTCGAGGCGAAGGCCGCCGTGACACCGAGCAACGGCACCATGATCGCCAGCAGCGCGAGGCTCGGGATGGTCTGGATCACGCTGGCCACGCCGAGCACCGAGGCCTCGAGGCCCTGGCGTCTCGAGACGAAGATCCCGAGCGGGACGCTCAAGAGGGTGCCGAGGGAGAGGGCCGCCAGGGAGAGCTGCAGATGAGCGGTGAGGAAGCCCGGCAAGAGCGCCAGCTGATCAGCCACGCGCCCGCTCCCCCGAGCTCATGCCAAGAGCGCCTCCACCGCTTCGGTCTGGCGGCGCGGCGTGTCCATCAGCTCCGCGACGAGCGGCGTGGCCGGCTGCGTCAGCAGCTCCTTCGGCGTACCGATCTGCACCACCCGCCCGGTCTCCATCACGGCGATGCGATCGGCGAGGAGCAGGGCCTCGGAGACGTCGTGGCTCACGAACACCGAGGTGAGCCCGAGCTCGCGCCGGATGTGCGTGAACGACTGCTGCAGCCGATCCCGGGTGACCGGGTCGAGGGCACCGAAGGGCTCGTCGAGGAGCAGGGCCTCGGGCTCGGCGGCCAGCGCGCGGGCGAGGCCCACTCGCTGCTGCTGCCCGCCGGAGAGCTCGTGGGGCGCACGGTCGCGGAACTCGGCGGGCGGCAGCTCCACCAGCTCGAGCAGCTCGTCGACCCTCGCGCGGATGCGCGCGGGATCCCAGCCCAGGAGCTCGGGCGTGATGCCGACGTTGGCCGCGACGTCGAGGTGGGGGAAGAGCCCGATCTGCTGGAACACGTAGCCGATGCGACGGCGCAGCAGGTGGGGATCCCCCTCCCGGTGGTCGCGGCCGTCGACGAGCACGCAGCCCGAGCTCGGCTCCACCAGCCGGTTCACCATCTTGAGGGTCGTGGTCTTGCCGCAACCCGAGCCGCCGACCAGGAACAGGCACTCGCCGCGATCGATCTCCACCGAGAGGGAGTCGACGGCGATGGTGTCGCCGTAGCGTTTGCCGAGCTCGCGGAGCTCGATCACGCGCGCGGCGCCTTGGGCCGCAGCCGTTCCTGGAAGAGGGAGAGCACGGCCTCGAGCGCCTTGCGGGTCGGGTGGCCGTCCTCGTCCACCAGGTCGTTGGTGACCACGCTGTGGGCCGTCCGCGGGATGCCGTGGGCGTTGCCCGGACCCGAGTCGATCTCGATGCCCTCGAAGCCCGAGCCGAGCTCGCGGCGCAGCGTGTCGAAGCGCTCCTTCGGAACCATGGGGTCCGCCGTGAAGCGCAGGCCGAGCACCTTCACGCCCTCGGCGCAGCGACGCTTGGCGTTCTCCAGCTCCTCGCGCGAGACGTGGAGCGCGGCACGGCGTTCACCGCCGATCGGGAAGGGCAGCGAGGGCTGGGAGAGCACCGGGGCCATCAGCGCGGGCTCCATCATCAGCGCCAGTGCGAAGTTGCCCGTGAGGCACATGCCGATCGCGCCCACGCCGGGCCCTCCGCACTCCTCGTGAAGGCTTCGCGCGAGCGCGCGCAGCCACTCGGTGATGGGGCTCGAGCCGTGGCCCGCCAGCACGTGGAACTCGCGGCTCACGCAGGCGCCGGCGAGGCCGCGCAGGGCGTAGCCCACCGAGAGCGGCTTGCCGGGCGTGCCGAAGAGCACGGGGACCGCGACGCGGAACCCCTCGGCGGCCACGCGCCGGGCGAAGGCCGCGACCTCGGGCGTGATGCCCGGGACCTCGTGCATGACCAGCACGCCCGGCCCCTCACCGGTCACGAGCATCGGGCGCGCGACGCCCGCGTGCTCGAACCGCGTCTCACGGAACCCCTCGAGCATGCAATCCTCCTGCGTGGTCTCGCGGGCTGCGGCTAGCGCGCGCGCAAGGCCGGGATCTCCGAGGCCTCGGCGATCGCGAGCGCGGCCTCGGCCAGCCCGACCGTGGCGCGCTTCATGCCGTCGAAGCCCTCACCCACCGTCTTTCCCTTGCGGAAGCGCGCGTAGATTCCCTCGGAGATCACCGCGAGCTTGGTCAGCGCGAGCACGCGGTAGAAGTCGACGTCCGAGATGTCGCGGCCCGAGAGCCGGGCGTACTCCGCAACGAGCTCGGCGCGGCTCGGGAATCCCTCGAGGGCCGTGACGCCGTAGGCGCTGAAGTGGCTGCGCGCGTCGCCGGGCTCGACCCAGTAGATCAGGCAGTAGCCGAGGTCGGCGAGCGGGTCGCCGAGGGTGGCCATCTCCCAGTCGTAGACCGCCACCAGGCGCCCGGGGTCGTCCGGATCCAGCGCGACGTTGCCCAGGCGGTAGTCGCCGTGCACGAGCGTCGCCCCCGACTCCTCGGGCAGGGCCCTCTCGAGCCGCTCGAGCAGGGCCTCGACGATGGGCGCCTCCTCGACGCGATTGCGCTCCCACTGCTTGCCCCAGCGCGCGACCTGGCGCGCCAGGTAGCCCTCGGGCCGCCCGAAGTCGGAGAGCCCGACCGCAGCGGGATCCACCTCGTGGAGCGCCGCCAGGGTCTCGACGAGCGCCGTTCCGATGCGCCAGCGATCCGAGGGCGCCTCGGCGAAGCCCTCGGGAAGCTCCCCCTCGAGCACCACGCCGGGCTGGTAGTCCATCACGTAGAACGGCGCACCGTTTATGGACGGGTCTTCGCACAGCGCCCAGGTGCGAGGCACCGGGACCCGCGAGTCGGCCAGGGCCGTGATCACGCGGTACTCGCGGGCCATGTCGTGGGCGGTCTCGATCACGTGGCCGAGCGGCGGGCGGCGCAGCACGAAGTCGCGCTCTCCCCGCCCCCGAGCGCGCACGCGATAGGTCAGGTTGGAGCGGCCGCCGGCGATCAGCGAGAACTCGAGGGGCCCCTCGCCGCCGGGGACCTCGCTCGCGAAGAAGCGCTCGACCGCTTGGACGTCGATTCCGGGGGGCACTTCGGACACGGCGCCCAATGATGGGGGAGCCGGTCCGACGGCGCTAGCACGAGGCGAGCTAGAGCAGGTCCTCCGAGGAGGGGTCGTCGACGCCGTTCTCCTCGGCCCGCAGGGGCGTGGGCTTGCCGAAGAGCCAGCCCTGGCCGAAGTCGATGCCGAGCTCGCCCAGGATCGTGAGCTCCTCCAGGGTGTCGAGGCCCTCGGCAATGATGCGCGCGCCGATCGTGCCGGCCACCGACTGGAGGGCGCGCAGCAGGTTCTGCTTGATGGGGTCCGCGTCGAGCCCGGCCACGAGCGAGCGGTCCACCTTCACGAACTCGGGCTCGAGCTCGATCAAGGCCTCGAGGCTCGCGTAGCCCGCGCCGGTGTCGTCGAGCGCGAAGCGGAAGCCCAGGGCGCGGTACTCGTCGCGGAACTCGCGGAAGTGCACGAAGCTCGAGATCGCCTCCTGCTCGGAGATCTCGAAGACCAGGTCGCTCGGCGCGAGCCGCGTCCGCTCGAGGGTCCGCACCAGCTCCTCGGGCCGGAAGGCGGGATCGTGGATGGTCGTCGGACGCACGTTCAGGAACAGCGCCGTACCCGAGGGCAGGTCGACCGCTCCCTCCAGGCCGCTGCGGCGACACAGGCAGTCGAGCTCGAACACCAGCGACTCGCGCTCGGCCGCGCCGAACATCGCCAGCGGGGAGTGGAACGCGGTGCCCATGGGCCCACGCGCCAGCGCCTCGTAGGCGAACACGGTTCGCGACGGGACGTCGACGATGGGCTCGTAGACCGAGCTCACCTCGCCGGCCAGGATGGTCCCGAGCAGCCCGCGCCGCTGCTCGCGGGCGACCAGCCGCTCCTCGAGCTCCGCATCGGCGCGGCCCTGCTCGAGCAGCTCGCGAAGCTGGGTCTCGATGCCGAGCTGGGGATTGCGTACACAGGCGGCGTAGCCGACGCCGAGACTCGGCAGCTGGCGCATGTACGGCGCGACCAGACGGCGACCGTGGCTCTTTAGCGACTGGCGCAGGGCCACGGCGAGCCTGGGCAGCTCCGAGCGGAAGAAGTCCCCCTCGCGCCCGGTGCGGAAGAGCAGCACGGCGATCTCGTGGTGGCCGAGCTCGCCGGTGACGACCAGCTCGTCTCCCTCGTCCTCGGTCTCCTGGGCGAGGGTCTCGCGGACCAGGCCCGCGATGCGCTCGAGCACGCCGCGGTGGGCATCGGCGCCGCGCTCGGCCTCGATCGGGCACAGGGGATCGGTCCGCACGAGCACGAGGCCCGCCACTCCCTGGCGGGTGAAGCGCTGGACGACCTGAGGCAGGACCTCGCCCAGACGAGGCAGGATGACCGGCCGCAGGCCCGGTTCGGATTCGGAGCCGTGCACGGGCCTTGAATCGGCCGATCCGCCGGGAACGTTGAGGCCGGGGGGCCCCGGCCAGGAGAACGTGGTTCAAAGGCCCCACTTCGAGAGGCCCCACATCGGGATGGGCTACCGTGCCGCGCCATGGCGCACCGGGCGGTCATCTTCGATCTGGGCGGCGTGGTCGTGGACTCGCCGCTCCACGCCATCGCCCGCTACGAGCGGGAGCACGGCATCCCCGAGGGCCTGATCAATCGGGTCGTGGTCGGGACCGGCCCCGGCGGCGCCTGGTCGCGGCTCGAGCGCGGGGAGATCGCGATGGAGGTCTTCTTCGAGGCCTTCGACGCCGAGTGCGCGGCGGCGGGGCACGCGATCTCGACGGCGTCCCTGATGGAGGCCATCTCCGAGGGCGGGCCCCGTCCCATGATGCTCGAGGCGATCGGCCGTCTGCGCGACCACGGCCTCAAGACCGCGGCGTTGACCAACAACTGGGTCACGGAGGGGGACGGTCTGGCTCCCCTGCGCAGCTTCTTCGACGTCTTCGTCGAGTCGGCGGTGGTCGGCCTGCGCAAGCCCGATCCGCGCATCTACCACCACGCGTGCACGGAGCTCGGCGTCCCCCCCGAAGCCGCGATCTTCCTCGACGACATCGGGCGCAACCTGAAGACCGCCCGGGAGCTCGGCATGGCCACCATCAAGGTGGACGACCCGGAGCCCGCCCTCGACGAATTGTCGGGACTGATCGGCATCCGCCTGCGTTAGGCCATGGCCGAGCCCCTCCCCTCCCTCGGCGCGGAGACGAGGCGCCTGCTCCGGCTGGCGCTGCCCGTCGTCGGCAGCCAGCTCGCCACCATGCTGATGGGCTTCGTCGACACCGTGATGGTCGGCCGCGTCAGCGTCGAGGCCCTGGCCGCCGCGGCCGTCGCCAACGTGTGGGTGTTCGGCACGTCGATGTTCGCCCACGGCATCTTGTTCGGCCTCGACCCGCTGGTGAGCCAGGCCCACGGCGCCCGCGACAACGAGGCCGTCGGCGTCTGGCTGAAGCGCGGAATCTGGATGTCCGCCCTGCTGAGCGTCCCGCTGATCGCGCTCTGGCTCGGAGCCGGCCGCGTGATGGCGCTCAGCGGACAGTCCGCCGAGGTGGCCGAGGCCGCGCACCGCTACATCCTCTTCCAGATTCCGAGCATCCCCTTCCTGCTGGGCTACGTGGCGTTGCGTCAGGTGCTCCAGGCCCGGGAGCTCGTGCGGCCGGCGTTGGTGGTGATCCTGATCGCCAACGTCTTCAACGCCCTGTTCAACTGGGTGCTGATCTTCGGCAACCTGGGCTTCCCCGCCCTGGGCCTCGACGGCGCCGGCATCGCGACGAGCCTCACCCGCGCCCTCACCCTCATCGGCCTCGTGCTCTTCGTCTGGCGCTACCGGCTGCTCGCGGACGTGTGGCGGCCCTTCGAGCGCGCCGATCTCTCGTTCGGCGGCGCCTGGGCGCTGCTCGTGGTCGGGACCCCCATCGCCGTGCAGATGTGCCTCGAGATGTGGGCCTTCGGCGGGTCGGCCTTCATCGCCGGCCGGCTCGGGGCCGAGGCCCTGGCCGCGCACACCGTCGCCATGAACCTGGCCTCGATCACCTTCATGGTGCCGCTCGGTCTGGCCCAGGCGGCGGCGATCCGCGTCGGCAACCTGCTCGGCGGCGGCGACCCGGCCCACGCCCAGCGCGCCGCCTGGGTGGCCGTCTCGCTCGGCGCCGCGGTCATGACCCTCTCGGCGGCGATCTTCTGGCTGGGACGGACCTGGCTCCCGCGCATCTACACGCCGGACCCGGGCGTCGTGGCGCTGGCGGCGACGATCCTGCCCATCGCGGCCGCCTTCCAGGTCTTCGACGGCACCCAGGCCGTCAGCTGCGGCGTGCTGCGCGGCATGGGGCGCACGCGGCCCGCCGCGGTGTTCAACCTGATCGGCTACTGGATCCTGGCCCTGCCGATCGGGGGCTGGCTGGCGTTGCGCGGGGGCGCTGGGCTCTCGGGGCTCTGGTGGGGCCTTTGCTTCGGACTCGCAGGCGTGGCCGCCGCCCTGGTGGTGTGGATCGCGCGACGAGGTCCGGCGCGGATGGCGCCGGGAACGGCCCCGTAGCCGGCCTGCGGCCTGCGGGCCGGGGCCGGGGCCGCATCGGACGAGCGGCTCAGGCCGAGGCCGGCCCGGTCGCGACGGCGCCCAGGGCCTTTTCGTGGGTCAGCCACAGCAGCACCGCGGAAAGCTCCGAGTCGGGCCAGGCGAGCTCGATGCTCACCACCCGGGTGTCCGGCGGCGGGTGGGCCGAGAGCACGGCACCCACGAGGGTGTCCTCGCTCACGGCCGGGGTCTCGTCCAGCAGCTCGCGCCCCAGGCCGCGCGCCAGCGCCGGCAGCCACTCGGCGCCGAGCGCCCCGAGGCGGGTCAGCGCCTCCGCGGCGGTGCGCGGAGCGCCGCCGCGGCGGGCCAGGATCTCGAGGGCGTCCTCGGGCTCGAAGCTCAGCACCAGGAGGCCACACACGGGGTCGGCCACGCGGGCCAGCAGGCTCGCCCGGACGTCGCCGGCCAGCGCCGCGGGCCCCTGCGGAAAGCTCCCGAGCGGGCCGGCGTGGAGGCTCGGCACGCGCATGGGCCCGAGACCGGAGTCGCCGCCAGGGGAAGCGCCGGGCGCCTGGCGCTCCAGGGCGGAGGCCAGCGACGACAGGCGCGAGGGATCCTGAGAGGGGGAGTCGGTCAAGCTCGGTTGGGGGGCGCAACCGGGGGACCCCGACGGGGGCCGCACGGGGGCCGGAGAAACGCCGCTTTCAGTATCGGCCATTCGGCACCGGATCTTCACCCCATCGCACCCCATCTGCGCTCAGACGCGCTCAGCCGCGCTCATCCGCTCCGCGAGGGCCCGAGACTGGGTGATTTCCGTCATCCAGGGGCGGGGGCGATCCGCCGATGAGGCCCCTGACTGGGGGCCTTGCCCGTCGCAGCCGTGGACGCGGCGCCCGAGGGCCCCGCAGAAGGAGGAGGAGATTCGGGTGTCGGATCGTTCGGTCTTGCTCGTCGACGTCGGTCTGAGCGACATGGAGGCCGTTGCCGATGCGTTGCGCGCCATGGGCTACCGCACCCAGCGGGCCAAGAGCGTGGACGAGGCCCTCGACGTGCTCTCGGACCGCCGCTTCGCCGTGGGCGCGGCGATCGTGCCCCCGGACCTTCCGGCGCTCGACCTGGAGCGGGCGCTGCTGGCCTTTCGCGGAGCGCGCTCGGGAGACTCCGAGGCCGAGCCCCTCACGATCCTGGTGTTCGGCCACCGTCCGGATGCCGAGCGCTGCGCGCGGCTGCGCGAGGCGGGGGTGGAGCTCGCCCTCTGGAAGCCGCTGCCCCCGACCACCCTGCGCTTCCAGGTGAATCGCGCACTCGCGAATCCCGATGCGTCGGACATCCGCCGACGCGCCACGCGGGTACCGACGGATCTGCGCGTGCAGCTCCGGGTGGGGTCGCGCGAGAAGCCGGCCCAGGCCTACACGCTCTCTCCCGTCGGCGCCTACCTCGCGACCGCCCGCCCCACCCTCCCCCGAGCGCTGGTCCACGTGGGCATCGAGCTGCCCTCGGAGCGCATGGTCGTCCCCGCGCGGGTGGTGATGACCAACGTCCCGGGCAATCTCGAGCGCAGCAACCTCCCGGCGGGAATGGGAGTGCGATTCACCGGACACTCGCCCGCCGCCTTCGACCGCCTCGCGGCCTTCGCCGAGGAGCGATGCCAGGAGCTCGTGGTCTAGCGGGCGACGGCCTTCGCGAACGACGGGCGGGCCCGTCGGAGCCAGCGCGGGACGGATCTCCTACTGTCCCGGCCATGAGCACGCCCCCCACAAGCCTCCGGATCGAAGGAAACGTCGCGCGAATCCAGCTCGACGACGGCAAGGCCAACGCCGTCTCGTTCGAGATGATCGAGCAGCTGCACGCAGCCCTGGACCAGGCCGAGAAGGAGGCCGGTGCCGCGCTGATCGTGGGCCGTCCCGGGCGCTTCTCGGCGGGCTTCGATCTCAAGGCCATGCGCGAGGGACCGGAGACGATGCAGCGCCTGGTGAGCTCGGGAGCGGAGCTCCTGGCCCGCATGGCCGAGGCGCCGATCCCGATCGTCGCCGCCTGCACCGGCCACGCGCTCGCGATGGGTGCGCTGCTCCTGCTCGGCGCCGACCGCCGCATCGGAGCGGCGGGCGACTTCAAGATCGGACTGAACGAGGTCGCGATCGGCATGTCCCTCCCCCACTTCGGGCGCGAGCTGGCGGCGGAGCGACTCTCCCCCGTGCACCTGCAGCGCGTCGTCGTGCACGCGGAGCCCTACACGCCCGAGGGCGCGGTCGACGCGGGCTTCCTGGATCGCGTGGTCGCGGCCGAGGCGCTCGAGTCCGAAGCCATGGCCGACGCCAGCCAGGTGGCGGAGCTGCCGCGGCGGGCCTTCTCCCAGACCAAGCGCGCCATGCGCGGGCCCGTGGTCGAGCGCATCCGCTCGCGGCTGGCCGAGGACATGGCGTCCTGGACGGGCGCGGCGGGCACCAAGGGCACGGATTGAGGGCCATGCGACTGGACGTCATCGCACTGGCACTCCTCCTTTCG
>JAAUYD010093288.1_pt1 | contig 10358 bp, 6 predicted proteins | sample 7278101 | NCBI WGS metagenome assembly JAAUYD01 (sample SAMN14350128, study PRJNA611818) | marine sediment metagenome | isolation source: surface marine sediment (0.6m) | place: French Polynesia: Moorea | collected 2018-08
CCTCACCCACATCTTCTCACTATTGGGCCGCTTCTTCTACATTGTCGGCGGTGTATACGGTGAACGGGCCCATCAAGACCCGCAAACCACTGTCGCGGGTCGGGTCTTGCTCAATCGCGTATGTACCCATGCGGCCGGCTTCGAAGGTTACCCCTTCTTTGGCTTCCATCTGGCCGGTGGCGATGAGATAGGTGGTGTAATAGCTGAGGTAACCCAGATCGACAAAGCTCCACAGGGCGAACTCGGGGGCGCAGCCGTTGAGGGTGAAGGTGACCATCTCGGCTGGCAGACCGAGACCGCTGACCTTGACGTCGTCGCACAACCCTTCATCCTGCATCGCCTTGGCGGCCGCGGCGATCCCCACGGTGGTGGGAGCCATGATCAGATCGAGATCCGGGTATTGATCGACGAGGGCCAGCGCCTGGTTGTAGCTTTCTTCCGACTGGTCGTTGCCGTAGACCAGGTCAACCAGCTCGATATTGGCGTAAGCCGCATCATTTTCCAGCACCTCGGTAAACGCCTCGTTCCAGGCGTTTTGATTGGCCGCATCTGGTGAAGCGGACAGAATGGCCAGCTGGCCGCCTTCTTCACCCAGAATCGAGAGGGCCATGTCGGCCATCACCTGGCCGGTTTCGTCAAAGTCAACCTGGGCGATGAAGAGGTCTTCACCCTCGGCCGATGGAATCGGGGAGTCCCAGGTGATGACGGTCATCCCGGCCTCCTTGGCCGCTTCGGCAGCCGGTCCAATCTGATCCCCCGCATTATTGGAGATCATAATGGCATCGACCCCCTGGGTGGTGGCCGTGGTCAAAATTTCGATCTGCCCGGCCACGCTGTTTTCCGGTGTGGGGCCAAGAAATTCGAGCTCTGATGGGTTTTCCAGCTCGGCCGCGGCTTCCTGCGCGCCGGTGTTCGCCTGGTCAAAGACGAGAATCCCGAGGAATTTGGGCATCAGGACCATATCGACCGTGCGGCCGGGAACGGCCACGATGGCATCGCTGCCACCGCCGTCCGCCTGCGGCCCGGCGGCCGCCTCGACGTTATCAGCGTTATAAATCGTAAATGGCCCCATCAGGACGCGCAGCCCGCTGTCGCGGGTGGGGTCCGCTTCGATGGTGTATGTACCCATACGGCCGGCTTCAAAACGCACCCCAACCTCTGGTTCCATCTGGTCGGTGGCCAGTAGGTAGGTGGTGTAGAAGGTCAGATAGCCGAGATCGACAAAGCTCCACAGGGCGAACTCAGGGGCGCAGTCGTTGAGGGTAAACGAGACCATCTCGGCCGGCAGACCGAGACCGCTGACCTTGACGTCGTCACACAATCCTTCGTCCTGCATCGCCTTGGCGGCCGCGGCGATCCCCACGGTGGTGGGGGCCATGATCAGCTCCATATCTGGATACTGGTCAACGAGGGCCAGCGCCTGGTTGTAGCTTTCTTCTGACTGGTCGTTGCCGTAGACGATGTCAAGTAGTTCCAGATTGGCGTAGGTCGGATCGTTTTCGAGGACCTCTTCCATGGCGGCGATCCAGGCGTTCTGGTTGGCCGCGTCCGGTGAAGCGGAAAGAATGGCAAACTGTCCGCCATCCTCCCCCAAAATCGAGAGGGCCATGTCGGCCATCACCTGACCGGTCTGATCAAAATCGACCTGGGCGATAAAGAGATCTTCCCCTTCGGCCGACGGAATCGGCGAGTCCCAGGTGACTACGCTGATGCCGGCTTCCTGGGCCGCTGCGGCGGCCGGTCCGATCTGATCCCCGGCGTTGTTGGAGATCATAATGGCGTCCACCCCCTGCGTGGTAGAGGTGGTGACAATTTCAATTTGTCCGGCCACGCTGTTTTCCGGTGTGGGGCCGAGAAATTCAACGCTGTCGCCAACGCCCAGCTCACCGGCCGCTTCAACCGCACCCTCGTTGGCCTGATCAAAGACCAAAATGCCGAGGAATTTAGGCAGCAGGACGGTGTTGATGTCTATGCCTGGCTCAGCCACAACCGGGCCGCTGCTGCCGCTGTCCGCCTGTGGTCCGGCGGCCGCCTCGACGTTGTCGGCGTTATAGACCGTAAACGGCCCCATCAGAACGCGGAGTCCATTGTCGCGAGTAGGGTCTTTTTCAATCGTATAAGAGCCCATACGGCCGGCGTCAAACGTCGCCCCTTCTTCCGCTTCGATCATGCCGGAAGCGATGGCGTGGGTGGCGTAATAGGTCAGATAGCCGAGATCGACAAAGCTCCACAGGGCGAACTCGGGGGCGCAGTCGTTGAGGGTAAACGAGACCATCTCGGCCGGCAGCCCGAGCCCGCTGACTTTGACGTCGTTACACAGCCCTTCATCCTGCATCGCCTTGGCGGCCGCGGCGATCCCCACGGTGGTGGGGGCCATGATTAGCTCCATCTCCGGATATTGATCGACGAGGGCCAGCGCCTGGTTATAGCTTTCTTCTGACTGGTCGTTGCCGTAGACGATGTCGAGCAGCTCCAGATTGGCGTACTCATCTTCAGTCAGCACCTCTTCCATAGCGGCGATCCAGGCGTTCTGGTTGGCCGCATCGGGTGAAGCGGAGAGGACGGCAAACTGTCCCCCCTCTTCTCCCAAAATTGAGAGGGCCATATCGGCCATCACCCGGCCGGTTTCATCAAAGTCAACCTGGGCGATAAACAGCTGTTCTCCTTCAGCGGAAGGAATTGGCGAGTCCCAGGTGACCACGGTCACGCCGGCGTCGAGGGCGGCCTGCGCGGCCGGTCCGATCTGATCCCCGGCGTTGTTGGAGATCATGACGGCGTCAACCCCCTGGGTGGCGGCCGTGGTGACAATTTCAATTTGACCGGCGACGCTGTTTTCCGGCGTGGGTCCGAGAAATTCAAGGCCATCTTCAAGCCCAAGCTCACCGGCCGCTTCCAGCGCGCCTTCATACGCCTGATCAAAGACGAGAATACCGAGGAATTTAGGCAGCAGAATCGCGTTGAGGGAATCCATCATCTCTTCCTCTTCCGCCATTTCTTCCTCTTCTTCCGGCATTTCCTCCTCTTCCGGCTCCTCTACCGTTTCCGTTTCACCGGTTGTTGTTTCCTCATCCGGTGTTTCTTCGGCCGGAGGGGTGCCGCCGCCGCAGGCGACGAGAGCCAGCAAGAGCAATAGGGCAATTCCAGTGGTCAATAGATGTTTTTTGCTCACGTTTTTCTCCTCTGTGGGGTAATCAAAAACACTTACAGTTCAAAGTTTAAAGTGAAAAGTACAAAGAGAGACGACCGCCTCTTCTTTACACTTTTTACTTTACACTTGGCACTTTTAACTCCATCAGTTTTAGGCATACATCATCCTCCTTCTTGCACTTGAGTTCGTTGAAACTGCCGCCGTTTCAGGCGAGCATTAATGATTTGGGTCCAATTGGGCACCAGGACCGACAAAATCAGCAGGGCTCCAATCACACCGGTTTGGGTATTTCCGGTGATATTGGCCAGAGACATGCCGTTTCTGAGATTTAAAATCAGTATGATGGCCAGGGCCACCCCGGTAAGCGAGCCGGTTCCGCCAAAGATGCTGACACCCCCAAGCAAGACCATGGTGATGATATCCAGCTCAAACCCTTCGGCCGTGTTGCCGCGTACCGCGCCGAGGCGGGCGGCCAGCAGCAAGCCGGCCAGGGCGGCCGTGGTGCCAGAGATAATAAAGAGGGTCATCTTTACTCGCTTGACGTTGACGCCGGAGAAGCGAGCCACATCGAGGCTGTTGCCGATCACGTAGACGTAGCGACCAAACATCGAGCGCTGCAGGACGACGGCTGAAATGATTAACAGCACAAAAAAGATGATGATGGCCACCGGAATCGGACCGACCAGCGGCTGCTGACCCAGGGCATCAAACCAGTCGGGGAACTCCCCGATTGACCGGTCTTCCACCAGGATGCGGGCCGCCCCTCGATAGCCGATTAATCCGGCCAGAGTGACCACCAACGAGGGCAGACGCACATAGGCGATCCAGAAACCGTTAAACGCCCCACACAGCACGCCGGATAAAAGGGCGGCGAAGATGGCTACCCCCATCGAGTATCCCTGGTCAAACAGATAGGCCAGGACACAGGCCGAGAGCCCCATCACGGAAGCCACGGAGAGATCGATTTCGGCATTGATAATAACGAAGGCCATTGCCAGGGCCACGATAATTTTTTCAATCGACAGCTGGAAGAGGTTAATCTGATTGCCCAGGTTGAGATAAAAGGGTGACAGGATCACGTTAATAATCACCACGATGATCAGGAGCAAAAGCAGTAATCCTTCCCAGCTTCTGAGGCGCTGCCAGTTAAAGCGCATGGGGGGTCTCCTTGAGCGGTTCCGCTTCGATATCTGAGAGGGTTTCCACTTCCGTGCGGGCCCAGAAGTTGCGCAGCCGGTCGAGAATCACCGCATCGGCCGCCACCGCCAGCAGAATGAGCAGTCCCAGCAGGGCATCGCGCCAGAATTCACTGATGATCGCCCAGCGGAGCAGGCTTTGCTCCAGGGTGGCGATCAGGATTGTGCCCAGCAGCGCGCCCAGCATGGTGCCGGAGCCGCCAAAGATATTGACTCCGCCAACGACGACGGCCGCCACGATTTGCAGCTCCAGCCCCAGCCCGGCCACGACGGTGATGTTGCCAAAGCGAGCCAGAAACATAAAGCCGCCCAGCCCGCTAAGCGCCCCACACAAAATAAAAGCGATGAGCATGGTGCGTTCAACCGGCAGGCCGGCCTGCGCGGCCGCATCCGGATTGGAGCCGATGGCGTACAAGCGGCGGCCCCACGGGAGATAAGTCATCACCAGCTGAAATAAGATGACGACCAGCACCGCCCAGACAAACATCCAGCGGATGTCAAAATTGCCAAATTCAACCAGATTTTTGCTGGGGAGCTCCACCAGCCAGGCGGGCAGCGAACTGGTAATGATCGTTTGCGCGTCGGAAAAATCAACGAGAATCGTGCGGTAGATGGCCAGCGTACCCAGGGTAGTGATGATGGCCGGCACTCGGCCGTAGGCGGTAATCAAGCCGTTGACCAGCCCCATGAGCCCCCCGACGCCGATGGCCAGGAGGACGGCCGTGATGGGAGACATGTCGTTGTTGGCGGCCAGCTGCTGCCCGACAAAGTAGGCGGTAAAGCCGACAATTGCCCCAACCGACAGGTCGATATTGCGCATGATGACCACCAGCGTCTGCCCCACGGCGACGACCAGAAGAATGGCCACGCTGGTCGTGATCCGGTTAAAAAGACGCGGGCTGTAGTAATTTTCGATTTGCGAGCCAAAGAAGAGGACGATCAGCAAAATGAGGAGCACGAGGACGAGCTCCCGGATTTGATCGGGATGTATCAGTCGTTTGAGGGTTTTCATGTGCTGCTCTCCGTGGCGATGGTTTGCCCCATCGCGGCCGTCAGAATGCGCTCCTGATCAAATTCCGCCCGCTCAAAAACCCCCATCTGCCGCCCCTCGCGCATCACCAGAATGCGGTCGCTCATGGCTATCACCTCCGGCATATCGGATGAAATGAGAATAATGCCTAATCCTTCGGCTGCCAAATCGTTGATCATCTGGTGAACCTCCGCTTTGGCTCCCACGTCGATGCCGCGGGTTGGCTCATCGAGGATAAGCAGCTTGGGTTTGGTGTTGAGCCATTTGCTGAGCATTACTTTTTGCTGATTGCCGCCGGAGAGCTTGCCCGCTTCCAATTCAACCGAGGGGGTGCGAATCGACAGCCGCTCTTTAAAGCGGTTGGCGACCTCATTTTCGGCCTGGTTGTCGACCAGGCCAACGGATGAGGCGTATTCGCGCAGCTTGGGCAGGGTGATATTGGTGACAATCGACATCGGCATCGACAGGCCGAGCTGCCGCCGGTCTTCCGTGACGTAAGCGATACCGAGCTTCATCGCCTGCACGGGAGAGTGAATGGCGATTTTTTGCTGTTCAAAAACGATTTCCCCCTCATCGGCCGGTTCAATGCCGAACAGGGCCAGCCCGACGTCGGTGCGCCGGGCGCCAACCAGCCCGGCAAACCCCAGCACCTCCCCCTGATGCACGTCAAACGAGATGTCGCTAAACGCCTGATCTTTGCTTAGACCGCTTACTTCGATCAACCGTTTGCCTTGCTCGACGTTTGCCTTGGCAAAAATCTTTTCAATTTCCCGGCCGACCATATCCCGAATGGCGCTTTCGGTGGTGACTTCAGACCGCAGGCGAGTGGAAATATGCTGACCATCGCGAAAGACGGTAATGCGGTCGGCAATTTCAAACACTTCTTCCATGCGGTGGCTGATAAAGAGCAGGGCCACCCCCTGATCGCGTAGGGCCATGGCTAGCTTAAACAGCTGGCGCACCTCATGGGCTGAGAGAGAGGCGGTGGGTTCATCCATAATCAGCACGCGCACGTTGAGCGAGATCGCCTTGGCGATCTCCACCGCCTGTTGAGCGGCCAGGGTCAGGCCGCGGGCCGGGCTGCGCACGTCGAGCTTGATATCGAGCTGGGCCAGAATTTTTTCCGCTTCCCGATACATTTGTCGCCAGTTGATAAACAGGCTGCGCTGACGGCGGCTGACAAAAATATTTTCGGCGACGTTGAGGTCGGGAAAGATCATCGGCTCCTGCTGGATGGCGGCGATACCCAGCGTTTGGGCATCGAGGGCGTTTTGGATTGTGACCGGCTGGTCATCGAGCAGCACCCGGCCGCTGTCCGCTTTGTAGATGCCGGTCATGATTTTGATCAGGGTTGATTTACCCGCCCCGTTTTCCCCCAGGAGAGCGTGTATTTCCCCTGGATAAAGGGCCAGCGAGACGTTGTCCAGCGCCTGAGTCATGTCAAAGCGTTTGGAAATATCCTGCATTTCAAGAACAGGTTTGGTCATTGGCTTGTCTCCGGCAGTGAACTGGGCACGAATTTTGTTGAATTTTGTTGAAATTTGGCGTAATTTGCGAAATATTAACACATTGCTACAATTTGTCAACAAAAAGGATCAAAAAACCATGACCACGACATTCGAACGCCGCCAGAAGCTGCTTAGAATTTTGGAAGAGCGGCCGGGCATCAAGGTTAAAAATCTGGCAGATTTGCTCGAGGTTTCCGAGGGAACCATCCGCAACGATTTGGACGCCCTGGAGAAAGAGACCAAGGTGCGGCGGGTGCGCGGCGGGGCGGTCCTGGTTGATGCGGCCGATCGCATCGATTTTTGGCACGCCGACCCGGAAACCGATGGGAAGCAGCGCATCGGCCGGCGAGCGGCCGAGATGATGACCGATGGGGACGCCATCTTTATGGATGATTCGACCACGGTGCGGGCGATGATCCCTTTTATGCGCGACTATCGGCGGCTGACGATTATCACCAACGGGCTGGAAACGGCGCGGCTGCTGGCCGGCACAACCAACACGGTGATTTTAATTGGAGGGGTCGTCAGCACCACCGGCCGTTCCACCTCGACGCTGATGGGCATTTCCATGCTCAACGGGCTGCACATTCAAACCGCTTTTGTATCCGGCAACGGTTTTGCTCCCGAGGTCGGTTTAACCGAGCGTCAAATTGAAGAGGCGGCTCTCAAAAAAGAGGTGCTGGCCCGCAGCGGCCGGGTTGTGGCCCTGATGACCTCGTCTCGCCTGAATCAAATCAGCACCACTCCGTTTGCCCCAACCGCCAGGCTTTCAGATTTGGTAACCGATGCGGATGTGCCGAAGAGCCTGCAGAAAGGGCTGTGGGATGGCGGGGTTAACCTGATCATCTGCGGCCAGAACACCCTCCGTACGTACATGGTCAAAGATCAGCCGGCTCAGTTTACCATCGGTTTTGCCAATCAAAGCGAACGGCTGCCGTTTGCGGTGGACGTGCGGCGCGGCATTGAGCGGGCGGCGGGGGTGCTGAGCAACATCGACCTGGTGGTGGCCGACAACAAGCTCAGCGGAGAAGAAGCGCTGCGCGTGGCGGATCGGCTAATTCAGCGCGATATTGACCTGGTAATCGAATATCAAATCGACTATACCAGCGGCAGCCAGATCATAAACAAATTTCAGCAGCAGGGGATTCCGGTAATCGCCGTGGACATCCCCATGGTGGGGGCAACATTTTTTGGGGTCGATAATTACAAAGCGGGTTATATGGCCGGGGAGGCACTGGGCACGTGGGTTTGTGAGGCGTGGCAGGGGGAAATCGATTTTCTCTTTGTACTGGAAGAGCCTCGGGCCGGTTCGCTGCCGGAGGCCAGGATTCAGGGGCAGCTGGACAGCTTTCAAAGCAAGGTTGGTGAAATTCCGGCCGCACAAATCGTGAAGCTGGACAGCGGCAATCGGGCTGACATCAGCAAGCTGCACGTTCAGCAGGCTTTGGAAGAGATCCCTGCCGGTCACCGGATCGCCGTCGTTTCCTTTAATGACGAGGCGGCCTGGGGAGCGCTTCAGGCCGCACGAGCGCTAGATCGGGAGCAGGATGTGGTGATTGTAGGGCAGGGGGGTGACCGGCTGGTGCGAGATGAAATCCGCGATCCACACTCGCGTTTAATTGGCTCTACCGCTTACCGGCCGGAGGCGTATGGGGAACGGGTGCTGGAGCTGGCGCAGAAAATTTTGCGCGGGGAGTCGGTGCCCCCGGCCGTCTACATTGAACACGTCTTTTTAACCAGCGCCAACATCGATCTGTACTATCCCCAGGAAGATTAAGCAGTTCAAAGTAGATTGGGCCATAGCTTCCAAAGCCGCACCGTACCGACTTTAACCAACCTTTGGTCCGGGGCAATGACACTGATCGGCCAATGCGGGGGCTTGGCTAGTAGGGGCTTGGCTAGCCAAGCCCTTACACAAAGGCATTGGTTTCATCCTGGCCACATCTACGAATTGTGATTCTCTCTGAGGATAGAATCTTTTTCCTGTAAACATTACACTTTTCACTGTTTTTTTGAGATTTGGCTTATGGCAGTAAAATTCATGCTCCATGCCAACTAAACGACAACCAAAATTCTTTTACGGCTGGGTGATGCTGGGCATCGCCACAGTCGGTTCGATGATGACCACCCCAGGCCAAACGGCCGGGGTTTCTTTATTTACCCCCTCTTTTGAAGCCGCGCTGGGTCTTTCACGGACCCAGCAAACCGGTGCCTATGCCATGGGCACCTTTTTAGCGTCGTTGGCGATGACCTATGTCGGGGCGCAGATGGATCGCTTTGGCATTCGCCGCGTAATGGGTGTCGTGGTGGTTCTTTTTGGGATCGCTTGTGTGTACACCGGCTTTGTGAGCGGCTTCTGGACTCTGTTTATCGCCTTTTTATTTTTGCGCATGCTGGGGCAGGGTTCGCTGAGCCTACTGTCGCAAAACACGGTGGCCATGTGGTTTGATCGCCGCCTGGGGCTGGTGCAGGGGTTCGTCAACGTCGGTTTCTCTCTGGCTGCCGCTGGGATGCCGGTGCTGGTTTTTACCCTGATTGACCGCTTTGGCTGGCGGCTGACCTACCCGATTCTGGGCGGCATCGTGGTGGCCGTCTTGCTGCCGCTCATCCTCTTCTTCTATATTAACCGGCCGGAAGAAATCAACCAGCGGCGGGATGGTGCCGCTCTCGGTGCCGTTTTATCCCCTCAGGAAGAACAGGCGATGAACGGAGGCGATTTCACGCTGGCGGAAGCGCTTAGAACCCCTGCTTACTGGATCATCGCCGGCATGATCTTCGCCGTCAGCATGATCGTCACCGGCGTGACCTTTAACGCCCTCTTTTTTTTTGGTGATGCCGGGCTGACCGAGGGGCAAATTGCGACCGTGCTGGCTACCATCGGTTTGACCCAGGCGGTGGCCCAGATTTTTGCCGGCTGGCTGGCTGACTTGATTTCCCTGCGCTGGCTGGCGTTTGTCAACATGTGCGGTCAAACGCTGGCGATGGGAATTTTGCTGCAGGTTGATTCGATGTGGATGGCCATGGCATACGCGGTGACGGCCGGTCTATTTATTTCGCTCCACGCCGGGATCATCGGCCCGCTGTTTGCCCGCTACTACGGGCTGAGCCACCTGGGGAAAATTCGCGGCTCGATCTTTACGGCGACCGTAGCCGGGTCAAGCGGCGGCCCGTTTGTCATGGGTGCCCTGTTTGATTGGACCGGCAGCTATACCCCCTCGATCGTGATTTTTATGGGCATCTATGCCCTTTTTGTGGTGCTGACCCCGTTCGCTCGGAAGCCGGTGAAATGAGCGGGTCGCGCCAGAGAGTACAAAAGTTTTCAAAACTTTTGTACTCTCTTCACCAGCTACGGTACCTAAGTCCTATTGTTAGCCAACCCCTAATCAAATCCCAACCAATTTATAACCAAAACCGGTTTCTTTTGACCGCGCCATGCGCTAAAAATAAACTTGACCCAATTGTGGTTCTTCAAATAA
>JAAUYD010166203.1_pt1 | contig 10355 bp, 9 predicted proteins | sample 7278101 | NCBI WGS metagenome assembly JAAUYD01 (sample SAMN14350128, study PRJNA611818) | marine sediment metagenome | isolation source: surface marine sediment (0.6m) | place: French Polynesia: Moorea | collected 2018-08
TCCGCCACGACCTGCACCTCGGCGCCCACATCCGCGAAAATCTTGTCGATGATCCGGCGGTTCTGCATCTCCTTTTCAAGAAGGATCAACGGATGCGTCGCCGCCTCCAACCAACCGAGTTCTCCGCCCTCCGGATCGCCCAGCGCAGTCGGCAACATCAGCACATAGCGCTCGCCGTACAGCGGCTCGACCCGCAAGAGGCTGGTCGCAACGCCTTCAGTATAAGTCAGAGCCGCATCGAACCGCCCGTCCTCCAGCCCCTGCAAAAGATCGATCGAGTTCGTCGTATCGATCTTGAGTGTAATCCCCGGATGCGCCGCCCTCAACCAGACCGCGACCTGAGCCGCGAACGCGTTGGTCGTGGGGATCACGCCGAGCCGAAGCTGGCCGATCACCTCTCCCTTTGCCGCGCGCACCTGGTCCTCCAGAACCCGCGTCGCATCGAGGATCGCGCGCCCATGCGCCAACACGACCTCACCTTCCGCCGTCAGCCCCTGAAAACGGTTGCCCCGCCGGACGATCTGCGTCTCGAGCCGTTCCTCCAGATTGCGGATGCGCATCGAGAAGGCTGGCTGGGACATGCCGCAATCCTCCGCCGCGCGGGCGAAATGCTTATGCCGCGCCAGGGCGGAAAGGCATTCGAGATCCCTGAGGTCGAGCATGAAGGTCCCCGGACAGTCTTCCCCGCGAACTAGAGGCCAATTCGCCCCCGGGTGCAACATGACGGACGCCCCCTCGCGTCTCACTCTCGGCTGCGCTATCAGCGACCCTATGAGCTTCGCGCGCTACCCCTCCCTCAAAGATCGCACGGTCCTTGTCACCGGCGGCGCCAGCGGCATCGGCGCCGAGATCGTGCGCGCCTTCACCGATCAGGGCGCAAAGGTCGGTTTTCTCGACATTCGTGACGATGACGGCACCGCACTCGCCGCCGACACCGGCGCTACGTTCCGCCGCGCCGACATCACCAACATCCCGGCGCTGCAAACGGCCATCGCCGAACTTGCGGAGACCCTCGGCCCGACCCGAATACTCATCAACAATGCCGCCAACGACCGGCGACTGGGCACCGCCGAAATCACTGTTGACGACTGGGACAAGAGCCAGAACGTCAACCTCCGAGCCCAGTTCTTCGCCGCCCAGGCCGTGCGCGCCGGCATGGCGGAGGCGGGCGGCGGCTCCATCATCAACATCTCCTCCATCGTCTGGCGGCTCGCAGGCGGCGACATGGTGCCCTACGCGACCGCAAAGGCGGGTGTCGTCGGTCTGACCAAGTCGCTCGCCAATGCCTTCGGCGACGACAATATCCGGGTCAACGCCATCGAGCCCGGCGCCATCTTCACCGACCGTCAGCGCGAGCTTTGGTATCCGACCGACGCGGACGTGGACGCCCTCGTCTCCCGCCAGATCCTCAAGCGTGCCATGGAGGGGGGCGAAATCGCGCGCATGGCACTCTTCCTCGCCTCGGACGATGCGCGCATGATCACCAATCAAAGCTTCATCGTCGACGCGGGGCTTCTGTGACGCCCAGGTTTGACCGTGGCTTTCTGGTGCTTCTCGCCGCGACCCTGATCGCCGCCGTGCTCGTCGCACTGCAATCCGGACCGCTTTTCGCCCTGCAAACCGCGCTCGGCGCGCTTGGCTTCCTCGCCGTTCTGCTGCCCAAGATCGGCGCCGGCGTCGCCATCGCCGCCACGATCCCCGTCCTCGTCCCACGCGAGCGCATCTCCGCATGGATTGGACGCGAAAGTGGCGTCAAAGGGCTTGCCGCCGCCACGCTCGCGGGCGCGCTCCTGCCGGGCGGCCCGTCCATGGCCTATCCGCTCACCGCGTCGCTCATGGTTTCGGGGGCTGACCTCGGCGCAAGTCTCGCCTTCGTCACTGGTTGGAGCCTGTTCAACCTCAACCGGACATTGATCTGGGAACTTTCCTTCCTGCCTTACGATTTCGTCGGCATCCGTGTGGGTCTCTCTCTTCTGACCCCAATCCTCGTCGGCCTCCTCGCCCGCGCGATCTGGAGGTCAGTATGAATATCCTGATCGGCACCTTCCTCCTTGTCGGGCTGGCCGCTTGGCTCTGGCGGCAATTGCCGGACGCCGAGGCCCGCGCTCGTGCGAGGGAAGAGGTGAAACGGCTCGCAAGCTTCATTCTGCCCCGCATCACGGTCGCCCTGATCGGCGCGGCCTTCTTCGCCGAGCTTCTGCCCGCCGAACGCGTCCGGGAGCTCTTCGGGTCGGGCGCAGGCCTTTCCGGCCTCATCCTCGCGGCTGCACTCGGACCACTCACTCCCGGCGGTCCCTTCGTCTGCTTCGCGGTCGCGGCAGCCGGCCTGCAGGTCGGCGCCTCGAATGCCGCTGTCCTGGCTTATGTCACCGCATGGGCACTGTTCTCGGCCACCAAGGTCCTCGCCTACGAAGCGCCGCTCATGGGACGGAGCTTCACGCTCAGACGCGCGGCACTTTCCCTGCCGATCCCGTTTCTTGTCGCGGCGGGCACCGTGCTTCTCGGATAACAGGCGGGAGTCGCAGCGTCCCGTCCCGAAGGCCGCCCCCGGCACCGCTGCCCATATGCGGGCTTCCCTCAAGGACGGAGAGGTGTTGAACTGCACTGGAGAGGGAGGACAAACGAACATGACCCGAAAACGCCCGGAAGACCTCCGCTCCGCCCGCTGGTTCGCGCCCGACGATCTTCGCTCAATGGGGCACCGGTCGCGCGCCATGCAGATGGGGCTGAGCGAGGCCGATTGGGGCGGAAAGCCGATCATCGCGATCCTGAACACATGGTCCGATCTCTCGCCCTGTCACCACCACCTCCGCGACCGCGCCGAGTGGGTCAAACGCGGGGTGTTGCAAGCGGGGGGTACGCCCGTCGAACTCCCCGTCCCCGACTTTGCCGAGCAGTTTCTGAAACCGACCTCGATGCTCTACCGCAACCTCGGCGCGATGGAGGTGGAGGAAACGCTTCGCTCACACCCGGTTGATGGTGTGGTGCTGATGGGCGGCTGCGACAAGTCCACCCCCGCACTCGTCATGGGGGCGCTTTCCATGCGCCTCCCTTTCATCTTCTTGCCCGCAGGCGCGATGCTGCGAGGCAACTATGCCGGCGAGAAGCTCGGGTCCGGCACTGATGTCTGGAAATACTGGGACGAGCGGCGCGCCGGCACGATCACCAAGGATCAGTGGCTCGGCGTGCAGGGCGGCATCGCGCGCAGCTTTGGCACCTGCATGACCATGGGCACGGCGTCGACCATGATGAGCATCGCCGAAGCCTGGGGCCTGACACTTCCCGGCGCCTCCGCCATCCCGGCCCCCGACGCCGCACACAAACGCATGTCCGCCGAGTGCGGCCGCCGCATCGTCGACATGGTCTGGGAAGACCTGACGCCCGACAAGATCGTCACTGAAGCTTCGACCCGCAACGCCACCACCGTGGGCATGGCCATCGGATGCTCCACCAACGCCATCATCCACCTCATCGCCATGGCGCGACGCGGCGGCATCGCATGGACCCTCGACGATCTTGACGCCATCGGACACACCACACCGGTCCTCGCCAACCTCCGCCCCTCCGGCGACACCTATCTGATGGAGGATTTCTTCTACGCCGGCGGCCTCTCCACCCTGATGAAGGAGCTCGGCGACAAGCTCCACCTGACCGCGCCGACCGCGAACGGCCGCACGCTCGGCGAAAACATCACGGATGCGGAAAACTACAACACCGACGTCATACGCCCGCTCTCGAACCCGGTCTATCACGAGGGCTCCCTCGCCGTCCTCCGCGGCAACCTCGCCCCCGACGGCGCCGTCATCAAACCCGCCGCCTGCGACCCAAAATTCCACACCCACGAAGGCCCCGCCATCGTCGCCGACAGCTATGCCGAACTCAAAACGATCATCGACGACGAAGACTATCCCATGACCCCCGACCACGTGCTGGTCCTGAGGAACGCCGGCCCGCAAGGCGGCCCCGGCATGCCCGAATGGGGCATGATCCCGATGCCGAAAGCGCTTCTCAAACAAGGCCGCCGCGACATGGTGCGCCTGTCGGATGCCCGCATGTCCGGCACCTCCTACGGCGCCTGCATCCTCCACGTCGCCCCCGAAGCCTTCATCGGCGGCCCGCTCGCGCTGATCCAGACAGGCGACATTATCCGCCTCGACGTTCCCAACCGGCTACTCGAAGTCGACCTCACAGAGGAAGAGTTCGCAGCACGCCGCGCCAACTGGTCGCCTCCGGCACCACGTTTCGAACGCGGCTACGGATGGATGTTCACCCGCCATATCGAACAGGCCGACAAGGGCTGCGACTTCGATTTCCTGAAGACCGAGTTCGGTGCGCCGGTGGGCGAGCCTGAGATCAACTAGTCCGTGAAGCCCAGCCGCCTCAGCGCCAGTCGCGCGGCATGCGAACTCGGATTGTCTTTCGACAACGCGCTTTCATTCAGATTCGCGACCACCTTGTGAAGATCCTTGCGGCGAAGGTGGTCCCGCATGAATTTTTCAAGTTCGTCTTTCTGAAGATCCGCGATCTTGGCGGCGATATCGTGACTGCTCGGCATGCCCATCTCCCCTCGGTGCAGACAGCTAGGCGCACCAGAGAGGATTCGGCAAGCTTTTCGCGCGAATGGCTCAGTTATCCACAGCGCCGGGCGTATTTCGAGGACAGTTCGTCGAAAATTTCGCCTTCTTCCTGCTGCAAATATTCTCTGGGGAGTTCGAGGGGGCGAAGCGCTCCTCAATCTTGGTTTCGCAATTCTCGTACCCAGCCGATGTCAGAACCGCCATTGACGCCGCCCCCTTGCCGCGCCCACACTTGCCCTATGGACGAAACCCTGCACGGCACCCGCGACCGGCGCGGCCACTACAAGCCGAATGCGCTTTTGAAGATCGCACCACTCTACCCGCCCCGCTGGCGGGAGATCCCGGCGTGGCTGCCAAGCTATTTCCTGCCGTGGAACGTGGTTTTCGCAGCCTCGGCCGTGCTTTACTGGGTCTTGTTCATCCCTCCGGTCGAGACGCTCCGGACGCTTGAACCGGGCTGGGCCCTGCGGCTCTACTTGATCAACGTTGTCGCCGTCGCACTTTTCTACGGCGCGTTCGAATTCCGCCTCTACTGGTCCCGCTCGCAGGGCGACCGCTTCAAGTACAACCCGAGATTTCCGGGCGACACACAAAGCCGTCAGTTCTGGTTCAGGAATCAGAACATCGACAACGTCTTGCGAACGTTCCTGTTCGGCGTCTCGATCTGGACGCTTTTCGGGGCGCTCATGCTCTGGATGTGGGCCAACACCTGGGGCAACTGGCTGGCCATTGCCGAAGCTCCGATCTACCTTGCCATCGTCGCCCTTCTCGTCTCAATGCTGCACCAGGCGCATTTCTACGCCATACACCGGCTGATCCACACACCCTGGCTCTACCGCCATGTCCATTCGATCCACCACAAGGCGGTGAACCCCTCGCCGTGGTCGTCGCTTGCGATGCACCCGGCGGAACACGCGCTCTACTTTGCCTCCGTCTTCTACCACGTCCTTCTGCCGTCCCACCCGCTGATCGCGCTCTACCAGCTTCACAAGGCGGGCTTTGGCGCTATTCCCGGCCATATCGGCTTCGACAAGATGGAGATCGGCGAGGACGAGGCAATGGACCTGCACGCCTACGGCCACTACCTCCACCACAAGTATTTCGAGGTGAACTACGGCGACGGCCTCGTCCCGCTCGACAAGCTGTTCGGCACCTATCACGACGGATCAGAGGAAGCGGACGCCCAGATGCGCGCTCGTTTCGCGAAGATGCGGCGCGAGGTGGCGCCATCATAAAGCGAGAAATCAAGGACACCGGCGTCTGGGTCACACCGCTTTGCTTCGGCACGTCCGGCCTTGGCGACATGCCCGATACCTATGGCTACGAGGTGTCGGACGCACGCGCACGCGAAACGCTGGACGCGATTTTCGAAAGCCCCGTCAATTTCATCGACACATCCAACAACTACGGCTTCGGGCGGAGCGAGGCCCGGATTGGAGATGCGATCAGAGCTCATGGCGGGCTGCCGGAGGACTTTGCGATCTCTACCAAGCTTGACCGCGATATGGAGACGCTGACGTTTGATGCCGACCGCGCCCGCCGCTCGCTCGAGGAAAGCCTGACGCGGCTCAACCTCGATAGCGTGCAGGTCCTCCACCTGCATGACCCGGAACACGCGGGCAATCTTGATGAGATCACCCGCACGGGCGGCGCTATGGATGAGCTCTTCAAGATGAAAGAAGAAGGCCTGGCGAAGGCCGTTGGCCTCGCCATGGGCAAGAACGACCTGATGTTCGACCTTATCCAGCGCTGGCCCTTCGACGCGCTGATCAGCCACAACCGTTGGACGCTTCTCAACCGTTCGGCGGAAGGCATCTTCGCTTACGCACACCGGGAAGGCATAGCAATCCTGAACGCAGCGCCTTACGCGGGCGGTGTACTCGCCAAGGGCGCGGACGTTATGCCGAAGATCAGCTATTCGCCCGCCGACGCCGAAGCGCTGGAACCCGTCCGGCGGATCGAAGCGCTCACCTCCGAACATGGCGTCGCGCCCGGCGCCGCCGCCCTTCAGTTCTCGCTCCGGGACGCGCGTATCACGTCCACCATCGTCGGCGTCTCGAAACCGGAGCGGGTGGCGGAGACCCTGAACTGGGCCGCAACCGATATCCCGCAAGACCTCCGCGACGCGCTAGCAGCGCTCCCGGTCGACATGTCCGACCCGGAGGCGCATCGGGACTACAAACCGGGCTGACGAGGACAGGAAGGGACGCCTATGAAGATCGGCTATATCGGCGCGGGCGCGATGGGCGCCCCAATGATCGCACGTTTGCACACAGCATTTCCGGGCGACGTTCTGGTTTACGATGCCAACCCCGAAATCACCGCCAAAGTCGCCGCAGATACCGGCGCGCAACCAACCTCCAGTCTCGCCGAAATCGCAGCGGCGACGGAGGTCCTTTTCTCTTGCGTCCCCAACAACGACAGCATTCGCGCGGTCTACCTCGGCGAAAACGGCGTCGCCTCCTCGATGAAACCCGGAGGCATCACCATCGACTGCTCCACCGTCGGCCCCGACGCCACCCGCGAGGTGCATGACCATCTCGCCACCAAAGACATCGCCCATCTCGATGCCTCTATGCTCGGCTCCGTCAAACAGGCGAACGAAGGCACCATCAGCTTTGTCGTGGGCGGCGAGGCGGACGCCTTCGACCGCGCCAAGCCTGTCCTCAAAGCCTGCGGGCAGATGATCCTTCACTGCGGCCCCTCGGGGGCCGGCAACCACATGAAACTCATCCACCAGACACTCGTCGCCGGTCACGCGGTCGCCGTCGCCGAAGCCCTCGGACTTTGCCTCGAAACGGGCGCCGACGTGGAAACCTTCTACCGGATCGTCACCGAAGGCACCGGCTTCGCCTATTCCCGCTACTTCGAGAGCCGCGTGCCCCGCATGCGGGACGGTGACTTCTCTCCCCTTTTCACACTCCAGTTCCTCTTGAAGGACATCCGCCTCGCCCGCGACATGGCGGAAGACCCCGAAGGCACTTTCCCGATGCTCTCGGCAATCGTCGACACCTTCGAAGCCGCGATGGCCCAAAACCTCGGACAGGAGGATTTCTCGGCGGTTGCCAAACTCACCGCGGGCCGCATCGGCAAGCCAATTGCGAGATCATGATCGCGTCCGGCGTCAGCCCGACCGCAAAAGGTAAGCGCTGGAAAGGGCGACAAGCAGTACAAAAAGCATGGCCGCGATACGTTTCGTCCAGGAACTGCCGGATTCCGCAGGTTCCTGGTCGCCTTCAACCGCCTCGACTTCGGCCGTCGGGTCACGGCTCGGCCTCGACTTTGCCCGCGCGCGCTCCTCGGCTTCGGCAAGCGCCATGGCCCGCTCGCGTTCAGACCGGATCCGCTCCTGCTTTTCGAGAGCCCGATCGATCCAGTTCGTCCCGGAATGCCCAGGCTTGGAGATGATGTGCGCCCGGCGCTCGTCGGTCCATGTTTCGGGCTTGACCTGTTCCTCGGGAGGACCTTCGATCCAGTAATCGATCTCTCCGGTCGGACGGCGCGACCACGGCCTTGGAGACATCGACTCCTTGTTGAATTCTTCGACCCATTCCGGCTTCTTCGGCTCTTCCACCGGCACGGACTTGACCTTCGGTTCGGGCTCGACGGCTCTTTGGCTGGTCCGTCGCACCTCGTCGTTCGTCTCCTCCACCAGTTGCGAAAGCGACAACTCGAGGTTCAGCGGAATGTCCGCGGTCGACGGACGCAAATCGGAAAGCGGCTTGGAGCCAAGATCGGGCGCGGTCGCCTCGATCAGCGCTTTCCACTTTGCAGCCGATTGCAGCCGGTCGGCAGGGTGGATGCGCATCGCGTGATCGATGGCTTCGAGGAAGTCCTCGCTATAGCCTTGGATGCGCCCGGCTAGCGGCACGCAGGGATCGGGTCTGCCGGCCGAGATCTCCATCATGCGGGTCTGGCTGTTGGCGGGCGCCTGCCCGGTCAGCACATGGTAGAAAGTCGCGGCAAGCGCATAGAGATCGCTGCACGGCAACTGCTCGCTTCCTGCGACATAGAACTCTTGCGGTGAATACCCTTCTTTGACGACGAGAAAGGCCGAAACCGCACGCGTGTGATGGTTCGAATCCGCCTTTGCCGCGCCGAAGTCGATCAGCACCGGGGTGCCGCTGTTCTCGATGATGATATTGTCCGGCGAGATGTCCCGATGCAGCAGTCCCAGCTCATGCACCTTTCCGATCGCATCGAGCAACTGCAGCAGAATGTCGTGGACCCGCGCGGGTGACAGCCGCCGCCGGCTCTTGTCGAGGATGTCGAAAAGATCACGGCCTTCGATGAGGTCGATGACCATATAGGCGGTGCCGTTCTCTTCGAAGACGCCATGGACACCGACGATGTTCGGATGGCGCAGTTTGGCGAGGCTTCGCGCCTCGCGCATGAACATCTTGACGATTGACCGGATTTGCTTGTCCTGCGCAGTCTTTCGCGCAACGACATCCTTACCGTCGCGGTAACACAGGCCTTCGGGAAAGCACTCCTTGATGACGACCGTGCGATCCAGCACGTTGTCATGGGCGCGATAGGTAATGCCGAAACCGCCGGCGCCGAGCAGGTCGGTGACGGTGAAATGGTCGCCGGACAAGACCGTACCGGGCGGAAGACTGTCTTCCGCATCAATCGGCATATTTGCGATGTGCGCGTCCGTCATCAGTTCCCGGATTCAGCCCATGGGACTTGGTCAATTCCCTCGTTTTGCGGGTAATTGTGTTCGATTTGAGAGGCGATTGAGGCAAAGATACGGCGTGCACAGATGTTGGGGGTGTCCACGATAAATCCACTTCATATAGCACCGTTATGTTCCAAAAATTGCACAATTTTTTAGTGGCTTAGGGCATTGTCGATTTGCTTGGTCACGCAATCGTATCGGTTGCCTCGTCTCTCCACGATGTCCGTAAGGGTCGCCTTCGAAGCGGATTTCCGGACCACTTGGAAACCGCTTTTCCGCTTGGCATTCGCGCCATCTCCCCTCGAAATCGCGCGCCTCCGATTGACGCGACGACCGCGTGATTGGCCGCACAGATCATGATATTCGTGCTTGCCAGGCATTAACCTTAACGCGCTGGTCATCTTTATGAGCGTGCGCACCGTAACTCGGGTCCTCAATGGCAACCCTTGGAAACGGCACCGACGCGATACCGACGCGGCACCGACGTCATACCAACGTGCCGTTTCGCGGTAATTCCCTGAAAAGACAGGAGTTAACGCGGCCGCGTTATTGCGGCAACGCCCATCGTGCGTACGTTGCGTGAAATCAGGCGGCGCGACGCTCGCGGACCTGCTCCAGAGCGGCCAGGACTACATCGGTGCCCGCGCCGTCGCGGTGCGCCCCCTCCGACAGCATCCGGCGCCAGATACGTGCTCCGGGACGTCCGGCAAAAAGGCCGAGCATGTGCCGCGTCACCGCATGAAGCCGCCCTCTTTCGGCCAGATGTGCCGCAATATATGGGAGCATTTGTTCCACGGCCTCGAATGGCTCTGCGCAGGGATTCTCAGCGCCGAAGATACGCCGATCCGCATCGCCCAGAACGTCCCACGGCGTGTGATACGCGGCTCGCCCGATCATCACGCCGTCAAGACCATCGTTCAGAAATTCTTCCACCTGATCAAGCGTTTCAATACCGCCGTTGACCGAAATATGGAGATCGGGGAAGGCAGTCTTCATCGCCTGGACCAGCGGATAGTCGAGCGGCGGAATGTCCCGGTTTTCCTTTGGTGACAAACCTTGCAACCACGCCTTCCGGGCGTGGATCGCGACACGCCCGA
>JAAUYD010011983.1_pt1 | contig 10354 bp, 7 predicted proteins | sample 7278101 | NCBI WGS metagenome assembly JAAUYD01 (sample SAMN14350128, study PRJNA611818) | marine sediment metagenome | isolation source: surface marine sediment (0.6m) | place: French Polynesia: Moorea | collected 2018-08
CCCAGGTGTTCAGCTTGATCAGCACCGGGAAGTCCCGACCAACGACGCTTCTCACCTGCTTCAGGGTTTCCTTGACGATGCGAAACCGGTTCTCATCGGAGCCGCCCCACTGATCCGTGCGCTTGTTGGCGTTCTTCGAGAGAAAGGTGGACAACAGGTACCCATGCGCCCCGTGCACTTCCACCCCATCATAGCCTGCTGCTTGGGCATGGCCGGCGGCGGTGCCGAAGGCCGCGATCACTTCATAGATCTCATCTTCCGTGATGGCGTTGGGAATTTCACGGTAGAACTTGCAGGCCACGGCGGAAGGCGCGACCAACGGGAAGCCTGTATCACCGGACCAGGTCTGACGGCCGCAGTGAGCGATCTGCAGGATGATCTTGCCACCGGCCGCATGGATTTTGCGCGTCAATTCCCGGTGCGCCGGAATCAATGCCTCATCGTCGATCATGGTCATGTGCTTCAAGGCGCTCTGGCCGGATTGTAGGATACCCGCGTAGCCCGTAATGATGCAGCCGATGCCCCCTTTGACGAACCCTTCGTAAAAACGGAACTGCCGCTCGGTGGGCCGACCCCTCTCATCCGCCAGGCCCTCGTGCGAAGCGGCTCGTATCATGCGGTTCGGCAGCGTCATGGTGCCAATGTTTTTTGTGGTGAATAGTGGGGACATAGGACCTCGCTTTTGTGGCCTCAGCCGCTGGCGTATTTACTGCCGTCGTTCACTGCTGGGCGACTGCCAGTTTGGATGGGGGCTTCCGGCGTCATGTGTAACCTTCGATGGTGATTCTGGGTTTCTGATGCTGTTTGAATTTGTCGTCCCAGTAAAACTTGACGCCCATCAGGATGGACCCTGTCAGCCAGTACAGCATGATGAAAAACCAGGAGATATAGAACGCGCGGGCATCGGCCAAGGTGGTCCCCTCTGGTGCCCGAGTCGGCGCTTGGGCTTCTGCCAACAGGCGGGTCACCTTGACGCTCTCGCCGCGGCGGTACTCATCGATGGTGCCGATGGAAAAGGGCGCTCTGATATCGATGAGAAAGGCGGCCAGGCTGATGAGGATCGAGATGATGAGCCATCGCTTCGCAGTCCGGTCTCTGTTTCGCAGATAGAAGCGGTGCGCCATGATGAAACCCGCATTGCCCAGCACGACCATGGCGGCCAGAAACAGGACATAGAACAGGGCCGTCAGCGGATGGAACTGGACCGACTCCGCCCAGGGCCAGCGGTACATCGTTTCCCAGCCGGGCCATCCCACCAGCAAGAACAGTCCTACGGGGGCCAGGATCAGGGTCACATACCAGTTGTTCAAGGTGATGAAGCGGTTGCCCAGCAGGGAGGCTTCCCGCCGTAAGCTGTTTCTGGCAATAAAGGCATAGAGCTGTCCCATGGCAAACGCGGCCGGTACGTCGACTTGCACCATTTGGATGCTCCTTTGGCGAATGGTTCAACGGATTAACATGCCACCGTCGCCTCAGAAACCTTATGCCGCACAGATTCCATATTTGGGCAGCAGGTCGTGGATCACATAGAAGCGATGGGCCTGGATCGCGTCGTGGAAGAGTTTCCAATCGCTGGCCAGAAAATCCTTCTTATACGTGGTGACCCGCTGATGGAAATTGCTTCCCAGGGCCTTTTCCTTCCAGGAGCCTTTCCCCTTACCGGTGTAGGCTACCGTGTCCGAACCGAAACTGAAGATGCCGTCCTTGATGGCCGCCCGCCAGGTGGCATGCCGCTCTTTGCCCTTTTCTCTCAGGCAGGAGCTAAACAGATTGCGGATTTCGGTCATGTCCCGTTTCTGAATGCCGGAGACACTCGCGTCCGGGTCACCGGCGATATAGCGTTGCATCGCCATGCAGAGGCAGTTGGCCGCTTCGCAGAAGAGGTCGGTGTTGTTGCGCTCGACACGTTTGCCCTTGTAGTTCTTGTACTTCCACTGCAGAAAGGGCATATCGGGGAAGACGGTGGCCCGACCGTGCCCCAGGGGCGGGATGGTGTCGTCGATGATGTCTCTGAGAATGGGCCGCAGCCCCTTTTTGAAGACGCCTGAATCTCCCGTCTCTTTGGCGTTCTCGATGTCGTTGACCGGATGGCAGACACCGGCAAACCCCTGGTGCGCCCAGGTATCGGCGTAGACATGCATGGTTACGCCCAGTCGATGGAGTCCATACGGTTTGTGCTTTTCCGCAATCGCCTGGCGCACCATCTCCTCGGCGACCGCGCTGTTGGGCGTGCAGACCACCTTGTTGATGAATTTGCCCCTCGGGTTGAGACCCGCCTCCAGGCCGCCGTTTCCGGGCAGAAAATGGAAGGGCAGCCAGACCAGGTGGTTGGCCAGCGCCTTGGCATTGCGTTTGTCCACCATCTTGTGGGCGGAGCTGATGCGGTGGTAGAGGGCCTTGTTGTCGAAATAAACAGTGCCGCTGTCGGTGGCGTCATCCACGTACTGGGCTGCGTAGGCCACGATTTCCGCGTCTGGCTGATCGAACCCCGCCAACCGGGCGGCCACATAGGTTGTCGCATGGTGAAAATCGATCTGCATTTTCTACCTCCTTCTCCAGCTAGTTTGCGGGAGCACTCTCCCAGATTACGTCTGCCGTGGATGGGGTTGCCCCCGCACCCTTCCGGAAAACGTCATGCCATCGTTTCAGCGTTTCCGCCCCCATTGGCGTTTGCGGCAGATCCGCGGGCATTTGCCGATCGAGGCGCTTCGCCTTTGAGAAACCAAAAGGGTGGTAGGGGAGCAGTGTGTAGCGGCGAAGGCCCATCTCCTTTAGACGGGCCGCGATCTCTCCGAGATTGCGCACGGTCGCCGTATAGCCGGGGATCACCGGCACACGGGGCGTGACAACCCCCGGCCGCAGCTTCTGGAGCGCCGCCAGATTGCGCCAGATCACCTCGTTCGGCCTGCCGGTCGCATCCATGTGTCGGTCGGGGTTCAGCATCTTGATGTCGAAGAATATCTCGTCAAGGTGATCCAGACAATTGGCGCTGAAGGCTGCCATGGAAAAATAGCCGCTGGTCTCCACCACCGTGTGGATCTCTGCTTCGCGCAGGCGTCGCAACAGGGCGCCAAGAAAATCCATTTGAACGGTGGGTTCACCGCCGGAAAGCGTGACCCCGCCGCCCGACGCGGTGTAGTAGGGCCGGTCTCGCAACAGGACTTCCACCAGTTCGTCCAGATCAATCCACTGGCCGACCAGCTCCCTGGCGGCCGTTGGACAGATACGGGCACACTCGCCGCATCCTGTGCAGCGTTTTCGGTCGATGGTCGCTCCTTTGGGTCCCGTGGCGACAGCATTGTCGGGGCAAATCTCGACACACGCCCCGCACGCCATGCAGCGGTCGGGATACATTAGGAGCTCCGGCCGTGAAGAGATCAGTTCGGGGTTGTGGCACCACGGGCAGTTCAATGGACACCCTTTGAAGAACACCGTTGTCCGTATCCCCGGGCCGTCGTGCCAGGCACCGCGGCCGATATTTCCGATCAGCGCTTTCATCGTTAGCCCGGCGTCATCATCAATTGCAGTCGTTTGGCGAGGAACCCGAAGCGGTAGATGTAGTTTAAATTGCCTTCTGTCTGGATATCCTGCCGCAGCATGGCGCCCAAAATATCCTGTCGCGGCGAGAAGAGAAAGTTGAACAGGGTCTTCCCATCACGGAAGATGATGGTGACATCCGGGTTGTCGATCACTTTCTCCTTCACCGTCATGCGTCCCTTGTTGAAGGTGGCCGCCATGGTCAACCCGCCATCCTTGCTCTTGAACTGGTAGCGTCCCTGGAAATCTTTGATATTCTCGCGATACCGGTGACTGACCGTGAACATGAACCGCATCGCATTGAGCAGCAGTTCCAGAAACTCCTCGGCCGCCTCGGTTTCGATGCTGCGCTGAAACCGCGACCATGTGGTTTTCAAACCATCCAAGGAAATGAAATTGGGCATGGTGCCCTCCTCTGATTAGAATTCGCCCTCGAAGGGGTCGGCTTGGCCGGTGGTCAAGTTGTACTGGGTGCGGGTAATCAACTCCCTCTGCATCATCTCATTGAGATCCTTGAAGTAGGCGGAGTATCCCGAGACCCGCACCATCAGCTCCGGATACCGCTCAGGGTTCTGTTTGGCATCCAGCAGCATCTGGTAGTCCATGATGTTGAACTGCACCTGCTGTCCGCCCTGCCGGAAGTAGGCCTCGATGGTGTGGGCAAAGCGTTCGGTCATCGCGCCCACATCGCTTTCCGGCAGGTACTTGATGTTCAGCGCCCAGCACCCCGGCACCTGGCGCCCGCCCAGCGCCGCCACATCGTTGAGGCAGGCGTGCAACTCGGGCGCGGCGCCGGAGACCGGCGTAATCCCCGAGGCGAAGAGTTCGCCCGATCTGCGGCCGTTGGGCATGGCGCCGCTGATGCCACCCAGACCGGCGTGGTTTGTCATGGTCCAGTAGGCAGGCCGGTAGGTGCCGCCGCGGTAATTGGTGTAGGATTGATAGGTGGTGTAGAGATGTCGGACCAGGTTCTGTGCATTTTTGCGGGCGATGGGGTGTTCCGTGCCGAATTTCGGGGTCCGGTGCTTCAGGTAGCGGCCGATCGCTTCATACCCATCCCCGCTGAAGTTGTGGTCCAATGCTGCGACCAGTTCCTCAAAACGATACCGTTTCTCGCTAAAGACAGCGGATTCGATGGAGTTGAGCGAATCCACCATATCGGCGAAGCCAATGTGGGTGGCGCCGGAAGAGTTGTAGCGCGCACCGCCCTGGATCAGATCGCGGCCCGTCTCCATGGGGCCTTCGAAGAAGGCCGACAACAGCGGCGAGGGCATCATCTCCTGGTGCACCGCCCCCAGGTTCTCGTTCATTTCGACCGCCTGGGCGATCAGCCAGTCCAACTGGGTCTTGAAGATCTCCCAGAATTGCCCGAAGGAGGTCACCGCCGAGGCCGGCGGCGTGGCCGGGCCGATCTGGGTGTCTCCGGTGATGGGGCGCTTGCCGCCGTAAATGGCCATCTCCATGGGCGCTGAGAGGTTCAGCATCACGGAGCTGGAGGCCGGATAATCCCGTCCGCTGCTGGCAAGCTCCACGCACCCGATCACGGCATAATCCCGGGCGTGCGCCTCGGTTTCCCCCTGCCCCACGAGGGCGTCGATATTGACCACGTCATTGAAGAAGGCCGGCACCGCCTTGGTGTTGATGATCACCTCGGAGACCCGGTCCCGATATGCCGGTGAGTTTGCCGTGTAGTGGTAACGGGCGTTGACGTTGGGATCGCGGGTTTTCAGCAATTCGGTGACGCGCAGCATGAGATAGGTCAGGTCGTTGACCGCATCGTTACCTTGGGCGTCCACACCACCAAGGGTGATGGCCGGTACGGTTCCCGCACCGCCGAACATCTCCACGGAGGCTTCCGGTACCATGATCACGTTGTCCGACAGCTTCAGCCAGAAGCACCCGATCAGCTCCATCGCCCCGGCGATATCCAACCGGCCGGCGTCCACATCCCTGCGGTAGTAGGGATAGAGCACCTGATCCAGGCGTCCGGGGCTCATGGCCATATTGATATTCTCCGCGTGGATGCCCACCTGACAGATCCAGATCGCGTTGAGCGCCTCGCGGAAGGTTCTTGCCGGGTTTGCCGGCACGCGCCGGCAGACAGCCGCCATCTCGGCCAGCTCCTGGCGCGACGCTGCATCCTCGGCGATGGCGGACAATTGCGCCGCCTCCTCCGCCAAGTTTGCCGCATAGGCGATGATGCTCTTTAACGAAATTTGGAGGGCCTGGTAAAAATCGACCTGCCGCCGGCTGGTTTCAGAAGCCTCGTTGCTGGCCCGGACTTCGTGCCGCGCTGCTTCCTCCATCAAGCCCAGCAGCCCTTTTTCCAGCATGGGGGCATAGGTCGGCACGGCGTGGGAGATGCAGCCGGCTTTACTGGCGATGAAGAAGACGAGGCTTTCAAAAAGTTTGATGCACTGCGGTTCGTTGAACCGCTTTCGGGCCACCTCCAGCACACTTTTGTCCATCCAGTAGGGGAAGATGTCCCGGTTGAGCTCGCGTGCATCCTGGGCACTGAGTTTCTGCGGATTCTGCTTCCGCTCGCTGACCGTCTCCAGTTCAGGCCATAGGGAAAGCGCGAAAAATTCGGGAAACAGGGGCGCCCCCAAGGGCTTGCTGGTGGTGGTCCCCGCCAGCAGGTTGCGATCCGGAAAGCGCGGCGCCTTGCGGTGGAGAAAATGGCTGACCTTCTTGGCTTGGCGCACCTCCGGCGCGTCTTCCGGATCATCCCGATACCGAAGGTAGTTGGTGATGTGCCGCGCCCGTTCGATACAGATCTCTGGCCGGCGCTCGAAGGATTGACGTCGCAACTCCCTCAGGCGCGGTAACCGTTCCAGGTCAAACGCCTTGAGACCGATATCCGCTAATGTCATCATAGGTCACCTCATCAGTGATGTGATTGGTGGGTGTTCCATCGATTGACCAACTTTTGCCGCATTGTCAGGCTTCCAGTCGCCGTCGTGTGGAGGACCGTCACGGTGCCATCAGGGTCACGTTGCAAAGACAGCTGTGGTGCGCGGGTCGAGAATATGGTGTGCATGCAGCAGAGCAACGCAGGTGTCGCCAGCAGACAAGAAGTGAGTCGTCGGGTGCCTCGGGATGGGTTTTTCCGCAGGAGCGTGCGGCCAATACAATAATTCAAACCGTCGCGTGAGTTCTTCTATAGGCGTTCCATTTGAGATGGCGACCTTAGGCTTTTGTCTCCGTGGTCAACGCGGTTGATCGTCCACTCAGTTCATTCATCAATTCCAGCAGTGCGCGGTACTTTTCAGGATCCTTGTCCGCATCGATCTGGGCGAGTTTTTGGGCCAATGCGGTGCGTGCATCACCGGTGCCGTCATCGCCGTTGTGCACGGTACCGAGGTTCATCTTCTCCGCCAATACCTGCACCGTACGCTCAAATGCGCCATACACCACGCGCACACCAAGACCGGTTAGAAATGCGATGGCCGTTTTTGACAATTCACTGCCGGCGGCGGTTTGGTCCGCCGTGAATTCAAATATCTGAACGACGACCCCGCCCAGCACGGCGCCCAAGACCAACCGCACCCACCAGCCTCTAAACAAGGCCGCGTCGAATTGCTGCACCGTGGCGATGTCATAGAGGCGCTTCAGCAAGTAGACACAGGAGCCCAGCGCGCCCCAGACGAAGGGATTTAAAAAGTCGAGCGAGAAGCGGAGCGCCTGCCACATCGGTTGTCCCGCAAGCTGTGTTGCGCCCTGGAACCAGAGCCGCATCACGCCATGGGTGGTCGCGATGAGGAGCAGGATGAAGGTGCAGTACACCAGCCATTTGAGATGCTTGTCCGAGTTCTCGCTGTCGAGCAGCACTCTGCCGGAAACAGGCCGCGTGCGGGCCGTGAGAGCGGTGTAGCATTTCAGCAGCGCGGCGTATTTGGTGGTGTCCTCCGGGGTCGCCTGCCAGTCAGCTCTGGCCGCCTGCAAGTCGGGTATCCATTGGCCATTGGGGTCCAACCCCTTTTCGGCCACATGACGGATCAGGGCGTCCACTTCTTCCAACGCGATGGGGTTGCCCAATGATCTGCGACCGTTGCCGTTCGGGAATAAAGGCATCGTCGGATCCTCGTAACAAGGTTGATCTGTTTCGCGAGCCCTTCGGCAGTGAAGCGGTTGCCGCAGGCCCGTCCGGGAAAGATTCGCGCCCCGGTGCACCGGTAATTGCGCGTGCGTTTCGACCGCCCCTGCAGTTGCCCGCCCGCATCCACATCCTCCCGAGCGGTAGAGGCCGGGAAGGGCCGCGGCGTTCGATGCAAGCGTGAGCGGTCTCGTACGGGAATCAGCCCGTCAACCAGTATTGGGGTGAATCATCAACTTCGATGCAGAAAGGAACCAAGCGTATTCGTAGAGGAGGGAACGCTACTTTGATGCTATCGTCTCATGAATTCGGCGTGTGGGATGTGAATTGTTACGATGGATGCTGGTGAAACGGTACCAAGAATCTATTCCCGATGGCAATCCTTATTTCGGCCTGCCGAAAAGTGTCGGGTGCACCGCAACGGGATTGGTCTCGATCACCGCGCGAGGATAGGGGCTGTGGGTTGGTGGTATTGGTCGGCTGCTGGCAGCGTCACCGGAAAACCGCACCTCATCTTTGCATACTTGTGGCCGCATATCCGCCTTCGCATATGACACAGCGATGACGGTCGGGCTATCTGAACCATCTCAACTTGGGACAAAATTTCCGGGCCGATTTCGAAGAGCGCAGTGCGCCGCAGCCGAGATCCGGCCGCGTGTTGGTGACGATTTTGCCGCAGCGTGGGCAGTGCCGTGTGATCTCATCTTGGAAGAACTCGACCGGTTGACCGCATCTTCGGCACGCGATGTCGAAAATCGAATCCGCGCCCCACTCTTGGGTGTTGTTGCCGATGAATCTGCGCATGTATCCTCCAAAAAAATGGACGTTCCGGTTCTCGGTTATGCCTGCGCCCGACAGCAGGGATCAGCCTCACCGGCGGGCAAATCGTTGCCGAAATGGGAGAATCGTGGTGTGGCGTCCCGTCTGCCGGGTGAGCGATCGGTGATATCCATCCTCTATACGGCGCCACAAGGGCCGTCATCCCCCAAATGGGGGATACGGCTTTAAAAAATGTATAGCTCATTACCCTCATCAGGTTGTCCGAACGATGAGGACCACCTCAATGTGACCCCATCACCTAATTGAAACGATGGCAGGCGAAAAGCCGAAAAGTAGCTTCCACGCTATCTGACACTCTTGCAACAGGCTAGCGGCCGCAGTATGCTCAGAAACGGTGGTAATCCTCATCACCTTACTATCCACACTCCCATTATCTCCTCTTTGCATCAGCTCATTTAATTGAATCTTGGCTACCTGAGACTCCAGCAAGATTCCTAAGACTAACCAAATGGCGGCTATAAATTTTAATGGAATTTATATATCACTGAATTTATAAGGAATTTTTTCCTGAAGAGAAATGGATTACGGTTTCCCGCAATTTACCAATCAATGAAATAGCGGTCCTTTAATCACTTAGGAATTGGAGGCCAAAATGACTGGGCCCAATCCCACCCGCATTATCAGCGACGCTCCGGTTTCCGATGATACCGCCTTCAACTTTGAGGCCTATGCGAAGACCATTGCAGAGCTGCTGGCCAACAAGGAGAATGAGACCCCTCTGGTCGTCGGCATCTATGGGGCCTGGGGCAGCGGCAAGACATCCCTGATGCAGACGATTCAGCAGCGTCTGCAAGAAGGGCAGAACGCTGATCGCGATGCATATCGACTATGCAAATCCGTGTGGTTTCAGGCCTGGAAATACGCCAAAGAGGAAGAGATCCTGGCGGCCCTCATCGAGACCATCTTCAAGACCATGGCCGCCGATGGATTCTTCAACTGGACCAAGGGCCAGGTTGAGCAGCTGACCAAGCGTCTCAAAGGGACCAGGATCATCGACAGCATCACCAAGCTGCTCACGGGAACAGAGGTCTCCGAGTTTTTCGGTGACCTGGCTTACAAGGACAAGCTTGGGTTTTACGATACTTTCGACAAATTCTTCACGGACCTGATTTGGACCTACCTGAGCTGGCGGCCCAAAGTTAACGAGGTCGAGGCATACGACGACCGTAAGGGGGCGTTGGTTATCTTTGTCGACGACTTGGACCGCTGCCCGCAGTCGCGCATCATCCAGGTGCTGGAGACCATTAAGCTCTTCATGGACAAGAAGGGGTGCGTCTTTGTCCTCGGCGCCGACAACGCGGTCATCGAAGCGGCCCTGATCGATCGTTACGGTAAAGCGGGCGCGGTGCGCTTCATGGACAAAATCGTCCAGGTCACCTTCAAACTGCCCCAGATACCGGTCGACAGTTTTTCGCCCTACATCGAAAAGATCGCACCAAGCGCGGCCGACAGCCTGACGCCCCATCTGCCGGTGATTTTGCCGGCCATCCGTCACAATCCCCGACAGCTCAAGCGCTTTCTCAACAACGTCCACCTGCTGGAAGGCCTGCTGCGCAACAGCGGGGTGGCGGTGGATTTCGACCACCTGCTGTTCTGGAACGTTTTGGACCTGGTCTATCCGGACCTGTCCCGGGATTGTGTGGAAAACCCAGCCAGCCTTGAGTTGTTGCACGGTCATGCCCGATCCCTGCTTGAATCCCGTACCGATGACCCAAGATGGGAGATCTCCACAGACGCGCTTAAGGGGGTTCCCCAGTCCTTCCACGACTATCTGCAGGACAGGAAACTGGTCGATCTGGTGGCCCGGTTCGATCTGCCCACGGAGCAGCTGGTCAGCTTGTGCACCATGAGCCAGATGGTGGTGGCGGAGGTGGAGGAGGA